>OFGF01000167.1_pt1 | contig 65467 bp, 56 predicted proteins | sample 1521711 | NCBI WGS metagenome assembly OFGF01 (sample SAMEA3504092, study PRJEB24116) | mouse gut metagenome | biome: mouse gut; feature: mouse-associated habitat; material: faeces | place: Denmark | collected 2011 | reverse complement strand
GCAGCCGCCGCTGCAATAATAACGAGCCCAGCAGCGCATACAAGCTTCTTTACTCAAGACGTTGCTCTGTTGGAATTGGCGGCATAGATCATAATTTACGATGCCAGTGTCTACAGTGCCCACTTTGTAGGCTTCTTCACCCACAAACTGATGACAGGGATACAAATCCCCCTCAGGACTGATAGCCAGATAGTCGTGACCTGCACCACAGCCGCTGAGACGTTTGGGCAAGCAGGGACCACCACTCAAATCCACATTGAAATGGAAGAAGTTATAGGGATCTCCCTTTTGTACGTAACTCAAATAATGACGCGCCAGTTTGTCATATTCCTTACAGGCGGCAAAGACATCCTCATCGGTGAGGGCATAGTCCATTTCAGCAGGTGCGACTACCGGCTCCATGGATAATTCGCGGAAGCCCAAGTCTACCATATGGGCCACATCAGCGGCGAAATCGGTATTGTGGTGCGTATAGGTGCCTCTTAGATAATATTCCTGTCCGTTACGGGTTTTTACGAAATCCTGAAAATTCTGTACAATGGCGTCGTAAGAGCCGGTACCATTGGGGAATTGCCGCATGCGGTCGTTAGTTTCTTTGCGTCCGTCCAGGCTGAGTACAGCGCTGATTCCCTCTTCATTTAAAAAGTCCTGCACCTCTTTGGTGAGAAGTACACCGTTTGTGGTGAGGGTGAACTTGAAAATTTTGTCGTGCAGTTTGCCCTGCTCTTTGCCATAGGCCACCAGTTCTTTGCAGACGTCAAAATTGAGCAGCGGCTCGCCGCCAAAGAAATCCACTTCGATGTGTTTGCGATGCTTGGACGCTTTGATGAGGAAGTCAAGAGCTTTTTTGCCCGTTTCCAGGCTCATCAGAGAGCGTTGTCCGTGGTATGCGCCGCTGTCGGCAAAACAATATCCGCAGCGCAAATTGCAATCGTGGGCCATATGCAGACAGATGGCTTTTACAATAGGCTCTGTGTGAGGTGTAAAATCAGCCAGCGTGCGATCATCACTGAACAGTTGACCGGCTTGCATCAAATCCCCCAGATCATCTACTACACTGATGGTTTCCTCATAGCCATATTGCTCCATCATCATGGACACCGCTGTTTCAAATGGGTTGACCAGCAGATAATCCAAAAAATCCCATGTGGGTTGGTCGATGACATGTACAGAGCCGCTGTTTACATCTAAGAGAATATTCAGGTCTTCAAAATGAAAACGGTGAATTCGGCTGAAATCTAAATTTTCCATGAAAAAAACTCCTTTTATACAGTATCATATTCTATATTTGAGTTTCCGCCCTGAAAAGCAAGGTTCTCTTCAGTGAACGCTCAAGCACTATAGGTTCTTCTTCTAATTGTAGAAGCTTTTGCAAGGTTCGTCAACAGCTTGTTTTTTTGGAGTGATGATAAAAATTTTCTTAACAATTCCTTGAATAATTGATAACCAATTCATCAAAAAAGTTCGCTATAATAAAAAATGTAAAGTAAACGCAGATTGTTGCAGCAAGAAAATGGTTACAATAAGTAGGACAATATGGTGAACGAGGAGTGTTGGATATGTTAGATGAAAAATATGACGCTTTCCAGGAGGCGCACGTTGCCTCACAGGATATACAGGACGCTGCAGTGCGTATGGAAGAAGTTGTTTACAAGGAAGCGCCGAAAAAAGATAAAAAAAATAAAAAGTCCAATGGTTTCAAGGCTGTGGTAGCAACTGGACTGATTTGTTCCCTCTTAGGCGGCGGAATTGGCGGCGCTATCGGGGCCAATATGACCATGCGGAATGCGGCAGAAGAATTGAGCAATACCAGCGGCGCCGGACAGCAGGTACAGCTTATCGGCAACAAAAGTCAAATCTCTCCGGTAGTAGCCATAGCCCAGAAGGTCATGCCTTCTGTGGTAGGCGTCAAAACCTACGGCACATATAACTATTGGGGACGGCAGATTGACAACCAGGAGCTGGGAAGCGGCTCAGGTATTATTTACAGTGAAGACGGTTATGTGATTACCAATTATCACGTGATTGAGAATGCCACTTCTGTGACAGTCACATTGAGCGACGGCGACGAGTATGACGCTCGTATCGTAGGAGCCGATTCTTCCAGCGACTTGGCAGTGCTCAAAGTAGAAGCGCAAAATTTGCCTGCCGCTACATTGGGCGATTCTGATGAACTGCAAATCGGGGAACTGGTAGTAGCCATCGGCAATCCTCTGGGATATGAAAATACTGTGACAGACGGGATTGTCAGTGGGCTGAACCGACAATTGACCAACTATACAGACGCTATGACGCTGATTCAGACCAATGCCGCCATCAACAGCGGAAACAGCGGCGGCGCTCTGGTGAACAGCAAAGGGGAAGTCATCGGGATTAACAGTGCTAAGCTGGTAGCTTCCAATGCTGAGGGTATGGGATTTGCGCTGAGTATCAACGAAGTCAAACCAATTGTGGAAGAACTAATCAGCAAAGGTCACGTGAGCCGTCCTTACATGGGTGTGACTATCAACAGTCAGTATCAGGTAGATGAAAGCACTGCTGAGAAGTATGAAATTCCCATGGGTATTCAGATTGCAGACGTGATGAAGGGCGGTCCGGCAGAACGTGCAGGCTTGCGAGCCGGAGACATCATCTATAAGGTGAATGACACGTTGATTCAGAGCTTTGACGATTTGAGTGATATCATCGACAACTGCAAGGTGGGTGATACACTGCGCGTGTTGGCTGACCGCAATGGACAAAAGATTACTGCCAATGTAACGTTGGCTGAGGGCAACAACTAAAAATTTGCAAATGTTTCACGTGAAACAATTTACAAAAGTATAGATGGCCATATAGCGTGAGAATTACTCCGTAACTGCATCTGACTCCCCTCCAGGATGCACATTGTAATATATATGTTCTCCCTAAAATATCAGGGCTGTTGTATCGAATAGATATAGCGGCCCTGATATTCTGTTTAGGAGGAAGGATTTTGCCAGCGGCAGGGGAATATTTATTTTGTGGAAGTTAAATTTGGAAAGAGGTGCAGAAATGTTATGAATCAATTATCTCTAAAAAAATTCACGCAGTTTGCCATTATTTTCGCCGCACTTTATCTGGCAGTAAAATATTTTTCTGATCTTATAAAATTAGGCAGTGTAGTGTGGAGCGCAGCTTCCCCATTGGTCTGGGGATGTGTGATTGCCTATGTGCTGAACATTTTGATGAAGAAAATCGAGAGTCTCTATTTTCCCCATTCCACCAGCGTACTTGTACAGAAAAGCCGTCGTCTGGTATCTGTACTGCTGGCATTTGTGGTGTTATTTATTATCTTGCTGCTGATTATCAATATTGTTTTGCCGGAGTTTGTCTCTAGTATTGAGCTGATTGCGCGGGAAATTCCCGGCGTATGGGATGAAGTGCGTGCGTGGGGTATTGCCAATGCTGACCAGCTGCCGGCAATTCAACAGATGCTGGAGCAAATGGATTTAGATTGGGCGGACTCGCTGAAGAAAATGATGAATACATTGGCTATTGGTGCTGGCGGCATGTTTACCTCTGTAGTGGGACTGGCTACATCCGCGGTAGGCAAGCTGGTGCGTTTTGTAATCGGATTGATTTTCGCTATTTATTTGCTGTTCAGCAAGGAAAAGCTCCATGCTCAGGGAATGAAAATTATGGAAGTCTACCTGAAACCGCAGCAAAAGGAAAAGCTCCTCTATGTGTTGCGCACAGTGGACGAGTCTTTTACCAATTTCATCGTGGGCCAGTGTATGGAGGCAGTTATTTTAGGTGTGCTGTGCGCTCTGGGCATGACGCTGCTGCGCTTGCCTTATGCAGTGATGACTGGCACTATCATCGGCGTGTCAGCATTGATTCCCGTGGCGGGGGCGTACATTGGTGGTGCGTTGGGTGCATTTATGATTTTTACGGTAGATCCGTTAAAAGCGCTCATCTTTCTGGTGTTTTTAGTCATTTTGCAGCAGATAGAAGGAAATTTGATTTATCCCCGTGTAGTGGGTAATTCCATTGGCTTGCCGGGACTGTGGGTGTTGGCTGCCGTTACAGTGGGAGGCGGTGTGTTGGGGGTATCCGGAATGCTTCTAGGCGTTCCGCTGAGCGCAGCGCTATACAAAATCTTTGCCGATGATGTAAAACGCAGAGCAGCGGATATGGAGCAGTGACAGGCGCGCAGACGGGGACATGATTGTATTTACCGAAAGAAAACGGCAATGTTAATTTGCGTTGCTTGTAGCAACGGGCTTTCCTCTGTATGATAGCAGTGAAAGGAGGGCATTCCTGATGCTAAATGAAAATATTAAAACAATTAGAAAATCCAAGGGACTTTCGCAAGAGGAACTGGCAATCAAGTTGAATGTAGTGCGGCAAACAATTTCTAAATGGGAAAAAGGGCTGTCGGTGCCAGATTCTGATATGCTGATTGCGCTGTCGGAGGTATTTGAAATACCTGTAAGCACATTGCTTGGAGAAACCATTGTTGAGACGAAAGTGGATGACTTGAGAGCAATTGCTGAGAAACTTGAGGTCATAAATCTGCAGCTTGCGCAGAGAAAGGCAACGATACAAAAAACGATTCATTGGTTTTTTCTAGTATTGTGTGCGGTTACAGTGGCTGCTTTTGCAGTGTTAGTCCTGTTGAACAGTCCTTACCTGGGCTGGGATTATAGTAATCCTGAAACCGCAGTCATGGGCGTCGTGTTTCACGGATTTGAGTGGCTGTTCGTTAGAATCGCACCGCTTGTCCTGATGGGAGCAATCGCCGGGGTTTGTTTGACGCGGGGAAAAGTGTGAGACGGTACAATTTTTCAGGAAACAAGCCAAATTTAAAGCTTGGGTAGTTACCGCGCGCTCACAGGCACTTTTCCTGAAGGCATGATAGTAGGGATACAGTATAAAAAGGGCAAGGTAGACCGTTGTGGTCTATCTTGCCCTCAACTTCTTTATGAAGCTTTCTACTTATATGTGTGCATCTTTTTCGGCGATACTTTAAGTGTTTGCCTCGGGTTCTGTCGGTGTTGTTTCCTTGGGCACAATGATTTCGTAGGCGCGGGGTAGTACTTTGATGGTGATATCCTGTAAGTTGCCTCCAAATTCGCCGTCCAGTGTCCAGGAGACATCTTCCTGGGAAGATATTTTCAACGCACTGGCGCGAAATGCATGCAGACAGGGATTACTCATATCATTCAACAACAGTGCTGCAATGGTGGCCTGTAGTTCTACTGGATTTCGTGGTTTTTTGACCAACAGTACCTCCAGCAAACCGTCGTTCATAGACACATTGGCGCGGGTGTTCATTTTGAACCCGCCTACTGAGGTAGAATTAGAAATCATACCATAAATAAATTCTCCGCTGATTGTTTCTTCTCCATATTCTACGGTGAGCTGATAAGATTTAATCTCGGCTAGATGCTTGATGCCTTCCAAAATATATGCCGCTCGTCCCAACAGGTTTTTGTATTGCTGCGGTGTGGAATAGCTTACCTCGGTAAATGCTCCAAAGGCAGCTACATAGACAAAATGGCGTTCGTTGAACAGGCCTACATCGCAGGGAAAGGGTCTGCCGGTGACAATATTTGCAGCGGCTTCCTGCATATTGCGGGGAATGTCCAAGCTGACCGCAAAATCATTGGTGGTACCGGCAGGAATGTATCCCAGTTGCGGTTTGCAGTCGGTTTGTATCAAGCCGCCTACTGCTTCATTTAATGTGCCGTCCCCGCCAGAGCAAACGATTAAATCGTAATGACAGGCCTCATCGCGAATAATTTCAGAGATTTCTCCTGAGTATTGCGTGGTGCGCACCACCACTTTCCAGTCATGTTTTACAAATTCGTCAATGATATCTAATACGCTGTTTTTTATTTCTGATTTACCCGCTTTGGGATTTACCAAAAAGAGTAATGTTTTCTGCACAGCCGTCTCCCCCTAAAATAAAGCTGCAATTTCATCTATATGCTGTTCTGCTAAATGATATCCATATTGATAGCTTGCTTCTATTTTATCAATGTCTTTTTCAAAGCTGTCAATAATTCCTTCTTCTGCCGGCCGCAGCAGCACAGCTTTTCCCTGCTGCTCCAGCTCTTCACAAAAGCGTACGGTTTCGTTATATTTATGATGTCGTGTCAACAGAGGCTCCACTAAAGCAGGATACTTTCGCCTTAATACCCTCGCCGCTACTTTATTACTGCGGGTCAGCTCTTTCTGATAGCCTTTAGGCCTAGTCAGCACAATCAATAGTTTTTCGTTGCCGTCAGCCAGAGCCTTGCGTACCGGAATGGGGTCGCAAATACCGCCGTCAAAATAATTTTGTCCGTTCAGAGCGATTGCGGGAAACACCAGCGGAATGGCGCAGGTCGCTTTTACCATGGTATTGGCTTTGTCTAAGTTTTTCCCATTTAAATATTCGGTTTTTCCAGTGCGGGCATTGGTGACCCCTACCAGGTATGTGCCGTCATATTGGGCGAAGGTGTCCCAATCGAAAGGAATCAAACGGTTGGGAACATCCTCAAAGGCAAACTGCAAACCGAATAAGCTGCGGCATTTGAGAAAATTGCCTGCACCGATATAGCGTTTGTCACAGCGATATTGTTTTAAAACTTCTAGGTTGCGTCCAGGTTGTCGTGATATATAGGAAAAACCGTCGGTAATTCCTGCGGAAACTCCGATACAATATGGAAACATAATGTCATGTGCCAACATGGCATCCATTACACCAGCACTAAAAATGGGGCGAAAGGTTCCCCCTTCTAAAACCAGTCCCGGCATCTTGTTCATCCCCTCTGTATGTGTTAAAACCATGTATTGCGTTATGTTTGTTACGCTATTATACTATTCTGCTTATATTTGGGAAAGCCCTTCTAAAAAATTTATTCATTGTTTTCTATTTTTTAGAAAAAATTTTTCTTATAACACTTTCTTTTTTTCTATCTATATGTTATACTTATAATAAAGAAAAGAATTTTTTAACTTTTCTTTGCTAACAGTTGATTGATAACATCAGGAGGGATTTTTATGTCTAACATGGTTATTACAATTGGTCGAGAATACGGCAGTGGAGGGCACGAAATTGGTGAAAAACTTGCAAAGGCCCTGGGCTTCACATTCTATGATAAAGAGTTATTAACGATGGTTGCCGAAAAAAGCGGCATTACGGAGCAGGTTTTGCAAAAAGCGGATGAAACTGCTTCCAATCCATTGTTTGCACCATACTATCCGCCATCTATTGATCCTGGTTCTTTAAATGACCGCGTATTTAGAATGCAGAGTGATTTGATCAAGGAGAAGGCTGAAAAGGAAAACTGTGTAATTGTAGGTCGCTGTGCCAACTATGTATTGGATGACCGTGATAATGTAATTCGCGTTTTCATCTATGCGGACATTGAAAAACGCATCAACCGTATCATGAGCCGCCATGGCATTGTAGACCGTGATGTAGCGGTTAAGCTCATCAAAAAGACGGATAAACAGCGCCGCAGCTATTATCAATTCTACAGTGAAATGAAATGGGGACGCATAGAGGGGCAGGATATCCTCATCAACAGCGGTCTGCTAGGTATTGACGGCACCGTTGCTCTGTTAAAGACATTAGTGGAAGAGAAAATGGGAAAATAGTTGTTAGATTTTGAATAGGAGCACAGCTTTAAGCGCTCTGTAAATGGGCTGTAAAAGCTATTGTGCATCATTGCGAAACGTGTAATAAGAGAAGAGGCTGCTAGGAAAATCTCCCGGGCAGCCTCTTTGTATGCAGTTTAATAAATGCGGTTTATCTTGAAATTTTGAGCCTCCAATGCTTCGATGACTGCTTTGATGTGGTCATGGCCATTGGTTTCGGCGGTTACTTCCAACTGTACATGCTGTACACGGTCCAGTGCTTTGAATTGGTTGTGCTCCAGCTTGATGACATTAGCCCGTTGGTCGCTTAAAATCTGCGCGATTTTTAAGAGCTGACCTGGTGTATCAGGCAGGTCTACGGTGAAGCACAGCACACGGCCGCGGGTAACCAGACCGGAGTTGATGGTGGAAGAAATGGTTACCATATCAATATTTCCGCCGCTGACAACGCAGGCGATATTTTTGTTGCGGGTGTTCAGTTTTTTGATTGCAGCTAAAGGCAGAGCGCCTGCTGCTTCAGCGATGATTTTATGCCGTTCCAACAGCATGAGCAGCGCTTCCATGATTTCTTCTTCTGTCACCTGAATGATGCCGTCAACATATTTGCTACAAATATTCAGACAATTTTCACCTACTGTTTTCACGGCAACGCCCTCAGCTGCGGTGCGAACCTGGGGCAGGGTAACAACATGACCAGCGTCCAAGGCTGCGGTCATGCTGGCTGCGCCGACTGGTTCTACGCCAATCACCTGCACGTTGGGATTGATGGCTTTAGCTGCCAGGGCGATGCCGCTGAGCAAACCGCCGCCGCCCACCGGTACCAAAATCTGGTCGATGTCGTGCATTTCTTCTAATATTTCTAAAGCAATGGTACCTTGTCCACAAATGACATCGTAGTCATTGTAGGGATGGACGAAGGTATAGCCATATTCTTCGGACAATTCCACTGCTTTGCTGTATGCTTCGTCATAAATATTGCCATGGAGCACCACATCGGCGCCGTAGGATTTGGTGGAATCCACTTTAATCAGCGGTGTGACCAGAGGCATGACAATGGTAGATTTGATGCCCATTTTGGAGGCAGCCAGAGCAACGCCCTGGGCATGATTTCCTGCGGAAGAAGCGATAATGCCGCGGGCACGTTCTTCTTCAGTCAGGTTGGCAATTCTGTTGTAAGCGCCGCGAATCTTGAAGGAACCGGTTCTCTGTAAATTTTCCGGTTTAATAAAAATTCGATTTCCAGTCTCCTTACTGAAAAAATCGCTGTAAATCAATTCTGTCTTCCGCAGTACGCCGTCCAGATTGGCAGCAGCTTTGCGGATGTTTTCCAGATGATTTGTTGTGTCCAAGTTCATTTCACAATCTTCCCTTCTCAAATGATAGTAGTTGCGGCAAAAATACCGTGGTTTTCATTATAGCACTATGAATGGCAGAGATACAAGGTGAACAGTGCAAAAAACTTGCCAATATAAAAAGAATTATATGAAAATTAAATTAAGAAAAGAGTGATCTTTGGAAAAACGGGAACTTTTTTAATCGTAGCGCGTCTAAATGATATGTAAGAGCAAGTAAAATATTTTTCGTATAAAATAAAGGAGCGTATGATTTATGATGCAACACAAAAAAATCGTCACCCTGGCTTTGGCAGGCGCTTTGACCGCCACAATGTTTACACCAGCACTGGCTGTAAATAATACAGAAACAATATCGAGTACCCCGTTGATTGCGCAACAGGAGGAAGTTGCTGTGGAATACACAAGAACAATAGGTGTGGTGCAAGAGGTAGATGTGCAGGCGCAGAACATTTTGGTAAAAAATGAACAAACTGAAATCCAGTTCAATTTGGATGAGAAAACCTGGCTGGTAGATGGGGAAAAGGGCACTACCATTGATTTGGCGGATTTGAAAGGGAAAGAAGTGGTGGTAGCGCACAGTATGGCTACGACCAGAAGTCTGCCGCCGCAGAGCTATGCGTATGCAGTGGTGACAAAGGGCGAAGTAACGCCTAACTATGCAATCGTCGAGGCAGTGGAAGCAGGAAAGGACGGCGCGGTACGCCTTACCACCAACAATGGCGGGATGTGGGTAACTGTGACGGAAAAAGCTGATATAAAACCGTTGGCTACAAAAGATATTGTGACCTTGGAGGATTTGCAGCCCGGTGCGCAGGTGATTTTATATTATGACATCGTAGCATTGAGCTATCCGGGGCAGGCTTATACAGACAGGGTTGTGCTGCTGAAGCCCGCTGAGGAACCTATTGCAGAAGAAAATGTAGAGATGGTTGGTATACGGCAGGCTGCCAGTGAATTGGGGCTGGATGTTGCTTGGGATCATGAAGGGCAGACAGTGACCTTGAGTAAGGAAGGTTATAAAGCGACGATTTCCGTTGGCAGTGCCAAATATGGCTATACGAAACTGGTCGAAAAGGACGGAAAACAGACTAAGATGATAGCTGACGCGCTGGCTGAACAGGCGCCAGAGCTTCGCGATGGACGCACCTATGTGCCAAAGAGTATGTTGGAGGCGCTAAAACAGCAAATGCAATAAAAGATGCAGTATGACTGTGCAGAGATAAGGCAGTTAGATAAAAAATAGAGCGGCAAATAGGCAGGAACAAGAAAATTTGTTCTTGTCTATTTTTTTGTATGGGTCAACTGTACAGGAAAAATTTTTCTGTACAGTTGCTGAAAAACCTGTAAAAATGACTTTATTCTTGCAGAGAAATCTTCTATAATCATAGTAGAGTCATTAACAGCAAAAAGTAAGATGGAAAGGGGAACGTCATGCGGATTTTGATTGATGCCGATGGGTGTCCGGTGGTGGAGCTTACTGTGGCGGCGGCACGGGAATTTGGTCTAGAGTGCATAATTCTGTGCGATACGGCGCATTATTTTGATAAAGAGGGTGCACGCACGGTGGTGTTGGCACAGGGTGCCGACAGTGTGGATTTTGCACTGGTGAATTTGGTGCAGGCCGGTGATATTGTGGTGACGCAGGATTATGGCTTAGCGGCAATGTGTTTGGCACGCAAGGGAAAGCCTATCAATCAGAATGGTCTGATTTATCATGACGGAAATATTGACAGTATGTTGGCGAGCCGCCACGCAGCGCAAAAAGTGCGCAGAGGCGGAGGCAGAACGAAGGGACCGTCTAAGCGTACCAAGGAGCAGGATGAGGCATTTATGCGGCAGTTGCGAAAATTGATTGAGGCGGGACTGACAGATGAGGATAAAGGCAATCAAGGAAATAAAGGAGGCTTTGCATGATGATGCAGGAAACATTAAGAAGGCAACGAGAGTTTTTCTTCTGTGGCACTACACTGGATATTGATTGGCGTTTAAAGCAGTTGCGGGCGTTGCGTAAAACGATCAAAAAGTATGAAGAAAATTTGTTGTGGGCATTGGAAGAGGATTTGGGCAGATCGGAATTTGAGGCCTATACGACAGAAATTGCCATGGTATATGATGAAATTAATACTGCTTTGAAATCTTTGCCCAAATGGGCGGAAATCCGTCAAGCTGATGGTGGCGGATTGACACAGTATCCGGGACGGTTGTTGTCTTATACGGAGCCGTTGGGGCTGGTGCTGATTATTGTATCGTGGAATTATCCTGTGCAATTGGTGTTTTCTCCGCTGGTTGCAGCTATTGCTGCGGGAAATTGCGCTGCTGTAAAGCCATCAGAGTTGGCACCGAAAACGCAGCAGGTGGTGCAGACAATCATTGAAGAAACCTTTGATTCTACGTACATCAGTGTGTTTACTGGCGGTGCGGAAGTGGGGCAGGCCTTGTTAAAAGAGGATTTTGATCATATCTTCTTTGTGGGCAGTCCTCGTGTAGGGCAGTATGTGATGCGGGCGGCGGCAGAGCATTTGACCTCCGTGACTTTGGAACTGGGCGGCAAGAGTCCATGCATTGTGGAGGATACCGCTGATTTGAAGGTGGCTGCAAAACGGATTATCTGGGGTAAGTGTGTCAGCTGCGGGCAGACTTGCATTGCGCCGGATTATGTATTGGTGGATCGCAAGCGCAAGAAAGAATTGATGGAATATATGGTGGAGTATATCCAGGAGTTTTATCCCGGCGATATTTTTGAAAATGCTGATTATTCCCGTATCGTCAATGAAGAGCACTTTGACCGGTTGTTGAAATTCTTGGATGACGGACATATTGTGTATGGCGGACGTTTTGACAGGGAAAAATTGAAGCTGGAGCCGACCATTCTGGATCAAGTGGATCCAGAGGAAAGCACGGTAATGAATGAAGAAATTTTTGGCCCGATTTTACCGGTAATTCCTTATGATTATCTGGAAAATGCCATTTGCTATATACAAAACAAACCAAAACCGTTGGCACTGTATCTGTTTACCCGTGATCCGGTGGTGGAACAGACAGTGATGAATCAGGTTTCCTTTGGGGGTGGGTGTATCAATGATACGGTGATACATGCTGCTGGTGCGGAAATTCCTTTTCGTGGTGTAGGCCAAAGCGGTATGGGTGGCGCATACCATGGAAAAGCAGGATTTGATACCTTCTCTCATCAGAAGGTGGTTCTGAAACAGTCTAATGAGATTGAACTGCCTTTACGCTATGCACCGTATAAGAAAAAACTGAAATGGGTGCGCACGTTGATGCATTAGGGCTTTTCCACAGAGTTATCCACATTATCCACAATATTATCCACAAGCAAAGTGGGGAAATTTCAGTATTTACAGAGGATTCTGTGCATAAATAAGATTGGGATATGCACAGAATGCACAACAAGACAAAAAATTTTGTATACTTTACTGCAGATTGGAACAACAAAAACTCCATCTGCAGTATTTTTATGCTTTATCTAGTGACAATGTCGGCATTACTCAGGGATTTTTTATAGCTGCGGCGCAACTGGACAAGCAGAAAAATAGTGGATAAATGCAGGCTTTGCCATGATATGAAAGTACTTTGCGTATTTTAGCGATGTAGTGGGAAATCAGGTGCGCTGATTTTAGCGAGTTTTGTTGTTTGAACAAAGTGTGACGAATTAGCACGATTTGTTTCAGTTTTCAAGTATGGAAATTTATGGTATCCTGTGTTTGCAAAGGAGGGATGCAGGATGCAGAAAAAAATAACAGCGCATCTGGCAAGAAAATTTGCCGGCAAAGCCGGTAACGGAGGATTTACATTGGTGGAGTTGATTGTGGTGATTGTCATCATGGGGATTCTCACTGCAGCGATTTTGCCCACGGTTACTGGTTATGTGGCGGATGCCCGAGAGCAGGTCAGCAATTCTAATCGGCACATGGTGGAGCAGGCTGCGCGGCTCTATCTGACTAACTGGGAAATGGAAAGCGGCGGTGCCGATAGTGTTACCATTACTGCCGCTGAATTGGTACAGCAAGGGTACCTGTCCGCTTTACCAGAAGGCGAGGATTACAACGTAACGATTACCAAAACAGACAATCGGTACGATGTGACAGTGACACCCACCGCCAATAGCGGTGACTGAGGACGAACGGGTCTGAAGCCATGCGGCGATGACGGAGACAGAAAGCCATATGTCACTTGAGTGCCTGAAATTTTTCAGAAATATGACGCGATGCGTCAGTGATCAGGCACTCAAAGTGGCAGAGTGGGACAACATACTGAATAGAACAAAGAAAAAATACATAGAAAATGAACCGCTTTTTCTGGTTATGACAATATATAAATGAACGGCCGTAAGTTGGATATAGAAGGGAGGAGCATCAATGGAACTGGCAGGTTTAGAGCAATTGGCGGAGCAATACGGAGGTGTGTTGTATGCCTTTTGCAATCAACTGACAGGTTCTCGCCAGGAAGGAGAGGAACTGTATCAGGAAACATTCCTGAAAGCTGTGGAGCTGCATTGGCAGATTGACGCAGCGCAAAATCCCAAGGGCTTTTTGGTTGCAGTGGCTGCTCGTTTGTGGCGCAATCGCCGTCGGAAATATGCTTGGCGGCAGCGCATCGCGCCTATGGGACAATGGGACGAACAAGAGGAGCAACAACCGACACAGACATACTGTAACAATCCAGAGGAACTGGCGTTGCAGTGGGAACAGCAGAGATTGGTCCGTCAGGCTGTCTCAGAACTGCCGGATAAATGGAAGCTGCCGGTATATATGTATTATACAGTGGGGCTTTCTATAGAAGAAATTGCTAGTTTGCTGCGGATTCCCACGGGAACAGTGAAAAGTAGATTATATAAAGCAAGAAAAGTATTAAAAGAAAAATTGGAGGTGTCGTGGAATGAAAAATGACGAAAAACTGGATGATTTATTGCGCCGGAGTTTGCAGGCGGAAAAAACAGGTCCTGTACCCTCGGCACAAATCCAAAGAGAAACGATAGAGAAAATGAGGGAGCGATATACCATGTTATCAAAAAAAACACGCAAATCATTGTGCTTGACAGTGTTGGGCGCAGCATTGGTGGTAGCGGTGCCAGCAGGGGCTTTAGCAGCTTGGCAGCTGCTGAGCCCTGCGCAGATTGCCCATGAGTTGCAGAACAATGCTTTAGAAAAAGCCTTTGCCAGTGAAGAGGCGCTGTTTATCAATCAATCGGTACAGTCCGGCGGCTATCGCATTACTTTGCTGGGCTTGGTATCCGGCGCTGTCTGCAGTGAGTATGTGCCTTCTGATGTAGAGCTTGGACAGGATCGTTTATATGCTGCGGTTGCCATTGAAAACGCTGATGGCAGTCCTATGCCCGATACCGCCAGCGAAGAATATGGAGAAAAAAACTTTTTAGTGACGCCGCTGATTCAAGGACAACTTCCCTGGCAAGTAAATATCTTTACGATGGGTGGCGGCTACGGAGCGTTTGTGCAGAACGGCATTCAGTACCGTTTGGTGGAATGCGGAGACGTAACGGCTTTTGCGGACCGCAATGTGTGGCTGGCTGTCACTGATGAGTTTTCTATCAGCAATGGAACATTTTTGTATGATGAAACAACGGGAAATGTGAGCGAAAATCCTGATGCCCGCGGTGTAAATGTCTTGTTTAAGCTGCCATTGGATGCGGCTGATGCAGATAAAACTAAAGCGGAAGAACTATTAAAACAGTGGGTGGGGGATGATGCCGATAATTGGGAGTATGACGCAGAGGCTGCTGCCGCCCATAAAGAACAATATCAGAACATCATCCGAGAAGGAAAGATGCAGGAACATAAATTGCTGGAGCAGACTGCCGATGGCAGTTGGTGGTATTTTTATGGTGATGGTGGAGAGATGGAATTGCTGCCGGAAGATGCACAGAGCATTGCTAACGGTGCGGTGTATACGGATAATACAATCATCATGGCCGATACCGAGAATCGGCAGGCTGTACTGCTGGGTCGGGACGAACAGGGCCGTTTGTATGGAGAACTTTATGTGCTGCCTAAAACTGCGCAGGAGAAAGCCGAGGACGAGGAGGATGTCGTTTCTATCTCCATCGGCGGAGAAGAAGCGTAACGGGAACCCGTTATTTATAATATAAGAGAAAGAGAAGCGGCTTCAGAATTTTTTGTTTGTGTATGAACAGATAAAAGAATCTGAAGTCGCTTCTCTTTTGTTGTGGTATGAAAATAATTCCGATACTTTCTTCTTGACAAATTGTGCATGTTGTATATAATGAATATATACAATATAACATGAGGTGCACATCATGAATATTATTATTAGCAATCTAAACGGAAAACCTATTTATGAACAAATTGCCAGTCAGATTAAAGCACTGATTATCAGTGGGCAATTGCATGAGGGTGACATGCTGCCGTCTATGCGTCTGTTGGCCAAGGAATTGCGCGTCAGCGTCATCACAACCAAGCGGGCCTATGAGGAATTGGAACGAGAAGGCTTTATCACTTCACAGACGGGAAAGGGCAGCTTTGTAGCCGGCAAAAATGCAGAGCTGGTGCGGGAAGCACAATTGCAAAAGCTGGAGGAACAGCTGACACAGGCCATTGAAACGGCACGCATCGGCAATGTTTCCCTGGAGGAATTGCAGGAAATGCTGGCACTGCTTTATGGAGGAGAGGAATCATGACATACGCATTGGAATTGCATCATGTGAGGAAAAATTTTGAACATTTTACATTGCAGGATATTTCTCTGGCGCTGCCTCGGGGCTATATTCTGGGCCTCATTGGGGAAAACGGCGCGGGCAAAAGTACGATTATCAAACTACTGCTGAATTTGCTCCACTCCGATGGCGGTCAGATTGAGGTGCTGGGTATTCCGGCGGAAACCTTCTCTGCACAGCGCAACGAGCAAATCGGCGTGGTGATGGATGAACGCGGCTTGCCGGAAATGTTGAATCTCAGACAGATAAACCGGATTATGGAGGATTTATACTCTAGCTGGGATTCGGATACCTTTTACAGCTTGACGGCGCGGTTTGGATTGCCGGAAAAAAGCAAAATAAAAACCTATTCCCGCGGCATGAAAATGAAACTGTCCATCGCAGTTGCGCTCAGTCATAACGCGCAGCTGCTGATTCTTGATGAAGCCACAAACGGGCTGGATCCGGTGGTGCGGGATGAGCTTTTGGATTTGTTTTTAGAGTTCATGCAGGATGAGAATCACGCAATTCTGATGGCGTCTCACATTACCAGCGATCTGGAAAAGGTGTGCGATCACATTGCGTATATTCATGAGGGCCGCATAGAGCTGAATATGGAAAAGGACCAGCTGCTGGAAGACTATGCAGTGTTTAAGGGCAGCGAGGAACAGTTGGCGGAAATTCCCGAGAATGCTGTGCTGCGGGTGCGCCGTCACCAATTTGGACTGGAGGCATTGGTCAAGCGGAATGAAGTACACGCTGCGGCTGCTTTGGAGCGTCCTACATTGGAGCGTCCTACATTGGAGAGTATTATGCTGTTTTTCAATAAAGGTACCCGGCAGTAGGCGGGGAAAAATTATAAATTGATAAATTGGAGTGAAAAAAATGAGAGGTTTGCTGCGAAAAGATATCCTCATGATGAAAGACGGTATCGGAATTTATCTGATATTTATAATCCTTTACAGTTTGTTTAGTTTTTTTTCTGGGGCACCTGATATTGCCGCTACGATCGTTATCCTCGTAATGATTATGCTGCCGTTTAATACGTTATCCTACGATGAGCTGTACCAGTGGGACCGGTATGTATTGACTTTGCCGGTATCACGAAGGCAAATCATCCGGAGCAAATATGTATTTGCTTTGCTGGTGTCTGGTGCTGCGTTGCTATTCTACGCAGCAATGGACTTATTGTTGGGCGGTGATTTGCGGGAGATAATGCGGGGATGTCTGCCTACCATTATAGGCGGATTGGTAACTATAGCGTTGGCGTTTCCCTGTATATTAAAGTGGGGGCAAAAGGGGCGATTGCTTATAGTTCTGTTTTGCGGCGTAGCCGGCGGGATTATCGGTGTGTTAGGGATTGTCACAAAATATGGCGGCGGATTAGAAATTGCCGTTTCTGAGGGTGTAATGGTTACTGAGAGCGTAGTATTGCTTGGCGCGTTGTTGATTTCACTGCTTGCGCTGCTGATTTCCTATAAAATCTCCTGCAAAATCTACGAAAAAAAGCAGTTTTAAAGAAAAATGATAGTCTGCCTGCCCAATTTCCTGCTATGTCGTACCATGCAGATGGTGGAAATTTTACTGATTTTTTTGGGTGTTTATGTTATACTGAAAAAAACAAAGGAGGGCAGAAGCATGGTAAAGCATATCGTAATGTTTCGTTTCTTTGATGAAATATCCACAGAGGAACGACAGGTAAAGGCACAGGAAATTAAAGAAAAGACAGAGGCTTTAAAGGAACAGATTGCAGGCATTGGTCAACTGCAGGTATTCATTGCGCCTGTGGGCACAAGCACACACAGTTTTATGTTGGAAGGGCTGTTTGATAGCGTAGAGGCACTGGACTGTTATCAGGTTCATCCAGCACACTTGGCAGTAGGCACGATCATCAAAAGCGTTGCGGGAGAACGGGCTTGTTTTGATTATGAGGTCTAAATATAGCATGGTTGAGCGAAATTTGCAATAATAAAAAAAGTTTTTGTGAAAACTTGTTGTCAAAAAAAAGAGAATGACGTACAATAAAAGAAGCAAAGTTGTGAAGTGATTCGCATAAGTCGACTAACCCATCAAACACACAAAAATCGGCTGACTTTGCTAATGGATGCTTTGAGGATTTTTCCCTGAAGCATCTTTTTTTTTATGCCTTTTTCGTGTAAAATAATATCATTGTGAGAAAAGGAAACGGGGCAGGAAAATGAAACGAAATTTCAAACGGGTAATGGCGATACATGATTTATCAGGTTTGGGGCGTTCTTCGCTGATGGCGGTGACACCGGTACTTTCTGTGATGGGAATGCAAGTGTGTCCGGTACCTACAGCGGTATTGTCCAGCCAAACCAGCGGCTTCCATGATTACACTTTTGTGGATTTGACACCAATCATGCCAAAGTATTTGCAGCATTGGAAAAGTCTACAGATGGATTTTGACTGTATTTACAGCGGCTTTTTGGGCTCGGCGGAGCAAATTCATATGATGCGGGAGATTTTGCAGGAGTTTTCCAATCAGGATACTCTGGTAATAATTGATCCAGTATTGGGCGATGATGGAGAGCTATATGATACAATGGATATGGACATGGTGAAGCAAATGGCCGGATTGATTCGAGAGGCGGACATTATCACGCCCAATGTGACAGAATGTAAATTGCTTTTGGGATTGCCAGCGGACACGAAACTGTATGCGGAGCAATTGTGCCACTTGCTGCCCCTTCTGGGAAAAATGGGCCCTGATGCGGTGGTTGTGACAGGGGTACACAAGCGGAATGGTGGTCGGTGTGTTTGCTGTTATGAAAAAGAGAACGACCAATGTCAATTTGTAGAGTATAAGGAGTTGCCGGTGGATTATCCAGGCACCGGGGATATTTTCGCCGCAGTGATGATTGGCGGTCTGCTGCAGGGACGGACGTTGCTGCAAAGTGTCCATTTGGCGACAGATTTTATCTGTCATGCGGTAGCAGATGCCATTGTGGCCGGAGAACCAGTGCGAGACGGCGTGCAACTGGAAAAAAATTTGTTTCGGTTGTTGCCGGAATAAATTAGGCTTGTTTTACACACCCTATCAAAAAAGGTAGGGTGATTTTTTATGCGATATTTTCGGGAAAAGGATGCATTGCCAATAGCTTTGGCTTGCGGTGTGTTATTGATGTTGGGATGGTTTACGTTGACAATTGCGCAACTAGAGCAGAACTCGACGCAGGCAGAGAGTGATCTCACACAGGCAAGTGTGCCAGTGCTGATGTATCATCACCTCTTGCCGCAGGACGCGCTGACCGGTATGTTTGCAGACAATAACGTGGCAGTGAGCGTAGAGCAGTTTACGCAGGATATTGCCACGTTGAAAGCGCAGGGTTACCATACCATCAGTTTGCGGCAGCTGGATGATTTTGTACAGGGAAAAGAAGAACTGCCAGGAAAATGTGTTGTGATTACCTTTGACGATGGATATCTCAGCAATAAAATTTATGCGATGCCTGTGCTGCGTGAGGCGGGATATACAGCTGTTATTTTTGCGTTAACAGGTTGGATTGAGGAGCATCCTCAGGAATTTCGAGCAGCAGGACTGCAGTATCTCAGCTGGCCGGAGATCAAAGAGATGAAAGATACGTTTCAATTTGCTAGTCATACTGACAATCTCCACGAATTATCATGGAACGGAAAGGGAAAATTGACAACGGTATCAGAAGGGGAGTTGACAGAGGATGTGGCGCGCTCGGTGAAAAAATTACAGGGTACCCAATATTTTTCTTATCCTTATGGGCATTACAACGATATAGCCAAGAGGGTATTGGCACAAGAGGGGATTCAGTTGGCGTTTACGGTAGAGCCTGTCAACGTGCGGGCAGGAGATGATCCCTTAACGTTGGGGCGCTGGGATATGTACCAATACAGTATAGAGGATGTGTTGGCACAGCGACGCCAATAGAATACTGGTTTGACAGAATGGTCTTTCTGATATCTATGATGCAGGCTGCAGAAGAAACTCTGAAAAATCGCTGTTTTAGAGTTGTGACAGGGCTTCGAGTTGTGATACAATAAAAAGAACTGAAACGACGGAACTGGTGGTGATGTATGTGCGGCTGCGTACCTTGCGGATATGGAAAAAAGGGAAGCCTTTATGGCTGTTATTGATTGGCTGGCTTGTGTTTGGTGCGTTGTTTTTGTTGCTTCTGGGTTATAATCTGTTTGATTGGCGAGGCGGATTACCTAAAGTAGCAGTGGCTGATAGTGAGACTATCAGCGCGGATGGAGTACAAGCTGTGGAGCTTCATGCAGAAGGGGTTACTGTGGAGGTTGCTTCTAGTTATGATATACGTGAGATTAAAGTGCAGTTATATGGAAGTGGTTATGTCAATCAGCACGCTGTTTGGCAACAGGATGAAAAGGGGAGATTGGTAATCAAGCTAGCTCAATATCCCGTAACTGCCAACGCCTATGGCAACCGCTATGAAGATAATTTGACCATGCGTGTATTGCTGCCTAAACGCAGCTATGATGAGTTGGCCGCCTATGGAGATCGTTTACATGTTGCATTCTATCAGTGCAAGAGCAAACAATTAATCGCAGATGTAGCCTATGGCTCCATAGATCTGTATAGGGCGGATTTGCAAAAAGCTGAATTGCTGAGCAATACCTCGAAAATCAAGGTTAATCACAGTCGGATTCACCATCTGGATATAGAGAACAGGGATGGCGATACAAATTTGCTGGACAACGAGTTGCGTTACTGGAGGTATCACAGCAAGTCCGGTGATTTGGAAGCGCTTACAAGCAAAATAAAAGGCATTTGGGAGCTTTCCAGTGAGTGGGGGGATATCCATGTGGGCACGAAAAAGTGGACGGACAACCTGTTGCTGGATTTACACACAGGCAGTGGTGTGCTTACGGCTTCCAGCAAGAAAAAGCCCTGGAAGAAAACAATTCCCACAGCGTTGACCGAGCAGGATTTATTGCTTTTGGAGGGCAGGGGAGAAAATATTTTGTCTGTGACCAGCGAAGAAGGCAACATTACGTTGGATACGGTGAAGTTTGCTGAGTAATTGATTAAGAAGAATACGAATATGACAAAATATTTCTTAAAAATAAAAATTTCGTGAAAATATGCGAGAGTTAGAAGAGAGCTCCATGGAAACAGGTGGCAGAACGGGATATAATCTTTCTGAAGCCAAATGAAGAAAGGAGGATTTATTCTGCATTCCTGTACAAAATTATTTCAACCATACCTTCGTGATCTGGCAGAACAGTACCGAAACAAGCATTACTATTCTCAAGAACGGATGGCGGAACTGCTACAGGTGACAACCCGTAACTATACTGACCTGAAACGGGGCAAACATTCTTTTTCTGTGTCATCGCTTATATTTTTATTGTTGCTCCTTTCTGATGATGAGGTGCAGCAATTTTTAGCACAGATGCGCGCATTGATAAAAGATGCGGAAGATTTAGATTTTATGGAATAAAGAGAGGGTTGTATCTGGAAAGGTTGTGTCGCGATTTTGTGGCACAACCTTTTTTTAGAACGAATAGGAATCTTGTATATATAGACACTATTTATAATAATTTTAAGAAAGTATGTAAGATTAATACCAAGAAAAATGCATAAAAATAAAAAATTCACTAGCCAGAGGGAGAGGGCAGGTGTATAATAAATAACTGCCGACTTTCCGTTGGCATGATATAGACGCATAAAATTTGTGCGGTGTGAATAAGAAAGTAAAAGGGAGAGGGCTTTGTTGGAGAAAGTAAAAATGTTTATACAGAAAGAAATTCTGTCTACCTTAAAGGGTGACATTATCGGCGGGATTTCCGTAGCCTTTGTTGCGCTGCCGTTGGCACTTAGTTTCGGTGTATTATCCGGCGCGGGTGCTGCTGCTGGTGTGTATGGCGCCATTTGCACAGGGATTTTGGCCTCAATGTTTGGTGGTACCAAAGCGCAGATTTCGGGGCCTACTGGTGCAATGACAGTTGTGCTGGTAAGCATGGCAGACAAGTATGGGTTGGAAGGCTTAGTCGCTTCTATGATTTTGGCCGGCATCTTCGAAATCATTATGGGATTGTTGAAGCTGGGTAAATATATTCGCTTGATTCCCAAACCGGTTATGGTGGGATTTACCAATGGGATTGGCATGTTGATTTTTATCAACCAGTTTAAGTATTTCAATATGAGTCCTATACTTTGCACATTGTCTATCATATTGATGCTGATATTGCCTATGATTAATAAAAAGTTGCCGTATGCCATCATTACCGTGATTGTAGGGACAGTAGTTTCTAAGATTTGGCTGCCTATGCCAGAGGCTTATGTGGTGGGGCAGATTCCCTTGGCGCTGCCGTCGCTGCAGATTCCAAACTTTTTTGCCATGAATATCATGGATCTCTGCCAGGCGGGGCTGACACTGGCGCTCTTGGGCGCGATTGAATCGTTGCTGTCTGCTCTTGTGGTAGATGAGATGACCAGTACCAAACATGACAGCGACAGAGAAATCTTAGGGCAGGGGATTGCCAATACTGTGGCAGCCTGTTTTGGCTTCTTAATTGGTACCGGTGCCATTGCCCGTTCTGTAGTAAATGTCAATGCAGGCGGTCGTGGCCGCATGTCAGGGATTATTCATGCTTTGGTGCTGATTTTGCTGATTGCTGTGTTTGGCGATTTGGCGGCAGGCATTCCACTGGCGGTACTGGGTGGCGTACTGATGGGGACAGCACTGCGTATGATTGAGTATGGGGAAAGTTATCGTCTGGCCCGTGCCTCAAAAGAAGCTTTTGTAGTGATTGCCATTACAACTGTACTGACTGTTGTGGTGGATTTGACTTTTGCAGTGGCAATTGGTACAATGGTATCGGCATTGGCTATGCTGTTCAGCGTTGCCAATGGGTATCTGGAAGAATATCCGGTTCCCTGTAGTGCCAACCAGAAATATATTAAATCCTTCAGCATTCAGGGACAAATGTTTTTCCTTGTATCCGAAAGCATTATTAGTTCCTTGGAAGTAAAATGTAAAGGCGCTGATATTGTAGTACTCAATATGAGTCATGCGCAGGTGGTAGATATTACAGGAATTATTACGTTGGGCAAGATTAAAGATTCGCTGGCTCTGCAGGGTGTACGTACTATCTTCACCGGCTTATCGGAGGCTGCCTATAAAAAAATGCTGGCGCTGGGTATTGTAGACGGCAGTGAGGAAGCCATCAATTGCGGTGATAAATTGGAAGCTGTAGCTTATGCGCAGGCATTAGCGCACAATGATGAATGGGGTGCGCATTGGATTATTTATGAGCAATTGCAGATGAACGATGAACATCGCATTGCTGAAATTACTGAGGAAGGGTTGTTGTTCAATGAAAACACTATTGGTTAATGGAAGTCCTCATGCGAAGGGCTGCACCTATACTGCGTTGTGTGAGGTAGCTGCTGCATTGGAACGGGAAGGCATTGAAACAGAGATTTTTCAGGTAGGCACAAAGCCAATTTCCGGTTGCTTGGGCTGTGGCGCTTGTTTGAAAACAGGGCGTTGTGTCATTGCAGATACAGTAAATGAATTTTTGGATAAGGCAGAAAAAGCCGACGCCTTTGTATTTGGGTCTCCGGTGCATTTCGCTTCAGCTTCTGGTATGCTGACATCCTTTATGGACAGGGCTTTTTATGGCCGGGGCAATCTGTTTGCTTACAAACCAGCAGCAGCCGTTATGAGTTGCCGTCGCGGCGGCGCTACAGCGACCTTTGAGCAAATCAACAAATATTTCACCATCAGCAATATGCCGATTGTAGGTTCTCAATATTGGAATATGGTGCATGGTAACACGCCAGAAGAAGTGAAACAGGACGGCGAGGGAATGCAGACCATGCGCACGCTGGGGCTCAACATGGCTTGGCTGATGAAGTCTATTCAAGCGGGAAAAGAAGCAGGCTTGGAACTGCCACAGAGAGAGGCAAAGATCAATACCAATTTTATTCGGTAAAAGTGTATTGAAAGTTTGTGTTGCGTAGTATAAAAGAAGGATATTCTTATTGTAAAGACAGATAGAATATCCTTCTTTTTGTATTTTGAAATGATTTTATTTGAATATAGAATCAAGGTGCAATTAAAGTAATGGCGTATAAAGTCCTAAGATATACCATAATGGGAATACGACCAGCATAAAGAATAGTGAGAATACAACTGCTTTCATACCCATCCACTTTATAAAATCTTTCATACTCATTACACCGAAGCCCATTACCATTAGGTACATGCCAGCTTCATAGGGTAAAAACAAAATGTCGCAGGAAAAGTTCATAACATATAGAACAGGCATTGGATTGATTCCCATATTCAGCGCTGTTTGCACTAAAATATCAGGGAAGATCAGCTGCATAGCGACTGGCGTTAAAACAAAATTTGCGATAACACCCATCAATAACGTGGCCCATGTTGTGCCGATAGCGCCGAAATTACCGAGTACACTTGCACATGCAGACGCCATCAATTGTGTAGCGCCACAATAAGTTGCTGCACCAGCAATACCCAAGCAGCTTGCAATAAAAATTAACAACGAAAAATTTAAACGTTTAAAGATTTGTTCGTCAGCGAGTGAAATTCCTGGCAAAAAGCAAACCAATGCGGCTACAATGAAACCATAGTTTATGTTTAAACCAGTTAACGGTGTTGACAATACATAAGCGATTAAGGCAATCAAAATGACAGCGGCTTTTTTCTCAGGAATACTCATTTTACCCATTTTAGCTAATTCTGCTTCGAAATATTCTTTCCCGCCTTGAAGCGCAATGTTTTTTGTTTTAAAAACTTTCATCATTCCAATAATGAAACCGAAAACTAAAATCCAGTTTGGCAGTTTCCACAAAATCATGTCATACCAATAGAAACTATAATCTGGCACATGAGCCTGGATGGCTTGAGTGAACACAGTTAAACTAAGTGGACTAAACCACAAATCGTAGATAAAACCAACTGCGACAGTACAACTCACAACAATTAAAATATTTGCAGCTTTGCGCTCTAACTGCAATGTTTTAACCAGCGAGCAAGCTAAGATAAGAATAATTGCAGAACCGCTTCCTGACATTAACATATTCAGGACAAGGCCGGAAAAAAACATACCCCACACGATACCATTATAAGTGCCGCCACATTTGTTTACACACCATAAAGCAATTCTACGCATAAAGCCACATTGGTCTACAGCTTCGCCCAACAGGAAAGAGCCCCACATCAGCCAAAAAATATTGTTAGCCCAACCAGAGAAAGATGTCTCCCAGGGAATGATACCAGGTATCGACCAAAGCAATGGCATGGCTACCGCTGGTGCGGCCAAAGGCATTAATTCAAATGCCATGACCAAAAGGCAAACTGCTGTTGTGGAAAAAAACCATTTCATTGCGAAAGTAAATGTTTCTGTTTCTGGAACGAACATGATTGCTGCAAAAACGATTAAAATAATGAGCCATTTTATAAGACTACCTGTATCGATTTTTTTATTTGTAATTGCGGTCATCTGGATTTGCCCCCTTCTTTACAGACTCCTAAAAAAATTATATAATAAATAAAAATATCAATAACTCTCAGGAAGTGGTGAATAAATGAAAATTGAACATTTAGAATATATTCTTGAGATTGCAAATTGTAAATCAATTACAAAAGCTGCCAATTCATTACATATGGCGCAGCCAGCGTTATCGGTTATTCTAAGTAATATTGAGACAGAAATGGGATTTCCAATTTTCCAACGTTATAGCTATGGTGTGATACCTACAGAACATGGGCAGAAAATCATTAACGAAATACCTGTTATATTGGATATCTACTATAATTGGAAATTAAGTGCAGATACTCAAACTGAAGTTTTTGGCACAATAGATATTGCCGCCGTTTGGATTTGTTGCTCATATTTCCTCCCCAAGATTCAATTACAGTTGCGGAAAAAATATCCTCGTTTACAAGTGAATTCTCAGGAACTTTCATCTTCACAATTATTGGAGCAAATTCGTCTTGGAAAAAATGAATTTGCAATTGGAATATTATCAAGCTCTGCCTCCCAAGAGCTATACATAAAGACAGTATTAAAAAATTGTACAATTCCATGGGAGATCACACCATTATACCAGGATGCTCTTGTATTGATTATGGGCAAGGAAACCCCATATTTTCATCAGAATACTATAATTGAACAGGAAATTTTTGAAAAACTTACGTTGGTTACATTTACAAGTGCTGATCGTACTTATGATATTTTATTGAACAATAAATATTTTCAGTTTGCACAGATGGTGAAGGTTGGTTCTGCTGAGCAAATTATATCTTTAGTGGCAAATAGTGATATGGTTGCACTTATGCCCGCTTCGTTAATATCTATGCATCCATATACACAGGCAAATTGTATAAAAGGTTTTCCAATAAAAGCTCTTGAAAATGAGAGAATAACCCACTGGTTGCTACATAAACCGATAAATCGGTTGACTAGTGTTGAAAGAATTGTTTTGGATGAAATAAAAGACAGCTATGCTCCGAATCCAGCATAATTTTTTATTGAACAAGGAACCTTGCATTTTGTAAGGTTCCTTGTTGCAAGCTTTTTATTGCTTATTTTAAGCCTAAGATTCTGGCAGCATTGTCGTACATAAATTTCTGCTGTACTTCTGGGCGAACATATTTTAGAGCAAATTTAGCTGCGTAAACCATGTTATTATATGGATAAGCAGAGCCATAAATCACCTTGTCTTGCAGCTGGTAGTTAACAGCACTCAAGAAACTCTGATGTCCAGGTGCATTGCATAAATATAAATCAGGCATTAAATATACATTCGGTCTGCTGGCGGCGATCCAGCAGGCTTGTTCTACCCAAGGCCAGCCCGCATGACTGATAATAATATTTAAGTTGGGGAAAGTTCTTGCTACTTTATCAATATACTCTGGTTTTGTTAATTCCAGTGTATTTCCGCCCGCCCCTGTTGTGAGTGTAACGAACTTCCCTAATTCCTGCATTCGTTCATATATGGGGAAAATACGGTCATCAGCGTAGGTAATATCATAAAGGAGTGTTTCGACAGCCATTCCAATCAACGGGCCGTTTGCAATATATTTATCAATAATGTTTAAGCCCTCTTCTGTGTTCATAACATCGTAAGTAGCTACACATTTAAATTGCGGATACTTTTCGCCCAATTCAGTTAATGTATCGTTCGATACTCCTAGACGGGCACCACATACTGCCAACTCGATATTTACTTCTTCCATTTCTTTTAAGCATAAATCCATAGACTGCTGTTTGAGGGATTCTGGAATTGGAAATCCATTTTGCTTAAAGAAACGTGTAACAAATGGGTCATCCGCGCGGAATAAGTGCATATCTTCATTTAAAAAATCTTTAAACGGTGGTCTCAAGCGAAAATCAATAATCTTCATAACAGTATTCCTTCTTTCCTTATGAAAATAATTTAGAACAGTTCGGTAACATCCTTTTAAAGCATCTTTAACATATAAAAAATATCAGAAGTATTCGTATTGGCCAATACATTCTATTCCTTCTTGAACTAAGAATATCATAAATGTTTCTTTTGTGGAAATGCCAAAATTTTATTTACCCTATAATGTTTTTATTATGAAATAACTTCTTAAAAAGAAAAAGCGATATAGGAACTTACTATTTAAGTCCGTATATCGCTTGATTAGTTTATTCAGTTGTGGTATTTCATGTCATATTATTTGGAAGGCCAAAGGATGCCGTGAGCGCAAACATCATCACTAGCCATACAAAAATCATACAGAGAAGAATCTTTGTGCCGTCCCCGCCATTTTCTTTATAGTATTTCTCTTTTTTAGCGCTGTCCATATTTATAGCCCGGGCAATAGAGCGTTCTACATAATTCATATAACAATAATTGCCGAAAAATCCAAAGAACAGAGATAGTCCCAAAGAAACTATCATGGAAGCCGTAGACCAGCCAAAAGCAAAATTGAGATAAAGTGTACCCAAGCTAAGCACCATGCCGATACATCCCCAGCCTAGCATTTTGCGGTAAAAGCACCAGTAAAAGTTGAACAGCAATGCCCAAATATTGAAGCTGATTTTACTCTGTTTGCGCTTCATCTCTTCAAATTTTTTTGTGTAATAATCGACTTTTTTACTTTCCCCGATAAATGCGCTATATTTTTTGCGCCAATCCTTTGTTTTGAGTGAAGCTACATCCATACGGTTCTCTCCTTTTTCATAATGTAAATTTTAAATGTGAATAGCAATTCCTTTTATTTCACTATACTTGTTTTGTGCCATCTTTGCAAGAGAAAAATGGGTTTTCTTTTACAAAGACAATAGGCAAAATGTTACTATGAAACATTTGCAATAGCCACTAGAATCACTGTATAACCCTCACAACAGCAAAACAGAGCCCCTCAAATGAGGAGCTCTGTCGATTCACATTTATTCAATTTCAAATAATCTTACAGATTACAGATTGAACAGAATATCAGCTGTAGCGCCGTTCTGGTCATAAGTTGGGATAACTTTAATACCGAAAGCTTCAGCAGCGAATCTTACAGGAACCATGGTTCTGGAACCATTGATGAATGGAGCAACGTCAGCAGTTTTTTCTGCACCGTTTACAGTGTAGGTTGCGGAACCGATGGTCATAACAACTTCTACGCCGTTTAATTTAGCGGTTACAGCCTGGGTAGCTTCATCGTAAGCAACTTCAGCGCCGAATGCTTCAGCCAATGCACGGAATGGTACGAAGGTGCGGTCATTCTGAATCATTGGAGCAGAATCAATAGTAGCTTTTTTGTCGTTTACAACGATTTCATGAGAACCGATAGACATAACTACAACATCACCTACAGAACCAGTGCCCACAGCGAAGATCTGGGTACCAGTGTAGTATTTGGTTACGTTGTTAGTAGAACCACTTGTGTTAACTTCAGTGATTTTTGCAACAGCCTGAACAGTTACATTACCAATTTTATTGGAAGTCAGGTTCATTACGAAAGAACCAGCTGTTAACAGGTTGTTATCAGCAGAAGATGTAGATACAGATACTTTAGCATCAGCTGGTTTATCTAATACTACATAGTTGATTTCACTCTTAGCAGCATTCTCTCTGTTACCAAATGCAACTCTATTACCTTCACTATCTACCAATGTTACATTGATTCTATTGTTTACGTTTACTTCAGCTGTTTTGGTGCTGAATGCTAAAGCAGCAGCTTCGTCAACAACTTTTAAATCTACAGATTTAGTCAGGTTGTAACGGCTGTCAATAGCAGTTACAGTAATCTTGGAACCTAAATATTTTTCATCAGATTTTGCAGTTAATTTACCTTGTTCTTTACCTTCAGTTACAAAATTGTTGATTGCATAGCCAGTAGCAGCCATATCTACTTTACCACGTGCTGTTTTTCTAACACCGTTAGCATCTACGTAGTTCAGTTTATCAACTACTGCTGTACCACCTAATTCAACGGATGGAGCAGCATATACCAATTCAATTTCAACAGGTGTCTGGAATTCTTTAATGGTGAATTTAACAGTTACATATTTACCATTATCCAAAGTAACTTTTACTTCATAGTCACCTTCTGCTACTACAGCGGTGCCAAAGTCTAAAGTCATGTATGGATGTACAGTTCTATTATTGGTATCTAAATAAGATTTAGTGTTGTCTACTACCAACTTCACATCACTGTTTTCCAATTTGGAAGCAGTTGGCTGAGACAGAATAGCTACATAGTTTTCGTTTGCATCTGTATCAGATGTGAATGCTTTTGGCAAAGAATATTTGTTTGCACTTACAGCAGACAGAATGTCTTCATAAGTTAAAGCGTTACCATTAATGTCGGTGATAGAGAAACGCACTTCATTTTCCAATGCGCTGTATTCGCCTGCAGCTAATGGATTAGCTGGTTCTTTCACAACATTAATATATGCAGGAGAGGTAGCACCAACAGTTACGTTGATTACTACTTCAAAGCTACCGATAGATACATAAATTTTGTAGTCGCCATCTCTGTAACCAGCTACGTCGAAAGAAATTGTACCAAAACGGTCTGTTGTTGCTTTTTCTTTGCTAACAGTGATGTTAGAGCTGTTTGTTTCGATTTTTACTTCTTTGCCGGTCAGCACTTTGTCATTCTGATCATAGAATTTCAGTTTGACACCAGTTTTTTCAACGCTGTCAGCGTCAACTGTTAAGTTCAGGATGGTAGCACCATCGGCATATTTAGTATTGTCACCACTTGGAGTAACAACTTCTACCTTGTTTTTAGCATCAGAAGTAGCGTTGTTTTCAACTTTGATTGTCTTGTAGCTACTATCAGATTTCAACATAGGTGTAGCGTTTTTCATCAATTCTGCCTGAGTGGTACCAGAAGCGGTGAAACCACTTTTCAAAGCAGCGTAAATTGTGTATTCACCAGCACGGCTGAACTGAATAGCATATTCGTTACCATTAGTAACATTTAACTCTTTTACATTTTTTAAATTACTAGCAGTATCGGTAGCACCTACTAATGCGGTTGTAGGTACATTATCACCTTTTTCTACTGCCCAAACATATACACCAGCCGCTTTCCCAGACAGAGAATAATCTTCGCTGTTGCGGAAATCAAAAGTGATTTTGACATCATCGTTTACATCAACAGTTGGATTAGACTTTACAGTACTTACATAAGATGCAGTATTGTCAATGTTCGGGTCTTTCTGAGCAGATGTAACTTTTGGTCCGTTTGTCTGTTTTTCTACAGCAGCAATAGAATCAGCGGCTGGTGTAGAAGATGCAATAATGGCACCAATCATATCACCTACGTATAAATCAGCCATTGCAACAGTTGCTGTAGCAGATGTGGAATCTTTTGGAACATTAACTGTTGCTACTTGTTTAGCTGGAGACTGATGCGCATAAATGTAAGCGGTACTTGTTGTAGCTGCTTTTTCATAAGTCAATGTTACTTCCAAATCTGTTCCAGCGACTTTTGTAGAAATATTTTTTCCATCAATCACTGTAGCATCCCCTGGTGCAGCGAAAGCAGCAACTGGCATTAATGTCATCATGAAGCACACTAATGTCAAGATTGCAAATAATTTTTTGTTTTTCAATTTATTTCCCTCCTAGGATATTTCTCGGTCGGTTTTCTGTCGCGCCGGACATTGGAAAAGAATCCAAATATGCGCCTTTTCTGGAAAAAGTCCACCACAGGAGGATATTCAAAACTCATGAGTTTTGAATACTTAAAAAAGATTGCTTTTGTGGGGAATCACAGCAACTTTTTCTATAGATTGGCAGTCTAATATAATAGGTGAAGTTTGGCCAAATACTAAGAAAGTGTGAAGGAATGATATTGGTGAAAGTATGACTTGACAATTGTGGAAGAAGCCGGTAGTATATAATGTGTACTACTTTGAATCATACAGTTAGAATCCGCATGATTATGATGGTTTTTGCGGTGAAATAAAGGCCTTACAGGATGAAGTAAGCAAAAACAAGGGGGGAAATTTTTTGGCGCTGATTGAGGCGAAGGATGTAGTAAAAAAGTATAAGGTGGGTTCGGAGATTATCACGGCGTTAAACGGCATCAATTTGTCTATTGAAAAAGGTGAATTTGTGGCGATATTAGGCACGTCAGGCTGTGGGAAATCTACGCTGCTGAATATGCTGTCGGGATTGGAACGGCCTACAAAAGGCGATATCATTGTCAATGGTGTACGTATCAATAAAGTAAATGAAAAAAATATGTCACGTTTTCGAGCTCGCGAGATGGGTTTTATTTTTCAGCAATACAATTTGATTCCCTCTTTGACAGCGCTGGAAAATGTGATGTTGCCTCTGACGATTCAGGGCGTTAGCAAAAAGACGCGTATAAAACGGGCGAGAGATATTTTGCTTAAACTGGGTCTGGGAAAACGTTTGCACAACAAACCCAGTCAGATGAGCGGCGGTCAGCAGCAGAGGGTGAGTATTGCGCGTTCTCTAGTGAGCAACCCGAAAATTATTTTTGCGGACGAGCCTACAGGGAATTTGGATAGCAAGACAACAATTGAGATCTTGGAGTTTATGCAGGAAATTGTGAGAGAACAGCAAAAAACGCTGATCATGGTAAGTCATGATATGGAGGTAGCTATGTATGCCGGACGCATTGTGCATATGCTGGACGGCCAAATTACCAGTATCGAGGAAAATAAAGAAAATATTGCGAAGCTTATGACAGGCGTAGAAGGGGAGAAGGCGTAAGATGAAGAAAAAACTGGCGATGATTTTAATTGTTTTACTGATTGGCATGAGCGTATTACCGACAGCTACAGTGCTTGCGGCAGATACTGACGAAAAGCCATCAACAGAACAGGGGGATGGCACAACAAACGAAGGCAATACAACAACGCAGAGCGGCAATGGGGAAAGCGCCGGTTCGGCAAAGAATGCCCGAGATAAAAATATTTTCAACACTGGCACCGATCCCTTGTGGTCTTTTGTGAATATTGATGTACCGGAGCAGGCTCTGGTAGGACAAGAATTTGAAATGAATATTACGGTAAAAAATATGGGTACCGGCTCTGGTATGTTTCCTGAATTCCGTTTTACAGAGGAAAGTGACAGAAAAGCGTTATCCCACTTTACGGTTGTCAGCGGCACAGACGGTGTGTATGATACCATGCTGACTGAGGTGAAGGGCGGCGAAACAAAAACCTTTACGATTAAGATGAAGGTAAACCCGGAAACGAAGGAATTGCCGGAAGGTTCAAAATATCGTATCAATTGTATGATTGCCAGTGATAACTGGCAGGTAAAAGGTGAAAAACGGTATAATGCGGTACAGAGTTTTGATTTGGAAGTGGTATATGCGTTGTCTGACCCATCTTTCGTGGTGGAAAAGGTGACGTTTAATCCAGCGGTGACTGCCGGTGTGAAGGAGACTACGGCTACTTTGGTGCTGAAAAATATCAGTCAGAGTAAAGCAAATAATGTGACTGCTACGCTGGAAGGCAGTTATATCACAAATGGCGGTGAAAGTAACAGTGGGGAGAAAAATATTACCGTACGGGATTTATCCAGTACCAAACAGCTCTATAATATTAAGGGAAATCAGACTGTCACAGTGGATTATAAGTTGGAGCTGAATGAAGACCGCAAAAACAATGAAATGAAGTTGACTATTGATTATAATGGTGCGGAAAAACCACAGGAGATCTTGTTGAATATGCCGTTGCCGCTGCAGGAAAATAAGGGCGGCAAGGAGCCGAAAGTGATTATTCAACGTTATAATGTGGACCCCAGTAAAGTCTTAGCTGGTAATTATGTGACGCTGAATCTTTTTGTGGAAAATACCAACAACTTGGCGGTAAACAATGTGTCCATTCAGTTGGATGTACCGACAGAAACATCCTCTAGCGGTGGCACTGTATCCAGCGGCACAGTTTTCTCACCGGTGGACAGCAGTAATACGTTTTATATTGACCGTATTGATGGAAAACAGACAGCGCTAAAAACCATCAGTATGTATGTAGATCCCAACGCAACGGCGAAAACGTATGTTGTGCCGGTGAATATCAAATATGAATCTACTGACGGCACAAAATATGAAAGCAGTGATAATGTAAATATTCCTGTAACGCAGGAGAGCAAAATAGAAATTATCAGCAGTAATATTCCTACCATGGGCAACGTAGGAGAGCCTATAAATGTAAGCATGGAATTTGTGAATGTGGGCAAGGTGAATCTTACCAATTTCAAGGTGCGCATGGAAGGGGATATCCCTGGGAAGGAGGAAAATGTATTTTATCTGGGCACGTTCAATGCTAGTGAGAGCAACGAATACAGCGCCACGATTATTCCGGAAGAGGAAGGCGTTTTGAGCGGTTCTGTTGCGATGAGTTATATTGATGCAGACAATCAGGAAGTGAGCATGGAAATTCCATTCAGTATTGAAATTGGCCCTGCGATTGATTACGGGGATATGACGGAACCTATGGAGCCCATTCCAGAACCGGGACTGCTGGACAAGCTGAAGCAGCATTGGCTGCCGATTGTATTAGGTATCGTAATTGTAGTGCAGGCAATCATTTTGATTCGTATCAAACGCAAAGCGAAAGCGGAAGAGGAATTGATCGATGGTTAAACGAGATATCATTACCATGGCGGCGAAAAATCTGATGCGCCGCAAAGGACGTACTTTTCTGACGATGCTGGGTGTGCTTATCGGCACTACTTCTATTGTAGTGATGGTGTCGCTGGGTATCGGACTGCAGCAGTCACAGCAGAAAATGTATGAGCAGTGGGGAAGTCTGAATGAAATTGAAGTAAACCAGTCATACAGTCACGGTGACGACGAAGAAAATATCGTTGCTTTGGATGATGAGGCGCTGGAATATTTTCAATCGCTGGAAGGTGTTACGGCGGTCATTCCTATGGCGTCTATTTCTGCTGATACGGCTACCTGCGGCAAATTGCAGGGTTGGTTGGATGTCTATGGCATTAAGCCAGAGGATATGGCAACGAAGAATATGCAGATTGGGCAAGGCAGATTGCTGCAGGAAGGCGATAAGAATGTTCTGGTGATTGGCGGCATGGCTGGAGGCGGGTTCTATGACCCCAACGGCAGTGATGATGGTTGGGTTGAAGATGAAACGTATGAGCAGTACAAAGAACGTATGTACAACAAAAGTGTTGAAATGCTGAATAAAAAAGTTACAGCGGAATTCAGAAATTATGAGACAGAAAAAACAAAGAAGCTGACTTTTCAGGTGGTGGGCGTAATGGATGCAGACATGCCTAACAATTATGCTTCCTACGCACCGCTGGAAGTTGTACAGAAAATGCAAAAATTGATGATGACCAGTGAAGAGAAAAAGCAGAAAAAAAGAAATTTGTATAATCAGATTTCTGTGATTACCGGGGACGTTACAGACACCAAAACTGTTTTGCAAAGTATAAAAGACGCTGGGTATAATGCTTACTCTATTGCAGAAAGCCTGGAAGGGGTAGAGGATTCTATGAAGGTCTTTCAGCTGGCTTTAGGCGGTATTGGCGGGATTACTTTGCTGGTAGCAGCGATTGGAATTATCAACACAATGGTCATGTCAATTTATGAACGCACTAAGGAGATTGCGATCATGAAAGTAATTGGTGCAACCTTTGGAGATATCCGCTTTCTGTTTTTAGCGGAAGCAGGCATGATTGGTTTCTTTGGTGGAATTATGGGCCTGGGGTTTAGCTATGGGCTATCGTTCATTATCAATCAACTTTCTGGTGATTTTATGGGAAATTATGTGGGCACTGGTGAGGCTTTAAGTCTGTCGGTGATACCATGGTGGCTGGCGTTGTTTGCAATAGGATTCTCTATTATGATTGGGCTATTGGCAGGGGTATATCCAGCTAATCGCGCGGTAAAATTGAGTCCTATTGAGGCCATGCGCAATAATTAAATGAGATAAATAGTCTGGACAATGTGTTGTATAAAAAATCTCTCTGCGGCATGCGGAGGGATTTTTTGCAATTTATGGGCAAAATGGCAGAGCATCATTGACAGATGATGCGGTTTCATGTAAAATAAATGAGCGGCAAAAGCGAGGGAATATGTATGAGAATAGAGGAACACCTTGTTTTTTTGGAAGAGGCAATCAAAGAAGCAGAGAAAGCGGCAGCGATTGGGGAGGTACCTATCGGTGCGGTGGTAGTGCGCGATGGCGAAGTGGTAGGCCGCGGACATAATCTGCGGGAGCGAGATCAGGATCCTACAGCTCATGCAGAGATTTGTGCATTGCGGCAGGCCGGTCAAAATTTAGGCAGCTGGCGTCTGGAAGGCTGCACGCTTTATGTAACAATGGAGCCATGCCCTATGTGTTGCGGTGCGTTGATCAACAGCCGAATTGATACGGTGGTGTTTGGCGCCAATGAGCCGAAATTTGGCTCGGCGGGCAGTCAGTTAAATCTGCTGCAATTCCCGGGATTTAATCATAATGTACACATTGTGGGTCCCATTGCCCAGGAGCGTTGCAGTCAATTGATGAAAGATTTCTTCGCACAATTGCGTCGCAAAAAATAGTATATGGAGATGTACCCAAGTGGCTGAAGGGTCCGCACTCGAAATGCGGTAGGTCGGGCAACCGGCGCGAGAGTTCAAATCTCTCCATCTCCGTCAAAAAGCGTCATCGAAACGAACCTTTTCTAGGTTGCATTCAATGACGCTTTTTATTATGTTTTTATTTTTGTTGTGCGATTTGTTCCGCTTTGTTCATCAGATATTCCCAGCGCTCCATTTTTTCGCTCAGCTGCTGTTCTAATCGCTCTTTTTGCTGATTGAGTTCGTTGAGTTTGGCAAAATCGGTGCTATTGGCGGCCATATCGAGATCGCATTGCTGAATTTGTGTTTCTAATGCGGCGATGTCGTTTTCAATGGTATCGTATTCTTTGGCTTCCTGATAGGTAAATTTTATTTTTTGGGTGCGCTGTCGTGTGTCCCCCTTTTTTTCTTTGGGCGCAGGCGCAGCTTCTGTAGGCTCTGCTTGTTGTTTTTTCTCAGCATAGTCGCTGTAATTGCCAGTATAAATATCTACCACGCCGTTGCCCTCAAAGGCAAAAATGCGTCGAGCGATACGGTCCAAGAAATAGCGGTCATGGCTGACGGCCAGTACAGGGCCGTTAAAATGGTCGATAAAGTCTTCTAAAATTTGCAGCGTTTGAATATCCAGGTCATTGGTGGGTTCATCCAAGAGCAGCACGTTGACATCGTCCATCAGGACGCCTAAAAGATAAAGGCGGCGTTTTTCTCCGCCGGAAAGCTGATGAATGAAAGCATGCTGCTGCGCGCCGCTGAAAAGAAAACGTTCCAGCATACGGGCAGCGGATATAAGGGAACCGTCGCTGCTATGGATATATTCTCCTTTTTCCCGCACGTAATCAATCACACGCATATCTAGTGGTAAGTCGCTGTTGTCCTGGGTATAGTAGCCGATGCGCACTGTATCGCCCAATATGACAGAGCCGCTGTCATAAGGCAGCTGTTTGCCGATGATATTCAACAATGTGGATTTTCCCAAACCATTATTGCCGATAATGCCGATACGGTCGTCACGAACCACAGTGTATGTGAGATCGTCGATGCATACTTTATCGCCAAAGGTTTTATGCAAATGGTCCAGTTCGATAATTTTTTTGCCTAGACGGGAATGCTGCAGGGAGATTTCTAGCTTGTCCTCCTGCTGAACAGTTAAGGAATCTTCCAACTGGTAAAAACGCTCAATGCGTGCTTTTTGCTTGGTGCGTCTTGCTTCTACACCTTTGCGCATCCAGGCCAGCTCTTGTTTGTACAGTGCCTGGGCTTTCTCCTGTATACGCTGCTGTTCTTCCTCCCGCTGGGTTTTCAGTTCCAGAAAGGTTTCATAATTGCCTTCGTAGGCATATAGTTTCCCGTTGGACAACTCCAGAATACGGTTGGTGACACGGTCAAGAAAATAACGGTCATGGGTGACCATCAGTAAAGCACAGTTTTTATTCTTGAGATGCTGCTCCAAAAATTCAATGGCCTCATGGTCCAAATGGTTAGTGGGCTCGTCTAAAATTAATAGATTACAGGGGCGTATCAGAGCGCCTGCCAGGGCAATGCGCTTGCGCTGTCCTCCAGAGAGAGTCTGCACTTTGGCGGATACATCATGAATTCCCAGTTTGTTTAAGATCGCTTTTGCTTCGCTTTCCAACTGCCAGGCATTTTGCGCATCCATTTGCGCGCTCAAATCCAAAAGTTGTTGTGTAAGCTGTTGATCGCCAGGGTAACGCTCCAAGGCATCCAATGTTTGCTCATAATTGCGCAGTACTTTCATAAAAGGAGATTCCCCGCGAAAAATTTGCTGCAGCACAGTGGCATCTTCGTCAAAATCAGGATGCTGCGGCAGATATTCCAATACCAATTGATTGGATGTCTGAATTTCTCCTTCATCGGCTTGTGCCAGGCCGGATAAGATGCGCAGCAAGGTGGATTTACCTGTGCCGTTGACTCCCAGCAAGCCAATTTTATCACCGCTGTCAATATGCAGGGAGATATGGTCAAAAATGATTTTCAAGCCGTGGGTTTTGCATAAATCAGTAGCAGACAGTAAGAGCATGGGAATCGTCCTTTCTGAAAGTAAAATTCATTTTTTTTGAATAAGGTGTAGTATGGATGAGAAATTATCGCACAGAATTCGTGTAGTACGTGCCTGGATTTTTGACAATAAAAAAGCTGTATTTCCGATTGGAAATACAGCTTCAATGCGCCAGGAGGGATTCGAACCCCCGACCTTATGGTTCGTAGCCATACACTCTATCCAACTGAGCTACTGGCGCATATGACGGAGAGAGTGGGATTTGAACCCACGATGCAGTTTGACCCGCATACTCCCTTAGCAGGGGAGCGCCTTCGGCCTCTCGGCCATCTCTCCTCGTACCAACTCTTAAGAGTATATCACGGTGTATTGAAAATGTCCAGCTTTTTTTCAAAAATTTTTTAAAAAATGTTGTTTATTCTCCGTTGATGAAACTTCTGCGATTTTTGTATATGTTTTTCTTTTTGCCTATAAAATATTCATTTCCTGTTTGCTTACGGTTGCAACGATGAGGAATGCTGACAAGTCTAAAATTTCTATATTAAAATAGGAAACAAATATACAAAAGATTGTGAATGGTTTTGCAGTAGGAAATATTATTGCAACTTATTGTTACAATATGAGTATGCATGGAATGAATAAGAGATACTAATGTGTTGTATCATTTTGATTTCTTTACTATAATAAGGACAGTTAAGAATTGAAGTGAAAACTTCAATTAAAAAATACATCTCACTATATTATTAAAAAGAAAGGATGATTTTCACCATGACACAGCCAATTCAATGTTGCTACTCTCCACACGAACAGCATATTATGGATGCTGCTAACGGAGACATCAGCTACAAAAAAGGCAGAGAAAGAATCTACAAAATCTTAGACCGTAACCAGAACTTAAAACCGGTGATTGATGCAGAACGTGCAAAATATTTCACCGAATCCATGGCTCAGACCGAAGGGGAACATTTAACCCTGAGATGGGCAAAAGCTTTGATGCATATTGCAAAAAACATCACCGTATATGTTGAAGAAGACAGCTTACTGGCTGGTCGTATCGGTTGCCAGGGTCGTTATGGTATTCTGTATCCTGAATTGGATGGCGATATTTTCAAAGAAGCAATTGAATTATTGCCAACTCGTGTTACTTCTCCGTTCAATATGACTCAGGAAACTGTTGATACCATTCTGAATGATATCGCTCCTTACTGGGATGCAAAAACAGGTAGAGGTAAAACATTCTTTAACGATTTATATGATGCGCTGCCAGAAGATACTCTGAAAGTAACCTATGAACCGGAATTCAAATCTACTTCCAGATTCATCGTAAATGAAACAGCTTCTTTCCGTTCTTCCAACCAGTGGGTACCAGACTATGAAAAAGTTCTGAAAAGAGGTTTCAAAGGTCTGAAAGAAGAAGCACAGGCTAAATTAGCTGCATTAGACCCATTTGATCCGCTGGACAACGTAAACCAGAAACCTTTCTATGAAGCAATCGTAATTCTGTGCGATGCTATCGTACTGTGGGCAAACCGTTACGCTGATCTGTATGAAAAAGAAGCTGAAAAATGCACCGATCCTGTACGTAAACAGGAAATGGTAGACATCGCAGCTCGTTGCCGTTGGGTACCAGAAAACCCAGCTCGTGACTTCCGTGAAGCTGTACAGAGCCAGTGGTTCACCCAGTTGTTCTCCCGTCTGGAGCAGAAAACTGGTACAATCGTATCCAATGGTCGTATGGACCAGTATCTGTATCCATACTACAAAGCTGACAAAGAAGCTGGTAAACTGACAGACGAACAGGCTATGGAAGTATTGGAATGCATGTGGGTTGCTATGGCTCAGTTCATCGACCTGTACATGTCCGTAACCGGTGGTGCATTCAACGAAGGTTATGCACACTGGGAAGCAGTTACCATCGGTGGTCAGACTCCAGATGGTCAGGATGCTACCAATGAATTGACCTATTTGTTCTTGAAATCCAAACAGGAATTCCCACTGCACTACCCAGACTTGGCTGCACGTGTTCATTCCCGTTCTCCACAGAGATACATTGAAGAATGCGCTAAAACAATCAAAGAAGGTTCTGGTTTCCCGAAACTGTTAAACGATGAAGAAATCGTTCTGCAGTTGGTATCCAACGGCGCTAAGATTGAAGAAGCTTATGACTATGCTGTATCTGGTTGTGCAGAAGCAAGAATGCCGAACCGTGATACCTTTACTTCCGGTGGTGTATACATCAACTTTGCTTCCGCAATCGAAATGATGATGTACAATGGTCGTACCTATAAGACCGGAGATGAATTACTGGGCCTGGAAACAGGGGACGTTGAAAACTTCAAAACTTGGGATGATGTATGGAATGCATACGTTGCTCAGGCTAGAAACCTGTTGAGACACGCTTTCATTCAGCAGAAAAATATTGACAGACTGCGTGAAAAACACTTTGCAGCTCCTCTGCTGTCCGCTATGCATGATCTGTGCATGGAACAGGGCTTAGACCTGCATACTGAATTTATCCCAGGTGGCGTTGATATCGGATACTTTGAATCCATGGGCTTCGGTACTGTAGTTGACTCCCTGGCTGCTATTAAAAAATTAGTATTTGACGAAAAAGTTACCACTCTGGTTGAAATCAGAGAAGCTATGAAAGCAAACTTCGAAGGTTATGAAGTATTGAGACAACGTTTGTTGAACGCTCCTAAATATGGTAACAACGATCCATATGCTGATGAAATCGGTAAAGCTTGCGACTTGGTATGCTCCGAATTCACAGATAAATATTCCAAATCTTTGGGTATTGAATATTGCTTGCGTTATGTACCATTTACATCTCATGTACCATTTGGTAAAGTTGTAGGTGCTACACCTAACGGTCGTGTTGCTTACTTCCCACTGTCTGATGGTTCTTCCGCTTCCCATGGTTGCGATACCCACGGCCCAACAGCAGTTCTGTTAAGTAACTATCACACCAAAAATCCAGGCTTCCATGACAGAGCAGCTCGTCTGTTGAACATCAAATTTGACCCGAGCACTGTTGCAGGCGAAGAAGGTACCAAGAAACTGGCTTCCTTCATCAGAACCTGGTGCGACCTGAAACTGTGGCATGTACAGTTCAACGTAATCAACAAAGAAACTCTGATTGCTGCACAGCAGAATCCAGATCGTTACAGAGGCTTAATCGTTCGTATCGCTGGTTACAGTGCATACTTCTGCGATCTGTCTCCGTCCTTACAGGATGACTTGATTGCTCGTACACAGCAGACAACCATCTAAGCAGTGACCAAAAATCTCGTGCTCTACACACGGGAGTTATAAATGAGATAGCATAGTAATCGTGATGGGCGAGTTTTCGGACTCGCCCATTTTTAAAATTTCCTGTTGTTCTGCTGTCAGGGTGTTTCCTATAGTAAAAAATTTGTATTGCCTTACTTTCCTGTTTCCAGTACAATATAAGTATATAGTATGCTGAATTTGTATCGCGTCATGCGGTACAGTATTTATGACATTTTATGATTCAATCTATTTTATGAAGGAGGTTTCTCCATGGAAGGTTGCGTATTTAATGTACAGAAATATTCTGTACATGACGGTCCTGGTATCCGCACGATTGTGTTTTTGAAGGGCTGTCCTTTGCACTGCAAATGGTGTTGTAATCCAGAATCTCAATTAGCTCATCCTCAGATTGCCTACAATCCGGAAAAATGTATCGGGGATGTGTGTATGCTTTGCGCCGATGTATGCCCACAAAAAAATATGTCTCTTTTAGATACCAATAAAGTGTGGATTAATCAGGATAACTGCATCCATTGTTTGGCTTGTGCAAAAGCATGTCCAGCAAAAGCGATTAGTTTGTACGGAGAGTATCAGACGCCAGAATATTTTATCAACCAAGTAGAAGAAGATGCAATTTTCTATTCTCGCTCTGAAGGCGGTTTAACACTGAGCGGCGGCGAGCCTACCATGCAAACAGAGTTTGCCATCGAATTATTAAAAGAAGCAAAAAGTCGCGGGATTACTACCGCTATCGAAACATGCGGTGCGATTCCTTGGGAACGCTGTCACGAAGTGTATGACTATTTGGACTTCATCCATTTTGACATCAAGCATCTCAATTCAGAAAAACACAAAGAATGGACAGGTCAGGGCAATGAAACCATTCTGGATACATTTAAAAAAATGCGGGAGGCGCATCCCAATACGCCGTGTATTGCAAGAACGCCGATTATCCCTGGATTTAATGATACGGAAGAAGACATTATCGCTATTCGCGATTTTGTAAAACAGTTCCCGAACACTACCTATGAAGTGCTGCGTTATCATCGTTATGGTACAACAAAGTATGAATTCATTGGGCGTGATTATCCGTTGGGAACGGAGGAGCTAGATGCAGACTGGTTCAAACATTTGAAAGAACTCAGTTTACAGTAGGTTCTTATCAGCTCTTTAATTTTATTTTAGGAAGGTTTCTATTCAATGGATCATTTTTCAATTCAGACAAAAATATATTTTGGCGATGATGTATTAGACCATCTTCGCGAATTAGACTGCAAAAAGGTATTAATTGTAACTGACCCATTTATCGTGAACAGTGGACTGTTAGATATGATTGTACATCCTCTGGAAAGTGCAAAAATTGACTTTAAGGTATTTAGTGATGTGGTGCCAGATCCACCAATTACGAAGATTGTATTAGGCGTAAGAGAATTATTGGACTACAAACCGGAAACATTGATTGCGGTAGGCGGCGGGTCTGCTATTGATTCTTCTAAGGCAATCCGGGAGTTCGCTATGACAACAGAGAACTATCCGCGTATTCCACTGATTGCTATTCCAACTACCAGCGGGACGGGTTCGGAGGTTACTTCCTTTGCGGTTATAACCGACCCGGAAAAACATGTAAAATATCCGTTGATTTCAAATAGCCTGTTGCCTGATGAAGCAATTTTAGATGCAGAATTGGTGCGCAGCGTGCCGCCAAGTATAACTGCCGATACAGGTATGGATGTATTTACCCATGCTCTGGAGGCCTTCGTCAGTGTGAATGAAAATGAGTTTTCTTCTGCGTTGGCAGAAAAAGCAATCCAAATTGTGGGCTCTTATTTGCTGCGCGCTTATTATGATGGTAACGATATGGAGGCACGTAGGAAAATGCATTCAGCCTCCTGTTTGGCTGGTTTGGCGTTCAACTCTGCCGGATTGGGCCTAAACCACGGCATGGCGCATGCCTTAGGTGCTACGTTCCACATTCCCCATGGACGGGCCAATGCTTTGCTGTTGCCTCATATCATTCAGTTTAATTCCAATATTAATGAGCACAGTAAGAGTCAACGTTCTTATCCGCAGGTAGTAGAACGTTATTCCACTATCGCCAGAAATCTGGGCTTGAACAGCTACAATGAAATTATGACAGTGCGCTCTTTGGCCAACTGGGTACAATTTATGCTGAAAGAACTGGATTTGCCATTATCTATTTCGCAAATCGGGAAAGTCAGCAAGGAAGATTATTTTGCTGCAATTCCTCATATGGCAGATGAAGCGTTGGCAGACAATTGCACAAAAAACAACCCTCGTAAGGTGACGCGGGCCAATGTGGTGGAACTGTATAAACAACTCTGGTAATCAGTCAAAATTGAAAAAATTTATCTTTGTAAAGACGTCAAATCGATTTTTTGGTTTGGCGTCTTTTTTGTTGTGTAGTCATAGAGAACTTTATTGGATATAACAGCTTTGCCGACAGCATTTTTCAAAATTTGTATTGGGTAATGCCAGAGAAACATCAAGGAAACTGGCAGAAGAATGGGACGAAAAAAGCTATGCAGATTGAAAATTTTAAATTCTGTCTTTTTTGAAATAAATTTGACCTTATTTGAAATTGTAAGAGAAATGAAGCAAAAAACTGTTGAAAATAGCGATATAAAAGGAATTATTTTGTTTTCTGAAATTTTACGATTTTTTAAGATTATAAGTGATTAAATTTAATTAAATTATATTATATTTAGTTTTCTTAAATTATCTAAATTTTTGAATCTATATTGACCTTTGCATAAAATACCCATGAGGGGATATAATAAACACAAGGTCAGGGAACGTCAAAAAATTAGATAAACGAGTTAGAAGTATTCGAGGTGAGGACCTATGAGCAGTTTGTCTAAGCAAATAGAAGAATATATCAAAGCATTGTTAGAACAAGAAAGTGCTGGTGTCATAGAAATTCAACGCAATTTTCTGTCGGAGTATTTTCATTGTGTACCGTCGCAGATTAATTATGTACTCAGTACAAGATTTACACCGCTGCAGGGTTATATGGTAGAAAGCAGAAGAGGTGGCGGTGGGTTTGTTCGCATTGTCAGTTTGCAATTGGCGGAAGATGATGATTTGCAGGATGCATTGACAGAAACAGTTGGAGATGCGTTGACGCAAAATGACAGTGAAGGCTTATTGGAATATCTATATCAGCAGGGCGTGATCAGTCAGCGGGAGATGCTGCTATTTAACGGTATGTTAAAGGATCGTGTATTGGTTGGTCTGGATAAGGGACAGCGCGATGCGGTGCGGGCATCAATGATGCAACACATGCTGGCAATGCTGAACATGTTGCGGCATACTTAGCAAAGTCACAATGGCCATGGAGTCTGCAAATTTACCGGTGGTGTTGTCCAATCGTTTGCCAATACTTTATGAGAGAGAATCCTATTATGAGCGTGAACAGTTAAATTTAAAATGATGAGGTGGATAATTATGTATTGTGAATTATGTAAAAAGAATCCAGCAACAATTCATTACACAAAAATTGTCAATGGACATAAAGAAGAACGTCATATTTGCGAACAGTGTGCGAATAATTTAAAAGAACCCATTGGCGTATTTCCAACGCTGGGGTTAATGCCTGATTTTTCTATGGCGGATTTTATCGGTGGCTTTTTCAACCAGGAAAATCAGTCGCAGCCATTTGTACAAAAAAATATGTCGGCACATGATGCTTGCCCTGTATGCGGCATGACGGCTGGAGAGTTCCGCAAGCTGGGTCGTGTAGGGTGCAGTCACTGCTATGAATATTTCTCCGAATATATGCCGGGATTGATACAGCGGATTCACGGCAACAGCTGCCATACAGGAAAAGTACCTGTACGAGGCGAAGCAAAGCTGGCAGAAAAACAGAGGGTTGTTTCTTTGCGGCAGGAATTACAGACAGCTATTCAGCAGGAAGATTTTGAGCGGGCTGCAAAACTTCGTGACGAGATAAAAAAATTGGAACAGGAGGGCGGTCAAAATGCTTAAAGATTTGATAAAAAATGCACAGAGCCCTTGGACCATTGGAGCCGGGGACGATAAGGATGTAGTACTTTGCACGAGAATTCGTTTGGCGCGTAACTTTTCCAAATATCCTTTCCCGTTGAAGCAGACAGAGCAGAGCGGACAAAGCGTGCTGGCAGATATGTCCGCCTTCTGTAAAGACCACAGCAATTTAAAATTTTATGACCTGCGGGATGTGCCTGCACTAGAAAAGCAGGCATTGGTGGAAAAGCATCTGATCAGTCCGGAGCATAGCAAGGACGATCAACAATGCCGCGGGCTGGCAGTGAATGAAGACGGTAGTACCAGTATTATGATTAATGAGGAAGATCATTTGCGGATTCAGTGTTTTGCGCCGGGGCTGAACTTGCAGGAGTTATGGAAAAAAGCCAATATGCTGGATGACCAGATTGAAAGCTATTTTGATTATGCCTTTGATGAAAAATTAGGGTATTTGACATGTTGTCCTACCAATCTGGGCAACGGGATGCGCGCTTCTATTATGATGCATCTGCCTGGTTTGGTTTTGACAAAGCGGGTATCTATTTTGGATCAGCTGGGCAATTTCGGGATGACAGTACGGGGCTTGTTTGGAGAAGGCAGTCAATCGTTGGGTGACTTGTATCAGATATCCAATCAGAGCACCATCGGTCAAAGCGAGCAGGATATTTTGACCAATCTGCAATCTGTGGCGCAGCAGATTATCAAAGAAGAACGCAATGCCCGCAATTTCTTGAAAGAGCACAACGGTTTGCTGTTGTCCGACAAGGTTTGGCGTGCTTACGGGACATTGGCCAATGCTCGTTATATGAGTTCTCGGGAAGCATTAGAGCTGATTTCACTGGTACGTCTGGGATATAATCTGGGCTATTTTAATCAACTGACATTGGCACAGATTGACCAAATGTATTTGACGGCACAGCCGGGGTATTTGCAGGTACTGCATGGCAAAGCGATGAATGATGGAGAACGGGATTCGTTCCGTGCAGAAAAAATTCGCTCTATTTTAGCTTAAATGGGCAGAGTGTATAAAAAGTATAGAGGATAAGAAAGATAAAGTTGAATAGATTAGGAAGGTGAATAGTTATGTATGGACGTTTTACCGAAAAAGCACAGCATGTAATTTATTATGCGCAGGAGGAAGCCCGTGCAATGAACTATCCGGCAGTGGGTACAGAACACTTGCTGTTGGGGATTTTACGAGAGGGAGAAAGTGTCGCGTCTAAGGCTTTGACCAATATGGGTGTGGATTTGCAGAAAACAAGAGAGATCGTTTTGCAACTCTTGTCACCGGGGCAGGACCCGGTGGGGGATGAGATTGCCATTACGCCGCGCGTGAAGAAAGTATTGGTTTTGGCACAGGATGAAGCGGCTCACTGGGGTGTTAATTATATCGGCACAGAACATTTGCTGCTGGGGATTCTGCGGGAAGGCGAAGGTGTTGCCTCTCAAGTATTGGCCCAGTTGGGGGTTGAACCGGAAAAAGTACGCAAACAGGTAATTGCGTTGCTGGGTGGTGCCAACCCAATGGATGTGAACACAGGAAGTGCGAAAGGGATGGGCGGCAAAAACCGTCCTACTCTGGATGAGTTTGGTCGTAACTTAAATGAAATGGTACGACAGGGTAAAATTGATCCCGTGATCGGCCGTGAAACGGAAATTGAACGAGTGATTCAGGTTTTGTGCCGTCGTACCAAGAACAATCCTGCACTGCTGGGGGATCCCGGCGTAGGGAAAACTGCCATTGCTGAAGGTTTGGCACAGCGGATTGTAGCAGGAAAAGTACCAGAGTTGTTGAAGGATAAAGAAATTATCACGCTGGATATGGGTTCCCTGGTGGCAGGGTCCAAATACAGAGGCGATTTTGAGGAACGGCTGAAAAAAATTATGGATGAAGTGAAGGCTGACCAGAATGTAATCCTCTTTATCGATGAAATGCACACGTTGATTGGCGCTGGCTCTGCAGAAGGCGCGCTGGATGCGGCTAATATTTTGAAACCTGAATTGGCGCGTGGGGATATTCAGTGCATCGGCGCGACTACACTGGATGAATACCGCAAGCATATTGAAAAAGATGCAGCATTGGAACGTCGATTCCAGCCTATTACCGTCAATGAACCGACACAGGAAGATACCATTGCGATTTTGAAAGGTATTCGTGATAAATATGAAGCCCATCATGGCGTGGAAATTTCTGATGGCGCCATTGAAGCGGCAGTAAAGCTGTCCAGCCGTTATATTACCGACCGGTTCCTGCCTGACAAAGCAATTGATTTGATTGATGAAGCAGCATCCCGTGTACGTTTGCAGACCTATACAGCTCCGGTAGATGTGAAAACCTTGGAAGACGAAATCGAACGGTTGAGTAAGGAAAAAGAAGCAGCTGTTGTCAGTCAGGAATATGAAAAAGCAGCGCAATATCGTGATGAAGAAAAACAAAAGAGAGCAGAACTGGAAAAACTGACCGAAGAATGGAAGAGTCAGACTACCACTGAGACAAAAGTGGTTACGGAAGAAGAAATTGCTGCCATTGTGTCCAACTGGACCGGCGTACCGGTGACCAAGCTGCAGGAGGAAGATACCCAACGCTTGCTGCACATGGAAGAAATTTTACATCAACGTGTGATTGGTCAGGATGAAGCAGTGAAAGCTGTGTCCCGTGCCGTGCGGAGAGCCCAATCCGGCTTGAAAAATCCCAAACGGCCAATCGGTTCTTTCCTGTTCTTGGGGCCTACCGGCGTAGGGAAAACAGAATTGGCTCGCGCTTTAGCGGAAGTACTGTTTGACAATGAGGACGCCATTGTGCGCATTGATATGTCCGAGTACATGGAAAAATTCTCGGTATCTCGTCTGGTTGGCGCGCCTCCGGGATATGTAGGTCATGATGAAGGTGGTCAGCTGACAGAGGCTGTACGGCGTAAACCGTATTCCATTGTATTGCTGGATGAAATTGAAAAAGCCCATCCTGACGTATTCAACATTTTGTTGCAGGTCTTGGATGACGGCAGATTGACAGACAGCCAGGGACGTACAGTCGATTTCAAAAATACAGTGATTATCATGACATCTAACATTGGCGCCAGCAATATAAAAACAGCAGGCACCATGGGATTCAGCGCAGATGCCGCGGGAGAAGAACAGAAAGCTGCTTACGATAAAATGAAAGCCCGTGTTATGGACGCCCTGAAAGCGACCTTCCGTCCTGAGTTCCTGAACAGAGTGGATGAAACCATCGTATTCCATGCTCTGGAAAAAGAACATATTTTGTCTATCGTGGATTTGATGATGCAGGATTTGCATAAACGGTTACAGGAGCAGGATATCAAAATGGAAGTATCCGCCGAAGCCAAGGAAAAATTGGTGGAAGAAGGTTACGATCCTGCTTATGGCGCGCGGCCGCTGCGCAGAACCATCCAGCGTCTGGTAGAAGATCCTCTGGCAGAAGATTTGCTGCAGGGACGCTACACAGCAGGGGACACTGTAAAAGTAGATGTAACGAAAGATGGCATCACGCTGCTGAAAGACGGCGAAATAGAACAGGTTAGTGAGTAATTTATTAAAACCACGTGTTTCTCTCCACTTTTCATAAAAAGAAAGCAGATACATCGAGCGTTTGCCCGGTGTATCTGCTTTCTTCGGTTGTACCCAAAATAGTTTTGGGCGGTTTATTTTAGTATAAATGCAAAGATTTTCTCATTTAAAATAGTATTTCCAGTACGAATAATATATTCCTGGTAGTATTTTCAAGAGGGTATGGTGGAGATTCATTCTTTCTCCAATTCTGCTTCCAAAAGTTTCTGCAATTTGTCCAAATCTTTCACCAACAATTTTTTGCCCACTTTCTCAAAAATGCCGTCTTTTTCTAAGTTGGAGATATAACGTGTGACATTGCTGCGGTGTACACCAATATGGGAGGCGATATCAACACGGCTGGGCAGGTTCTCAATCAAAATACCGTTTTTTGTTTTCTTTCCGTAAAGGGCTGCGCTTTGATATAAAAACTTCAGAATTTTTACGCTGCTGCTTTCTTCAATTTCTTTCAGCTGGCCTTGAATACAGAGAAGCTGCCGTTTTTGATATTGCTCAACAATCGTAAAAAAGTTCTCTTTGCTTTGCAGTACAAATTGATAAATATCATCAAAGGTGATATACAAAATTTCTGAATCTACATCGGCTACCAAGCGCTTGCAGAAGCTTTTGCCGGAACCTGTGGGAATCAAATTTCCATCCTCCAAAAACCACATCAAACGCTCAGAGCCATTCTCTGTGCTGAAAAATACTTTCAGGCAGCCTTTATGCAAAAAGCCGCAGACATTATTTTCCGGTGGAACAACGTGCTCCCCCTTGTGCACCAGTTCTTTTCGGTAGCAATTTTGCAAGCAAAACGCCCGAAAAGCTTCAATATTTGCATCCAATTCAATATATGGCAAAAATTCCTGCATATTGCTTACGACCTCCGCTCACAGTGTGTTTGCATAAATTATATTTCTTTTTTATAAAATTGTAAACCGTCTGTAGCATTTTTCTTAGTGTGTTTTTGTAACGTACTATTTCTATACAGCAAAAAAACTCCGCTTCCAAAGCAGAAGCAGAGCTTTTCTTAACGTACTTTATAAAATCATCATACCCAAAGGCACGCCCACACACAGCAAGGCAATGATGACACAAACAACAGAGATGATTCCCTGAAAATAAGCCTGACCTGTACTAATCCATTCGGAGTTGCCGAATACCAGTCCTGCACGGGAGCTGGCTCCCGGTGTTGCCAGTGCGGAAGACAGGGCGAAAATCATCAACACTGCCACCAAAACCGGATTGGCGCCGAAAGCCTGTGCCAACTGACACATTAACGGCGTCATTGCCACCAAAAGTACAGTGTTATTCATGAACTGCGTCAGCACGCAGCAAATGACGCAAACTAAAATATAAATCATCATGGGACTTTGTCCGGCAAAAATTGGTTTCATGAGACCAAGCACCATTTTGGTGATTCCGGCTTCACTATGCATCAGTGCAGTGCCCATCGGCCCTACAGAAGCCAGCAAGCATACCATGGGCCAAGGAATTGATTTTGCCGCCAATTTGCCAAAATTAATAGCAGGCTCTCCCTGAAAACGGACAAAACATAAAATAACGGTAATACCAGTAATTACACCTACGGCCCCTAATTTGCTCAGTACTGCATAAATCCATAAATCTTTGGACAATGTACTCGGCAGATAGAGAGCCAGCACAATCAGCAGCAACAATGCTGTTGCAAATTTCTGCTGTGTATTATAATCAATTTTTTCGCCCAGTGTAGTAAAATCTACATCTTTTAATTTGGTGACATCCACACGGATAATAAATTTACCGGCAACGACAAACAGCAGAATGGCAGTGAAGGAAATCGCAATCATCAATCCGCTATAGGGCAAAAAGTCTACAGTAAGATTGGTGGCCGTGGTCAATCCCTTCAGTCCCATCATAGACCATGGCGTCCAGGGTTTGACGCACATGCCCATAATGCTTACATAGGCGATACCGATCAACAGAAAGGCTGCCATCTTGCCACGTTTTTCATATCCCAATTTGGTTAACATTTTTTTCGTGATGCCCCACATCAAAAAAATTGTTGCATAAATCCCCACGAAAGCGCCGCAGATAAAGGTTACTAAGAAAATCATAAAAATAAACAAATAAGGTCTGCCTTTTAAAACTTTCCGCGTCAGCATCCATTGGGTCATCGTATTGGTCAGACCGATATCCTCCAGCCATGCCGTGAATATAGAAAAGAAAATGACCAGCAATACAATTTCACTACCAAAGCCTGATGCAAATACCTGTGTGGCAGTGCCCAATCCGCACATGCTCAGCATGATCATTCCCAAAAGGCTGGGCCAGATTAAGTCAATAAAAATCCAACCCCACATCATACCCAAAAAGATTCCCAAAACTTTTATCCCGAATTCTGTAATTGTTCCAAATGTCGGCAATATCCAACCGCTCAGCATCAAAACTACCATAATTGCCGGATGGAGCCAAAGACCAACGCCGCTTTTCTTTGCAGTTTCTCCCATTTTCATACAACCTCTCTTTTTTACAATAAAGTTTATAATTTCCTGTTTCAATCAAAATTCCGGAATGATTGTTGATACTTTTATTATAACGGCTTTTCAAAAGAAAAGTGTTGCACACAACAACTTTTTGATTATTTTTATTATAACTATTTGAATTACTGAAATGTTAAATATTATCTCTATTTTTGCTGCTGTAAAAACAGAAAAGCTGCCCGCAGGACAACTTGCTCTGACAGACAGCTTCGCCGCAGGATGGATCCCTGCAAGATACTTCTATTCTACAATTTGATATACTGGGGCACCCTCGCACTGTGCAGGCATTCTTACACCCAGCAGTGTAGCGATAGTCGGCGCGATATCGCATTCCCGAATGACACGATCTGTATAGCCTTTTTTTAACCCCGTACCGGCTGACACGAAAATCGGTGACAGCGAAGAATCGCAGCAGGCTTTGGCGGTAGACAGTGCATCGGCATGTACACGGTTGTTGCCTTCCTTCAGAAAAAATACCAGATCACCGCACTCCGGACCATTCATGCCCAGCAGCACAGCATCCCGATTGCGCAGCACCAGGCTCACAATGCGGCTGTTGGTGCGTGGATCGCGATAGCCGTATAATGCGTCAATAATTTCATCTTCCACCTTGTATTTGTCTTCAGGTTCTACGATACCGTGGGCATCTCTGCCTTTCAGGTTAATCCAGATATGGTCGCCGCGAACAGCCAGCGCTTTGGTATGTTCCCAATCAATTTCCCGCAAATCGTTACCTGCTTCATCCTTCTTCACAGCAGTAAAACCTAATTCTTCCATCACACGCACGCTGACACCGCCCGGATCACCCAACAGTGGCGGAACATCCTCCCGCACCAGAAGTCCATGGTCAGAAACTACCATCAAAGTCCAATCCTTTTCCAGCAGATGGACAAAAGAACCAATATATTCATCTGCATCCATATAACATTTTTCAATTAATGCTTCATAGTCAGCAGGTACATTGTGGTCTGTTTCGTGGGCATCATGTGCATAGTGCCAGAAGATATGCCCCTGCGCGTCAATCATATGCAGATGGGAGAAGATGACCTCCATGCCCTGCTGTTCAATCATATAATTCAGCGCATTTGCCTGCCAATGCATGTAGTTTCTCCATACCGGCTGCAGCAATTCAGTAGAAAATTCATAATTCTTTCCGCCCAACTGGGTAAATGGCGGCACATAGCCTACATTCTGGATGACGTCCTGATATAGGCTCTGCGGATGCCATCTGTTGCTGTTGTGAACATCGTAAGCGGTACTGGTCCACATCCGCACCTGAGAACCGTCCTTGGCAATCTCCAAAGCCTTGAAGGAACGGGTTACGTCCACATTGTTGCCGTCGACATTTACTTTGTCCAGCGTATTCATCACCAGCTCGCCCTGCTTCATGGTGGCATAGGGCTGTTCTTCTTTTTTGCTCAAATATACAGCAACTGTGTCATACTCTCCCTGCTGGTTTTTCAAAATCAACGCAGGACGTCTGGTCAGTCCGCCGGAAGTTACGATGGTAAATTCCAGAGCGCCTTCCGGAGCATTGGCCCAACCCTGTGCTTCTTTGATTGGAGAATTAATCAAATCGAAAGGCGGCGTGTCCAAACCAACTTCACCTTGTGCGTGGGACAATTCCACATTTTGCAGCTGGTTCATCTTATGGCGATTCAAGCGGCCGCTGGCCAAAGCATCATCATTTTCTTCTTCCAATTCTTCAATGACGCATCCGGCCCCGGTTTTATTGATAAATTTCGGACGGTATAACACTTCTTTGAAATCCTTGCTGGCAATGATATATTTTTCAAAATCCACATTGGCGCTGCTCATCTGTACTGCTGCCGGCTGTGCGCCGTCTACCACATACAGATTGGGGCTGTCGGAAGAAGCCGGCCAGGAAGAACCGGGCCAATGCCATACCAATGTTTTTTTACCGGCTTCGGCAGTGACATTCCACAGCTGCTCTGCTTTACACATTCTGGAGTCCAGATTATAGATGATGGTGTCCAGATTGTCTGGGTCCTGATTCCAGAAGCAGGTGATACCGTGCGTTCCCGGATTGGCGCCAGTTGCTAAGGTGGTCCACATCGGCGGTGTTACTGTTGGGTGTCCGCCCAGCATAACCAAATCTTCCCGGCAAGCTCCCGCTTCCACTAATTTTTTCATATTTGGCATTTTCCCCTGATCCATATATTTTTTGGTCAAGCTCGGGTCCATGCCGTCAAGTCCAATGACAAATACTTTACTGCTAGACATAAAAATTCCTCCTCAATACTGAAAAATTTCTTTACAAGAAAATTACTGTTACCTTCTTCTAGCTTATCAACTTTAGAGCTCTTTTTGATATTGCTATTATAAGCTGTATCAATCTTTGGGAATGTTGCCTGCAACAACTTTTCTTAAATTTTTCAGCAATTCGGAAAAAATTCATAGAAAATATTATAATACAATGAAGCTTATGGGAAATTTTGTACAGGAGGTGCATGTCGTGATATATACATCTGGTTTCCTAATTTTTATTTTGATATTCCGGACATATATTTGAGAAAATATCTCATATTATGTTTACAAAAAAGAAAAAATGGGGCATAATAAAGAGGATAAAAAATGTGAGATGGAGGTATCAATGATGTTATGTCAATTTACCGTTAAAAATTATAAAAGCATTCGAGATGAAATGACTTTCGATATGCAGGCTGCCGCTATTTCTGAGCATGAGGATAAAGTAATAGAAGATAAAGACGGCGAACAGTTTCTACCTGTTTCTGCAATATATGGACCGAATGGGGGAGGAAAATCAAATGTGTTGGAGGCGTTGCATACATTAGTAACGAAAGTGCTGCGCCCGCTGTATGCAACTGGAGACGGTGAAGAGCGTATTTTTCTCCAGAAAAAAATAATTATTGAGCCATTTGCATTTTCAGAAGAAACCAAAAAAGAACCGACAGAGTTTGAAATCTTTTTCCGTACAGCGATGGCCGAATATAGATATATTTTACATGTAAAAAGGGATGTTGTTGTCTATGAACGTCTTGACCGTGTGAAATTAGACACCGGCAGAAGATCTGCTCTTTTTGAACGTGATGAAAAAATTGATTTAAAGGGCGTATTCTCCAAATTGAAGATAAGCGATGAATTATCCTCGACATTGCCACTATTATCTTATCTTGGCATTACTTATAAAAAGAATGAGGTCGTGAAGGATGTTCTGGATTGGTTTGAATATGGAATCAACTTTTTGAATTATGGCAATCCAATTATAGAGCTTCATATGGCGGTATCTAATTCAAATGAAGTGAAACAGTTAATGTTGGATATGATTCAGGAAATGGACTTGGATATCGTTGATTTCCGTGTGGTTAAAGATGAAAATGACAGAATTGATGTATATACAAAACATAGGATAGAAGATTATGAGGCAGAATTGAATCTGCTGGAGGAATCAAGTGGAACAAAAAAATTATTTGGGCTGATGCCGTTTATTGCGGTAAGCTTATTACGTGGAACTGTTTTGGTAATAGATGAATTGGATGCGAAGATTCATCCAATCTTGTTGCGTCATATTATCATGATGTTCAATAACATGGATATTAATAAGAAGAATGCCCAGTTAATATTTACATCGCATGATTTGTCTACAATGAACAGCGAAGTATTCCGCAGAGATGAAATCTGGTTTGTTGCGAAAGGAAATGCCCAGAATTCTAAATTATATTCTCTTGTAGAATTTAAAAATGAAAAGGGTGAATCTGTTCGTAAAGATGCAAAATTTGATAAACAGTATCTCGAAGGCAAGTATGGCGCTGATCCATACCTTAGAAGAATCATAGACTGGGGGAAAGTCAATGCCTAAAAAAGCTGGAATGGAGAATTGGAAAAGAAAACGGCGCAAAGAATATCTGGAATTGAAAAAGTATCGTTATTATATTTTCTGTGAAGGGCAGCAGACGGAGCCGCAATATTTTGCAGGATTTAAAAGGCTTATAGAGGAAAATCCGGTCTACAAGGATATGGTTTTGATTGAAATAGAACCTTGTCAGGCAGAAACCATGCGCGTAATCGGTATGGCAGAGGATTATGTAAAGAAAAACAAAATAAAAAAGGGGCAGATTTGGTGCGTTTATGACAAAGACAGTTTTCCACCAGAACATTTTAATGGTGTTGTGGAACGTGCCGAGAATCTGAATAAAGCAAATCCAGAGCTACAGTATTATACTGCTTGGAGCAATGAATGTATCGAATTTTGGTTCCTTTTGCATTTTGCGTACTATACCTCCAACAACCATCGAGCAGAGTATATCTCGTTCTTGAATGATGAGTTTAGAAATTTAAAGATGGGAAAGTATCAGAAAAATAGGAAAGATATTTTCGATATTTTGATGGAAAATGGGAACCCCAAGTTGGCCATTCGATATGCGAAGCGTATCATAAAAGACAATCAGGGCAGAACACCGACAGAAATTGCACCTGGAACGAAAGTGTATGAACTGGTAGAAGAAATGACGAAGTATTTACCGGAGAAGATGCAGGATATATTTAGATGAATGGAGCAGCACATTTTGGCGGCAATCAAAAAGAGGAATAAACTACAAAAGCTAACAGGCAAATTGGAAAAGCCTGTTTTACCGAAATGCGACTAAAATAAACATCCCCCGCGAAAAATCTGCACTGTAAAGCACGGATTTTCGCGGGGGATGTTTATTAAAAAAGGGTAAAGAGAGGTATTTATGGTAAGCAGCTTTTTCACACGAATGTGCATGCTACTTTTTATGGGTCAGCGGGATTTCTTCTGTTGTTTCCCCTGCTGTAATGACTGCTGTGAGAGACAGCGGGGTTTCCCAGCTTTCACCCACAAATTCTTTTTTGGAGCCCAGATCAAGTTCTAAAACATCTGAATCAATTCCTTCGATAGAAAGGTTGGCGTTCATGACGGGAGCAGTTCCTTTTATTACGATAGAGAGCATGTTTCCCCGATACTGCTGCACGAGTTCTTCTGACAATTTCAGAGAAGCATGATAGTTGCGATACTGTTCATAAAAAACAGCATTTTCCGCAACCAACGGAGTCTGATAGCTTTCACAGACCAATTCCAGCGCAAAGTGTTCACTTTCCCCAGATAAAACATCTTGTTGCAAACCGTTGATGTCATATAAAAAAACTTCCTGAATTGTTTCCAAAGTGGGGTCGGGGACCTTGCCGCTTTGAGGAATATAATAAGCCAGAATATTTTTTGCGCTCCATTGCGATGCCAAATTATATTCCAATAAATTTGCAGAGGACAGGAGCTTTTCTGCCGCAGGTGCAAGTTCCTCCTGGGATGGAGGCCAGTGTATTTCTCTGGCAGCCGCATTTCTGTTTAAGTAATCGTTTCCAAAGTCATGGAGCAGAAGCAAACTGTTTTCTTCTACCTGATAAAGCTCGATTTCATTGGGCAGCGTATCCGCTTTTTGGATTATCAAATCCTTGGATTCTAACAGCGTGATGATATCATCGGCAGTTAATTGCTCCTTTGTTTGCAAATCCGCAGAGGCTGCGTGATGGTTGCAGCCGCAGAGCACACTGGTCAAAAGTAACGTGAAACATAGAATCACACCTATTTTTTTCATCGGGCTCACGCCCACAGAGCAGAGGCTTCCAATTCGGTGAATGACATTGATATTTTTAAAAAGGTTCTTTTTCATGGTGCGCTACCCCTTTCGATATAAGGTTGCCTTGTGAGTTTTTAGAAAACTTCCATTGCAATCACTCTATCAAATTTATCCTGCCTTTGCAAGAAAAACGTCCCCAACAGACAAAAATCTGCACGAAATAAATTGGGGGTGTAAGGTACAGCAATGATTTCATGCAGATAGTTTTTTTTAACTGGAAAATAGTTTTGCTGTCTTTAGCGAAAGATGAGATGAGCAAAATCGAATTAGTGCAACATGGCAGGTCATTTTCTCTTATGCATTTTTGTTGCCATTGTTATGCGGACCGTTATATGCATAAGCTTCTTCTAAAGACAGATTTTTAACATCTATGATTTCTCCCGTTACCATATCCAGTGTGACGATGCAGTTTTGTACTTCTGTTTTGTGCTCAGTATCCTTTAAGTAAACAAACGGAACGGTTACAATATTTTTATTATGGGAAATATCAATTTGAGGATTCTCGATCTTTTCATTTGGCGCACTCCAAAATTGATTTATTTTCCCGGGCATTGTGTAGGCTTCCAAATCAGGGAAAAATTTTTCTTTGAATTTCACGCCAAAATCTGTTTTAGGATACCCTTTTATTTTTATTTCCAGGAGAAAAACGGGATCTTCTCTATCTTTATAGTATTGGGCATATCCATCGGAAAAGTACGTATACAGAAACTGGATAGAACGTGCTCTCGGAGTGATTTCCTCTCCCGGATAGAAAACATCCAATTCTGGGCGGATAGATTCGCGAGAATCTATCGATAAGCCTTTTTGTTCAGCCCATTGATAGTCCCAGCCAAACACCTCATGGGCATATTGCCACGTAAGGGGAAAGTATAATGCATCCCGGAACTTTAGAATGGGATAGGCTGCAGATTTATTTTCAAAGGTTATATTTTGCGGAAAATGCAAAATATGTACAGATGTATTGATGACTTGTGCAGTATAGTTTCTTCTGTTTTTCGTCTTTTGTTGCTCACTGACAAATTTCTCGTTGCGTGTATCTGTTTTCTGAATGTAATAGCTCTTTGATGGCTCATTCCAGGTGTAAGAAATGCCCAGATATTTCGAATATTCAGTAATGGGAATATAGACAATGTCGTTATACTGTAATAAGGGATGTTTCTTATATGCAGAATCCATCTGCGTTCCATTCAACGTAATATTGAATTGAGGAATTGTTACCTGTACCATGTCATTCGCCGCCCATGCCATAGTATTTACAGTATATACCAGCAACATGGTCACGACGTAAATTAATAGTTTTTTCATTGATACATTGACCTCCTATTGTTTACCCTTTTTTCATTAAAATCTCCCTCGTTTAATATAAAGTTTTCGATATGAAATTTCTCCACATGGTCTTGCGGAAATTTTTCAGAAAGTTTTCCTTGTTTTTACTATAGCAGAGATTCCTTTTTTGTCTATAGGTTTTACATAAAGTGCAGTTTGAGTGACATAAAAAATTCCCCTTGCAATTAACTGATCAGATTTATTCTGGCTTGGCAAAAAAACGTTCCAAACAGGAAAAATTTGCACGAAATAAATTGGGGGTGTAAGGTACAGCAATAATTTCGTGCAGATAGAGTTCTCTTTTGAAAATAGAAGATAATTAGGTATCTAATTTTACAGCAGATAAACTTCCAAGTGGACATAGGATATTTATACTATAATTTTTTGAGGAATGCGAGGAGAAAAATATAGGCTATCATAAAATAATCACTAGTCTTGATGATACAATTAATAAAGATATCGTATAAAATAAGCTTTTTTATTCTCTGAAAGTGTCGATTACGTCAAATGTATTGAAAATAATGGTTACTTTTTATATAGTAAGTTTGCTTAGAGAATGGCTAGAGATATTGAAAGAGCAAAAATAAGAGAGAATGTGAGGATACAAAAGTGAATAGAAAAAAATGGATATGTATATTTTTGGTGATTGCAATATTCTTTTCTGCTTGCAGTAATGTATATTCAAATCCTGACAAAGTAAATAACAAGCTTTTGGAAATGTTAAGAACTTTTCAGAATGCAGATGGAGGCTTTACGGATGCTTTTCCTAATCTGAATAGTTTGTATTCTACTTATCATGGTCTTAGAGTAATTGAAATTTTAGGAGAAAGTTCAGAAACTCGGCAGGAGATAACTGCGTGGTTCAATTCACGTGAGATTGATGACGTAATAAATCCTAAAAGTGACGATAATTTGAGAAATATTAGATTTTATTTATTAATTGGCGAAATATTAAATGAGAAAATTGATAAAAATTTTTTAGATGAAATTGTAATATATGCCAAGAATATGCAAGATGAAAGGGGATTTTTTTATTTATCAGAAAATCATAAAAAGAGTTGCGAAAATATGGAGGAAGATGATTTAATGGTTGATCCATTGGTGCTTGTTGCTTCTTGTTATGCAGCAGATATTTTTGACTTATTAGATGAAAAGGTTATGTATCCAGAGCCATTAAGGGAGTATGCTTTAAAAATTTCTACACTATTTCCAAATTATTTATTTGATGATATTCCTATTATTTCTGCGTTTGTAAAAATAAATTCCCAGTTTGAACTAGGTATTGTTTCTTATGATTTTGAGAAAATAGAAAATTTAATTTTAACATCATTGCCGATAATAGAGAAAAACTATGATCTGAACAATTTTTTTGAAATATTGTCAATCGTAGAGTATGAAAAGTTATCTCTAAATCCAGAGCTGTTTAAAAATTTTTTACGGAAAGTAAAAGGAGTAGATTTAGAAATTAGTTATATTTCAGATATTTGCTATTATTTAAAGGAATATAATTTAATGTCCCTTTTAGATTCTAAAGATATTCGGTTATATCGAGAAAAAATAGAATACGCTTTAGATTGGGACGGGAGTATGAATTTCTTCAAAAGGGATTCGACATTATATGCAACGTATTATGCAGATAAAACTTTGCAACTGATAGACAAGGATTATGAAAGGAGGAATCTAAAAGAATATTTAATAAAAAAATATAACAGTTATGACATGCTACGGTTAGATGAAAAACTTTATCTATTAATGTTGGGCGAAAAATATTTATCTTTAGAAAATGAGGATATAGATAAAAAATTGGAGGAATTACTAGATGAAATTAAAAAGATTCAACCAGTGAATATGGAGTATTTATATTGTATTATTGAATTATTTAACAAATGTGATAAAGAATATAATTTCGATTCCCTGAAATCAAAGCAGTTGGAGTTACTTAACGGAGAAAACGATATTATTACACGATACTATCAGTATAGCATATTGGGAGTATATGATGAAACAGAAAAAAATGTATTGAGCTGGGAAGAATATGAAAACTTAACAATAAAATATAATAATATTGTATTCGTGAATAAGATAATTTTAGAATTGTATGAAGTTGGTTTAGTGGATTGCAGTGAAAGTGTTTTACAAAAAATTGAAAAATCCACATCAGATAAAATAGACGATATTTTACACAGAAAAGGAGAGCGGGATTCTTGGTATAACTTATATAATTTGGTTTGGAGTTGGTATGCAATAACTAATAAAATGGTGTAATTAAAATTCGGAAAGGAACGGGATGATTTTATGAAGAAAAGGTTTGTAGCAATAGCTTTAATTGTCTCACTGTTAGTACCTACATCGGCAAGTGCAGCTGCATCACTAGATGTCTATGACAAAGAAGCGACTTGTGATGCAATCGTCTATAAGGGTATTGGTATTACGAAAACAGTTTTTTTGAATGAAAATGGTGAAGAGATGATAACTTATGGGTTAACAGAGAATAGTATTTCTAATCCTGATGCGAATTCCTTATTAGTGGAATTTTTGCATAAACAGGATATGGAAGATACAACTAGTTTGCCCCAAAGCTTTTCAACAGACCGCGTTGAAAGGTTCAAATTAACATATGGTGATCCAGTTTTTGATACAGTAGCAATGGAAAGCAGTCAGTTAGAATGGAGGATACCGACTATTTCAGCGGAAAGAAAGCTTTCTTTAAATGGAACTAGAAAAATATACGGCTATAATAAATATTCTGCCTCTCAATATTCGAATAGAAGAGTTGGAATTCAAGAATTCGTTAATTTTTCAATTACTTCCCCTTCATATTCAGTGTCATGGCCGAACGGGCTTAGTGTAGGTATGAGTACAAGCACAAAATCATATTCGAGTGAGGAGAAAATAGCTCTACTAGGTGCTAATGATGTGGCTGGCAGTCATACCTTTGCAGGAACAAATATAGAAGCTAGACTTAATGGTGCCGGTTTAACTGGGAATATTGTAGGTACCTACGGAGCGATAGTCACAGTTTACTATGGGACTAATTCTAGGGATTTAGCTAAAGAAAATAGCATGTCTATGAATTAATTGTACAATTAAAATATTAATACCATTTTATTAGATGCACATCAACTTTTTAAATCTTTTCTATAATATAGAAAAGATGGCTTAAATAGTTAATCCTAGAATGAATGTTAAGGAAACTAAAACTTAACATTCATTTTTTCTATAAAATAGGGAAAATATCGTCGTAATAATACATAAATAAGCTCACAAACTTAAATTTATAAAAAATGTCTGATCAATGTATCATAAAAATTTGTTTGAAATCAGATTATGATGTTCAAAAAGAACTGGAAAAGCTGCTTTCTTTTGTACAGAATGTGGATAAAATTTATTATAATTTTTACAGGCAGGAATATAGAAGCAGTCAACGATATGAAGACACAACATGGATGGGAATTTATACAGAGCAAACGGCCAAGAGTTTATTGAAGAAAAGATTGCGTGGAACCTTCCCTTTTTTTCTGGACGTTTATGGGACGCAGGCAGGGACTATACGGGAGGCGTTCACTTTGGCACGATTAGGAAAAACGATGTTCCTTTATCTTATTTTATGTAAGGAAAATTTTATTATACGAAGGGAAGCTATTTTTTTGATGGTGGAATATTTAATTGCTGAAAATGTGATGCTGATAGGATATTGCAGCGATTTGGCAGATTTTTGGTGGAATGAACAGGCAGGAGTCCTGGAAAGTTCTGCTTGGCGTCAAAGACGCAGAAGGATATATGCTTTCTACAATACAGTAGATTATTCTTTAGAGGATGAGAAACGGTTATTTTGGGGGGATGAGGTTTTGTATCCGGCCAGTTGGACTAGCTGGTGCAACCGCAATTTTTTATGTGAATCAAAAGAGCGTTTATTAGAAAAGCACAGGCATCTCTTTTATGCGAAAACAGAAATTGAAAACGGTATTATGCTGCAGCTATATAAGGAGATTGACGGATACAAGGAACGGGAAAATAGATTGAAAAGCCAAAATTTTTATGCGTATCTTAAGAATAATAAAATATTTACTTGTAGATTCGGTAAATTGTGTTAAAATATAGACACATTTTATCTTAACAAGGCGGTGGTCGCTTATGAAAATTGCTGTGTGTGATGATCAGCCCAATCAGATTGCGGAAGTAAAGAGAATTTGGCAGATGTGCGTGGATGACAACTTTTACTATGAGCTCTCAGAATTTCGCTGTGCAGAGGATTTGCTGCAGGCATATAAAAACGGAATGACGTATGACTTATTGGTGCTTGACATTGAAATGGGCGCCATCTCCGGTATGGAAGCGGCGAAAAAAATCCGCAGTGTCGATAAAAAGTGTAAGATTATTTTCATTACAGCTTTTGACCAGTATATGAGAGACGCCTTTGATGTATCTGCCATTCATTATCTGGACAAGCCCATTGATGCGGAAAAATTGACAATGGTATTTCACAGGTGCATAAAAGAATACAGGGAACAGTGCTATCCGATGATTTTTTTAGTTTATAAAAAGTACCATGGAAGTGACGGCGCTCCGGTTCAGGAGGAACGGGTGAAGGTCGACAGCTCGGATATTTTGTATTTTGAAAGCTATAATCGCCTGATCAATGTAAATTTGGTGTCTGGAGAAATGATTCAGACCAAGGGAAAGATAAGTGAGCTGGAGCAGGAGCTGCGCTCCAGAAACTTTATACGGATTCACAAAAGTTATCTGATTAATGTGCGCTATATCAAAAAAATTACCACAAAGACGGTGACCATTGGCAAAAACGGACAGGAAGTAACATTGGATGTTTCCAGAAAACAAAAGGATTTGTTGGAGAAGGTTTTTATGGAGTATAAATTAGGGGCGTATAAAACATGCTGAAGTTGATTACAGATCTTGTGGGAGTGGCTATTGAGATTGGTCTTTTGCGGTACATTTATAAAGCATTTTTCCCTAAATGCAGGGTAAGCGAGAGGCAGGAATGGCTTGTATATTTCGCTTCAGCAGTAATCGCGTTCGTTATCTCATACTTAGAGATAACTACCCAACAAAGAATGTTTTACACATTCTGTATAGACATTGCGCTGGCATTTCTCTATTTAGAAAAGTGGATTGTAAAAATTTTTGTAGGCGCGTTATTTTTTGCAGTTCAAATCAGTTGTGAATTTTTTGCATGGTCCTTTTTAGCACTTGTCAGTGGAAATATAGCAGAAGCTTTAGACGGACATTCCATTACAAATTATGTTCAGGGCGTATTTTTATCAAAATCATTGGCAGGGGCCATTCTTTATGTGATTGCCGGACTGAGCAAACACAATGAATACCATGGAAAAAAGCTGCTGCTGTGTACTTATATGCTGTTTCCTCTTGTGACAACCCTTTGTCTCAATCAAGTAGCTTCCGCGACAGAATTGCTGCAGAATGAGGAAGCGCATATAAGCTTTTTGTTGATTGCGTTTTTTATGATAGGGGCGAATATCGCAATTTTTTATTTATTTGACAAGCAAATGCAGGCGGAGAAGGAACGATGGGAGTATCAGATGATGGCGCTGCGGGAGCGGATGCAGGGGGAATATTACAATGCCTTAATCAACCGCGACCTGGAAGTGAGCAAACTATACCATGATATGAAGAACCATATCGCATTTTTGAAATACCGGGCCGATGAAGAGGATTTGACCGGTGTGCAGGCTTATCTGGAAACGTTATCAGATGCTTTTGTCGTAGAGAAAGTGCATTTCACAAACCAGAGTACCATCAACGCAATATTGAATATGAAAAGCGAGCAAGCCAGGGAAAAACAGGCGGCATTGGATATTATGGTTCCGAAAATTTTTCCTTTGGTGAAAATCACGGACATGGATTTGGTGATCGTGCTTGCCAACTGTCTGGACAATGCGATAGAGGCGGTAGAAAAGCTGGAACAGGCAGAGCAGCGGAAAATACGGGTTGTCATGTTGAATGATGAAGGGGGGATTTCCATTCTGGTGGAGAATCCTGTAGTAGGGAAAGTGGATATAAATGAGTTGCGGACAACGAAAGCGGACAAGGAGAACCACGGCTTGGGCCTCAAGAATATAAAGAGCATTGTACAGAAATATGAGGGAAATTTTCAAATTGAAATAGAAAATCAGATATTTCGGGTAAAGATATATTTGCCCAATTAAATTTCACAGGATATGACGGCGGAGCATATCCTTTTTTATTTGAAAATAAAGGAAATCATGCTTTTTTGTCGCGTGAAAGCGCTGATTGTGCAAAGTGTATTGAACAGAAAGGGAATTTTTGGTAAAGTAAATACAAGTAAGAAACTTTATCTATTGAGGGAGGATGTTGAACATGAAAAAATTGATGAGAGGCTTTGCGCAGATGTTTATGACAGCAACTTTTGTGATAGGGGCGGTGATTTCCAGCGGAGCTTGTATGGGGACATATTATCAGCCGGAAGTACCTGAAAAACTGCGCTCCAAAGAATAGGCAGGAGTGGATTGTCTATGCTGCAGTCGGATTTGTCGATGTATGTCTCTAAAAAGTTTTTGCACTATGGGCTGCTTCAGGATGACGATGTAGATGTGATGGCCTATTATCTTGAAAATATCATATCGTCAGGTCTGGTCGTCTTTTCAGTGATAGGCATCGCTTTTTTGACTGGTTTGTATCAAGAAAGTGTTTTATACTTCTGCACTTTTTTTCTGGGGCGGCATTGCTGCGGCGGCTATCATACCAGGACACATCTTCGCTGCTATGTGCTGTCAATGGGGACATACCTCTTGTTTTTGTTGCTGACCATAGGATTTGCGAAGGTAGGAGAACCCTTTGCGGCAGTGACGTTTATGGTGGTCGCCGCAAATCTGTTCATATTTATATTTGCGCCGGCTGATTCGGAGAATAAACGGTTTACCAAAAAAGAAAAGCGTCTTTACAGAAGAAACAGTTTGCTGTTTTTGGCCGGTATTGATTTGTTGTATCTTGGTTGTTTGACCGATATTTGCATGGGTTCGTTTTTCTCTGTGTTTTTTGCGGTATTGCAGTTGGCCGTTTCTGTGGCGATTGTAAAGCTGTTAGAAAGAAGAAGTAATAGTAAAACATGATATGAAGTTTGGAAAAAGTCATAGCAGACTGAAAAGCAGGATCAGTTTGTTATGGCTTTTTGTATGTGTTTTGGGAAAAGGGCAGCAAAGATGGATTGGGTAGCTAATGGAGAAGGTGGCTGAGCGCACTACTGCCGAGATTGCTTTTTATATTGGCATTCACAAGCTGACAAAAAACAGACCTCCATGGGGCAATTGATATGTACCCTCTTTGCTGGACAAAATCCAGTAAGGAGGGTTTTTACGTGAAATATGATTTTGTTTTTAAATTGAACAGCGTTGAATTGTACCGAAATGGACG
>OFGF01000159.1_pt1 | contig 67187 bp, 56 predicted proteins | sample 1521711 | NCBI WGS metagenome assembly OFGF01 (sample SAMEA3504092, study PRJEB24116) | mouse gut metagenome | biome: mouse gut; feature: mouse-associated habitat; material: faeces | place: Denmark | collected 2011 | reverse complement strand
AAAAGGGTAGATTGTCTTTATTTACTGTAAAATATTAAATTTTCAATGTTCGGTAATTGGGCTTTTGACCCCAGCATCTTGGTATTAAATTCAATGAAAAACAAATATGTGTTTCAAATAAAGGATGTATTAAGTCAACGAAACTAGTGTATAATGAAGAAGAAGAGGTGATATGATGTTTGATAAAGATTTATTTTATGCGTTATGTGAGAAGTACAATGTAGAGTTAAGTGATAGTGTAAAGGAACCTATGATAAGAGATAGAAATGGTGTCCATGCGGTAACTTATGAAGATATTAGCCGGATTTATAGGCCATGTCAAACTTTTTTTGGATATTCTGGTAAAAGGCTAGATACAAACATTAAAAAAGAGACATATTATTTGCAAGAAGATTTTGCTATTGCATGTTAGGAGAGGATTATGAAAGTTAGGTCTGATTATGAAAGCCCTCTTGTTTTGGAAAAAATTGATATTGTAGAAAGTACATTTAGAAAAAAAGACGTTTCTTTAGAAGGATTAGAATTGAGTGTCCATGTAGAACATAATATTGAAGATATTCAGGAGGATGGATATGAGATAACATTATGCACTACTGTCTCAGATAAAAACGAAAATATATATGTTAATGTAAAGGGTAAAGCAATATTTCGGACACCCCAAAAAAATATGGATATTCTTGAAAAAAATACTATTGCAATCATGTTTCCGTATATTAGAAGCTATATATCTATTATAACAACACAACCTGGAATGGCTCCTATTGTATTGCCAGCCATAAATATTATTGCAATGATAAATGACCAGAAAAGTAAGAAATAAAAAATATTTTATCAGATGTGCCAGCTTTTCTTGTTTAAAATACTGTAAGCCTGTTTAATGCAAAGGCTTTAGAGCGTGTTTCAGACTGTAGACAAAGTCCCGGCAAATGCCGGGCTTTTTTATACTTCAAGCCGTTTCTCTGAATAATGCAAATATCAGAGAAACGGTGTTTTTTTATGATGACAAAAAAGAGAAGGTAGATATTGCAGCATGGGGGCGTGAAGTATACAGTTGCTTCCCGGATGGGGAATCTGGGATCTTGGACGGTACGAGTATGGCGGCAGGCTATGTTTCGGCAGCGGCAGCTTTGGCGGTGTCAGTATCTGGTACGGAAGGGCTAAAGGGACGGCTGATGGATACGGCTGACAGGCTTTCATGCCTGCAAGGGAAAATTGCACAAGGGAATAAGGTAAAGTTTTTTAGGCGCAGCTTCTGGCGCTGTAAAAGAGGGGATAACAGATGTTTCGCCAAAAGAGGATTTTGATGAAACTTTTGAATTGTCGTCCCCAAGGGAGAAATGGGAATTATTTGATTCTGAGCGTAATATAGCAATTGGAGCAGGGGCAAGGCATGCCTTGGCTTTAAAAGAAGATGGGTCGGTATGGGCCTGGGGGCATAATGGAACGGGGCAGTATACACCTGGGGCTTGAATCATTTTGGCGCGTTATAGGAGATGGAACCGAAGAAGATCGGTTAACACCGGTTGAGGTCAAAGGGTTGAGCGGTATAGTAGATATTTCTGCAGGGCACTATAAAAGCATGGCTTTGGATAGTAGTGGATATCCCTGGGTATGGGGAATGGATACACCGGGGCATGTTGGGGATGGTACAGCATGCAAGACGCCCACAAAGCTGGCATCCTCTACTTACTACTTATAAAAAGCCTAGCAAAAGGATATGGAAATATGAGTGCGTTTATTGCGAGAGGGGATGGCTCTGTCTGGAACTGGGGAAAAGGGTATCTGGGCAATTATGAATTGGCAACGGAGCAGGTTCCGAGACAGATACTTATGGCCAGTGTGGGCAGAGCAGTAATATATCCACATGTCATTCTTTGACAGAAGTTTCCTTTGATTATAATTTGTCTATCAGCACTACAAAGACAATAAAATTAGATGAAGCCATGTGCGGAGAGCTGTTAAACGGCGGTGAATGCAGATATTATTCTTTCAAACCATCCCAGACTGCCATTTATAGCTTTGAGGCAATATCGGATTTTGATACATACGGCATATTATACGATGCGTCTGGTGCACAAATTGCATATAATGATGATGGGAAAAATCAAGGAGAAAGTGAAAATAAGCTCGATTTTTACATCAAACACCTCTTGATGGCAAATAAAACTTATTATATTGCTGTAAAAGCGTATTCCACTACAAAAACAGGGGGATATACATTAAAAGTAAACAGCAAAGACGATTATGGCGGTGTGATGTCATCGGCATATGATATATCAGACAGTTATGTTACAGAAGGGTATATTAATTATTTTGGTGATACGGATGCATTTGTCTTTATCCCAAAGGAAAGCGGGACTTATATAATATCAACGGCAGGCAGTACAACTTTGGGCGGGGCATTTTTTTTAGTAGACAGTAATTCCAATACGACGGGCATACCACTGGCTTGTCAGGATGGGAATGTCAGGATTGAACTATTTATGAAAGCAAATGAAAGACACTACCTGATGGTGTATAACAAGGATAATTCCATAAACAGTTTAGGGGCCTATAAAGTTTATGTAGAGGCACCATAACGGTTACAGTATAAGATTCCAGAGCTGAGGGGTATGGAAACAGGTTTAAAAGGTATAAAATCAGACATTTGAAATAGTTAGGCTCTCCTAAATTTTATAGTTGAAATAATAGTGCTTGACGGATGTGCTAAATTATCAGTATAATTATTTTGATAATTATGCTTTTTTACTAAAAGGAGGAGTAAAAATGGTTTAAAGCCAGGCATAATACATAAAATTTATAAGGAGGAAACTATGATTAATCGAAAAATTAAACAAATTGGAGCGTGGATTTTAACAGCATGCCTTATTTTGGGTTCTGCACAGCTTCCGGTAAAAGCGGAAGAAGAAACCCGCACAAATATGGCGCTAATAGCAACGGCAACTGCATCCAGTTCAGAGGCTCCTACTGTGTTGCCTGAAAATGCAAATGACGGTGACAGGACGTCTCATTCATCCAGATGGGGATCGGGTATTTCAGAAGGTCCGGAATGGCTGCAGCTGTCCTGGGTTAAGCCTAAAAATCTGGTAAGCTTTACTATTTACTGGGAAGTACGAAAAGCGAAGGGTTATCGGATAGAAGTATCAGATACTGGTGAAGAAGGATCCTGGGAAACGGTATACAGCAATGAAGGTATTCCGCAAACAAAGATAGAAGAGATTAACTTGCCAAATATGGTAACAACCCAATATGTCCGTCTGTATGTCGATAAAATTGATCCGGCAGATCCGGATGGAGGAGATTGGTATAAAACTGTCTCCCTTTATGAATTTGAGGCATGGTCTTTGGATCCGCTTCCAGATGACAGAACTGAATTAGAAAAAATAATAGATGAGATTGAAGCGCCTACCATATTAGAAGGGGCTTTGGGTATTACCATGCCAGATTTGCCGGATGGCGCAACGGCACGGTTTTGTGCAGATTATGAACAGATTATCCGGGAGGACGGTTCTATTTGCCAGCCTTTAGAAACAAGGGTAGTCAAAGGGTTTTATGAAGTAACACTTGACCAAGAATCGGCAAAAACGCAGGAATTTACTGTTACAGTACCAGGTAAGTATACAGATGGAGAAGGTGCGAATGCAAAGCCGCCTGTAATCCCTGAGCTTCAGGAATGGCATGGTACATCAGGTACTTTCCTGGCGTCAGGTGCAAGCAGGATTATTGTCGGCAACGCAGGACTTTCAGCAGTGGCAGAAGAATTTGCAAAGGATTATAAAGATATCACAGGCTTTTCGGCACAGGTAATTAACGGAACAAAGGAAGATGCTAAACGGGGCGACTTTTACCTGGATCTTACTGCAAAGGATATGGGATTAGATAAAGAAGGCTATGTGATGGAAATTGCAGATGCTGTATTTGTAGACGCTGAACAGCCAGTTGGGGCATATTATGCAACCAGAAGTATTCTTCAGATTTTAAAACAGGCAGATGGCAGTATCCCAAAAGGGCTTGTCAGGGATTATCCGAAGTACGAGGTGCGTGGCTTTAGCCTGGACGTTGGCCGTAAACCATTTGCATTGGACACATTGCAAGAGTTTGCCAAAAACATGTCCTGGTACAAAATGAACAGTTTTCAGGTGCATTTGAGCGACAATCTGATTTTTATGGAAGATTACAGTACGATTGAGGAAGCAAAAGAGCAGACGTATGCAGGTTTCCGTCTTGAATCCGGTGTTTTAAACAGTGAGGGGAAATCAGCAACATCAGAAGATGTGTACTATACAAAAGATGATTTCCGTAATTTTATCCAGGACAGCAGAAGCATAGGCGTAGATATCGTACCTGAACTGGATATGCCGGCGCATGCGCTGCCCTTTACCAGGGCGTTTCCGGAATTCCGTACCAAACGGGAAACTGGTGGTTCTCATAAGTATTTGATTGATGAACTGGATTTAAGCAACCCACAAGCAACAGAATTTGCAAAAAGCCTTTGGGAAGATTATTTTACAGGCAGTGAGCCGGTATTTGACGAAGATACTGTGATACATATTGGTACGGATGAATATCATGGGGCAGAAGGACAGGCGGGGAATGAACAGTTCCGTCAGTTTTCCGCAGATATGATTGAATTTGTACAGGATAGTGGAAGGACGGTCCGTATGTGGGGCAGCCTTTCCAATAAAACAGGGACAACACCAGTTCCATCCAAAGATGTTCAGCTAAATATATGGAATACTGGCTATTCCGATCCCAAGGATATGTACAAACTGGGATATGATATGATTAATACCCTGGATGTATTTCTATATATGGTGCCAAACGGGACAGGCAACCGGGGCGGCTATGGGGATTACTTGAATACGCAGTATTTGTATAATACTTGGCAGCCCAATAATTTTAACGGATATACGGTTCCCGCAGGATCTGATCAGATGTTAGGCGCATGCTTTGCGGTATGGCATGACAATATAGATACCCGTGCAAACGGTATTTCCCAATACGATTCGTTTGAGCGTTTCTTCGACGCACTTCCGGTCATGGGTGCGAAACTTTGGGGCGAAGCAGAAGACAGGAATTACGATGGGGTGAAAGGGCTGGCATCGAAGACAGGTACAGCTCCTGACACAAATGTATATGGAGATATTGATTTTACATCCCAGACCATTGCTAAATGGGAATTTGAAGAATCATTAGAAAAAGATTCCAGCGTAAATGGCTATGATTTAAACGGCAGGGAAAATGTCAGAATGGTAAATTCTGACGATGGTACGGCACTGCGGCTAATGGGTGGAAAAAGTTATATGACGACACCTTTTGACATGGTTGGCGAGGATGCGCTTTTGACAATGAAAGTAAAGAGGGATATAGGCGCCGAGGGAGAGCAGATTCTCTGCGAATCTAAAGATGTATTTGGAACATGCGGTACTTATGCATTTAAAGCGGTTCAGAAAAATACAGGTAAGGTTGGTTTTTCAAGAGAAGGCTATGATTATTCCTTTAATTACATTTTGCCGGAAAATGAATGGGTGACATTGACATTCCAGAGCGGCCAGCAGGAAGTGGCTTTGTATGTTGATGGCAAGCTAGTGGACAAGAACCCGGAGATTTATTATTCGAACCATCCTAAAACGGAGCTCTCGGCAACTATTGCGCAGCGCGGCACAAAAAAAGTTGCGACTATGATGGTTCCTATCGGGCGCATTGGGAGTATGACAAATAGTTTTAAGGGGCAAATTGAATTTGTATCAGTGGCAACTGAATTTAGCATTGAAGGGGAGCCGGTTCCGCAGGCTGAATTGACAGCGGAGGCATGTTCAGCAGCTCCTACAAGTGGAAATGAAGGGCCTGCAGAATTTGCATTGGATGGAAACAATAATACATTCTGGCACAGTAACTGGGGCAGCGATATATCCCTTGAAAACGGGCATCACTGGTTTAAAGTAACTTTGCAGAATCCAACCGTAATAAGCGCGTTGTCTTATCTGCCAAGGCAGGATAACATAAACGGCAGAATTTATGAATACAGCATAGAAGTGGAAAAAGCTGACGGTTCAACGGTTACGGTAGTAGATCATGGAACCTGGCCAGCAAATAACAATAGGAAGATGGCAGAATTTGAACCGGTTGAAGCGAAGAAAGTAAAGATTCAGGTTCATGATTCACAGGGCGATGGCCCAGGCGGTGTAAAAAAACATGCAACTATAGCTGAATTGAATTTATACAAGCCCCTGTCATTCGATAAGGCACAGTTAGAAAGTAAAATAACAGAGGCAACAGAACTTAACCAAAACGAATATACGGATATGAGCTGGAATGCTGTGGCAAACGCATTAAAGGCAGCGCAAAAGATAGCGGCAAAAGAAGGAAGCACAACAGAGGAGAATATTACAGCTTATAACCAGTTAGACGCGGCGATTAAGGGCCTGGTAACAAAAGCTGCAAATGACAGGCTTTCTGATGCTGTCAAGGCAGCGGAACAGGCAGATGCCAAGGATTATACACAAGACAGCTTTGCAGCGTATCAGGGGGCAGCGCAGGAAGCGGCAAACCTTTCAGATGATGCAACAGAGGAGCAGAAGCTTATAGCTGCGGAAACTGTAGAAGCAGCAAAAGGCAGCCTTGTTTATATCGGAGGGCTGCGCGATGCATTACAGGCAGTCACAGAAGATGTTCTGGCAGGATGTACCCAAAATAGCCAAACGGCATATAATACGGCAAAAGCAGAAGCAGAAGCTGTAATTGCGGACAGCAGTGCAACCAAAGCACAGGTAGAAGCGGCTTTGGCGAAAATAAATGAAACAGCAGATTCTTTGGTAGATCTTACAGGTTTGCAAACGGCAATCCAGGATGTCCTTGAACGCAAGAAAGAAGACTATACGCCAGGAAGCTGGAAAACATTGCAGGATGCAAAAGCAAATGCAGAAGCCCTGCTTACAAAAGCTGAGGCAACAAAGGCAGAAGTGTCACAGGCGATTTTAGCATTGTATGGCGCAGATGAAGCGCTTGTAAGCAGTGAACCGATTTCGGGGGCAGGGATGCTTCTGGCTGTAATTGATGCATATAATCAGATGGATCTGGATGGCTATACACCAGAGAGCAGAGAAGCAATGGAAGATGCCCTAAAAGCAGCAAAGAACGTAAGCGGCAATCCAAATGCCAGCACGGAACAAATCGAAACAGCAATAACAAGCGTCCTGGCCGCTGCGGCAGCATTAAAAGCAGATACAACTGATTTGGAAGAAGAGCTTTTGGATGCCCAGGGTAGGATTGATACGTTAAATGACCTGATAGAGACACTGCAGGGAGAGCTGGATGGAGTCGATGGGAAAATAACGCAGGCTGTAGAAGCTGCAAAACAGGCATTACAGGAAGAACTGGATCAGGTAAAGGAAAAACTGCAAAATGCAGCGAAAGATATGCTTAACACGGTTATCGGCGCTTATTCTAAACTGGATCTAACCGGCTATACGTCAGCAAGTAAGAAAGCATTGGAGGATGCCCTTAAAAATGCAAAGGCTGTAAGCGATAAGCAGGATGCACAAGCAGAAGAAATTCAAGCTGCGACAGCAAGCGTACTTGCAGCAGCAGCAGGACTTAAGGTAGATATAGATGTGGATACATCTGGGCTTGAGGATGCCCTTAATACAGCTAACCGCCAGATAGAAACCTTAAACAACCTGACACAAGAGCTGCAGGGGAACCTTAATGCGTCCAACACAGAGATCAGCAATTTAAAGAAAGCTTTGCAGGATGCCCAGAATGCAGCGCAGGAAGAATTGAATAAAGTAAAAGCTGCTTTGGAAAAAGAAGCAGCAGACGCTAAGAAGAAAGCCGAAGAAGCTGAGCTGGCAGCCAAGAAAGCGCAACAGGAGCTGGAAGAAGCCAAGAAGCGTGAAGCTGTACAGAAAGCGGAACTGGAACGTTTGGCAGCACAGGCAGAGGAATTGCGCAAGGCAGCCGAAGAAGCCAAAAAATTTGCACAAGAGGCACAGCTTAAGGCCGAGCAGGCTATGGAAAAGACCAAGTTTGCGGCAGGAAACGTTGCGGTTAAGTCTGCCAAGAGCACGAAGAAAGGAAAAGCAAAAGTTACCTGGAATAAGGTAAAAGGAGCAGACGGATATAAGGTGATTTATTCACAGACATGGGATTTCAGGAAATCTAAATCATTAAAAGTTTCCGCAAAATCTGCAAGCAAAACGATTAGTAAGCTTAAGAGCGGCAAGAAATATTATTTCCGTGTCCGTGCATACCAAAAAATCGATGGCAAGGAGATTTATTCCAGGCCAAGCGTAAGAAAACAGGTGAGGATCAAATAAGTAAAATAAAAATGTTTTTAAAACGGCATAGCTTGTGGGCTATGCCGTTTTGTTAGGAATTTTATTTTTTCTTTTTAGGAATTTTAATAACTGCTTTCTTGTGAATACCTTTAAAAGCCCCTGTGCCTATTTTTTTCACCTTTTTGCTTTGGATATCGACTAATCTCAGTTGCTTACAGCCGGCAAATGCTTTCTTTCCGATTTGCGTTAGCTTTTTGCTGCTGACCGTGACTTTTTTTAGCTGTGTACATTTTTCAAAAGCGCTGTTGCCGATGCTAGTTACATTTGTTCCTATTTTAACAGATGTTATTTTTTTATTCTTTTTAAAAGCAGACGCTTTGATGGATGTAATTTTAAAGCTTTTTTCTGCAAGCGTTACGCTGTTTTTGATAACGACTTTTTTAAGTTTGGAGTTTGTTGTACCTATGACCTGAACTGTTTGTTTTGAAAGGCTTGTTATCTTATATTTATAGTTTCCTTTGTTATAAACTCCGCCTTTTTTTAACGGCTCCGGTTTTTCTGGTTCTGGTGTTTGTATATTGTTGCCCGCTGGCGCTAATTTTAAAACCGCATCCTTCAAAGCAGCCAAAGCCCTATTAATATCTTCTTGTTGGCTTTTGGGATTGTCCCGTACTTTTCCTGCGTCTTCGAGCGCTTTTTGCAATACTGCCCAGCTTTCCGCTGTATAATCTTCCTGTTTTAGCTTTGCAACTGCTTCTATCTGCTGCAAAAGAGGTTTTTTTGCTTCTGGTATTGCAACGCTTATTTCAATACGCTGCCCGATATTGGCATTTTCAGCAGAACAAACTGTAAGCGTTACTTTCCCTTCTTTTTTCATGGTAACAAGTCCGGTTTTGTCCACAGATGCTACTGAATTATCGCTGCTGCTCCAAAGGACGGAAGACGCTGTAGACGGCTGTACTGTGATTTGAAGCTGCAAAGCTTCGCCTGGCTGAAATTCTGTTGTATTAGGCTTTACTATTTCAATCTGCTGAATGGAGTTTGGATTTTTCTGCAAAATAGAATCCTTTGTGAGATCATAAATCCCCTTCTTTACTGCATTCATATCCAAAAGCATCTGATTCTTTCCATTTTCAGTAAGCCATTTTGCCTGACGTCCCCAGCTGTCTGTCTTTTCCATTGTGCTGTATTCATAATCGTTTATTCTGTCACCGCGTACATGGCTTAAAACATCTGCCGCTTTATCCGCCATCTCCTGAGACTCTTCCCTCATTAAGTAAAGCTTATTTATGTCACGGACACCCTCATCCAGCTTGGCCAGGCGCAAAGAAAATTTGCTTTCTTTTACGGTATCTTCTTTTTCAGAAGGATAGACCAAAAAGCAGTCGCCTGCCGGGAATGAAGAATGTGTGGACTCTTCCAGCGGATCCTCCACCCAGGCGTCGTATGCCCATCTCAAAAATCCGGTTGTATTTAAAGATCCAGCATACATAATCGTCCAGTAGCTTTCTACCGGGTTTGATTTTGTAAAACTGTTGGGGACATGTTCTGTTGCTGTATACATCGTAAGATCCTGGTTGTTTTCCCTTCTCGCCGTTATCTGTTCTTTAAACGGCACCAGATTGTCCCGAATCTGCTGAAGGCCTACCGATGCATAATCCAGCCTGTTAAATATAGCCGTATTGCTTCTGAAATCATTAAATGCAGCGGATTTCTTTAATGCCTGGCCGTCTTTATTTGTAACGGAATCAATTAAATCAAACGCAGTTTTCATATTCGTCCGTTCATCAAAACCTATATAGGTAGCGTCAAACCATCCTTTTTCATCGAGATGCGCTACAAAATCTTCCAAAAACGGACGCCATACCTGTGCGTACTGGTCTGTGTTTGCCGGATTTGCCGTCATAGACTTAATGGTGTTTGTTTCCCTATCCTCATATTTCACAATCCCATCCCACGGCATCATGCTATAACAGATAATTTTATCTGCAATTCCGATTTCCTGGTTCAAAATAACCCATTTATCAAAATTTGTATAGTCAAATTCCCATGTGCCGTCTATATTTTTAATCCACTTGATCATAGAGGGGTAATGAATGTCATTTCCGCCGCCATAAGTCTGGCCGCCCCACGCTTCCTCTACAATACTTGCCGTTATCGCATGTCCGCCGAGGTTTTTGTAGAGTTCCATGTGCTGTTTTAAAAGCTCTAAATGTTCCTCTGAAAACGGCTCTACTTCATAATAGTAGGCCACATTGTACGGATGGCTCCAATACTCTACATCAAAATCGTAATCCTGCGGATCCGGCTGCACCGCATCTAAAACCTCAAGCGTAAAGTCAAGCGGAATCGTTTCATCGGTATTTTCAGCCGAAATAGTAATTGTTCCTTTGTAAATGCCTGCAAGCGCATCTTTCGGAACGGACGCTTCCACCCATATAAGCTGCAGCTTGCTGCTGTCCATTGAAACCGGATCGCCAGAATAGATCACCTCCGGATAGTATTCCCTGGTTCCGGACGGCATAATCCCCGCTTTATTTTGTGCATACCATCCCGCATGCCCGGTATAAGCCTTTACCTCCTTTACAAAAGAAAGCTTTACAGAAGAAGCTGGAAGGACGGCGCCGAACCCTTTTAAATCGGTTATACTGACAGAGACATTTTCCAGTGGCTTCTGTTTGCTCAAAACTGCAATTTCCGCAACCGCTTTATCGTTTTTCCATGCCCAGACCTGCTCGCTAAATTTTCTTTCTCCAGATAAAAGGCTGTTATAAGCTTTTTGCTGATACTGGTTTCCGCTGTCTACATACATAGCGTCAATGTCATCTTTTTTGTCCAGTACCGTTACTTCCATGCTCTTTGAAAATCCAACGATTTTTGAAGACGCCGTAATATGTGCTGTACCAGTGCCTTTTGCGGTAATCCTTCCGGAACGATCTACATTTGCAATAGATTCATTGTCTGAGGCGAATACCAGATCATCCGGTGCGGCTGCATTCTCCGGCGCAAACCGGTAGCTGAGGTTTCTTGATTCTCCTGCCCGGATGAAGCAGGTTTCTTCTGTAAAGAAAAAATCTGTTGCCAAAACATGTTCAACCGGAGCCGTTACAACTGCTTTTGTCACTTCTATATGGCTATCTGTAGCAGATGCGTTTTTGTCCCCAGTTGCTTCGACTTTTATTGTATGTTCCCCATTTTCCAATCCCGATATCTGCCACAGTACTACGTCGTTTGGGGTCCTTGACGTTGCATAACTGTCAAAATTATCTTCTAGAACCCCATCTACAAACACTTTTACCGACGCTCCATGCGCGGGTGCTTTGTATCCATATAACGCAATGCCTGTCCCGGCAAAAGTAACCGTATAATAGATGTCTGATGCGGCTGTGCCTTCGGATATTTGTGTCTGTACAGGTTTGAGCGTAAAATATTCGTCTATCTGCGCCCCCATTTTCCAGCCTGTTGACGGATAATATGCGAATGTATCTAGTTCGCCTGTTGTTTTAGTACACAAAATCGTATACTCTCTGGTGTCTGCTGCAATTACCTTCCGTTCTGGAAATGGTATTGCGCCAATGCTTATTATGAACATAAGAAGCAGGCACAAAACTTTTTTGAAAATTTTTTTGTTAGTGGTCATAGTACTCCTCCTAGTATAGTACTGATGCAGCCAGGAATGGCTGCTTGGTCCATGGGTTTCTATATGGATAACAGGTAAATGGGTTCTCGCTGACTAAAAAGTTATCCATATACAAGCCGGACGGTTTTTAATAGACACCGGATATAGCATACGGTATCGCCCTTTAGAGCGAGCCCCCCCCAAATGCTTTCCGGCAAATGTATTCTACACTTAGCGCCTAACAGGGTATGATATGGGAGATTTGTACCATATCAGGGAGTCGTAAGGGGCTGCGCTGACTGGATTTATGCAGGTTGAACTACTAATGTTCAAGTCGATGGTGCAAATATCACGCTAAGTGGGGGATACAGATGGCGGGAATGATTTTGGGGACATGCTTTAGTACGCGAAAGGAAAAATATGCCGCAATTCAATTTTGTTCTACCAAACCGTTCCAGGTTATTATTATAACAGTTCTCAAGCATGTTTACAATATTAGATATTTGTATAAATTGTCGGAGAATACTTGCTTTTTTAAAATAAAAAATAATATCTTTTTATTATGGTTCAAGTTGGGTGGGGTACTACAGCGAATTGTAAGGAGTGGTGGCAAAGGGGCCGTCAGTCAGAGGGCAGGGCATTGCTGGGGAATGAACGGGATACTTAAGAGCTCCTAAACCCCATCAAAAGGCCCCAGCCTCATACCCTGCCCTCTGACTGACTACGTTTTTGGATGCCTGTCAGTTATAGATTACTCTTTTTGGTAAAAAAAATCAGAGAATATCCCCAACTGCTTCTATGCCAAAGAATATGGTTTTTTTATTAAAGTGAAGTTTCAGAACAGGGCAGCCGTATATATTGATACTCTGGCGCATGAAAACAGAATGGATTTTTTAGTCAGGCTGTAAACTGGAATAAAAAGCTGATACTTTACTGCATACGGTTTAAAAAGAGTAATCTTTGCCTGGCAATACTGCATTTAGCAAAATACCGGCCAGTGCGGCAATCGCAAGCCCAGTCAGCGTGATGGAGGCTGACCCAGCCATAAAAGTAACCCCGTCTGAAAATCCAAGCCCGGATACCAGGATAACTGCAGCAATAATTAAATTTCTGGATTTGGTAAAATCCACGTGGTTTTCCACTACATTGCGGACACCGATTGCAGAAATCATTCCATAGAGCATAAAGCTGACGCCGCCGATAATTGCCGTTGGCAGGGAGCTGATGACCTCCGAGAACTTAGGAAAGAAGCTGAGTACAACCGCATAGCAGGCAGCTAAGCGGATTACCATAGGATCGTAAACCTTGCTTAACTCCAAAACCCCAGTATTTTCCCCATAAGTAGTATTGGCAGGCCCCCCGATCATTGCCGAAAACGAAGTAGCAAGCCCGTCCCCTGCCAGTGTGCGGTGCAGCCCCGGATCTTCTATGAAATTTTTACCAACAGTTGCAGAGATAGCGGACATATCACCAATATGCTCCATCATAGTGGCAAGTGCAATCGGAGCCATAACCAAAATAGCAGTCATATCAAACTTACACCAGATAAAAGGCGGAAGCCCTATCCAGGAAGCTGCCGCAACATTGGAAAAATTCAAAATAGCAGAGCCGTCCGGGTTCGTAAAGCCGCAGGCGTTCATTATAAGCGCCGCTGCGTAAGAAATAGCAACGCCAAGCAGAATAGGGATAATCCGGAACATTCCTTTACCCCAGATATGAAATATAATGATAACAGATAGTGCAATCAGCGCCAAAAACCAGTTTGAAGAGGCATTAGACACTGCGGATGGCGCAAGGCTAAGCCCGATACAGATAATAATTGGGCCAGTTACCACTGGGGGCAGAAAGCGCATTACCTTGTGTACACCGGCCAGTTTGATAATAAGCGCCAGCACCAGATACAACAATCCAGCCACGACTATTCCGCCGCATGCATAAGGCAGCTTGTCCCCCATAGACATGGTAGCAAAAATGCCAGTGTTTAGATTTGCAACAGCAGAAAACCCCCCTAAAAAGGCGAACGAAGAGCCAAGAAAAGCGGGCACTTTTAACTTAGAGCATAAATGGAAAAATAAAGTCCCCACTCCCGCGCAAATCAGTGTGACTTGGATGGAAAGCCCTTCGCCGTCAAAATAATTGTTGACTAAAATGGGGACTAAAATAGTTGCGCCAAACATGGCAAACATATGTTGCAGTCCTAACAGAAGCATTTTGGGTATGCCAAGGGATTTTGCATTACGGATTGGTTCAGTGTTATGCCCCATTAGCATGTCTCCGGCTCAGGGTATGTGATATCAAAGGTTTCCGCGGTCATCTTTTTAATCCTCTGTTCAGTTTTAGGGCGGTCATTACCGTCAACCGATGTCTTTGCAATTTCGTTTACCGTTTCCATGCCTTCAATGATTTTGCCAAATGCCGCGTAAGCGCCATCTAAGTGTGGTGCATCTTTGTGCATAATAAAAAATTGGCTGCCAGCAGAGTCAGGCATCATAGAACGTGCCATGGAAAGGACTCCAGCGGAATGTTTTAAATCATTGGAAAATCCATTCTGGGCAAATTCGCCTTTGATACCGTAGCCTGGCCCGCCCATGCCGCTCCCTTCCGGGTCGCCGCCCTGGATCATAAAGCCTTTGATTACGCGGTGGAAGATCAGCCCGTCATAAAAATTTTTGTTTACAAGGCTGATAAAGTTATTCACCGTATTTGGGGCAATTTGCGGGTAAAGCTCGGCTTTCATAACGCCGCCGTTTTCCATTTCGATTGTAATAATTGGATTTTGTGCCATTGTTAAACCTCCTAAAATTTTCTGGGAAATATTGTAGCATATTGAGAGGAAAAAACAAGGGTTTTTTGATGTATTTGGGGCTGTGGCAAAACAGGCCTTAATTCTAGGAATTGAAGTTTTGAGACACATACCCTGCCCCCTGTCTGACGGCCCCTTTGCCACCCACCCCCACAGCTTATCTTTGCACCCTCGCCCCCTTCCCCCCTACCAAAGCTTCCACTTCTTTTAAATTAACCATAGTAGTATCCCCAGGCGTAGTCATTGCCAGCGCGCCGTGCGCAGCCCCATAATCCACAGCCATTTGCGGATCCCCAGTTACCATTAGCCCATAAATCAGCCCTGATGCAAAAGAATCGCCGCCGCCGACACGATCCATTATTTCAAGCCCTTTATAATCTTTTGACTGGTAGATATTTCCATCCGCCCAGCAAATAGCCCCCCAATCATTTATGGTAGCCGTCCTTACAGTGCGCAACGTTGTTGCCACAGCTTTAAAATTAGGATAAGCTTTTGCCGCCTGCCGTATCATTTTCTGGTATCCGTTTACATTTAATTCCTTTAAATCGGCATCGTTCCCCTCAATTTCAAGGCCTAAGCAAGCCGTAAAATCCTCTTCATTGCCTATCATGACATCGACGCAGGAAGCAATTTCTTTGTTGACCTGCTGAGCCTTTTCTTTGCCCCCAATGGCCTCCCACATGGATGGACGGTAGTTTAAGTCATAGGAAATGACCGTGCCGTATTTTTTTGCGGTTTTTATGGCGGCAAGGACTGTTTCACAGGACTGCTCGGAAAGTGCGGCATAAATACCTCCAGTGTGCAGCCAGCGTGCCCCAAGAGTGCCGAAAATATAATCAAAATCGAAATCTTTTGGAGTGGCTTTGGAGACTGCGGTGTTTGCGCGGTCTGAGCAGCCTTTTGCACCGCGGATACCAAAGCCCCGTTCTGTAAAATTAATCCCATTCCTGCAGCTTCGCCCTATTCCATCGGTTTTTTTCCACTGGATCAAAGAAGTATCGACGCCGCCCTGTAGAATTAAATCCTCCAAAAGCAATCCGGCTTCGTTGTCGGCAAATGCGGTTATGATTGCCGTATTCATGCCAAAACATCTGCGCAGTCCGCGGGCGACATTGTATTCTCCGCCGCCTTCCCATACACGGAATGTTCTCGCTGTGCGGATACGCCCTTCCCCGGGATCGAATCGTAACATAACTTCGCCCAGGGATACGGCATCGAATTGGCAGTCTTTTTTTGTCCTAAAATTGAATTCCATATTGCTTCCTCCTCGTCTATAAATGTAATGAAACCGATTTTTTTTATAGTTTCATTCAGTTGAAAGATTCTTATGCATGTATTGCGGAAAATTTTGTGTTTGACGGTATGGAAGATATTAGAAACGGGCAAAATGGGTTTGGCTGCAAAAAAATTGAAAATCAGAAAGGAAACAGCGAATGGAAGCTTTTATGGATGAAAATTTTCTTCTGGATACCGAATGTGCCAGAAATCTATATCACAAATATGCCAAAGAGATGCCAATTTTAGATTACCACTGCCATATCGATCCCAAAGAAATAGCACAGGACAGGCACTTTCAGAATATAACAGAGATATGGCTTGGGGGAGACCACTATAAGTGGAGGCAGATGCGTATGAACGGTGTGGAAGAATACTATATTACAGGCGGTGCCCCGGCACGGGATAAATTCCAAAAATGGGCGGAGACGCTGGAAAAGCTGATTGGCAACCCCCTGTACCATTGGTCGCACTTAGAATTGAAGCGTTATTTTGGTTATAATGGATATTTAAACGGGGAAACAGCACAAGAAGTCTGGCAGCTATGCAATGCCAAATTGAAAGAGCCCCAGATGGGCGTCCGGGGGCTTATCCGTCAATCGGGCGTTGCTTTGATCTGCACGACAGATGATCCGGCTGATTCTTTGGAATGGCACAAAAAAATAAAGGAGGATCCGTCATTTCATACAGTGGTACTGCCCGCATGGCGCCCGGATCAGGCGGTAAATATTGGGGCGCCGGGCTTTTGCGGCTATATCAGGCGGCTGGGGGAGACGGCAGGGGCGCGGATTCATAGTTTTTTGGAATTGAAAAAAGTGTTGTCGGAGCGGATGGATTATTTTGGTCAGATGGGATGCCTTGTGTCTGACCATGGCCTGGATTATGTGATGTATGCGCCGGCGCCTGACAGGGATGTAGAAGCTGCGTTTTTGAAAGCGTTAGAAGGAAAGGCATTGGATATAAAAGAGAAACTGGGCTATCAGACAGCGATGATGCTGTTTTTTGGCAGGGAATACAGCCGCAGGGGCTGGGTTATGCAGCTTCATTATGGGTGCAGGCGCAATAACAACAGGGCTATGTTTGAAAAAATAGGGCCAGATACAGGCTTTGACTGTATAGGCAACAGCGCGCCGGTGGATCAGCTTGCAGGTTTTTTGGATGATTTGGCATGTGCGGGAAGGCTGCCTAAGACCATTCTTTATTCCTTAAATCCTAATGATAATGCGGTGATTGGCACACTGGCAGGCTGCTTTGGGGATTCTTCGGCTGCCGGAAAGGTGCAGCAGGGGGCGGCATGGTGGTTTAATGACCATAAGGAAGGGATGATCCAGCAGTTAACATCGTTTGCAAATCTGGGTACGCTGGGCAATTTTGTAGGGATGCTGACGGATTCGCGGAGTTTTTTGTCGTATACCAGGCATGAATATTTTAGGCGTATTTTATGCGGGCTGATTGGCAGATGGGTAGAAAACGGGGAGTATCCTTACGACATAAAGGCGCTGGAAAACCTTGTGAGGGGAATTTGTTATTGGAATGCTAAAAGGTATTTTGGGTTTTCCTGAAAAATAATGGGTATAAGCTTTTTTAGAATGAGTAGTAAAATACCTGTAAATGTGTTAGAGTTTGTTTGAAAAATGCTTTCCGGCTGTATAGCCAATTTGGATTTGACGTGAAATGGAGGGGGCATTATGATTGATAGAAAAGATATACTCACTTTAGATTATTATAAAAAAGAAAGGTTTACGGGCAGCTGCCAAGGTATGCGTTATTTGATTGAAAGGGCAAAAGAGGGCGATTTGGAACAGTTTGTTGTATATACCTGGCCAGGCCCGTATGCTTTTTCGGCTACAAAGGAGGAGAAGAAAATAAAAACATTTCCGTTTATAAAAGAATCGTTAGATCAAATTGTAGAATATCTAAATCAAGTATATAACGATGGTGTGGGAATATGGAATGGCATTCTATGAAAAACCTGTCCATAAGGCGGCAAGGAAGAAAGATATTTACATTTACTTCCATATATTGTAAATTATACATTGTAAATGGCCAAATGGCTAAAGAGTGGTGCCCACAGGGCGCGGCGGGGCGTTTGGAAAGGCATACAGGATACTATAAACGATAATTTATTATTAAGAAGGAAGGAATCAAAAATGCTTTCAAAAAAGATACAGGCGGCGCTGGCAGGAAGTTCTGCTATCCGTGCAATGTTTGTGGAAGGGAAAGAACTGGCAGCTAAAGTGGGGGTGGATAACGTTTTTGACTATAGCCTTGGCAACCCGGCTACACCGGCGCCAGATTCTATAAAACAGGTAGCGGCGGATTTACTGGAGAAGGAGGATCCGCTGGTTTTGCATGGCTATATGTCTAATTCTGGTTATGAAGATGTAAGGGAAGCAGTTGCCCAGAACTTAAACAGCAGGTTTGGGACAGATTTTACCTGCAAAAATATTATTATGACTGTGGGTGCGGCAGGCGGAATTAACATTGTATTTAAAGCTTTGCTGGATCCGGGGGATGAAGTTATTGTGTTTGCCCCGTTTTTTGGGGAGTACCGGAATTATGCCGCCAATTTTGATGCAGCAGTTGTGGCGGTGGCGCCAGATTATAATACATTCCAGCCGGATTTGGATGCGTTTGAAGCGGCGTTTACTGAAAAGACGAAGGCGGTACTTATTAATACCCCCAATAACCCGACTGGTGTCATCTATTCGGATGAAACCATGAACGGGATTGCAGATATCCTGCGCCGTAAGGAAGCAGAATATAAAAAGGATATTTATTTGATTTCGGATGAACCATATCGTGAACTGGTTTATGACGGTGCAAAAGAAAATTTCCTGACTAAGTATTACCATAATACGATTGTGGGCTATTCTTTTAGTAAGTCGCTGTCTTTGCCTGGTGAGAGGATTGGCTATATTGCCGTGCCAAATGAAGCGTCGGATTCGCAGGATTTGCTGGCAGGGCTGGAGGTGGCGAACCGGATATTAGGGTTTGTCAATGCCCCGTCTTTGATCCAGAAGGTGGTGGCAGGCTGTATCAATGAAACGACAAACTTGGATTTTTATGATAAAAACCGTAAGGATTTGTATGAGGGGCTGACACGGCTTGGGTTTACCTGTATTAAGCCGCAGGGCGCGTTTTACCTGTGGGTAAAATCACCAGAAGAGGATGAAGCTAAATTTGTGTCAGAGGCAAAAAAATACAACCTGGTGCTGGTTAAGGGCAGCGCATTTGGCTGTAGCGGGTACGTCCGCCTGGCTTATTGTATTCCGAATGAAAAAATTAACCGTTCCCTGGAAGCATTTGCAAAGCTTGCGGCCAAATACCGCCTTTTAGAAAATAGCGGAGGGGAGCATACAGGAGTATGAGTGCATGGGCAGATAATATACGCAAAGTAGTCCCTTATGTTCCTGGAGAGCAGCCTAAGGATTCCTCTGTGATTAAATTAAATACAAATGAAAATCCGTACCCTCCTGCGCCTGGCGTGGTGAAAGCACTACAGGAGCTGGACGCGTCGTCGTTCCGGCTATATCCCGACCCGTCGGCGTCTGTGTTAGTGGACGCCATTGCAGAAGTATACGGTGTGGGGCAAAACCAGGTATTTGTAGGTGTTGGCTCGGACGATGTGCTTGCTATGGCTTTTTTAACCTGTTTTAATTCAGGCAAGCCAATTTTGTTTCCAGATATTACTTATTCGTTTTATGACGTGTGGGCGGATTTGCTGCGGATTCCATATGAGGTACAGCCGTTGGATGATGAGTTTAAGATACGTCCAAAAGATTACAAAAAGGAAAACGGGGGCATCGTATTTCCCAACCCCAATGCGCCAACTGGGATTTTTATGCCGCTTGATACGGTAGAGGAGATTGTCCGCGCCAATTCGGATGTCATTGTTATTGTGGACGAAGCATATATTGATTTTGGAGGGGCTTCGGCACGGAAGCTTCTTCCCCAATATGATAACCTTTTGATTGCGCAGACTTTGAGCAAATCGCGTTCTATGGCGGGGATGCGGATAGGCTTTTTGCTTGGGAACCCACAGTTAATCCGTTTTATAAACGACTGTAAGTATTCCTTTAATTCTTATACGATGAGCCGGGCGTCAATTTTACTTGGTGCGGAAGCGGTTCGTGACAGGCAATATTTTTACGAATGCACGCAGAAAATAATACAGACAAGGGAAAGGGCAAAAGGGCAGTTTTGTAAATTGGGTTTTTCGTGCAGCGACTCCATGGGCAACTTTTTATTTGTGTCGCATCCGAAATATCCGGCAGCGCGACTGTTTAAGGCATTAAAAAAAGCAGGGATCTATGTCCGCCATTTCCGTACGCCGGAGCGTATTAGTAATTATCTGCGGGTTACGGTCGGAACGGATGAAGAAATGGACGCACTGTTTGCGTTTTTGGAACAATATATGTCAGACGATAGGAGTAATTGATGTTAAAAAAATATATGTACATTTTTCTGATTTCCATGGTCCCTTTGGTGGAATTGCGGGGGGCAATCCCGGTTTCCCAGCTGCAGGGGCTTCCGATTGTGCAGTCTTATATTGTCTGCATTATTGGAAATATGCTCCCGGTGCCAATTATATACCTGTTTGCGAGAAAGACGCTCGAATGGGGGGCAGATAAGCCGCTGATTGGCAGGTTTTTCAGTTTCTGCCTGGAGAAGGGGGAAAAAGGCGGGAAGAAGCTTGAGGCAAAGGCTGGGCGGGGCTTGTTTTTGGCGCTGCTTTTGTTTGTCGGCATACCCTTACCGGGTACGGGGGCATGGACGGGGACGCTTGCGGCAAGTATATTGGATATGGATTTTAAGTCCAGTGTAACAGCAGTTATGTTAGGCGTGCTGTTAGCGGGCATTATAATGGGTATAGCGAGTGTAACAGCCGTGGGGATGTTATTTTAGTGTAAAATAATATTGCCGCATCCAGTTTTTGGGATGCGGCAGTTTTTATGCCTGAGTGGCTTTGGGCGGTTTGGATAATACTTCCTGGGCAAAGTGCCCCTTTTTATTTGCCATCCGCTGACTGGGCAGCTTGTTGGGCGAATTTGGTGTTTACCAGGTTTTCGTATTCCGGCCGTTTGTCAAGCTGGCCGGCATCGTCTAAAATGTCTAACAGTAGCGTATAGGCATCCTCGGTGAAAATAACGTCATTTTTCCATGTGTCCTGCTCTTTATAGCGGGATACAATGGTAGCAATGGTCTTTTTGTCGGTTTCCGCAAACTGTGGGGCGATAGATTTGGCAATTTCTTCGCTGCTGTGGCTGGAAACGAACTGCATGCCTTTTTGGAGTGCATTGGTAAACGCCTGGATGATGTCTGGGTGGGCGATGAGATAGCTTTCTTTGGCAGAGAAAGCAGTGTATGGCACGTAGCCGGAATCGACGCCTACGGATGCCACAACGTATCCTGCCCCTTCGGCTTCAAGTGCGGTGGCGGACGGTTCAAATTCAACGGTATAATCTCCCTGCCCGCCGGAAAAAGCCGCAGCAGTGGATCCAAAATCAATGCTTTGGTCAATGTTTAAATCATTAGCGGGGTCAATATTGTTTTTCTTTAGTACAAACTCAAATACCATTTCCGGCATACCGCCTGCACGGCCCCCAAGGACGTTAGCCCCTTTTATATCCGCCCATTTAAAGTCCTCTACGATTTCCCTAGCAATCAGGAAATTCCCAGCGCGCTGTGTGAGCTGGGCGAAGTTTTTTACTACGTCCGACGCTCCCTCATTAAACGCATAGACGGTTGTTTCCGGCCCCATAAAGCCAATATCTGCTTCACCGGAGAGTACGGCTGTCATTGTCTTATCAGCGCCAAATCCTGTCACAATTTCCAAATCAATCCCGGCGTCTTTAAAATACCCTTCTTCTAAAGCCACGTACATTGGAGCGTAGAAAATAGAATGCGCCACTTCATTTAAGACAACCTTTTCCCCGCCCCCACCTGTGCCTTTAGCAGCGTTTTCCTTTGCACAGCCGGAAAGCGCCAGGGCAAAAAGCGGCAGGGCAACGGATATGGAAAGCAGGCTTTTTTTGAAACGAAATTGAACTGACAATAGAAAATCCTCCCTGAATCAAAACAATAATATACATTATTCTATGATCCAAATAGAAAAATGTGATAACGCGGTTTACGTTCATACTTTAATATGCTAAAATAATAATATCGAAGACAGAAGGAGAAGGGCACATGAATAAAAAGATCAGGACAGAAGTAGTAAACCATCTGTTTGACGCCATATTAACGTTACAGGATCGGGAAGAGTGTTATACATTTTTTGAGGATGTCTGCACTGTTAATGAGCTGCTTTCCCTGTCGCAGCGTTTTGAGGTGGCATATATGCTCAGGGAACACAAGACGTATCTGGATATTGCGGAACGCACAGGGGCTTCCACTGCTACAATCAGCAGGGTGAACCGTTCGCTAAATTATGGCAACGACGGATATGATATGGTATTTGAGAGGCTTAAAAAGAATGAAAAAGGCGGGTGAGAAGGAATGCTTCTTACCCGTCTTTTTCTGTGGCTTTTTCTTTTTTCTTGCCCGGACCTTTTTTCTTAGGGGGAAGAGGGACGGGAAGCTTGTCAATTGTCTGTTCGATAATCAGCTTTTTTATGTAAACATCAAAGCTGAGCATACAGATAAATGAGAACGTACGCAAAAGCTCCGCTTCATCTTCGGGGACGCCGGCAAAGGTCTTTGAACTGGTCTTATATTTTTTAGCAAGATCTTTTAAGATATGCTGGGCTTCTTCATGCTCCAGCCCGAACACTTCATTATAGACATCCTGTAAATTAAGCCCGCTGCTGTTTGAAAAATAACGGTCCGTGATAGGGGTTAAAATGTTCTGGATATCGCTGATGCTTAAAATGCTCTTAAAATAGTAGATAAACAGCAGCGTAAGCACATGATCCTTAGAATATTTTTTCTTGTCGGGCGGCGGCAGCAGGTTGTTTTTGGTATAGTTGTTGATCATCGTCTTAGTTAGAATCTTGTCGTCCTCGTGCCGTTTGGTTGATGCAAGCTGGGTGTTCATAAATGTTGTGACCTGATCCATGTATAGATCAATGTTCGGCAGGGATTCCGGCTTCACATAGTCGATGGACTGGAGCTTAGTCAAAACTTCTTTTAAAAAATCGTGGATTTCGTTTGCCATAATATCACCTCGTTAGTTATTATATAGTATTTGAAAAATGATGGCAAGTATCAAAAGTTGGCGTATGCAGGTGTTATAGCGTGCTTGAAAAATGATTTCTGACAGATGTGCGGCCCACTAAGTGGGGCGTGCAGATGGCGGGAATGGACGGTAAAAGAGACCGTCAGGCATCTAATAACGTAGCTAGAAGCGCACGGCTGTAAACGGAAAAATTAAAAAATCCCTTGACAAATTCAAATGGCTTGTTATAATAAAATTAAACATATGAACAATTATTCATATATAGAAAGGAAAAAAATTATGAAGAAAACGTACAAAATCGAAGTAGACTGTGCAAACTGTGCCAATAAAATGGAAGAAGCCGCAGGCAATACCACAGGTGTAAAAACGGCTTCTGTCAATTTTATGGCATTGAAAATGACAGTAGAATTTGAAGAGGGCGTTACCCCTGGGAATGTAATGCAGGAGGTTTTGAAAAAATGTAAAAGGATAGAGGATGACTGTGAAATTTTCTTTTAATGTGTTTAGAGCGTGTTTGAAAACAGAAAGGGGGGTTCTATGAATAAAAAACAGAAAAAAGCCCTCGCCAGGATTCTGCTTGCCGCTGCGGTGATGGCAGCGCTGTCTTTTCTGCCTGTAAGCGGCGCCATTCGTTTGGCGCTGTTTCTTGTCCCATACTGGATTATAGGCTATGATATTTTAAAAAAAGCTGGAAAGGGTATATTAAACCGCCAGGTGTTTGACGAAAATTTTCTGATGGCCGTTGCAACCATAGGGGCCATTCTTCTAGGGGAATACACAGAAGGCGTGGCTGTTATGCTGTTTTACCAGATCGGGGAACTGTTTCAAAGCTATGCCATCGGAAAAAGCCGGAAGAATATCAGCGAGCTTATGGATATCCGCCCGGATTATGCTGTTGTGGAGCAAAACGGCAGTGTAAAGCAGGTAAATCCCGACGAAGTAGAAACCGGAAGTATCCTTATAGTGAGCCCCGGTGAAAAGATTCCGATTGACGGTGTGGTTATAGAAGGCTCGTCCACGTTAAACACCAGCGCCCTAACAGGGGAAAGCCTGCCGCGTGAAGCGGCAGAAGGAGATGAAGTTATTAGCGGCTGTATCAACATGACAGGCGTACTCCGGATTCGGACGACAAAAGAATTTGGTGAATCAACAGTATCAAAGATTTTGGATCTGGTTGAAAACGCCAGCTCCAGAAAATCCAGATCGGAAAACTTTATTTCGCGTTTTGCAAGGGTTTATACGCCTGCCGTCTGTTATAGTGCCCTGGCGCTTGCCATTTTGCCCCCGCTTGCCAGCCTTTGTTTTTTCAATATACCGCCGCAGTGGGGCATGTGGGTATACCGCGCACTTACCTTTTTGGTGATTAGCTGTCCTTGTGCGCTTGTCATCAGTATCCCGCTTAGTTTTTTTGCCGGGATTGGAGGCGCGGGGAAAGCAGGGGTCCTTGTAAAGGGCTCTAATTACCTGGAAGCGCTTGCATCTGTAAAATATGTGGTATTTGATAAAACCGGGACGATGACCCAGGGGGTATTTGAAGTAAATGGTATCCATCACAACAAAATACCGGAAGAAGAGCTGCTTAGGACAGCTGCCCTTGCAGAGATGTACTCTGCGCATCCGATTAGCAAAAGCCTGAAAAAAGCATATGGAAAAGAGCTGGATAAAAGCAGGGTATCCGATGTAGAAGAGATCGGCGGAAATGGTGTGACGGCAAAGGTAGACGGCAAAGCTGCCGCTATAGGGAACGGCAGGTTAATGGAGCGCCTGGGTATTGCATACCAGGATTGCAGCCAGGCTGGGACGGTGGTGCATATTGCGGTAGAGGGCAGCTATATGGGGCATATTTTAATATCCGACCGCTTAAAACCGAATGCAAAAGAAGCAATCGCCCAATTAAAAAAATCCGGTATAGAAAACCTCGTGATGCTTACAGGGGACAGCCGTACTGCCGCAGCGTATACGGCGGACGAATTGGGAATCAGAAACGTATACAGTGAATTGCTTCCGGCAGACAAGGTTGCCAAAACAGAAGAGCTTCTTTTACAAAAAGGGGAAAAGGGCAAACTGGCCTTTGTCGGAGACGGGATTAACGACGCGCCCGTGCTGTCAAGGGCGGATATTGGAATTGCGATGGGGGCGCTTGGCTCGGACGCCGCAATTGAAGCGGCAGATGTGGTATTGATGGACGATGATCCGTTAAAAATCCCAAAAGCCATCCGTATTGCAAAAAAATGTATTCGTATTGTTTATGAAAATATTTATTTTGCTATCGGCATCAAGCTGCTGTGCCTGTTATTGGGGGCATTTGGGATTGCAAATATGTGGCTGGCTATTTTTGCGGACGTCGGTGTTATGGTGATTGCTGTATTAAACGCCATCCGCGCACTGTTTGTAAAAAATTTGTGACGGCGCAGCCAGCGGGAGCGGCAGAGCGTCTAAGAAAACAGGAGGGGATTATGGAAAAAGAAGATGTGTGCTGCGATACGATAGAAGTGCATGAGGAACTGTTAAAAATAGTAAATGACACTATGCCAGAGGAAACGGAGCTGTATGATCTGGCAGAATTATTTAAAGTGTTTGGGGATTCTACCCGTATACGGATTTTATTTGTATTGTTTGAAGCTGAGGTTTGTGTCTGTGATTTGGCGGCGGCGCTTTCTATGACACAGTCTGCGATTTCACACCAGCTTCGTATTTTGAAGCAGAATAAGCTGGTGAAAAGCAGGCGGGAGGGCAAGTCAGTATTTTATTCGCTGGCAGATTCACATGTGCGTACGATAATTGCCCAGGGGCGGGAACATATCGAAGAATAGGGCTGCATAGGATGAAAGAAAAAGAGGTTTTTATGTTCCAGATTACGCCAAGGCTCAATTTTATGAAGTTATTTTACAGTAACAGGCCGCGGGCTTATGCACAAATAGAAGGAGGCAGCAGTTATCCCGGGATTTCGGGTGTTGTTAATTTTTATAGCGTCCCAGGCGGGGGCGTGTTAATTGAAGCAGAGGTATTTGGCCTGCCGGATATAGACAGGCAGGGTATCCCTGCTTTTTATGCTTTCCACATACATGAAAACGGGGATTGTACAGACAATTTTGCGAATACCGGAAGCCATTATAATCCGGACAATATGCCGCATCCGATGCATGCCGGAGATATGCCCCCGCTGCTTTCCAGCGGAGGGTATGCCTGGCTGGCGTTTTATGGCCAGGGGTTTGAGCTTTATGATATTGTGGGAAAATCTGTATTGATTCACAGAAATCCCGATGATTTTACTTCCCAGCCAGCAGGGAATGCAGGGGATAAAATTGCATGCGGGGTAATCCGGTTTGTGGACGATTGGGAAGGCGGCAGGGACAGACAGTAACTGCTTTACACCGTAACCTCCATTTGATATAATGCAGATAGATAAAGTTTTTTTGTTTGAAATGGAGGATTGGTTACATGAATGAAGAATATGAGGGAAGCCATACGCCCGTGGATCTCAGGAAACCACAGTCCGGCGCCGACGGGCAGGATGCTTTTGCAGCATATCAGGATCAAAACGGTGCGCAGCAGGGACCGGCGCAGGATTTGCCGCAGGAAGGGATTTATAAAGCAGGGACACACCAGAAGCAGGGTGAATACCATGACACATCCCAGGATTGGAATAGTACCTACAGCCAGGAAGCAAAAGGGCAGGAATACCGGCAGGCATACGAGCCTGTCAGCCAGGGGTTTGGGATTGCTTCACTTTCCATTGGGATTGTTTCTTTGCTTTTGTTTTGTACCTGCATCAATATACCGCTTGCGGTTTTGGCAGTGGTATTCGGTATCCTGCAGCTTACGAAGCCAGGCTGTAAAAAGGGGATGGCAATAGGTGGCATCATAACATCTGTACTGTCTATATTTTTGTTTATGGTGTTTTTTATTGGGTTTATGGGGAGTATTAATTATCAGGAAGATTTCCAGCGTCAACTTCAAAGAAGCTTAGAGCGCCAGTTTGAAGACGACTATGAAGACGGCTATAATGACGGCTATATGGACGACTATGAAGATGACTATAATGACGGCTATTTAGACGATTATGGATATCCGTCTTTTGACTGGGATGAAGACGATGGTTTCAAAGACGGGGTTATGGATGATACATTTTAAGGCGGAGGGGGAATAAGGGGAATGTTTTCCCCTTGACAAACCCGCTTGCCCCGCTTATACTATCTATGCAAAAGACGATGACGAAGACAGTAAGATACTATGCAAAAATCAAAGCGAGCCGGGACGGTGAGAGCCGGTATGAGTCGCATATATCTGAATATCACTTCCAAGTTGCAGCCCGAAATCTGTACCACGAGAGTAAGCGCTGACGCCCATTCCCACGTTACGGGAATCGTATATGCGGGAGGTTTATTCCCAAGTATGCTGTAACAGGTGGTACAACGATGCAAAGCCCTTCGTCCTATTACAGGAAGAGGGCTTTTTTTATTGTTTACGCCTTTTGGGGTGCAGTGTGCCAGGCAGTACCTGGTATGGCGTGGACAGTATTATTTTTAATAAAAGATCAGGAGGAAGCCATGTACAACAAAGTCGAAACAAACCTTAATTTTGTGGAGCGTGAAAAACAGACCGAACAGTTTTGGAAAGACAATAATATTTTCAAAAAAAGCATGGAGAACCGCAAAGATGGTGAAACGTACACATTTTATGATGGGCCGCCTACCGCAAACGGTAAGCCCCATATCGGGCATGTCTTAACCCGTGTTATTAAAGACATGATCCCCAGATACCAGACCATGAAAGGCAAATATGTTCCAAGAAAAGCCGGATGGGACACCCATGGGCTTCCGGTGGAACTGGAGGTAGAACGCCTTTTAGGATTAAACGGCAAAGATCAGATTGAGGAATATGGCATGGAGCCGTTTCTAAAAAAATGCAAGGAATCAGTTTGGAAATACAAAGGCATGTGGGAGGATTTTTCCGGGACAGTAGGCTTTTGGGCGGATATGGATGATCCGTATGTAACCTACCACGATGATTTTATTGAATCGGAATGGTGGGCGTTAAAGCAGATCTGGGACAAAAAGCTTTTGTACAAGGGTTTTAAAATAGTCCCATACTGCCCGCGCTGCGGTACGCCGCTGTCTGCACAGGAGGTTGCCCAGGGGTATAAAACTGTTAAGGAGCGTTCTGCAATTGTACGGTTTAAACTAACTGGCGAGGATGCGTATTTTCTGGCGTGGACAACGACTCCCTGGACGCTGCCTAGTAATGTTGCGCTCTGCGTGAACCCAGAAGAAATATACTGTAAGGTAAAAGCGGCGGATGGATATGTCTATTACTTGGCAAAAGCGCTGTTGGATCAGGTTTTAGGAAGTATTTCCAGGGAAGAAGGCCATGCAGCCTACGAAGTGCTGCAGGAGTATAAAGGTAAGGATTTGGAGCGTAAAGAATATGTGCCGCTGTTTGGTTTTGCAGATAAGATCATTGAAAAGCAGCATAAAAAAGCCCATTTTATCACCTGCGACAGCTATGTTACCATGACGGACGGAACTGGGATTGTACACATTGCCCCGGCATTTGGCGAGGATGACGCTGCAGTCGGACGCAAATACGATTTGCCTTTTGTACAGCTTGTCAACAGCAAAGGCGAAATGGCCGAAGAGACAAATTACGCGGGCGTGTTTGTTAAAAAGGCAGACCCGATGGTATTAAAAGAGCTTGAGGAAAAAGGGCTGCTGTTTGACGCGCCGAAGTTCGAGCATGAATACCCGCACTGCTGGCGCTGCGATACGCCGCTTATCTATTATGCAAGGGAATCCTGGTTTGTGAAAATGACGGCCGTCAAAGAGGATTTGATCCGCAACAACAATACGGTTAACTGGATTCCGGAGTCTATTGGCAAGGGAAGGTTCGGCGACTGGCTTGAAAATATCCAGGATTGGGGGATTTCGAGGAACCGTTACTGGGGTACGCCTTTAAATGTCTGGGAATGCGGATGCGGCTATCAAGACTGTATCGGCGGAAGGGACGAGCTGGCTCAAAAGAGCGGAAATGCAGATGCGGCTAATGTTGAGCTGCACCGTCCGTATATTGACGAGGTTACGATTAAATGCCCCAAATGCGGCGGTACTATGCACCGTGTGCCCGAGGTTGTGGATTGCTGGTTTGATTCAGGGGCTATGCCGTTTGCACAGCACCATTACCCATTTGAAAACAAGGAGCTGTTTGAGCAGCAGTTTCCGGCGCAGTTTATTTCTGAGGCGGTTGACCAGACCCGTGGGTGGTTTTACTCTCTGATGGCAGAATCTACGTTGCTGTTTAATAAATCGCCCTATGAAAATGTAATTGTGCTTGGTCATGTACAGGATGAAAATGGGCAGAAGATGAGCAAATCCAAAGGGAATGCCGTCGATCCGTTTGAAGCGCTTGAAAAATACGGTGCAGATGCAATCCGCTGGTATTTTTATATTAACTCTGCGCCTTGGCTGCCGAACCGTTTCCATGGAAAAGCCGTGCAGGAGGGGCAGCGCAAATTTATGGGCACTCTCTGGAACACATATGCGTTTTTTGTGTTATACGCGAATATTGATGGGTTTGACGCGGGCAAGTATACGTTGGAATATGAAAAGCTTTCTGTCATGGACAAGTGGCTTTTGTCCAAATTAAATAGCCTGATAGAGGATGTGGACACTAGCCTGGGCAGCTACCGCATTCCGGAAGCCGCCCGCGCACTTGACAATTTTGTGGACGAGATGAGCAACTGGTATGTCAGAAGGAGCCGGGAACGTTTTTGGGCAAAGGGCATGGAACAGGATAAAATCAACGCATATATGACCCTTTATACTGCGCTTGTCACCGTGGCAAAGTGCGCAGCGCCGATGATTCCGTTTATGGCGGAGGATATCTACAGGAATTTAGTCTGCAGTGTTGATCCGGACGCGCCTATGAGTGTGCATCTGTGTGATTTCCCGAAGGCGGATTCTACAGTAACCGACAAAGAGCTTGAGAAGAATATGGAAGCGGTTTTAAAAGTAGTTGTGCTTGGCCGCGCCTGCCGCAACATGGCCAATATCAAAAACCGCCAGCCTATCGGCACAATGTATGTGAAAGCGCCGTTTGAGCTGCCAGCGTTTTATACCGAAATTATTGCAGAGGAGTTAAATGTAAAACAAGTGGAATTTTCCGATGATGTCAGCGCTTATACCAGTTATTCCTTTAAGCCGCAGCTTCGTACCGTAGGACCCAAATACGGCAAACACCTGGGCCAGATTAAACAGGTCCTTTCCCTGCTTGACGGCAATGCGGCTATGGAAGAATTAAAGTCTTCTGGTATGCTAAAACTTGACAGTATTGAGGAAAATATTGTATTATTAGAGGAGGATCTGCTCATAACCATGACACAGGCCGAAGGGTATGTAACGGATCAGGATCATGACATTACGGTCGTGTTGGATACGAACCTGACAGCGGAATTGATAGAAGAAGGGTTTGTCCGTGAGCTGATCAGTAAAATCCAGACCATGCGCAAGGAAGCAGGGTTTGAAGTGACAGATAAAATTACAGTTTCTTATCAGCCGGGAGAAAAAGCAGATGCCATTTTCGGGCGCAACAAAGAGCAGATTGCGGCGGAAGTTTTAGCAGACGGCATCACTACAGGCACACTTGGCGGATATGTAAAAGAGTGGAATATCAACGGCGAGCACATTACCCTGGAGGTAAAGAAGCTGGATAAGGAGGAAATCTGAACGTTTATGGAAACAGCAATTTTTGACAAAGAGGCATTTAAAAAAGAGGTAAAGGACAACGTACGTTCCCTTTACCGCAAAAGCTTAGAGGAAGCGACGGATCAGGAACTGTTCCAGGCGGTATCTTATGCAGTTAAGGAAGTTGTGATTGATCAGTGGATGGAAACACAAAACAGTATGAAAAAGCAGGATCCAAAGGTCGTATACTATATGTCCATGGAATTTCTGATGGGTCGCGCTTTGGGGAATAACCTGATTAACCTGACTGCTTATAAGCAGGTGGAAGCAGCGTTAAAGGAAATGGGCCTTGATATCAATGTCATTGAAGATCAGGAGCGTGATCCTGCGCTTGGGAACGGAGGGCTAGGCAGGCTTGCGGCATGTTTTATGGAGTCTTTGGCTACGCTTGGCTACTCGGCATATGGATGCGGGATCCGTTACCGTTACGGAATGTTCAAGCAGAAGATCGAAGACGGCTTCCAGATTGAAGTGGCGGATAACTGGCTAAAAGACGGATATCCGTTTGAGCTGCGCCGTCCGGAATACACATATGAAGTGAAATTTGGCGGTTATGTGCGTGCAGTCAACACCCCGGACGGCAGGGTTAAATTCCAGCAGGAAGGCTACCAGGTCGTGCGTGCCGTACCGTATGACATGCCGATTTTAGGATACGATAACCATATGGTCAACACACTTATGATCTGGGATGCGGAGCCGATTGAATGCTTTGAGCTGGATTCATTTGACAAGGGCGATTACCATAAGGCAGTAGAGCAGGAAAACTTAGCGAAGAATTTGGTGGAGGTACTTTATCCAAACGATAATCACATTGCGGGAAAAGAACTCCGCTTAAAGCAGCAGTATTTCTTCGTGTCAGCAAGCGTACAGCGGGCGGTAGCGCGGTTTAAAAAGAACCATACCAACATCCACGATTTGCCGAAAAAGGTGGCGTTCCAGTTAAACGATACGCATCCGACTGTAGCAGTGGCAGAATTAATGCGTTACCTGTTAGACGAAGAGGATCTGGCATGGGAGGACGCATGGGAGATTACGACTCAGACCTGCGCTTATACCAACCATACGATTATGGCGGAAGCGCTGGAGAAATGGCCGATTGAGATCTTTTCCAGGCTGCTGCCGCGTATTTACCAGATTGTAGAAGAGATTAACCGCAGGTTTATCTTAGAAATCCAGAAACAATATCCGGGCGATAACAGCAAAGTAGAGCGTATGGCTATTATCTACAATGGCCAGGTCAAAATGGCGCACCTTGCAATTGCGGCGGGCTATTCCGTAAACGGGGTGGCAAGGCTGCACACAGAAATCTTAAAGAACCAGGAATTAAAAGATTTCTACGAAATGTTTCCGAAGAAATTCAACAATAAGACGAACGGTATTACACAGCGCCGCTTCCTGCTGCACGGCAACCCGCTTTTGGCAGACTGGGTGACAAAGCATGTGGGAACGGAATGGATTACCGATTTGAGCCGGATCAAAAAGCTTGCCCTGTATGCGGACGATGCAAAAGCGCAGCATGAATTTATGAACATCAAATACCAGAACAAAGTACGTCTGGCAAAATATATCAAAGAGCACAATGGCATCGATGTAGATCCACGTTCTATTTTTGACGTACAGGTAAAACGTCTGCACGAGTACAAACGGCAGCTGCTAAATATCCTGCATATTATGTACCTGTACAACGAATTAAAGGAGCATCCGGACCGCGAATTTTATCCGCGCACATTTATTTTCGGAGCAAAGGCAGCAGCAGGCTATAAGATCGCAAAGCTTACGATTAAGCTGATCAACAGCGTTGCGGAAGTAATTAATAATGATGCAAGTATAAGCGGCAAGTTAAAAGTCGTATTTATTGAAGATTACAGGGTGTCCAATGCAGAGTGGATTTTTGCGGCGGCTGATGTCAGCGAACAGATTTCCACGGCAAGCAAAGAAGCAAGCGGCACAGGCAATATGAAATTTATGTTAAACGGCGCAGTTACAATTGGCACGATGGACGGCGCAAACGTGGAAATGCTAGAAGAAGTCGGCAAAGAAAATATGTTTATTTTTGGTATGAGCTCTGATGAGGTTATTGCCCATGAGAAGAACCAGGACTACAACCCGATGCAGATATTCAACAGCGACCAGGATATCCGCAAGGTACTGATGCAGTTAATTAATGGGTTTTATTCTCCGCATAACAGCGAATTGTTCCGCGAACTGTACAATTCACTGTTGAATACACAGTCTACACGTTATGCGGACACATATTTTATTCTGGCCGATTTCCGCTCTTATGCGCAGGCGCAAAAGGAAGTGGTGGAAGCTTACAAGGATGAGAAACGCTGGGCAAAGATGGCGATGTTAAATACGGCGTGTTCCGGAAAGTTCTCATCTGACCGTACGATTCAGGAATACGTGGATGATATCTGGCATCTGGATAAATTATATGTAGAACGGGAAGTTGAATAAAAAGGAGGATAGGTATGACAAAAACAGAAATGTTGGAGCGTGTACAGGAAATCATGCAGGAACGGGAAAACTTAATCCGGGAACATGAGGATCTAATAAAAAAGGATAAACTGCTTACTGAGCAGTTAGAAGTCATTTTACGGGAACTGGCTTCTTAGCAATGGAGAAAAAGCCCGCAGAAGATGGTTAGTTTCTGCGAGCTTTTTTGTATATGTTTGGTATGGGGGTAAATTGAGCATGGAGGGCAGGAAGGGCCATATGGGCGGCGTTTTTCTATTATCGTTTACTTTTGTATCAAATAATAAAAATAAAAAGGAGGAGTAACAAAATGAAACAAGTTGGAAAAAGGCTGCTTTGCCTATTGCTGGCATGTATGGTAGCGCTGTCGCCTTATCCGGGTGCGGTATGGGCGGCAGAGGGGAACATGGTAACGACGGTCCGTCCATCTGATGAAAATTCTTCAAAAGATCATTATTTTTCGTACACGGCATATGAGGGCAAATCGTGGACGAATAATGCGAGTGAGGCTTACATTGATCTTGGGGCATCGGACGACAGGGCAGAAGAATGCTTTTATGAGATCCATTTCAAAGGAAGCGGGATCTCTGTGTTTGCCGTAAAAGCCCCTGCCCATGGCAAGGTAACATTTACGGTGGACGGAGGTAATGAGCAGACTGTGGATTTGTACAGCAGCTCACGTACAGAGGCGCAGTCGGTCTATACTGTGCAGGGCCTTACGGAGGGGGAGCATGTGTTAAAATCTGTGACCCTCAATGACAAGACTGGCGATAAGGTAGTTAACCAGGTGGCGTATGCACAGGTAACACATAAAGCTCCAGTGCAGATAGAAGGCGATCCGGATCTGGGCGGATCAATTGAAGACACCAACTGGCAGTATACCAATGACCGCTATGAGGAGATTGCAGGAAGGGGCCGTACTGCTGAGAAGCTGTATGCATGGAAAAACGACAAGGCAACGAGCGAGCTTGTGCTTTATTCCAAAAACTGCAGTTTAAAAAACGTACGTGTTACGGCGGGTGCATTTACAAATGGGAAGGATGTGCTTCCGGCGGAATGTGTAAAGACCATATTTATTAAATCTGCAAAGGCTTACTCAGGCGGACGTGCAAATGACGTAAATATCAACAACGTTTTTCCTGCTACCGATGCAAACAGGAGTGATTCCGCTGATATTCTGTACCAGAATGGCGGTACGGTAGACTTAGGCTACAACAGCCTGCAGCCGGTGTGGGTGGAATTTGATATCCCTAAGAATGCCAAAGCCGGGACTTATACAGGTACCCTGACCGCAGTGGCTGACGGGATTAAAGAGCCGCTGTCCTTTACATATTCTGTTGTTGTTCAGGATCTGGAACTGCCGGATGCGGAAATGTTTAAAGAAACGTTTGATATTGAGCTGTGGCAGTATCCATATACCAGCGCAGAATATTATGATGTGGAGCCGTTTTCGGAGGAGCACTATCAGATTATGGAATCTTCCATGCAGATTTATAAAGAAATCGGCGGACATGCTATTACTACGACGATTTCAGAGGATGCATGGAACAAGCAGACCTACAGTAAAAACGAGATCCACTATCCTTCTATGGTAAAATGGACAAAAGAAAGCGATGGAAGCTTTACATATGATTATACCGACTTTGATAACTGGGTTTCATTTTGCAAGGAGCTTGGAATTGGCGATAAAATCATACTTTACAGTATTGCACCGTGGCACAATTCGTTTACTTACTGGGATAACGGAGAATTAGTGTATGAGTCTTTCCGGGCAGGGAGCGAGAGGTACAATACAGTATGGGGCGATTTTCTGGAGGATTTGACGGCACATTTAGAAGATAAGGGCTGGTATGACGATGCTTATATCGGTATTGATGAACGTGGTTTTAGCGCTGCGGCGTTTGATCTGATTGATTCTATTAAAAACAGCGAAGGCAAGAGCCTAAAGACAGCAGGGGCAATGGACTCTTTTGTGGAGAAGAAGGATCTGGCTATGCGTGTTTACGATTTAAATGTCGGGGATACGGCCGCATGGGCACATCCTACGGAATTTGAGCAGGTGTTAAAGGACAGGGAAGCAGCGAACCTGCGCACTACACTGTATTCCTGCACAGGGCACATTCCAGGCAATTTCTCTTTAAGCCTGCCAGCGGAAAGCTACTGGTCGATTATCAATGCAGGTAAAATGGGTACGGCAGGATTTTTACGTTGGGCGTATGACGCATGGGTAGAAGATCCGCTGCGTGATACGACGCACAGCATGTTTGAAGCCGGCGACTGTTTTTTGATTTTCCCGGATGAAAAAGACGCAGAGAATCCGCAGAGCAAGTCCTCCGTACGTTTAGAGCGTATGGCGGAAGGAATCCGCGATGTCAATAAGTTAAAAGAACTTGAGAAAAAAGCGATTGAAAATGATATTCCAGAAATCACGGAGGATATTGAAAACCTTTATAACAGCATCCAAACTACGGCCTATGGCGGATCTTATATGGATGATGCCATGAAGGAATGGATTACATATGAAATGTCCCAGTTTAAGGCAGGCGTCGCCCAGGTGGCCAATAAATATCTGTATTTGGCGGCGGACTCCAATGGGATGTATTTAGAGGAAACGCAGAAATGGCTGTATGCCAAAGATACCTGGAAAATCCCAGTTAAATTAATGACTGGCCAGGCGGATAAGACAATTATTTACAAATCCTCAGATTCGGCTGTTGCAGCCGTTGACGCAGAAGGGGTTGTTACGGCAAGGAAGCCGGGAAACGCAGTAATTACGCTGATCAATAAGGCTTCCGGGTATACACAGTCAGTCGATATTACGGTGACAAAGTATATGAGCATCAGTAATAGCCTAACGGATTACAAACTGCCGGAAGAATTCCTTTCAGATATCGAAAAAGATGAAAATGACGAAAAGGGGCGCCATTATTTAGGACAGCCGGATATGGTAATGTTAAATGACGAACGTACTTTAATTACCGTTTATCCAGTTGGGCACGGCGTAGGCCCTATCGTTATGCAGGTAAGCGAGGATGCCGGGGAAACCTGGAAAGAAAAAACGGATATTCCATCCTCCTGGTCAATGTCTTATGAAACACCGACGCTTTATAAACTGAATATGACAAACGGAAAGGAAAAGCTGATTTTGATTTCCGGCAGGCCAGAAAGCTTTGGCGCTCCGACTGGCGGATGGGATACATCTGTTTCCGATGATGGTGGCAAAACCTGGAGTGAGTTTGAAACATTCTGCGAGACATTGGAAAATGGCAGCCGTAACGAAACTGTAGTAGCGATGGCAAGCCTAATTCAGCTGAAAGACGAGAATGGCAATTACATTGACAAATGGATGGGCGTATACCATAACGGAACATCCTTTGTAAACTATAAAACATACCTGACATTTGATGCAAACGGCAATCAGCAATGGAGCACGCCAGAGCCATATTTAACCGCTTACCGCTCTATTGAACAGACCTATCAGATTTGTGAAGTTGGCCTGTTCCGCTCACCGGACGGCAAACGGATTGTCGGCCTTGCAAGAAGCCAGTCCCACAACAATCCGGCGACAATGTTCTATTCGGACGATGAAGGCGAAACCTGGAGCGAGCCTGTGGATTTGCCAGGCTCTCTTGCAGGAGAACGCCATAAAGCAATGTATGATCCAACCGATCCAACTGGGCAGAGGCTGCTTGTGGCATTCCGTGAAATTCGCTACGATTTAAATGGCAACAATCAATTTGACGGATATTCTGACTGGTTAGCGGGCGACTGGATTGCATGGGTAGGAACCTATGATGATATCATGAACCAGGATGAAGGGCAGTACCGGATTTTATTATGTGAAGACTGGGCGGCTAATGCCAAATCAGGCGATACCGGGTATACTGGCCTTGTGGTGCAGTCCGATGGGACATTTATTATGGATACTTACGGGCATTGGGATAAGGAATATTCTGAAAGCCTGCCTAACTATAATGTTTACAATGATTTATGCTACATCAAACAGGCAAAATTTAAGCTTTCAGATCTGGACGGGCAGGTGCTCGGGGCATTTAAGGAGCAGTTAGAAAATGAGCTTGAGCTCGTACCACAGGGGGCAGAAGCAAAATACACAAAGAAAACCTGGGAAGCGATGAAAAAAGCAGAAGCGGATGCCCATAAAGTGCTTTTGGATGTAAATAGCTCGCAAAATGCATACTATGCAGCATATATTGCATTGCGCGAGGCAAGGCTGGCGTTAGTGATGCAGGGGGCGCAAGAGGAACCAGAACCAAAACCAGAACCAAAACCAGATCCGCAGCCACAGCCGCAGCCACAGCCGCAGCCACAGCCTTCGCCAGAAGAGATTGCAGAAGGTAAAGTATACGCAAGCGGGAGCTATTCCTATAAGGTGTCCAGCTTGTCTAAAAAGACGGTTACAATTACTAAGGCAAAGAGCAATAAGGCAAAAAAGATAACCGTACCGGATTCTGTGAAGCTTGGAGGGGTCAGCTATAAGGTGACGGCAGTTGCTGATGCGGCGTTTAAGAATAATAAACAGGTTACAAGTGTAAAGGTTGGCAAGAATGTGGAGTCGATTGGTAAGAATGCATTTGCAGGCTGCACCAAGCTTAAGACGGTTTCGCTCAACAGCACTAAGCTTAAGAAAATTGGGAATAAGGCATTTTATAATTGTAAGAAGTTAACTAAAATTACAATTAAGAGTACGGCTCTTACAGCCGTTGGAAAGAATGCGTTGAAAGGAATTGATAAGAAAGCGCAGATTAAAGTGCCTGCCAAGAAGCTGAAAAAATATAAGGGACTTTTGGCGAAAAAGGGGCAGGCAAAAAGTGTGAAGATTAAGAAATAGGTTTTTGAAGAAAAGGGGCGCCGAAAAGGGCGCCCCTTAAATTCTGCCATCTTAACACAACATCCCTTACCGGACCATATCCAGATGCTGTATTGTACCGCAACCTCCATTTTCATACAAAAAAATCCCCGTTTTGCGCACCAGTGCATTCGTAGAATTATCTTTTGCCGAATTTAACGAGAAATCTGTCTGCTCATTCCCTAAGTAAATTGCCCCAATTCCGGCTTTTCCAATCGCGCAGAGAATGTCCCTTCCACTTGCGTCTTTCGTCCAGATCTGCAGTTTGTCAAAAATGGGATCATTCTCGTCAATCCACCCGTTGCCGTCTTCGTCATAAGTCGCCAGATCGGCGAAACCATCTTTGCTTTTTGTGCCAAAAAGCTCGTTTCCGTCGTTTATTTTCCCATCCCCATTTTTATCCAGCGCCAAAAACCCGCTGCCTGCGGCAAGCCTTGAGATCTCGTCTAGCTTCCCGTCCCCGTCCAAATCAAAATAGAACTTTTGCTCCGAAACATGCGCTGAGCTGCTGTTTAAATTGATCACCAGTGGATCACATAGCCTTGCCTGGTTTGGTTTCTTCTTCAGCATGGTAGCCGTATTCCGAATAGCTGCCACCCATTCCTCCTACAGGGGCAGGATTGGCGGCAGCAAGGCCGTTTAACCCGCCGGTCAGGCGGCTTAAGGAAACGGTGTTTTTGCCGAATAAAAGCATTAAAAGGTAATTGATGGACTGTTCCCGTATCGAGTCCAGATCCGGGATCTGGCGGGAGCGGGCCATGGGGGATCCGATGCTTTGCGCCTGTTTGAATTTGCTAAACAGGCTGCTGCCGAAATCCTTTGTTCCTGCCTGCCTGCGCGAACCGGAATCCGAATCTTCCTGATAGTATTCCACTGCCATTTCGGCGCTGTTTGCCACTAAGCCGCCGCTACCCCAGAGGGAAAGGGAAGTAGAAACGGTGGTAATGCGTTCATAACTCCTGCGTGATGCCATAGTAATATTACTGGATTGTATGACCACGTCTGACTCCTCCTTTTTAATATAAAAAGACGGCAAAGTTTAGAAAATCCGTTTTCTTAAACTTACCGTCCCTGGTTTCATTAAGATTGAATGCATTCAAATTACATATCGGAAGGATCTGGAAATTGTTTAACACCCGCCGGTGCGGTATTTTTATAAAATAAGATGAATCCCAAGATACCAGTTACAATGGACAGGAACATAAAGAGTATTGTAAACAAAGGGTATTGGTAAATCAAGCTGTCTGAGGAAACGAACGTCCCCCAGCTGTTAAACAGGATATGCAGGAAAATGGAATAATAAATGGAACCGCTTCTGCCAGCAATAAAGCCGAGGAAGCATCCAATGAAAAAAGCATAAATCCCCTGGATTAGGTTCATATGGAAAATTGCAAACAACAATGACTGGAATATATTTGCAGCCCAAAACGGCATGGATTTTTGGGCTGAGGAGAAAATGACACCACGGAAAGTCAGCTCTTCTTCGATTGGACCAAGTAAAACGGCATAGAGCACCAAAAGTGGGGAAATGGAAGAGGTAAATCCTGCGTTTTCCATTATTTTTTCATAAAAATCCATCCAGCCAGGGAACAGGCTCGCAGAAAATGCCGTCAAAAAAGACGATATAACCTGCAGGCCAGGCACTAAAAGGAGGATACCCAGTAAGATTTTGGGGTTAGAAAACAGCTTCGCGGGCTGCTTAAGGCTGCCGTTAAACTGTTTGGCATACCAGAGCCCGAAAATTAAAATACCGCAGGAGGCGAATACAACGGACACTGCGGAGGTAAAAGCCGGGTTCCTGCTGATATCGTTTAGCCGCATTGCAAACTCGGCGTAGCTCATTTTACTGCCGGAAAAGATGGCCGCATAGCATACTTGTATTAGGCAAAGCCCAAGGACTGGGAATGCAGCGGCAAGCTGCAAGGCAACTGATGCAAATAGCGGCAAAAAGCTAAAGAAAAAATATCCGATTTTTTTCATGGCTTGTCTCCTTTATATATGTTAAGATAATTTTAGTAATTATAACACAGGAAAGGAAATGGCGCAAATATGGTGTACCGTTATGGATAAACTTCAATATCTCCTCTACAAAAAGCAGGAGTTGGCGCCCAATGGCATCTTACCGGACGGATTGGGGGCTCTATTGAATGAAGCAGGGCGGCGTGGGGTGATTGCAGCTGGGGCAATAGGGCAGACGCTGCCGGGTTTTATGAAATTGCACGGCATTTTGCCGGAAGCTACGCTAACGTTAGCAGCAACCGATCAGACTCTTTTGGAGCTTTGTGGCCTGCCCGCTGCAACAATAGGTTATCCAATGGCATGTTATCCATCGGAAGGGCTTTATGGCGCTGACATTATAGCAGAGGATTTCCGGGGGGTGGATGTCTCATTTTTGGAGCGCGTATATCAGAGGAAGCATGGGATCCCCTGGCGCGTAATCGAAACAAAACGCTGTTATCTGCGGGAAATGGAGCTTTCTGATTTGCCAAGGCTGTATGAACTATATCAGGACAGCAGATTCTCCAGGTATTTAGAGCCACTGCATCCATGGGAAGAGGAGGTTAAGATAACAAGGGCATATATTGAATATATGTACCGGTTTTACGGATTCGGGATGTGGCTGGGAAAAGACCGGGTTACGGACGAACTGATCGGGCGTGCGGGGTTTTCACTTTTAGAATGGCATGGGCAACCCGTTTTGGAAATGGGGTATGCAACAGAAGTTTGCAGGGGGCTTTTGGGCTATGCAAAAAAGGAGGGGCTTGGGTATGAGAAAGTATATTGTTTTGTCAGTAGGGGGAACCTGGGCTCTATAGGATTGCTTGGCAAGCTGGGGTTTGCATATTGCGGAGAGTGTATGCGGGATAAAAGGCATGTCGAGATATTTGTGAAGGAAGTCTAATCCATGGTATATTCCCCGCCATATACCAGGCGTATTTTTGAAGGAGCCCCATATTTTTTCATATTTTATATTGCAATTTACCACATTATTCTTTATAATACTTGCTAATTACAGACCAATGGCGGTGATAACATGGCAGAAATATCTACGGAGAAGCTTGAGCAAATTGAAAAAGCTGAAAAAGAGTTCCACAGCATGGAAGGGAACATCCGTGAAACGCAGGATTTTGAAGAACCGCAGAAGCTGTACGCGGAATTGATTGAAAGTGTGCGCAAGTACCACCCTTCCACAAATATTTCCATGATTGAAAAGGCATACCGTATTGCGGATGGCGCGCATGAGGGGCAGGTACGCAAATCAGGCGAACCCTATATTATCCATCCGCTTTGTGTAGCGATTATTTTGGCTGAGCTGGAGCTGGATAAGGAGACGATTGTTGCAGGGCTTTTGCATGACGTAGTAGAAGATACCGTGATGACAGAAGACGAGATTGCAATGGAATTTGGCGGTGAGGTGGCGCTTTTAGTGGACGGCGTAACCAAGCTGGGGCAGCTGTCGTATAAAGCAGATCAGGTGGATAAGGTAGATTTACAGGCGGAGAACCTGCGCAAGATGTTTCTTGCGATGGCGAAGGATATCCGCGTGATTTTGATTAAGCTGGCAGACCGTCTGCACAATATGCGGACATTGCGTTATATGAAGCCTGAGAAACAGAAGGAGAAGGCGCGCGAAACGATGGATATATACGCACCGATTGCACAGCGCCTTGGTATTTCCAAATTAAAAATCGAATTGGATGATTTGTCGCTAAAATATCTTGAGCCCAATGCTTATTATGATTTAGTAGAGAAAATTGCAATCCGCAAAATTGTGCGGGATGAATATGTGCAGCAGCTTGTGGCACAGGTTAAGTTGCACATGGACGGGGCGGGTATCCATGCGGAAGTGGACGGGCGCGCAAAGCATTTTTTCAGCATCTACAAGAAAATGGTCAACCAGGATAAGACGCTTGATCAGATTTTTGATTTGTTTGCGATCCGGATCATTGTAGGATCGGTTATGGACTGCTATGCGGCGCTTGGCGTCATCCATGAGCTGTATAAGCCGATACCAGGACGGTTTAAAGACTATATCGCCATGCCAAAGCCCAATATGTACCAGTCGCTGCATACGACGTTAATTGGGCCGAACGGCCAGCCGTTTGAAATCCAGATCCGGACATATGAGATGCACAGGACGTCAGAGTATGGTATTGCGGCGCACTGGAAGTATAAGGAAGGCAGGGTCGGGGTCAGCTCCGCCAACCAGGAAGAGGAAAAATTAAGCTGGCTGCGCCAGATTTTGGAATGGCAGCGGGAAATGTCCGACAATAAAGAATTTTTAAAGCTGTTAAAGAGCGATTTGGATTTGTTTTCGGATACGGTATTCTGCTTTACGCCGTCCGGCGACGTCAAGAACCTGCCGAACGGATCTACGCCGATTGATTTTGCCTACAGCATCCATTCGGCGGTCGGCAATAAAATGATAGGCGCTAAAGTCAACGGCAAGCTCGTTACCATAGATTATGAAATCCGAAACGGCGACCGGATTGAGATTATTACGTCGCAGAATTCCAAGGGGCCCAGCCGTGACTGGCTGGGAATTGTAAAGAGCACACAGGCCAAAAACAAGATTAACCAGTGGTTCCGTAGCGAATTAAAGGAAGAGAATATATTACGGGGCAAAGAGCTGATTGCCCTGTACTGTAAGACAAAAGGCATCCACTTTTCCGAGATCAACAAGCCGGAATACCAGAATAAAATTTTAAACAAATACGGTTTCCACGACTGGAATTCCGCGCTGGCAACCGTCGGGCACGGCGGCTTAAAGGAAAGCCAGATTGTAAACCGCATGTACGAGGAGTACAAAAAGGATCATGTGATTGCGCTGACGGATCAGGATATTTTGGATTCTCTGGCGGAAGGCGGGAAGAAGAAAGAGATTCCGGAAAAATCCGAGAGCGGCATTATTGTAAAGGGTTTGTACGACGTGGCAGTCCACTTTTCCAAATGCTGCAGCCCCGTACCGGGAGATGAAATCGTAGGGTTTATTACCAGGGGGCGCGGGGTTTCCATCCACCGCACAGACTGCGTCAATATCATCCACCTTTCCGACATGGAGCGTGAGCGGCTGATTGAAGCGGAGTGGCAGCATGGCGCGGACGAGGGCGGCAACGGGCTGTATTATGCGGGTCTTAAGGTGTTTGGCAATAACCGTACAGGGCTTTTGGTGGATGTCAGCAAGATTTTTACGGAGCGCGGAATAGATATCAGTACGATCCATTCCAAAACCAACAAGCAGGGTATTGCCACGATTGAGGTGGCGTTCTGTGTAAAGAGCCGGGGCGAGTTAATCAGCCTGATAGAAAAGATCCGCCAGGTGGAAAGCGTATTGGATATTGAACGGACGACAGGTTGACAGGAGAATAAGATATGGCAGGACTGAGAGTAGAGCAGTATGTAGTTGGCCCGGTGATGACCAACTGCTATTTTGCGGTAAATGAAGGGACGAAGGAAATGCTGATTGTCGATCCAGGCGATTCGGCAGGAATGTTAATCCACAAAATAAAAGAACGCGCTTACCAGCCCGTAGCGGTGCTTTTAACGCATGGGCATTTCGACCATGCGTCGGCGGCCGAAGCGATAGCAAAAGAATTTTCGGTTCCCGTTTACGCCGAAGAGCATGAGAAAAAGACGTTGGAATCCCCAGCGGTAAACCTCTGCGGCATGATGGGGCAGCGCGGCGTAGTATTTCATGCAGATATTTATGCAAAGGACGGCGAGGTATTAAATCTGGCAGGGTTTTCCATACAGGTATTGCATACGCCGGGGCATACAACCGGAGGCTGCTGTTATTATATCGAATCGGAGCAGGCGCTTTTTGCTGGGGATACGCTTTTTTGCCAGTCAGTAGGCAGAACTGATTTTCCAGGCGGCAGCGCATCTGTGCTGCTTCGTTCCATCGAAGAAAAGCTTATGCCCCTGCCCGGCCAGACGAAGGTATATCCGGGGCATAACGAGACAACGACAATTGGCTATGAACGCCAGTACAATCCGTTTTTATAGGAGTGCGCTATGATTACGGTACAGTTAAACAAGGCAGGGTTTGAATACGATATCCACTCTTTGGTAAAAGCGTTTTTCCCGGCAGAAGACGTATTGGTCTGTGTCGGGGAGCCTAAAGAACAGAGCGGGGTATCGTTTCATATTGTAACGGATTATCTGGAACACTGCATCAGAACCGTGTTTTACGAGGCTGGGGGGCAAGGGCGGGCGCCCATGCAGGAACAGTCGGTGGAGGTGGATTTTTCCGACCGCAGGGAGACTAAAAACCGGCTGAAGCAGGTATATTATAAGATGCTGTGCGCTTATACAAAAAAGACACTGCCCTGGGGCGATTTAACCGGGATCCGCCCGGTAAAAATCCCAATGGCATTTTTGGAAGAGGGGAAGGACGAAGCATTTATCCGTAAGTATATGCAGGAGACGTATTTTGTCTCGGACGAAAAGATCCGATTGAGTATTGAGGTGGCAAAACGTGAGCTTGCGCTTTTGCGTAAGATTGACTATGTAAACGGCTACAGCCTTTACATCGGTATCCCGTTTTGCCCAAGCACCTGCCTGTATTGTTCGTTTACTTCGTTCCCCTTCGGCGCGTGGGAGCACAGGGCAGATCAGTACCTGGATGCGCTTGAGAGGGAGCTTTTGTATACAGCCAGACAGTTTGGGGGCAGGCAGTTAAATACAGTTTATATCGGGGGCGGAACGCCAACAACATTAACGGCGGCACAGCTTCGCAGGCTGGTTGGGATGGTCCAGTCGAATTTTGACTTGTCGGGCTGCCTGGAATTTACCGTAGAAGCCGGGCGTCCAGACAGTATCACGGAGGATAAGCTGCTTGCGCTGCGGGAGCTTGGCATTTCCCGGATTTCGATCAACCCGCAGACGATGAAAGAGGAGACGTTGCAACTGATCGGGAGACGCCATACGGTGCAGCAGGCAGTGGACAGCTTTTGGCTGGCGCGTAAGATGGGCTTTGACAATATTAATATGGATTTAATTGTGGGGCTTCCCAATGAGACGCTTTTAGATGTGGAGGAGACGCTGCGGCAGGTGGCAAAGCTTTCTCCGGATAATCTGACCGTACATTCGCTGGCCCTCAAACGCGCGGCGCGTCTTACAATGTTTCGGGAAGAGTACCAAGGGCTTTCATTTGAGAATACCTGGGAGACGATTGATTTGACGGCGCGTTATGCAAAGGAAATGGGGATGGCGCCTTATTATTTGTACCGTCAGAAGAATATGGCGGGGAATTTTGAAAACGTGGGCTATGCCAAGGAAGGCAAAGCCGGAATTTACAACGTTTTGATTATGGAGGAGAAACAGACCATAGTCGCTGTCGGAGCCGGTTCGATCAGTAAAAGGGTGTACCCGGACGGAAGGATCGAGAGATGTGAGAACGTGAAGGATGTTTCCCAATATATCGCAAGAATTGGGGAAATGATTGAGCGCAAAACAACTCTTTTGAGCGATTGATGATTGACCTTGTATTAGAGCGTGCCCCCAAAACCATTCCCGCCATCTGCACGCCCCACTTAGCGTGATATTTGTGCCATATCATACCCTTTGGGCGCTAAGTGGGGCGTACATCTGCCAGAAAGCATTTTGGGGACACGATCTAGTACTCCATCCGGACTTCAATTTCTGTCCGGATGGAGTACTAGACAATTGTTAAAAAATTTAGTGAGCCTTTTGGGTTGCCTGTCCCTTTTTCGAGTAACGTAATCAGCCCCAGTATTGTTTGTTTAATCTCCTCGGGCGAAGAAGGGATGAGTGTATTGTCGAATTTTACTGTCAGCACTAAAAGCGTAATTTCCGCAAGCGCCTCTGGATAATCAAATGAAATTTCCCCACCTTTAATCCCTTGGCAGATAATCTCTGTAAGGACGGGCTTTAGCTCGGACACAATATAATTTAAGTATTTATGGTGCAGCATAGATTTTCCCTGCAAATTTGTACTTTCCGAAACGCTCTTCTGCTGTAGGAATTCCAGGGAAGAGTTCCGGCATGCCTGGAAAATCAGCGCCATCCGCGTAAATGGCGGGATATCTGTTTTTTTTGCAAGCTGTTTGGCTGTTTCTATGGAAGAGGAATAGCTGCGTTCTACAAGCGCTTCAATAATCGCGTCTTTGGAAGGGAAGTAGTAATAGATGCTCCCTTTTGCAATTCCTGCTGTATTAGCAATTTCACTTACCGAAATGGATTTGATATTTTTGTTTTCTAATAGTGTCATAAGGGCATCTAAGATGCGGTTGTATTTGTCCTGTGCTGTCATGGGAGTCCGCCTTTCTGCTTTTAAGCGAGGTGTGTTTGAGCGTGTTTGAAAAATTATTCCCGTCATCTGCCAGAAAGCATTTTTCAAATACGCTTTCAGTTTTGCGGCAACAAGCTGGGCTGTCATAAATTTTGGAACCCCGGTAGGGGTTCTTTGACAGTTACGATAAGTTTATAGCCATGTGAACAGGTTCATCGTTGTAAATGCGAATGAATTTCTGGCTTCCTGGCAATCATATTTAGTGACAATCACGATACGAGTATAGCATATGGAAAAAAACACTTCAATATCCAAAAGAAAAAATAATTTGCACTTGACCGATGGTCAAAATAGTGGTATTGTCAAAGTAAATAAAATATGACCATTGGTCAAATGAAAAGTGGAGGGACGAAGTATGACGTACGCAGAAATTTTTGGGGAAATCAAGGGGAAGTTTATGGAGGCAGACACAAGCGATATTACTGAGCATTTGGCTTACCAGTTTAATATTACTGGTGAAGGTGAAGGTATTTTCTATGTCGAGGTAAAAGAAGGTGAGCTTTTTGTAGAGCCGTATGAATATTATGACAGGGACGCTATGTTTATATGTGAGGCGAAAACGCTGCAGAAGATTGCAGACGGCAAGTTAGATCCGGTGGCTGCTTTTACATTAGGTAAGTTAAAGGTGGAGGGCAGCATTGAAAAAGCGTTACGGCTAAAAGAGATTATTGATAGTAAAAAGAAGAAGAAAAAATAAGCTTTAGAATAAAAACTGGAAGGGATACCATATGAAAAAACGGAATGTTGCGGCAGCTATAGGCGCTGCAGGGGTTGCGGAATTTTTGATATCCGCTTATTTTTACAGAAGGACTATGGTGCGCAGCGAAGCAAAAGTAGAACGTACTATGAAAATGGCAGGCACCGATTGGAGCCAGTATGCTGATTTTTTGGCAGAGCGTAAGGAGCGTTTTCTTGCGTGGCCGCATGAAGACGTCTGGGTTACGTCAGATGACGGGTTAAAGCTGCACGGGACTTTTTTTGAAAACAGGGATAACAAGCAGGTAGTTATCTGCTGCCATGGGTATACGAGCGAAGGTATGAAGGATTATATTGCCCTATCGGACTATTACCTGAAGCATAATTTTGCTATGCTGCTGGTGGATTTGCGGGCGCATGGGCAAAGCGAAGGCAAATATATCGGCTTCGGCTGTACCGACCGCATGGATGTCCTAAAGTGGATTGAATGGGTGCAGAAGGAGTGTGGAGAAGATGCGAAGATACTGCTCCATGGCACATCTATGGGAGCGGCGACTGTCCTCATGGCGAGCGGGCTTTTGCTCCCAGGGCAGGTCAAGGGCATTGTGGCAGACTGTGGGTTTACCTCACCGAAGGAAGTGTTTACCCATGTGCTGCATTCCATGTACCATTTGCCGGCATTCCCGATCATTCAGATTGCAGACCGGATGAACCGGAAGCTTGCAGGCTACGGCATGGATGAGTGCAATGCGGCCAGGGAAGTGAAAAAATCAAAAACGCCGACACTTTTTATCCATGGGGACAAGGATACGTTTGTGCCATACCGGATGTGTGAAAAGCTTTACCGCAGCTGCGCTGCAAATAAGTGGATGCTTACGGTAAAAGGCGCCGCGCACGCGGAAAGCTATTATAAAGAAACTGAAAATTATGAAAAGGCGTTGGATACGCTCTTAGAAGCAGTTGGCATAAGATAGTGCAGAAAGAAACAGGGGTTTGATATGATGAAAACAAGAAAAGGTTATACCGTGTATCCGTTGACCGCAGCACAGAAGTTCCATTTTTTTTATATGGACGCCTGTGAGAACAAAGCCGTTGTCAATATAGGTACCAGCCTGACAATTGAAACAGAGCTGGACTTTGATATTTTACGGGAATGTATAATAGAGGCGTATAACCGTAGTGAAGCGATGCGCATTCAGTTTGCAAAAGATAAGGACGGCACATGGTATCAGTATGTGATTGACAAAGCAGAGCCGAAAGTGCCATTTGTAGATTTTTCAGATGGGACAATGGAAGAAGCTGAGCAGGCCATGCGTAAATGGACAGGCATTCCAATGAAGCGGCAGGACTGCCTGATGAGCAAAATTACCATGATTAAAATGCCCGACGGCTATTCGGGCGTGTACCTTTTGTCTGACCATATGATTATGGATGCGCAGTCTTTGATCTGCTTTCTGCGTGACATTATTGAAATTTATAGCCATAGGGTTTATGACGCCGTGCCGTATCCGAAGGAAATGGCGTCTTATATTGAACAGATCAAAAAAGATCTGGCGTATGAGGCAGGCTCTAGGGCAAGGGAGCGGGACGAGGCGTTTTTCCGTAAATTGATTGAAGCAGGGGAACCGATTTACAACGGCATCGACGGAACCAAAAAGCTAGAGCTTGCACGAAAAAAATCCGGCAACCCCAACCAGCGTACGGCAGTGAACGTGTCAGATTCCGTGGAGTCAGACCTTACGATTTTCCACCTTGAGGAAGAGCCGACCAGCCGTTTGATGAATTTCTGCCACAAAGAGCATTTTTCACTGACCTGCCTTTTGCTCCTGGGCCTTAGGACGTATTTTCAGAAAGAAAACGGGCATGACGACGTTTCTATTAATACAGCAATTGCAAGGCGTGCGACGTTAAAAGAAAAACGCTGTGGCGGCACCAGGATCCATTCCTTCCCGTTCCGCACGGTAATACCAAAAGAACGGACGTTTATGGAGGCGCTGCGAGAAATCCGCGATTTACAAAATGAGATATTCCGCCACGCCAATTATGATCCGGTTGCGTATTTTGCATACCGGGGCAAATACTATAAGACCCAGCCAGGCCAGACATATGAACCGATGTCGCTTACCTACCAGCCGATGACCTTAAAGGAGCAGAATTTAGAGAAGTTAGGCGATATCCACTACAAAACCAAATGGTATCCGAACGGCGCGACGACGCAGGCGATGTATTTAACTGTAATGCACCGTCCTGAGGACAACGGGTTAGATTTTAATTTTGAGCACCAGGTAAAGGCAGTCAGCGAGGGGCAGCTTGAATACCTGTACTATTACCTGTGCAAAATTATGTTTAAAGGGGTTGAAAACCCGAACCTGCCGCTGGGTGATATTATGAAACTGATATAAGGTATAAAAAATAGGAGGATGTGTATGTTGGAAAAATTAAAAGAGATAATTTTAAACTATGTGGAGGTGGAACCGGAAGCCGTAACGCCGGAGGCGCGTTTTATGGAGGATCTGGGTTTTACATCATTTGATTTTATGAGTATGCTTGGGGAAATCGAAGATACGTTTGACGTTATGATTGACCAGCAGGAGACAGCGGATATCCGAACTGTACAGGAAGCGGTTGACTATTTGGAAAAGCTTACGGCATAAGGAGGGGACATATGGTTTGCAATACAATTCGGGATATTTTATTACAGACAGAAGCTAAATTCGGAGACAAAGACGCTGTCCGCTACAAAGTAGGCAAGGACAGTATTGAATCCAAAACATACAGCCAATTAAGGCAGGACAGCGAGCATTTTTCCGGCGCGTTAAAGGAAATGGGGATGCAGGGAAAACATGTAGCTGTGATAGGGGCTACATCTTATGAGTGGATTTTAACGTATCTTGGTATCGTAAACTGCGGCAGTGTGGCAGTTCCGCTTGACGTAGCGCTCCCGCCGCAGGAAATCTGTGAGCTTTTAAACCGTGCGGACGTTTCTGTCCTAGTATACGATGAAATACGCGCAGACGTAGCGGCGATGGCAAAGGAAGCCTGCCCAAATCTTGTTAAAATTATTTCCATGCAAAAAAAAGAGACAGAAGGGAATGTCCTCTCTTTACACAAGCTTCTTGCAGAAAGTGAAAATGGTTTTGACGAGTGGGCTAACCCGGAAGAGCTGTGTACCATTATGTTTACATCAGGTACGACAGGAAAGAGCAAGGGCGTTATGCTGACACAGCGCAATCTGGCAGAAAATGCAACCTGCCTGGATATGAAAATTCCGTCGCGCACCGTTATTTTATCGGTGCTTCCGATCCACCATGCATATTGCCTGAGCATGGATATTTTAAAAGGGCTTTCTTTAGGCAGTATTATCTGCATCAATGATTCGCCGATGCGTATGGCAAAAAATATCCACTTGTTTGGGCCGGATATGATTTTGATGGTGCCGATGATGATAGAAACCTTTGCAAAGAAGCTGGAAGATGCAGCGGCCCTTCCCCCAGAGATGGTCAAAAAACAGGTATTTGGCGACCGCCTGCACACGATCTGCAGTGGAGGCGCATACTTAAACCCGGCTTGGATTACGTTGTTTGAGAAATACGGGATTACGATTCTGCAGGGCTATGGCATGACTGAATGCGCCCCGGTAATCAGTACCAACCTCGACTGGAACAAAAAGCTAGGATCGGTCGGCAGGCTGATGCCAAACTGCACGGCAAAAGTCGTGGATGAGGAGCTCTGGGTAAAGGGCAGCAGCGTGATGCAGGGCTACTATAAGATGCCGGAAGAGACAAAGGAAACGCTGACAGAAGACGGATGGCTGCGTACAGGCGACTTGGGGTATGTAGATGAGGATAATTTTATTTTCCTGACTGGCAGGAAGAAAAATTTGATTATTACGCCCAATGGAGAGAATGTTTCTCCAGAGGAGATTGAAAATGCCTTAAGTGAAAACCGTCTCGTACAGGAGGTATTGGTACGGGAAACGGGCGGTGTGATAGAAGCAGAGGTTTTTCCGGATATGGAGTATGCGAAGAACCATGGGATAACAGATGTAAAGGCTGGGCTAAAGAGTATTGTGGATAGCTACAATAAAGATGCCGTGGCGTATAAGAAGGTGGCAGCCCTTAAGGTTCGGGATACGGAGTTTGAGAAGACGGCTGCGAGAAAAATCAAGAGGTTTTAATAGATACAGGAAAAGCCCGGTTGTACGGATAGTACAATACGGGCTTTTCCGTGTCAAATCCCTATTCGTCAATCTGGTGATACCGGTCAAAGAACTTATCTCCGCCGCAGGCGTGCCGTTCCATGTCCATTTCCGTTATAATATAGTCGCCTTTTCTTAAGAAAATGAGCCCCCTTCGGTTCTGGATAAAAGGACACATTACCATTCCATCCTCCCGTGTAATTTTGATAAGGTTTTCTGTCTGTATCCATCCTGTTGTCACGACGGAATTCCATGGCATAAACCCGTCTTCCATCCCTTTGCCGGTTTCATAAGCAACGGCTTCTACTTCAAAGGCATTTCTTATGTATTTTTTCATATATCCCACCGTCCTTTCTTCATATATGTAATATAACGCATCATGAGAGAAAATACAACTTGTTTTGCTTATTACCTTGCATTTTTCGAGAAAAGTGTATACAATATATGTAAAATATATAGTATAGGAGAGGTAGCGCATTATGGCAATATTTGGATTTGGACAAATGATACAGATTTTAAAAAAGAATCCCAAGAAGATTGTGTTCACAGAAGGTACTGACGCCCGTATCTTAGAGGCAGCCTCCCGCCTTCTGGCAAGTAATTTTCTGCATCCAATCCTGGTAGGGGATGAACAAGCTATTTTGGAAGCGAGTGAGGAATGCGGCTTTAATATCCGCGGTGGGGAAATAATCGATCCAAAGACATTTGACAGGATGGACGAGATGGTCGAGATGTACTGTGAGCTGCGTAAGAAAAAAGGTGTAACACCCGAACAGGCAAGGGAAGTCCTGTTAAATGCCAATTACTTTGGGACAATGCTAATTAAATTAGGGTTGGCGGACGCCCTTTTAGGAGGTGCGACGTATTCTACGGCAGATACTGTGCGCCCTGCATTGCAGCTGATTAAGACAAAGCCGGGAAACAATATTGTATCAAGCGTTTTTATTTTAGTACGTTCCCGCGGTACCGGCGACAACGAAGTGCTCGCAATGGCAGACTGTGCTATTAATATCCGTCCAACAGAGGACGAGCTTGTAGAGATTGCAATTGAGGCAGCAGAATGTGCCAAGATTTTTGGGGTTGATCCCAAGGTTGGCTTCTTAAGCTACTCTACATTTGGTTCGGGAGAAGGCGAAGACGTAGATAAAATGCGGAATGCGGCCGCCAAGACCAGGATAAAAGCGCCCGATCTTGCAGTAGAAGGGGAGCTTCAATTTGACGCTGCTGTTTCTCCGCGTGTGGCGCGTACCAAGTGCCCGGAATCCGATATTGCAGGCCATGTCAATACATTTGTTTTTCCGGATATTAGTGCAGGTAATATTGGATATAAGATTGCACAGCGTTTGGGAGGATTTGAAGCATATGGGCCGATATTGCTCGGGTTAAATGCACCAGTTAACGACTTGTCGCGTGGGTGTAATGCCTCCGAGGTATATTCTATGGCAATTATAACTGCCGCATTAGCATAATTACAAAAAAATTAAAAAAAAGCTTGACTTTATATTAAAGTGATCGTATAATAACGGAGCAGGTCAGGAATGGCTTGTTCCATATGGGATCTTAGCTCAGCTGGGAGAGCATCTGCCTTACAAGCAGAGGGTCATAGGTTCGAGCCCTATAGGTCCCATATATTTATGGCGGAATAGCTCAGTTGGCTAGAGCACACGGTTCATACCCGTGGTGTCGAGAGTTCAAATCTCCCTTCCGCTATTGTGAACCCCGAAAGAGGATGATACTCTTTCGGGGATTTTTTTGCTGGTGTTTGAAACATGTTTTCCATTATGTGTACATCCCATGTTGTTCAAACACGATCTGGCCACAAATATTTGAACGTGTTATACTATAATATATTCTATGAGAGGAGATTGGGCAGTTTATGCGTAAATCATATATATCCAATATTGTTAAAGCAATGCCGGATTCTGGAATCAAGGATTTTTTTGACGTGGCAAATTCACTAGACGGCGCACTGTCCCTTGGAGTAGGTGAACCGGATTTTGCTACCCCGGAATATATAAGGGACGTTGCTATTGATTCTATCCGCCGCGCCGACACGAAATATACCGACAACCGCGGAACGGCAGAGCTTCGGCGGGCAGTGGCAGAGTATTTGGAAAAGTTTGATCTGCATTATAATGGAGAGGACGGGATACTGATTACAATGGGGGCAAGTGAAGGGATTGATTTGGCCTTGCGTACTTTAGTGGACCCTGGGGATGAGGTATTAGTTACAGAACCATGTTATGTTTCATATGAACCGTGCGTAGAACTTTGCGGTGGTATCCCGGTTGCCCTTAATACAAAGGAGTCTGACGGATTCCGTTTGACAGCATCCGGCCTTATGGAAAAAATAACAGATAAGACAAAAGTACTTATGATTTCCTTCCCTAACAATCCAACTGGGGCCATTATGGAAGCAGAGGATTTAGAAGAGGTTGCTGAAATTGTAAAAGAACATGATATTTTCGTAATCAGCGATGAAATATACGCAGAGCTTACATATGGAAAAAAACATGTATCTATTGCGTCGCTGCCCGGTATGGCAGAACGGACATTGGTATTGAATGGGTTTTCTAAAGCATTTGCTATGACAGGGTGGCGGCTGGGGTTTGCGGCAGGCCCCAAAGAGGTTATTTTTTTTATGAACAAAATACATCAGTTTACGACTATGTCTGCAAATACAACCAGCCAGTATGCCGCAGTCCATGCGCTTAATAACCCCCTGCGGGAAGGGCTGCTTGGACAAATGCGTGATGAATATGATAAAAGGCGGGATATAATGGTTCAGGGATTTTTGGAGATGGGGCTTAGCCTGGCAGTTCCGGAAGGTGCGTTTTATGTATTTCCATCCGTATCGGCGCTTGGCATGGGAAGCCAGGAATTTTGCAGTAGGCTGCTGGAAGAGCAGAGGGTAGCTGTCATACCAGGAGATGCGTTTGGGGCTTGCGGTGAAGGGTATATTCGCTGCTCCTATGCATATTCTGAGGAAATGATAACAAAATGCCTGCAAAGGATAGCGCTTTTTGTCAAAGGCAGGATTTAGAAGGAATGGGATTTAGAACAGGATGAAAGTAGAAGAGTATGGCTTAGGCATATTGAAGGAACCGCTGCTTATGTGGTTTGAAAACCATGCAAGGGTATTGCCTTGGAGGGAAGACGTTACACCATACCGTGTATGGGTATCGGAAATTATGCTGCAGCAGACCAGGGTGGAAGCGGTCAAGCCTTATTTTGAACGGTTTTTAAAAGAACTTCCGAGCGTGGAGTCTTTGGCAGGATGCCAGGAAGATACCCTGTTAAAATTGTGGGAAGGGCTTGGGTATTATAACCGTGTGCGCAATATGCAGGCTGCAGCAAGGCAGGTAATGGAGGATTATGGGGGCAAAATCCCTTCAGAATACAAGGAATTGCTAAAGTTAAAAGGGATTGGCCATTATACGGCAGGCGCAATAGCTTCTATCGCATACGGGGTTGCGGTTGCTGCAGTGGATGGGAATGTGCTTCGGGTCATTTCAAGGGTAACGGGTGACGACAGGGATATTATGAAGCAGCAGGTCCGTACCAATATGGAAATAGAATTAAAAAAAATCATACCAAGGGACAGGGCAGGGGCGTTTAACCAGGCTCTTATGGAGTTAGGGGCAACTATCTGCGTGCCAAATGGAAAACCATTTTGTGGGGATTGCCCATGGAAGGAGATTTGTGTAGCAAAAAAAGAAGGGCTTACAGCCTTGCTTCCGGTAAAAAGCAAGCCGGCAAAGCGCAGGCTGGAGAAGAGGACAGTGCTTTTGATCCAGGATGGGGAAAGGTTATTAATCCGTAAACGGCCGGAACGCGGACTTTTGGCGGGGATGTATGAATTTCCGAACGAGCTTGGGTATATGGATATAAAGTCTGTAGTTTCTTATGTAAAGGAACAGGGGCTAAAGCCGCTTTATGTAGAGCCGGTATTGGATTCAAAGCATGTTTTTTCGCATGTGGAGTGGCATATGAAAGGGTATTTGGTAAGAGTAGAACCTGTGGATGGTGTAGATATGGGCAGGGTGTTTGCAGAGGTATTGGATTTAAAGGAGCGGTATGCAGTACCGGCGGCGTTTGCAGCTTATATGCAATATTTGGATATTTGGCCTAAGAAGGGCTGATAAAGCCCGCTCTAGAGCGTGTTTGAAAAATGCTCTTTGGCAGATGTATTCCACACTTAGTGGGAGATTTGTACCAAATGAGAGAAGCGTAGCGGGCTACGTTGACCGAATTTGGTACAAATATCACGCTAAGTGTGGGATGCGGATGCGGGGATAATTTTTCAAATATGCTTTTGGAAGCGCTGTTTAAAATGATTGAAAAAGCATAGAGATATGCTATAATGAAAAGGTCCTTTAAAATTTAATAAATGCAAAAAGTGAGGTAACTGCATGTACAAAGTAACAGGTATGGTAATCATATTGGCCATGATTTTCTTGCCCGGCTGCGCGAAGCAGAAATATCCCCCTTCAGAAGTTATTTTTGAAGATGTATATTATTTTGAGGGTATGGAAAACATGGAGTTTGATTTTCGCGCAGACAGCACGCTGACCGTTTCCCAGAAAGGGATTTATGAGCTTAAGGAAAATGGGGAAGGGGATCCGGTTGTAAGGATTTGCTTAGACGATATCAGCAGGGAGCTGCCGGAGGATTATAACTTTACCGAATATCTGGCCCATAGGGAAGGCGGGCATATCATACTGACTTTTACATCAGAGGAATTCAGCCTGGATACGAATCCGATGAAGCTGACTCCGTTGAGCGGCAAGGACGGGCTTCTTTCGGGAAAACAGTTTGACGGGACGTACCAGATTGGGGAAGACGGAGACAGTTATCAGTATATTTTCAAAGAGGATGGCACCGTTGTTTTGCAGGTGAAAGAATACTATGATGCGAGAAAAGACGGCAACATAACGCTGGCAGATCATGCGGGCCGTACAAAATATGTCTACGAAGCTTCAGGGGATACGCTGGTTATTAAAAACCGTAAAGGGGAACCTGTCTTAAACCTGGTTAAAAAGGCAGGGGTGGATTAAAGTATGTTTTTATAGGAAAGGAAGCATTATGTTAGGAATCATTGGCGCTATGGACACGGAAGTGGCAAAATTAAAGGAATTAATGACTGAGGTGGATGTCACGCAAGCGGCATCTATGGAATTTTATCAAGGGAAGTTAAACGGCAGGGAAGCGGTTGTCGTGCGCGCCGGGATTGGTAAGGTCAATGCGGCGTGCTGTACGCAGATTATGATTGACCATTTTCCGGTAAGCTGTGTAATTAATACCGGGATTGCGGGCTCCCTTCGGGCAGAAATTGATATTGGGGATATTGTGCTGGCGACTGATGCAATTGAACACGATATGGATGTAGCGGTGTTTGGCTATGCACCAGGCCAGGTGCCGGGGCTTGATGTAGATGCGTTTGCTGCGGATGCAAATTTGCGCCAGGCTGCAAAGGAAAGCTGTATCCAGGTTAACCCGGATATCCACGTACATGAAGGGCGCATTGTAAGCGGCGATCAGTTTATTTCGAGTAGGGAGAAAAAGGAGTGGCTTGCACAGACGTTTGGCGGTTACTGTACGGAAATGGAGGGGGCGGCGATTGCGCATGTGGCTTATTTAAATAAAGTCCCGTTTTTGATTGTGCGCGCTATTTCCGACAAGGCAGATGACAGCGCCGAGGTAGATTACCCTACCTTTGAAAAAAAAGCAATTGAGCATTCTGTCCGTTTGATTACAGATTTAGCAGGGAGGATATGATGAAAAAAATAGACAGTTTTACCGTTAATCATTTAACACTTTTACCAGGCGTGTATGTATCACGTAAAGATCATGCAGGGGACGAGACGCTTACGACGTTTGATATCCGTATGACACGGCCTAATTTTGAGCCGGTAATGAATACGGCAGAGGTACATACGATTGAGCATTTGGGGGCGACATTTTTGCGCAACCACAGCGAATATGGGGATAAGACCGTATATTTTGGGCCGATGGGCTGCCGGACGGGGTTTTACCTTATTTTGGCCGGGGATTATGAGTCTCGTGATATTGTGGATCTGCTAATGGATTTGTTTGCGTTTATGCGGGATTTTAAAGATGAGGTTCCAGGGGCATGCGCGCGCGACTGCGGCAATTATCTGGATATGAATCTTCCAATGGCAAATTATCTGGCAAAGAAGTTTTATGATGAGGTGCTCTTACATATCAGCGAGGAACGCTTACAGTACCCGGAATAGGAGGAAGCCATGTTAACAGTGGGAATTGAGGGAAAAGGTACGGTTGTGGTGGCAGAAAGACATACTGCAAGGGTGCGCGCAAGTGGGACGCTTGACGTGTTTGCGACACCGGCTATGATAGAATTAATCGAAGAAACTGCATGGAAAAGTGTGGCGGGGGAATTGGAAGAAGGCTGTGCAACTGTAGGCACAAGCCTGCAGATCAAGCACCTTTCGGCGACTCCGGTTGGGATGCAAGTGACCTGTAAAACACAGCTGAAAGAGGTTGACGGCAGAAGGCTTTTGTTTGAAGTAGCGGTAGAAGATGAAGTAGGCAGGATTGGAGAGGGCACGCATGAGAGGTTTGTGATCCAGGCAGAGAAATTCCAGAAGAAGGCGGACGGAAAGAAAAAGGCTTAAGTGGATACCCTACAGGATACCTCTATACTTATCCGGCCAGAAATTGAAGTCCGGAACCATCTGCTTCGCACCATTGCGTCGTTAAAATTTCTAGACGATGCCACCGCATCGCCGTCGAAATTTTGCCTAGTACTGGCACAAAGCAGGTGTCTCCAAACTTCAATTCCTATCCAGATGGAGTACTAGGTAGTGCCAGACCACCCGAAAGAGCATTGGACTGCTTTTTTCCACATTCGTATTTTTTCGTTTCTTGTTTCTTCTGTTAATCCTGGTGTAAAAATCCGGTCGGATGCCCAATTCTTTTTTACTTCTGCTTTATCCTTCCAATATCCGACAGAAAGCCCGGCGAGATAAGCTGCACCCATAGCGGTTGTTTCAACGCAGACAGGGCGGTTGACAGGCGCCATGCTGATGTCTGCCTGCATCTGCATCAGCAGGTTATTGGCGCTTGCGCCGCCGTCTGCTTTTAAGGATGATAGGTGGATGCCAGAATCGGCTTCCATGGCATGTAAAACGTCGTTTGCCTGGAATGCGATAGATTCTAACGCAGCCCGTATGATGTGGTGTTTGTTTATTCCTCTTGTAAGCCCTACAATTGCCCCTCTGGCGTATTGGTCCCAGTAAGGGGCGCCAAGCCCGGTAAATGCGGGTACGACATAGCAGCCGCCTGTATCGGTTACTTTCCTTGCCATGTATTCGGAATCTGCCGAGGATGCTAAAAAACCAAGTTCATCCCTCAGCCATTGGATTAAGGCTCCGGCAATGAATATAGAGCCTTCCAGGGCATAGGTAATCTTTCCATCCAAGCCCCAGGCTATTGTAGTAACTAACCCGTTTTGGGAAAATACAGGTTTTTCCCCGGTATTCATTAGCAAAAAGCATCCTGTCCCGTATGTGTTTTTGGCTTCACCCGGCAAAAAACAGGCCTGTCCGAATAGCGCTGCCTGTTGATCCCCAGCTGCACCGCCAATAGGGATTGGGCTTCCAAAAAATGCGGGGTTGGTTTCGCCGTAAAGGCAGCCGGATGGCTTTGGTTTGGGAAGCATGGATTTTGGGATATCCAGTTCTTTTAAAATGTCATCGTCCCATGCGAGTGTATGGATATTAAACAACATAGTGCGGGAAGCGTTGGAATAGTCGGTAACATGGACTTGCCCCTGTGTTAGTTTCCATATGAGCCATGTTTCCACTGTTCCGAACAGTAAACTGCCGTTTTCGGCTTTTTCCCTTGCGCCTTCTACATGATCTAAGATCCATTTAATTTTGGTAGCCGAAAAATAAGCGTCAATGACAAGCCCTGTTTTTTGGCGAAAGAGGCTGGTCAGCCCTTTTTCTTTTAAGGAATCGCAGTAACCGGAAGTCCTGCGGCACTGCCAGACAATCGCATGATAAATAGGAACGCCAGTATGCTTGTCCCAGACAATTGCTGTTTCACGCTGGTTGGTAATGCCAATGGCATGGATGTCCGCTGCTGTAGCGCCGATGTTGGCCATTGCCGCTTGTGCAACCTCTAACTGTGTTGAAAAAATTTCTTCTGCATCATGCTCTACCCATCCAGGTTTTGGAAAAAACTGTGTAAATTCTTTTTGTGCTATACTGCATATTTCTCCTTTTTTATTAAATAAGATGCAGCGGTTGCTGGTGGTTCCGGCGTCAAGTGCCATAATATACCCTGTCATAAAAAACCCCCCTTTATAGATATGCGTATTGATTTAAGCACATTTTATCACAGTAGTTTGGGCGGGGCAACCTGAAAAACGCAGCGTATAGATGCGTATTTTTGGATATTTCATATTGACACACTAGGGAAACGAGGGTATGATAAATAAAATAATGTTTTCAAAAGGAGGCAAGGGGAAATATGAAAATCTCAACTAAGGGACGTTATGCACTCCGACTGATGCTCGATATTGCTATGAACAGCACGGTTAACCCAGTTCCTCTTAAGGATACGGCAGAACGGCAGTCGATTTCTGTAAAATACCTGGAGCAGATTATTTCGTCTCTTGTCCGTGTTGGATATGTGAAAAGCATACGCGGGCCGCAAGGGGGATACCGTCTTGCAAAAGCCCCGGCTGATTATACGGTGGGGATGATATTGCGGCAAGTCGAGGGGAGTATGGTTCCTGTAGCCTGCCTGGAAGAGGGGGGGATGGATTGTACGAGGCAGGGAGAATGTGTGACGCTGCGGATTTGGAAGGAGTTGGATGAGGCGATTCGCGGTGTGCTTGAGAAGTATACGCTGGAGGATTTGATAGGATGGCAGGAAGAGTTGGGGGGAAATTATGTGATATAGAGCGTGTTATTTTTTAAATACGCTTTAGTACTATAGCGGACTGTAGGGAGTGGATGGCAAAAGGGCCCTCTGACTGACTACGGTTTTGGCTGGCTCACAGAGGATTTCTTATTTATGCCGGATAGGTATAGGGGTATCCTGTAGGATTTTCTTGTTTTTGCCATATGGAGTAATCTTTAGCTGGCAGGCATCGAATATCGTAGTCAGGAGCGCATGGCCGCGAAAAGTTCGCTTTAGAGCGTGTTTTTATATATATTCATAAATAACTTAATGATAATTGACAAATTTATGAAATTGTAGTATCTTATTTTTAAATCATATTTAATTAATAGGATAAATATGAAATAATGCGGTATGTGTAGGAAGCCGTTACAAACAGGAGGATTTCATTATGAACAAAAAAACAAACAGAGCCGATAGGAACTTGAAATTTGAAACGCTGCAGCTGCACGCTGGACAGGAAACGGCTGATCCGGCTACAGGTGCAAGGGCAGTTCCGATTTACCAGACTTCTTCATATGTATTCCACAATTGTGACCATGCTGAAGCCAGGTTTAACCTGACTGATGCAGGGAACATCTACGGAAGGCTAACAAATCCTACCCAGGATATATTTGAACAGAGGATAGCTGCATTAGAAGGCGGTGTGGCGGCTTTAGCAGTAGCGTCCGGCGCTGCAGCGCTTACCTATACATTCCAGAATCTGGCGCAAAACGGCGATCATATTGTTGCTGCAAAAAATATCTATGGAGGCACATATAATCTGTTGGCGCATACGCTGCCCGAATATGGGATTACGGCGGCATTTACGGAACCTAAGCCGCAGGCAATAGAAGCTGCAATCCAGGAAAATACAAAAGCGGTCTTTATTGAAACATTGGGAAACCCCAATTCTGATGTTGCAGATATTGAAGCAATTGCAGAAGTGGCGCACCGCCACCGGATTCCACTTGTAATTGACAATACTTTTGCCACGCCATACTTGGTTCGCCCGATTGCATATGGGGCAGATATCGTTGTACATTCCGCTACAAAATTTATTGGGGGCCATGGGGTTGCCATTGGGGGCGTCATTATAGACAGCGGAAGGTTTGACTGGAATGCGAGTGGAAAATTTCCATCGCTTACTGAGCCTAACCCCAGTTATCATGGAATTAGTTTTACGGAAGCAGCTGGCGCGGCAGCATTTGTTACTAAAATTCGTGCTATTTTACTTAGGGATATGGGGGCGGCGGTATCTCCATTCCATTCATTTTTATTTTTGCAGGGATTAGAAACACTTTCGCTGCGTGTAGAACGCCATGTGGAAAATGCAATGCAGGTGATAGGCTTTTTGAAAAACCACCCGCAGGTGGAAGCTGTGCACCATCCTTCTGTTTCTGACGATCCAGGGCAAAGGGAGCTGTATGAAAAGTATTTTCCGAATGGAGGCGGATCGATTTTTACATTTGAAATTAAGGGGGGCGGCAGGAAGGCAAAGGATTTTATTGACAACCTGGAGATTTTTTCATTGCTTGCAAATGTGGCAGATGTAAAATCCCTGGCGATTCATCCGGCATCTACGACGCATTCTCAGTTAAATGAGAAGGAGATGGCAGAGCAGGGGATAAAACCCAATACCATCCGGCTTTCTATTGGGACAGAGCATATTTCGGATATTATTCAGGATTTAAAGGAAGCGTTTTTGGCGGTGGAATGAGAAGCGGAAGGCAGTTTTTTTACATGAAAAAAAGCGGGTGATGGGAATCGAACCCACGTATCCAGCTTGGAAGGCTGGTGTTCTACCATTGAACTACACCCGCATAAACGCATATATAAATTTAAAACCTTAATTATCCTACCATAAAAATTGATAAAAGTCAATTTCGTGTCATCTGTACATATCATACAAAATAAATCCGGATTTTCCCGAAAATTTGAAAAAAACATAGAAAGACAGATAGCATGATGATACAATATAGATTACAGGAGGAAGGAATTATAATTTTTCCTGCCTCATATCTATAGAAGGGACGGTGAAATACTATGGCTGTTGGAAGACAGGAAACCGGAGCGGACAGGAAGCATATTCTGATCGTGGATGACGATCCCACTGAGCTGAAGACGCTTCGATACTATTTACAGGAGAGCTATAAGGTAACGCTGATCAGTTCCGGCAGGACGGCGGTGGATTTTCTGACAAAGTATACGCCGGACCTGATTCTTCTGGACTATTTGATGCCTGTCCATAATGGCGCAGCCGTTTTGAAAGATATTCAGAGCAGGGTGGAGACGAAGAATATTCCGGTCTTTTTCCTGACAGGGCAGACGGATGCGGATACGATCCGTGAATGCCTTGCGCTGCATCCGGCGGGCTATATTGTGAAGCCGGTAGCGAAGACGGCTCTGCTGGACAAGATGAAGGAAGTACTCGGATAAGGTTTTGGAAGGTATATGGAGAGACAGGTATGATGAATCGGGAGGAAACAGAAAGGGAAGGAAGGCCGGAAGAGGATCCGCGTCTATGGCAGATGGCGGGGATCGACACAGCCGCAGGACTGGAATATGCGGGGGAGGACAGCGCGTTGTACAGGGAGATTCTGGCGGAATATATCTCCTGTATCGAGGAACAGGCGCAGGCGGTTGAAGACGCTCTGGCGGCGGAGGATATCGAGACTTTTACGATCATGGTGCATTCCCTCAAAAGCACATCCAGGACGATCGGGGCGCAGGCGCTTTCCGACCGGGCAAGAGAATTGGAAGAGCACGCTAAGCGGCGGAATTGGGAGCAGATTCTGGCCAAAACGCCGGAAGTGCTGGCGGATTACAGAGGACTGTATGCGGTCATTGCACCTTATTGTCCGCCGGAGGAGCCGGAATGGGAGAAGAGGCCGGCGGATCGTGAGGCTGTGGCTGAGCTGTTGGCCGGGCTGTGGGACAACCTGGAGGCATATGATTCCGCAGGTGCGGAGAAAGCGGCGCAGGCGCTTTTGTGTTATGATCTGGAGGAAGCTTTTCTGGCGTATCTGGAGGAGCTTACTGCGGCACTGGGCAGATTTGACTATGAAGGCTGCAGGAAGATCGTCAGGCGTTGGCGCGAGGTTTGGTAGACGACCAAAGAGCAGGGAAGTTTTGGAAGAGTTCATGGCAGGGCCTGTGCGGGTATGGATATGAACAGAGGACAGAGGATTTATGGAAAAGGCATATAAACTTGAGTTTGCCGGGGAGCGGACGGGAAGCCTCTATGTGAACTGCTGCGGGCTTTCGCAGACGGAAGGGCTGCACAGCTTCGGACCGGCGCTGAAACCGCATTATCTGGTACATTATATATTGAGCGGGAAAGGAAGATTTTCCATCGGGGGCAAGGAGTATCCGCTGGAGGCGGGCTACGGCTTTTTGATCACCCCGGATGAGCTGGCATTTTATCAGGCAGACGAGAGCGATCCCTGGACTTATGTGTGGGTGGGGTTCAGCGGCACCCAGGCGGCGGAATATGTGAGCAACATCGGGTTGTCTGTGCGGCAGCCCGTTTTTTGGTCGGAGGCTTCGGAACAGCTGTACGGTATCGTGAAGGATATGATGGAGCACAATACCTTCGGGCTTTCCAACGATCTGCGGCGCAACGGCCAGCTGGGCATCTTTTTGTCTGTGATAGCGGAGGGCACTACGGTGGAGGAGAAGAACGAAGCCGACAGAGCCAACACCTACGTGCGCAAGGCGGTTTCTTTTATCCAGAGCAACTACTGTAATTCGATCAAGGTGACGGACGTGGCGAAGTATGTCTGTATCAATAGAAGTTATCTTTATACGCTTTTTCAAAATTCCATCGGTATGTCGCCTCAGCAGTTTCTGACGGCGTTCCGTATCACGAAGGCCACGGAGCTTTTGCAGCTGACTTCACTGCCCATCGAGAGCATCGCGCTCTCCTGCGGCTATCATGATCCGCTGGTGTTCACCAAGGCTTTTAAGCAGATGAAGAAAATGTCTCCGACGGCATACCGCAGGGAGATGCAGAAGGGTGAGACGAGGCGGAACAAGGAGTATTTAAAACAGGTGGAGGATTTTATCAACCAGATCAACAGCTTGAAATAACATTTTGACAGGTTTGTGTAACAATGGGGTATTTAAGTCAGGCCGGCTTTTATATATGATAACAGTAAGAAAGAGCGAGACGGCTCTTGGGAACTGCCGCAGATCATCCGGGGACAGTTTCTTAACATATTGGCAGAAGCAAACGTCAGGAAAGAGAAGGAGGACATCTTAAATGAAGGAAGCGGTATTAGAGAAGTTCAGAGAACTTTTTGGGGATGCAGAGGGTGTGAATGTGTATTTTGCGCCGGGGCGTGTGAATTTGATCGGCGAACATACGGATTACAACGGCGGACATGTTTTTCCCTGCGCATTGACGATCGGTACTTATGTGGCTGCCCGGAAGAGAGCGGACAGGAAACTCACTTTTTACTCCATGAATTTTGACAGGCTCGGTATCCTCGAGGGCAGTCTGGACGACCTGACGCCTTTGAAGGACGCGGACTGGACCAGCTATCCGAAGGGAGTCATGTGGGCATTTGCCGGCAGGGGAATGGAGATGGACTGTGGTCTGGATATCGTGTTGTACGGCAATATTCCCAACGGTTCCGGTTTATCCTCCTCCGCATCTCTGGAAGTAGTGACCGGTTATATGCTGAAGGATCTGTACGGGTTTGATGTGACGAATGTGGATCTGGCGAAGATCGGACAGTACTCGGAGAACAATTATAATGGTATGAACTGTGGCATTATGGATCAGTTCGCGTCCGCCATGGGGAAGAAGGATAATGCCATTTTCCTGGATACGGCGGATCTGTCCTATGAGTATGCGCCGCTTGTGCTGGACGGCGCGAAGATTGTTGTGACCAACAGCAACGTGAAGCATTCTCTGGTGAATTCGGCTTACAACGAGAGACGCAGCGAGTGTGAGAAGGCTCTGGAAGAGCTGCAGACGGTGGTTGAGATCAAAGGGCTTGGCGATCTGAACGAGGAAGCATTTGAGGCTCACAAGGGAGCGATCCAGAGTGAAGTGCGGGTCAGAAGAGCGAAACACGCGGTTTATGAGAACCAGAGGACGATCCGTGCGGTGGAAGCGCTTAAGAAGAATGACTTAAAGCTGTTCGGTGAGTTGATGAATGCTTCCCATGTGTCGCTCCGCGATGACTATGAAGTATCCTGTGAGGAGATCGACGTGCTGGTGGAGGAAGCGTGGAAGGTTGAAGGCGTGATCGGTTCCCGTATCACGGGCGGCGGCTTCGGCGGCTGTACCGTCAGCATCGTGCGCGATGAGGCGGTAGACGCTTTCCGGGAGAAGGTCGGCGCGGCATATCAGGAGCGTGTGGGCAGGACGGCTGATTTCTATGTAGTGGAGATCGGAGACGGCCCCTGCAGACTGTAAAGAGCAGGAAATGCCGCATCTGTCGTCAGCATCAGGCGCTCAGAGCGGCACAGACACAGACAGCGCAGGGAGTGTGCAGAAATGAGGAGCGACATGATACAGAAAAATATTAGAAAACTGGTACAATACGGGCTGCAGACGGGATTGATCACGGAGGCGGATAAGATCTATACGACCAACAGGCTGTTGGAGCTGTTTCATCTGGATGAGCCGGAGGACGGGGAAGAAGAGCCCGGCATGAGCGTAGACGAGCTGGAAGAGGTATTGTCTGCCATGATGGATTATGCCTATGAGCAGGGCATTATGACGGAGAACAGCATCGTATACCGGGATCTGTTTGATACGAAGATCATGAGTATGCTGGTGCCAAGGCCGAGTGAGGTGATCGCCGAATTCGAGGCCAGGTACGGGAAGAGTCCCGAAGAAGCTACGGAATATTTCTACAAGCTGAGCCAGGATACGGACTATATCAGAAGATACCGTATCAGGAAGGATCAGAAATGGATCGCGCCGACCAAATACGGCGATCTGGATATTACCATTAACCTGTCCAAGCCGGAGAAGGATCCCAAGGCCATTGCAGCGGCCAAGACCGCGAAGCAGAGCGGTTACCCGAAATGCCTGCTGTGTATGGAGAACGAGGGTTACGCGGGGCGCGTCAATCATCCGGCGAGACAGAATCACAGGGTGATTCCGGTGGTGATCAACGGGAGCCGCTGGGGATTCCAGTATTCCCCGTATGTATATTACAACGAGCACTGCATCGTATTTAACGCACAGCATATTCCGATGAAGATCGAGCATGATACATTCTGCAAGCTGTTTGATTTCGTGAAGCAGTTCCCGCATTATTTCGTCGGTTCCAATGCGGATCTGCCGATCGTGGGCGGTTCCATCTTGAGTCACGATCATTTCCAGGGCGGGCATTATGAGTTTGCCATGGCGAAAGCCCCTGTGGAGAGAAGCTTTACCATAAAGGGATTTGAGGATGTAAAGGCAGGGATTGTCAAATGGCCCATGTCGGTTATTCGGCTGAAAGGTGCCGACACAGAGAGGATTATTGATTTGGCCGACCTTATTTTGCATCACTGGAGAGGCTACACGGACGAAGCGGCTTTTGTCTATGCGGAGACAGAGGGCGAACCCCACAATACAATCACCCCCATTGCCCGCAGACGGGGCGAATGCTATGAGCTTGATTTGGTGCTGAGAAACAATATTACCACGAAAGAGCATCCGCTGGGCCTTTACCATCCCCACGCAAAGCTCCATCACATCAAAAAGGAAAACATCGGTCTTATTGAGGTTATGGGTCTTGCGGTGCTTCCGGCCCGGTTAAAAGGGGAAATGGAAGAACTGAAAGCCGCCATGCTGGCCGGGAAA
>OFGF01000157.1_pt1 | contig 67481 bp, 68 predicted proteins | sample 1521711 | NCBI WGS metagenome assembly OFGF01 (sample SAMEA3504092, study PRJEB24116) | mouse gut metagenome | biome: mouse gut; feature: mouse-associated habitat; material: faeces | place: Denmark | collected 2011 | reverse complement strand
CTAGCGTTGACGGTAGTAAATAAAATTTAGGAAAGGAAAAGCTATATTTCTTTCTCAAATGTAATCATTTGAGATATTTGATTACGTTTGTTCATATTTTATATAGCAGGTCACGTGGGTATGAGTATTTGGGACGACATAAAATTGGTTCATCTGGCTAGCAATGCCTCTTTTAATAGAGGTCTTGGCTACTATAAAAGTAAGGCAGTTTTAAATGGTGAAAAGATAGGAGATGGTGTTTATCAGGGGAAGGTTAGTGGTTCTCAGGACAATATTTATGATGTTGTCATAGATATCGATCATCCTCGAAAGTCGACCTGTACTTGTCCATTTGCGGCAGGACGAAGAGTAATTTGTAAGCATATGGTCGCTTTATATTTTTTCCATTTTTCTGAACAGGCAAAAGCTGTTCTTGCTGAGTGGGAAGAAGAACGGCTTGAAGAAGAAAAACGTCATCAGGAATGGGAAGCTGATTATTTAATGTTCCGAAAGGAAAAGCTTGAAGAAGTTACAGCTCATGTTAATAATTTAGATGAAAATCAGTTAAGAGAAGAATTGATCAAGGCATTTATGAGAGAATTTGATAGTAGCTATCCAGATGATGAAGATGAGTACTACTACGACGAAGCTGACTATTTTTGGTAGCTAATAAAGACTATCAAAAGACGATCGATAAGTATTAAAGTCTTCTACTCGCAAGTCGATTCTTGGGTCAGAAAGTTCGAAAAAGATGGCGAAGCTGAATATACTGGTCCTGTCTAATGTACAATTAATAAGTAAAATTTCTTACAATGAGGCTGTGACAAATTCCGAACGTTAGAATTTTGTGGCTCTTTGTCAATCACTGTGTAAAGAGTAAATATTTTTAGAGAAGCTCTGTGAGAATAGCTTAGGCTGTTTTCACAGAGCTTCTTGTATCTTTACCAAGATATGTTTGGAGATAGATACGAGCTTTGAGATGTTCAAAATTACGATAACCATAGGCTGTTCTTTGGATCTGCTTTATTTTACGATTTATCCCCTCTAAAGGCCCATTAGTATAGAGCCATAAATGTTTAAGGCTAGATTAAATTCTAGCCTTTTTTAGTGCAAAAAAATCACTTATAAGTTATTATATTAATTGTTAAATACTTATTTGTTTTTATTGTGTAAAACCTTTAACTATAGGTTTTATCAAAAAAACAATACAAGATATCTAATATATACAATAAATATTTTTAGGAGTGATTTTATTGCAAATGCTAAAAACGCGTTCCTTTTGGAATGCAGCTGTTTTAACTTTAGCTTGTGCCTTATTAGGGGTACTTTTAGCTAAGTTGCCATATTTAGAACTAGTCGGAACTTTAGTGATCGCTTTAGTGCTAGGAATGGCACTCCAAGTAAAACCAAATTGGGTGGAAGCTTCCAAACCAGGAGTAGGTTTTATTTCAAATAAGTTTTTGCGACTTGGGATCATTTTACTAGGCTTTAGGCTCAATTTGATGAAGTTAGCCGATGCTGGGATAAAAACGATCTTGATCGCGATCTTCTTAGTTACGGTGACGATCTATCTGACCTATTATTTATGCGAACGCTTTGGGGCTGAAAGTGATCTGTCGATCTTGACCGCAGCTGGTTGTGGTGTTTGTGGAGCTGCAGCGGTTATGGGTGTCTCACCACAGATTAAAAATGATGGTGTCGATGAAGAAATAAAACGTGAAAATGAAGTACTTGCGATCGCTGTTGTCTGTGTCATGGGGACTTTATTTACACTGATCGAGATCGGATTAAGACCGCTCCTTCACATGACTGATTCACAATTTGGGGTCATGGCAGGTGGTTCTTTACACGAGATTGCTCATGCGGTAGCAGCTGGTAGTGCTGGTGGCACGATAAGTTTAGATGACGCTTTGATCATGAAACTATCACGTGTCTTGTTATTAGCCCCAGTTGCCTTAGTGATCGGTATCTGGTATCAAAAACATTTAGCTAAAAAAGGACAGTTAAAACAAAGTACGGGTGAAAAGAATAAATTACCGATCCCGTGGTTTATGGCAGGATTCCTGATCTCAAGTGTTATTGGAACGTTTATCCCACTACCGACCATTTTGCTCGATTCATTAGTCCAAGCTGCCTATATCTTTTTAGGAATGGCAATGGCTGCGTTAGGAATGTCGGTCAACTTCCATGTGATCGCTAAACGGGGTAAAAGCGTATTTACAGCATCATTGATCTCTTCGGTCGTATTATTGATCTTAGCCGCTGGTGCTGCTAAATTATTCTTTTAGTTAATGGCGTACTATCTGCTGATAGTACGCTATTTTTATAGGTCTTTGTTTGAAATGAAAGCGGAATTATGCTATTTTTAAATTGTAATTGAAAATGATTCTCAATTAGGATCGGGGGTGAGATAATGCAAAAATTATCTGAAGTAATGACGCGGGGCAAATATGTCGTAGCTCAAGTAACAGCTGAACATCAATTGAAAAAACGTCTCAGTGAGATGGGGATGGTGCGGGGTAAAGTCTTGACTGTGATCACTCAAAATATACATGCCAATGGGGCGATGATCCATTTTCAAGGGCAACGTCTAGCTTTGAGTGATAGTATTGCGAGTTGCATTGAAGTTTTAAGTGTTAATGAGCTAGCGGAGCAAGAATTAAAACCACTTTCCCAGTTGAACTTAAAACAAAGCTGTTTAGTTGCCAAGATAGGTGGTAAAAAAGAATTAAAGCGGCGTCTGATGGATATGGGCTTGACGCAAAATACTTTAGTTACCCTAGTAAATACAGCACCATTAGGCGACCCACTCGAAATCTTGTTACGAGGCTATAAGCTGACCTTACGTCGATCTGAAGCTGAGTTGATCATGGTAAGGGAGATAAGCATATGAAAGAAATAGCACTAGCTGGAAATGCTAATAGTGGTAAAACGACTTTATTCAATTATTTGACCGGAGCTAATCAACGCGTTGGAAATTGGCCGGGAGTTACAGTCGAGCGGAAGGCAGGATATTTAAAAAAGGATAAGGCGATCTTATTGCAAGATCTACCTGGGATCTATTCACTATCACCATATACACCAGAAGAATTAGTAACACGTAAGTATTTATTGGAAAAACGACCAGATAAGATCGTCGATGTGGTTGATGCGACCAATATTGAGCGCAATTTATACTTAACTTTGCAATTATTAGAAACTAAGATACCACTTATAGTGGCTTTAAATATGGCTGATCTCTTAAAAAAACAGGGTCGACGGATCAACACGAAAAAATTGGTTTATCTTTTAGGGATCCCAGTGATCAAGATCAGTGCACTCAAACGAAAAAATATCGATACATTAGTTGGTGAGATGCAAAAAAAACAAGCCACACCAGAGATCATTCCCAAATATGATCCACGGTTAGAATCAGCCTTAGCTCAAATAGCCAAACAGTTACAGGGAATCGTGGCCAAAGATGAGTTGCGGTTTTATGCGATCAAATTGTTTGAACGCGATGAGCAGATCCAAGCTGAATTGAAGTTAGATGCTAAACGTCAAGAAACGATCGCTTGCTTGATCCAAACAGCAGAAAAAATTTTTGATGATGAGAGTAGCAGTATTATCATTAATGCCCGCTATGACTTTATTTCACGGGTCATGGACCAATGTGTGATCGATGAAGGTGATTTTTCCCTGAGTATCTCTGATCGGATCGATCTTATCGTGACGAACCGTTTTTTGGCGTTACCGATCTTTTTTGGAGTCATGTGGGTCGTTTATTATTTATCGATCCAAGTTATTGGAACAGCTGGCTCGGATTGGCTAAATGACGTTTTATTTGGGAAGTATGTTCCAAACTTTACCGAAGAACTGCTTAGATCTTGGCATGTAGCGCCATTTATGCAAGGTCTGATCATTGATGGGATCATCGGAGGGGTCGGAGCGGTGCTTGGCTTTTTACCGCAGATCATGATGCTTTTTTTATGTTTAGGGATCTTAGAGGATTGTGGCTATATGTCGCGGATCGCTTTTGTGATGGATCGGATCTTTCGGCGTTTCAACTTGTCAGGTAAATCGTTTATTCCGTTATTAGTCTCTACGGGCTGTGGCGTTCCGGGGATCATGGCGACGCGGACGATCGAAGCAGAAAAAGATCGTAAGATGACGATCATGCTAACGACTTTTATGCCATGTTCAGCTAAATTGACCGTGATCGCTTTGATCGCTGGGACTTTTTTTAAAGGTCAGAGTTTAGCTGCTCCAGCGGCTTATTTTTTAGGGATCATAGCTGTGATCGGGTCGGGGATCTATTTGAAAAAAACTGCTTTATTTGCTGGTGATCCCCAACCATTTGTGATGGAGTTGCCCGCTTATCATCTCCCAAAGTTAGATAATATCGTGCGGTATGTTTGGTTAAAGAGCAAAGGTTTTGTTCAAAAAGCGGGAACGATCATTTTTGCTTCGATGGTCGTGATCTGGTTTTTATCAAACTTCAATTTTAGATTAGAACAAGTTCCAGAAGAAGAAAGTATGCTAAAGGGCCTCGGAAGCTTGTTAGCTCCAGTATTTGTGCCTCTTGGTTTTGGAGATTGGCGTGCCGTCTCAGCTGTTTTAACTGGCTTGATCGCTAAAGAAAATTGTGTAGCGACACTTCAAGTAGCTTTTGGCAATCCACCCCAAGCGCGGTTTGATCAGCTTTTGATCGCAGCCTACACGCCAATGGCAGCTTATGCTTTTTTGGCGTTCAATCTCTTATGTGCGCCGTGTTTTGCTGCGATCGGAGCAATGCATAAAGAATACGGTGATGCGAGTTGGACCTGGCGTGCTATCGGTTATCAAACATTTTTAGCTTATTTAGTAGCTATGTTGATCTATCAGAGCTCAGTACTTGCAAGCGGTAATTATTCCATCTATAATGTGGTACTTGTTTTATTAGGGATCACATTGATCGTTTACGGTTTGTTTATCAAAAAAAGTAAACCGCAACCGTTAGAACAAGCAATAGAAATGAGGGATTCAGAATGGTCGCAACGGTGATCTTGGGTTTGGTGATCTTTGGGCTAGTAGCATGGGTCGTGTATACTAGGATCATTAAGCAAAAAAACAGCGAATGTGGTTCGTGCCATAATGTTGGCTGCCCATTGATCGATGTCCAAAAGATCGATAAAAAAGAACATTTATAGATTTAAAAGAGTGAGAAGGGAATTCTTACTCTTTTTTTAAGGTGTAAAATTTAACTATTTTGATACGATCTGTGCTAAACTATTCTTGTTAATGTAAGTGCTTTAATTGCTATTTTTAAAGCTTTCTTAAATCTTTAGAGAATGGGGTATAGAGGAAGATGAGTACACGTGAAAGATTTGAAACGACTGAGATAAATGGATGTAATCGCTTGTTTTCAACAACTAAAACGATTATTGAGACTGCCTTTTATGGAAATAATGTTCAGGCGGTAACTGACTTAAAAATGGCATATGAGTTAGCTAAAAAAAGTCCCAAAACGATCGTGACCGATCAACCGATCAAACATGCCAGTGAACTAGGCTTACCTAAAGATGCTGTGATGTTAGTCGATAATCATGGGCGCGTTGTAGGTAGGACAGCAGCTGCAAGGCAGATCTTAGGTCGCCCTGGAGTAGATAATGCTGAATTAGAAGCTGTTTTACGTGAAGCAGTCTATCAAGGTGAAGCACGTCAGTTTTATCAAGCACAAGCGATCGTAGGCTTGGATGAAGAGTTCATGTTAAAAGCTCATTTAATGGTACCACAGGGCTATGAGCTCAATTTGCTATCGTATTTACTGAATTTTCAGATCCTTAATGCAGAGTATGCTAAGCGCTATGCCACTTCTAAACCGTACAGTGAAGACGATATCTATCTCTACTGTGATCCTGAATGGCATGATCCCCAATATCCAGACGGCTTAGCGCTATTTGACCCTGAACATAATGTGGCTGCGATCCTAGGCTTACGTTATTTTGGTGAGTTAAAGAAGGCAACTTTGACACTTGCTTGGGCAACAGCGCATCGTAATGGCTATACCGCTTGTCATGGAGGCGAAAAGACATTTCATTTCAAAGACAAACAAGATAAAGTCTTTGCTTTCTATGGCCTTTCAGGTTCAGGAAAATCGACCTTGACCCACGCTAAACATGCTGGAAAGTTTGATGATATCACGATCTTACATGATGACGCTTTTATTATCGACCGTAAGAATGGGAGTTCGATCGCCCTTGAGCCAGCGTATTTTGACAAGACAAGTGATTATTTACCTGGGTCAAAGGAAATGGAGTACTTCACTACGGTAATGAACGTCGGAGTCACCCAGGATATGCAGGGGAAAAAGACCTTGGTGACAGATGATCTGCGCAATGGTAATGGTCGGACGATCAAGTCGCGTTATTCAGCTAAAAATCGGGTCGATCGTGAACAAGCACCATTAGATTCGATCTTTTGGATCATGAAAGATGATAGTTTACCACCAGTCGTTAAATTATCAGATCCAGTGATCGCAGCAACGTTTGGACTGACTTTAGCAACTAAACGTTCAACTGCGGAAAATGTTATCGGTGAATCTCGGGATAAGTTAGTGATCGAACCTTTTGCCAATCCATTTAGAGTTTATCCATTGACTGAAGATTACCACGACTTCAAGGAGCTTTTTGAAAAACAACAGGCTAATTGTTATATCATCAATACGGATTCGTATAATGGTAAAAATATCGACAAAGATACGACTTTGGGTATTTTAGAAGCGATCGCCAACGAAAATGCTGACTGGACTGGACTCGGTACTTTACCACAGATGAGTTATCTAAGTATTCCGGGGTATGAAGTTGATTTAAATGATGCCACTTATGCTAAAAAATTACGCCAACGTTTGCAAGACCGGCTAGTTTGGGTAAATAATTACACTAAGACACATCCTAAAGAAGAATTACCAGTCGAGATCACCACAAAATTAGAAGAATTGATCACGAAATTGAACTAAAAAAAGAGCATTCGAAATTTTAAAAATTTCGAATGCTCTTTTTTTATCAGTGTGTCAGGTCACCAAGCTAATTTGCCATAGTAAGCTTTATTTTTAGCTTTTAGGTCAAGACGTGCCCAGTAATCGAGGATCGCAGCAATACAAAAACATAGCGGTTCATCGGCCTGTTCAGCAATATGAAATTCTAAGGCATTCCCAGTAGCTGTTTGAACTTCTGAGATCGTCATAATACATTGGCGTCCATGGTAGACTTTATAGTTAAATGTCATCAAATTACCGATGATAAACCAATTGAGCCCTTTGACAAAGAGCATTTCATGGCTGATACCATAATAACGTCGCAAAGAACCAACATGGTGGCGTCTGTCATAGAGATCAAACTTTGGAAAAAAGCCAAGAGTCCGCTGTTTGATCTCAGCTAGTCGTTCACCAGTAACGTTATAGACTGATAAGACGCCAGGTGAAAGACCCCACTTGCCAACTAATAGGTAGATCAGGCGACCAGAACTATCTTTGATGCGGATGGTCCCACGATTGGATAGTTCGGTGCGTCGAGTATATAGATTGCGCACATTAAGCACCTCGTTCTTGCTAGCACTGATTGACTTTAATTTTTCTTAGCCAAAACTTCTTCGATCGCGATCCCGGCGCCATCTTCGGTGTTAGGAGCAGTGATGTATTTAGCCAACATCTTCACTTCATCACTGCCGTTACCCATAGCATAACTGATCCCAGCGGCTTTGAGCATTGAGACGTCATTGTTGTTATCACCAATTGCCATTACATTGTCCATTGGGATATTCAAGCTATCCGCATAAGCTTGGAGTGCGACACCTTTTTGGGCATTGACGTGGTTGATCTCAATATTTCCAGGGCCCGAGGAGGTTATCACAAGATTGTCATTTTTAGAAAGTTCATCTTTGATCGGTCCTAAAACTTTTTGCCCTTCAGGACTAAAGACCACGATCTTGCCGATGACAGTTTTAGGATCATCAACTAGGTCCATATAGTTGTCAACATAATTGATATTCATAAGTTCCATTCGAGCTGAAGCTAAAGTCACCGCTAACTTATAAGGTGTATCAGGACTAATGCTAGCTAATAATTCAGCAAAGTTTTCGATCCGTTTAGCCTTATTATCAGAGCAAACGCCTTTAGCTGTGATCACTTCAAAGTAGAGCCCATTTTTCTTCAAAGTCAACATGATCTTTTTGGCAATGGAGTCTGGGATCGGAGCAGCGCTGATCTCTTTGCCGTTTTCGTCTAAAACAAAGGCACCATTCAAAGTGATCATTGGGCAGTTAAAGCCTGCTTCAGTGATCAACGGCTTAACTTCATCATAAGCACGCCCAGTTGAAACGATAAAATGGATGCCTTGTTTTTGTGCTTCCTTGACTGCAGCAGCATTTCGTTTGGAAATGACCATTTTGTCGTTTAACAATGTTCCGTCCATGTCAGACGCAATAATTTGAACCATAGTATAAAATCCCACCTTAATTTATCTAATGACTTCATTCTAACATGAAAGTAAAAATTTTACACACTCAGCACTTGTAAGCGCTAACGATGTTATTATTTTTAAGTTATGGTAAAATTAATGCGAGGTGTAATATATTGAAAGAATTGATTCATAATGATTGGCAGCAAGTTTTAGCGCCAGTGTTCGAATCGGAAAACTATGCCAAATTGCATAACTTTTTAAAATATGAATATGGTCATTACGTGATCCATCCGGATATGTACCACATCTTCGAGGCCTTTGAATGGACGCCTTTTTCACAAGTCAAAGTGGTGATCTTAGGCCAAGACCCGTATCATGGACCCAAACAAGCTCATGGATTGAGTTTTTCAGTGTTACCTGGAGTCAAGATCCCACCGTCACTGCAAAATATCTATAAAGAATTGCAAAGCGACTTAGGGATCGCACCGGTAAACCATGGTTATCTAAAAAAGTGGGCTAAACAAGGTGTATTATTGCTCAATTCGGTCTTAACTGTTCGGGATGGGCAAGCATTTTCTCATCGTGGTCAAGGTTGGGAAGCTTTAACGGATCTAGCTATCCAAGAATTATCCAAGCGGCCTATGCCAGTTGTATTTATCTTGTGGGGAAAAGCAGCCCAAAATAAGCTGGCTTTGATCGATCAGAGTAAAAATGTAGTCATCATGTCACCACATCCGAGTCCATTATCGGCAAGTCGGGGATTTTTTGGGTCAAAACCATTTTCAAAAACGAATGCAGCCTTAGAGGCAATGGGGGAAACACCGATCGACTGGCAATTGCCACAGACCGTAAACGTGTCACAAAAAGGAGGATTTTAAATGGAGATCTTAGAAACATTAAAGCAAAAAGTAAGTAAGCAACCCCTGACGTTGGTCTTTCCAGAAGGAGATGATAGTCGGGTCGTAAATGCGGCTGTTCGCTTAGCAAAAGAAGAATTATTGACACCGATCGTGTTAGGCTCTAAAGAACAAGTCCAAGCGCATAGCCGTGAGCCTTTACCACAAAATTTACAGGTTTTAGATCCAGAAACTTATCCTAAAGAAGAATTTGATAAGTTAGTTGCAGCTTTTGTGGAGCGTCGCAAGGGAAAAAATACGCCAGAGCAAGCTGCTGAGATGTTAAAAGACGTAAATTATTTTGGCACGATGCTGGTTTATTTAGGTCAAGCAGATGGAATGGTCTCAGGTGCGATCCATTCAACTGGGGCGACCGTTCGCCCAGCTTTACAGATCATCAAGACAAAACCAAATGTTAGACGGACGAGTGGGGCTTTCTTGATGTTACGTGGCGATGAAAAATATATTTTCTCAGATTGTGCGATCAATATCGATCCCGATGCTCAAGATCTAGCTGAGATCGCACTTGAAAGTGCTAAAACCGCGCGCTTATTTGATATTGAACCACGGATCGCTTTGATGAGTTTTTCGACTAAGGGTTCGGCTAAGGCACCATTAGTTGAAAAAGTGATCGAAGCGACTAAGATCGCGCAAAAATTAGCTCCTGAAGAAGCGATCGATGGCGAATTACAATTTGACGCTGCTTTTGTGCCAGGGGTCGCTGCCAAAAAAGCACCTGAATCACCGGTAGCTGGGAAAGCCAATGTCTTTGTCTTTCCGGAATTGCAATCAGGTAATATCGGATATAAGATCGCACAACGTCTAGGTGGCTTTGAAGCCGTCGGTCCGATCTTACAAGGGTTAAATCGCCCAGTTTCAGACTTATCACGGGGATGTGACGAAGAAGAAGTCTATAAAGTATCATTGATCACCGCCGCACAAGCAGCAGATGGGAAGTAACATGGAATTTCAAGTAAGTAATGCAGAACAGACACAAGCACTTGCGCAAAAATTGGCCACATATTTAAAGCCACAAGATCTTATCTTGTTAGATGGTGATCTTGGAGCGGGAAAGACGACTTTTACCAAGGGGTTAGCTAAGGGCCTTGGGATCAAAAAAAATGTCAAAAGTCCGACTTTTACTTTGATCCGTGAATACCATGAAGGACGTTTACCGCTGTATCATATGGACGTTTATCGTTTAGAAGATACTGGTGGGGCTGATTTGGGGTTAGAAGAATATTTTGATGGTGAAGGTGTCAGTGTAGTTGAGTGGTCACAATTTGTCGCCGATGAACTTCCAGCACAATATTTGGTCGTCAAGCTGTTAAAAGATGAAACAGATGATGATAAGCGCACATTAGTCCTTGAACCCCATGGTGCTCACTATGAACAGCTGATAGCTAACTTATAGCTGGTAGCAAGGCTGTGACATAAGACGTTATCTGGGCTTTAAAATAATAGTTTTGTTTGCTAATACAACAGTAAGGGACCTATCATGATGTTTGATCGTGATAGGTCCCTTACTATTTATCTGGTGTTGACGACATTGGGGCTTTTGTTATTTATTGTATTGACGCACAAAAGGCTTTAATTTTGTTGGACCAAATTCTTTAACTTGGTGTAATAAGATCTCAGCACAAGCATGACTATCAAAAAGCGCATTGTGGTGATGTTTTAGGTCGATCCCTAAACTATCACAAACGGTGTTTAACTTGTGATCAGGTAGATCTTGATAAAATTGCTTACTAGTTTTGACGGTATCTAAAACCATAAAGCTCGGTGTTGCTAGACCATAAGTAGCTAGCGTTTTATTTAAAACACTACAGTCAAATGGTGCATTATGGGCTACCACTAATTGATCTGGGGTAAAAAAGCTACTGATGTGAGGCCAAAGTTCTGCAAATGTTGGGGCATTGGCGACATCTTTGGCTGTAATACCGTGGATCTTGGTGTTAAAGCTCGAAAAGTTAGTCTGTGGATCGATCAAAGAATAAAGCTCATCAACGATCTGACCATCGCGGACAACAGAAAGTGCTAATGAGCAGGCACTACTTCGTTTAGCATTAGCAGTTTCGAAATCAAAAGCAATAAAATTCATTGATAACTTCCTTTCATATCATAACGAATTCAATTTAGTTCATCGGTTTCCAGTAATATTGGACAGTGATCAGAACCTAAGATCTCAGGTAGGAGCTGGCTGTCTTTTACTTGGGGAAGTAAAGCATTGGAGCAGATGAAATAATCGATCCGCCAGCCAGCATTGCGTGATCTAGCATTGAAACGATAGCTCCACCACGAGTAAGCCCCAGTTTTATCAGGGTAGAAGTGTCTAAAAGTATCGGTGAAGCCCCGCGCTAATAAAGCAGTCATTGCTTGGCGTTCTTGGATACTAAAACCAGCATTTTTTTGATTTGGCTTAGGATTTTTGAGATCGATCTCATTATGAGCAACATTTAGGTCACCACATAAGATAATCGGTTTTTGGGATGCTAAGTTGGTTAGATAGTCACTAAAAGCCGCTTCCCATTGAAGACGAAAATCCAAGCGCTTTAATTTATCTTGCGAATTAGGGGTATAACAGTTTACAAGATAAAAATCTTCATACTCTAGCGTTAAAACACGACCTTCTTGATCGAATTCAGTGATCCCAAGACCTTTGGACACAGTTAGTGGTTTTTTCTTGGTAAAGATCGCTGTACCTGAATAGCCCTTTTTTTGCGCATAGTTCCAATATTGATAGTAATTAGGGAGATCTAGGGCAACTTGACCTGCTTGGAGTTTGGTTTCTTGTAAGCAGAAGAATTCAGCATCTAGAGCGGTAAAAACTTCTAAAAAATTTTTCTTTAGCACAGCTCGTAAGCCATTCACATTCCATGAAATAAATTTCATCAGCACGCCTCACTATTAAATAAACTTATTTACCTAAGGATAAGACAAGGACTATCGCAAGTCAAAATAAAAAATGTTAAAATTAAGAAGATAAAAGAGATTTAAAGGTGTAAAACATGACAATAACAATAAATGAAAAAATCATAAATGAATTTCCTGAGATCAAGATCCGTTTAGCTGAACCATTATCCTTGTACACCAACACAAAAACAGGTGGACCAGCGGATATCGTGGCATTCCCCACAACGGGCAAACAAGCTCAAGCTTTAGTTTTATTTGCTAAGGAAAATGACCTGCCTTTGACTGTGATCGGTAATGCTAGCAATTTGATCGTACAAGATGGTGGCATTCGTGGGCTAGTGATGATCTTAACTGAATTAAATGAGATCTGGTGTGAAGGGAGCAAAGTACATGCTACTGCGGGGGCCTCTTTGATCGAAACGACCGAAGTAGCATATCGATACGGCTTGACTGGTTTAGAATTTGCAGCTGGTATTCCAGGTTCGATCGGAGGGGCGGTCTTTATGAATGCCGGAGCTTACGGTGGTGAGATCAAAGATGTCTTAGCTAACGTTACGGTGGTGACGCCTCGAGGTGAGCTAAAAACTTACACTAACGAAGAATTAAACTTTGGTTATCGGATGAGCCGTTTACAGGCTGAAGACGATATCGTATTAGAGGCCGTTTTTGAATTGGCAACAGGTGACAAACAACAGATCCGGCAACGTATGGATGAACTCAATTTCTTGCGGGCATCTAAACAACCGTTGGAGTATCCATCATGTGGGAGTGTCTTTAAGCGCCCAGTTGGCCATTTTACGGGGAAATTGATCCATGACGCAGGGCTTCAAGGTTTTACGATCGGAGGGGCGCAAGTATCTAAAAAACATGCGGGCTTTATCGTAAATATCGGTGGGGCAACAGCGACAGATTATTTGGCTGTGATCAAGCATATTCAAGCTGTGATCTTAAAAGAATTCGATGTACGCTTGGAGACTGAAGTTCGGATCATCGGTGAAGAAAAATAAAAGATAAGGCTGTAGCAAAAGACCCATCATGACTTTGCATCGTGATGGGTCTTTTGCTATCTGTATAGCACTACTGATTGCATTAGTTCGCATACTTTATGTTAGAGAAGCTTATTTTGACTGTCATACTGGTTGATCAACTGGCGGCCAATAGCGATCGCAGCCCAAATAATGAGTTGAATGATCGTCATAAAGATCACAAAGATCAACATGCGTGGGTTCCACATCGCAATGAGTTGCTTGATGACGGCATCAGGCTCGATAAAAAGATAGGCTGTGTGAAGTCGTAAAAAACGCCCCACATAGATCCCGATCGAAGCGGCTAAAGTCAAGATCAAAGCAAGCGATGTGCGCGGGATCCAGCCCCGTAATTTGAAACGGGCTTGAAGTGTTTGAGCAACATGCTCTAAACTCCAGATCCCCATCAGCGCACAACCAAAAGCGCTGGCGACTAGATTGGTAAAATTGAGCCACATGTGAAGATCAAAGCTCATTAAGCCATTAGTGGGATCATACGGATCCATCCGCGCTAAGTGAAAAAGATCGGTGATCACATAAGGGGCATTGGGATAGAATAAAAGCCACAGTAAAAATAACCCCCAGTAGATCAGTTTAGGTTGTGTTTTGTGCATATGCATGGCGATCTCGATCGGAATATAGCCGAGGAATGTATTTAGCAAAAGAAAGCTGTAAAACGATCCTTGCCGATAAACGGTCAAATAAACATAGAGCATATATAGCCAAAACGTGATCCTAACGATCCAAGTCAATTTTTTTGTCATAAAAATCACCTGCCATTATTGCCCTCTATTGTAGCAAAAAACAGGGACGATGAGTAATCTTTGACTCGATTTAGCGAAATCTTAAATTATTGGGTGAATAAGTATTCCCTGCCCCAAAGTTTGTGATCCATGCTATAATACAAATTGTTGAAATGTAGCAGAGGGGGGAAATTATGTCTATTGATTGGAGCAATCTATTTTCATGGCAGAATCTAGTTAGTTTACTAGATGTTCTAGTCGTTTGGTATGTGATCTACATGCTAATGATGCTCTTACGTGGAACTAAAGCGGTCCAGCTTTTTCGTGGGATCGTAGTTATCATCTTTATCAAGTTAGCGAGTTGGTATATCGGGCTTGAGACTGTTTCTTGGATCATGGACCAAGTGATCAATTGGGGGATCATCGCGATCATCGTGATCTTCCAGCCCGAGATCAGGCGGGGCTTAGAGCATCTAGGCCGCGGATCGTTGTTTGCCAATTACAATAGGAAAGAAAATGAAGCTGAGATAAAATTGGTCGATGCGCTTGATCAAGCGATCCAATACATGTCAAAACGGCGGATCGGGGCCTTGATCACAGTACAAATGAATACAGGGCTAGATGATTATATCGAAACCGGGATCCCACTTGATGCCGATGTCAGCGGGGCATTATTGATCAATATCTTTATCCCTAATACTCCGTTACACGATGGAGCGGTCATCATTAAAGATAATCGGATCGCCGTTGCTGCGGCTTACTTACCTTTATCTGAGAGTAATTTGATCCCAAAGGAATTAGGTACCCGGCACCGCGCCGCTGTTGGTATCAGTGAAGTGACTGATGCATTGACGATCGTTGTCTCTGAAGAAACTGGTGGTGTGACGATCACTAAAAATAATGAATTGATCCGTGATCTAACGCAACAAGATTATCGTAAGCTCTTGTATAATGAATTAGTACCAACACAAGAAGAAAAAACGAATGCCGTTGCGCGCTTTTTTACTGAGATCTTTGGTAAGAGGGGGCAAAAACATTGAAATTTGACAAACTTTTAGGTACTAAAAACATGTATCGGTTGCTCTCGCTATTTTTTGCGCTACTCTTATTTTTCTATGTTAGCTATCAAAGGCTAGGAACAACGCGAGTCTCGGATAAAGAGGTTGCTAATTCAAAATTGACAACGACTAAGACGTTATCCCTTAAAGTTCCGTTGACATTAAATGTTGACAACAGTAAGTATTACGTTACAGGTTATCCCGAAGAAGTCAAAGTCGACATTTCAGGGCCTAGTGCGCTAGTTACGACATTGGACAATACCCGTAATTTTGAAGTTTACGCTGATCTATCGGATCTAAAGTCAGGTACACACACCGTTAGATTAAAGACAAGTGGTTTCAATAAAGAATTGAGTGTAGCTTTGTCACCTGAAAAGATCAAAGTCAAGATCGCACCTAAAAAGACGGCCAAGATGCCGATCCAGGTCAGATATGATACTAGTTTGATCCAAAATGGTTATGTGGCGGGAAGTCCGTCTCTAAGCACCCAAACAGTTGATGTGACTGGGGCTAAAGCTGATATCGATAAGCTAGATAGTGTAGTAGCTAATCTCAATTTACCTGAAAATAGTCACGGTGATTATGGTCGTACCGTTTTATTACAGGCGTTAGATAAAGAAGGGCATGCCTTACCCGTCAGCTTATCGCCAGAAACGGTCAAAGTCAATTTGCCGATCAGCCAAGCGACCGCAACTAAGGAAGTCAAATTGGAACTAGTGACTGAGAATAATGGCGTTCCTGGCAAAACATATCAGCTTTCAACTGAAATTAAGACGGTCAAATTGCGGGGAACTAAGAGTGCTTTGGATAAGCTAAATAGTTTGCGGGTCCCGGTCTCTGTTACTGGAGTCAATGAATCAACAACTAAGACGGTCAGCTTGAGTCCGACAAAAGCGGGAGTCGCTAGTGTTACGCCAGCTTCGATCGTCGTTCAAATAACAGTTGATGATGAGCAAGACCAAGATTCGCTTGAAAGGGCACTACCAACGAGTTCGAGTTCAAGTAAGGTAGCGGAAAGTACAAGTTCAAGCCAGCAAAGTTCAACGGATGAGCTAAAAAATGATACGTCTGAAACTTCTAGTGCAACAAGTGGTTCAGAAGTTTCAAGTGATCGAACTACTAATTAAAAATGAGTATATAAAGAAATGAGGATTTAAGATGAAATATTTTGGGACTGATGGTGTCAGAGGAATTGCAAATCAAACATTAACACCAGAATTAGCATTTAAATTAGGACGCTGTGGGGGTTATGTTTTGACGCAACATGCTAAAAATAGTGAACAACCACCACGGGTCTTAGTCGCACGTGATACTCGGATCTCAGGCCAAATGTTAGAACAGGCATTGATCGCGGGGCTTCTTTCAGTCGGGATCGAAGTCTTCTCACTGGGTGTGATCACAACGCCTGGTGTTGCCTACTTAGTTCGTTTACAAGCAGCTGATGCAGGTGTTATGATCTCTGCTTCGCATAATCCAGTTCAAGATAATGGGATCAAGTTCTTCGGGGGCGACGGTTATAAATTATCTGATGACCAAGAAGAAGAGATCGAAGCGCTACTTGAAAAAGATGAAGATATTTTACCGCGTCCAGCAGCTGAAGGCTTAGGAACTTTGAATAATTATCGTGAAGGTGCATTGAAGTATACGCAATTCTTGGAACAAACGATCCCCGATGACCTTAGTGGAATGCGGATCGCTGTTGATGGGGCTAATGGGGCAACTAGTGCTTTAGTTTCACGTTTGTTTGCTGATCTTGGGGCTGAATTTGAAACAATGGCTACAAGTCCAGATGGTCTAAATATCAATGCTGGTGTCGGGTCTACTCATCCTGAAGCTTTAGCTAAATTTGTTTTAGAGACTAAAGCTCAAGTCGGAGTAGCATTTGATGGTGATGGCGATCGCTGTATTGCAGTCGATGAATTAGGAAATATTATCGATGGTGACAAGATCATGTATATTTGTGGAAAATATATGAGTGAACGTGGTCGCTTGAAAAAAGATACGATCGTAACGACTGTCATGAGTAATATTGGCCTTTATAAGGCAATGCAACAACATGAATTGAATTCCGTCAAGACTAAGGTCGGTGACCGGTATGTGGTCGAAGAAATGCGCAAGAGTGGCTACAACGTTGGTGGTGAACAATCAGGACACGTAGTCTTTTTAGATTTCAACACGACTGGTGATGGAATGTTGACCGCACTTCAATTATTAAATGTGATCAAACAAACTGGCAAGCCACTTTCAGAGTTGGCTGCCGAAGTGACGACTTACCCACAAGAATTAGTCAATGTTCGCGTGACAGATAAGAAGTTAGCCCTTGAAAATCAAGCCATCAAGGATATTATTGCCCAAGTTGAAGAACAAATGGGCACTGAAGGACGCGTGCTAGTTCGTCCTAGTGGTACAGAAGATCTCTTGCGTGTAATGGCAGAAGCGCCAACTAAAGAATTGGTACACGACTATGTGATGCAGATCGTAGATGTTGTTAAGGCTGAAATGGGTATCGAAGAATAGTCTCAAAAAAAGCAGGTGCACACACCTGCTTTTTTTGATATCTCACTTTATCTAAATAAATTGATTATGTAATTTAAGATCCTAAATGCCAAGTAGATACAGCTAGTTACGATGAAAAAATAGAGTAGGGCAAATAATATCGGAACAAACCAAGCATTGGTATGAAACAATACTAACATAGTCTGAAGTTCAGCCTTAGCGCTTTTTGTTTGATCTAAGAGTAAAAAAATTAGACGAATAAGCGAAATGAAGCATCCTAAGTAAAGGCTTGCTTTAAATTGAGTACGATTGATCATGAATAGTAGCCAGGCTATCTGCGTTAGCTTAAATAGCGAATCCTTTCTTTATCTATTACTAAAACGTTTAGACTAGCGAAGCCTAAAGTGTTAGAACTATAGATTTATTATAATATGGATAAGCTGACTTGAGTAGGAATTTTTTGAGGGACAATAAAAATTTAAAAGTTTGAGGGTTAAAGTTTGACATCGCTTTCAAAAAGGTATATCGTGAGAGTGTAAGGTATGATTAATTACCTTCTAATCAATTCTCTTTCTCTCTTATGCCACCGCTGTAGTCTTACTAGAAGCTACAGCGGTTTTTGTGTATAATGAATGGGACTTTTGATAAAAGAGAGGATGCCGTTATATGAAAAGTAATGAAACTTTGAATTTGATCGAAGAGATCACACGTAAAGATGGCACTAAATATTACGAGATCTCCAATATCCCACAAAACGGTCGGGCCGAGTTAGCTGCTGTCCGGGGATTTATTGAGAGTGTTAGGATCTTACAACTGAATATCCCACGTTCAAGTAGTTTGATCAAGTACGAAAAATACATCAACGAGAATTTTGAAATGCCAGCTGAAGATTTTGATCATTTTGAAGAATGGGTAAAAACCCCCGAAATGCAAGAAGTCGTAAATACGATCTTGCGGGAAAATCATATTGCATAATTATATATAAAAACCAGAGTTAAGAGATAATATTCTCTAAACTCTGGTTTTTATTTTATCTTTAATATTTTATATATTAGCAAAACGTTAACTAAAGGCTTAATTAATTCTTAAAGTTCAATTATACACCTTGAAGGAGTAAGTATCAACCAAAAACCTTTGCAAAAATATGGATATTTTGAAATGTCGTAATAGAATATTATATATTTTTGTGTTAAAAATACAGGGTATATTTCTAATGTTTTTTACATTTATATGTTATTATGTATATAGGATATGTGTTAATTATTTTGATAAGGAGGAAAGAGGAATGACCGCTGGTTTTGATTTGTCTCAGGAAATGGAAACGTTTGCTAGAGGCGAAAATTTTCATGCACAAACTTTTTTGGGGGCACATCCAGCTACAAAAGCAGGATATGTCTTTCGTGTGTGGGCCCCAAAAGCTCAACAAATTTGGCTAGTTGGTGAGTTTAATGATTGGCAAGAAGATCTGCCAATGAAGTTGGGAGATCATGGTATTTGGAGTGTGGTGGCGCCAAATGCTAAACATGGACAAATGTACAAATTTAAAGTCAAACAACATGATGGTCGTATCGTATATAAGATCGATCCTTTTGCCTTTCGCTTTGAAGAACGTCCAAATGATGCATCGATCATCTATGACATTCCAGAATATAAATGGCATGATGGTTTATGGCGCGGACGTCATAAACGTTCGAATTATTTTGAACGCCCAATGAACATTTATGAGATCCATCCGGGTTCGTGGAAGTCACATGCTGATGGTACTTTGTATACGATCGGGGATCTGACAAAAGAATTGATCCCATACTTAAAGAAAATGAATTATACCCACGTTGAATTTATGCCTTTGATGGAACATCCCTTAGGTGCTTCTTGGGGGTATCAATTGATCGGGTATTTTGCGGTCAGTTCAGCTTATGGAACTCCAGAAGAATTTCAAGCGTTCGTTGATGCGTGTCATAAAGAAAATATTGGAGTGATCGTGGATTGGGTCCCAGGTCATTTTTGTATCAATGATGATACCTTACCATATTACGATGGGACTCCGACTTTTGAGTATGAAGATCCAGATCGAGCTAAAAATATCGGCTGGGGTTCGCAAAACTTTGACTTGGGTAAACCAGAAGTTCAATCTTTCTTGCTTTCAAGTGCTTTTTTTTGGATCGAAAAATTCCATTTGGATGGTTTACGGGTCGATGCAGTCTCCAATATGATCTATTTGGATTATGATGAAGGTCCTTGGAAACCAAATATTTATGGTGGGAACCGAAATTTAGAAGGATGGCATTTTTTACGCAAATTAAACAAAGAAGTCAAGTTTGCTCATCCTAAAGTGGTCTTGATCGCTGAAGAAAGTTCGGCTGGGACAAAAGTGACGGGCATGTTAGAAGAAGATTCATTGGGCTTTGACTACAAGTGGAATATGGGCTGGATGAATGACGTCTTGAACTTTTATCAAATGGATCCACTCTTTAGAGGCGATCACTTGGATATGTTGACCTTTTCTTGGATGTATCGTTTATCGGAGAATTACATTTTGCCATTATCTCATGATGAAGTCGTCCATGGTAAGAAGAGCCTGTTGCACAAAATGTGGGGCGGGGATCGCTACAAGCAATTTGCCCAACTTAGGAATTTACTCACTTATCAAATAACACACCCTGGGAAAAAATTACTCTTTATGGGGGGCGAATTTGGACAATTCATCGAATGGCGTTACTACGAAGGTTTGACTTGGGACAGTTTAGATGACGAACTAAATAAGAAAATGCAACATTTTACAGCTAAACTCAATGAATTTTATCGTGAACACCGTGCGCTATGGGAATTAGAGGATAAAGAAGAGAGTTTAGAAGTGATCGATGCTAATAACAAGACGGCGACTATCTTGAGTTTTATCCGGCATGGTAAGCGGAAAAAAGACTTCTTAGTGGTAGTCATGAATCTCACTACGATCGAGCAGCAAAACTTCGAGATCGGCGTGCCTTATCCAGGAAGTTATCGTGAAGTTTGGAATACTGAAATGGAAGAGTTTGGTGGAACTTGGACCAAGCATAATCCGTTGGCTAAGACTAAAGAAAAAGTCTTTAAGAACTACGATCAAGTGCTCAGCTTGACCGTTCCGGCCCTAGGTGTCGTGATCTTAAAACCAGAAGATGTGAATTTACGTTACGTCAACAAGAAATATCTCGAATCTAAAAAGGCAAAGAAAGTTAAAGCAAAAGCAGTCACTAAAAAGCAAAAACAACAAGCTAAGGGAGGTAAAGGACGTCAAGAAAAGCGTCTGGAAAAATAATGAAAAACGAAATGTTAGCAATGATCTTAGCTGGTGGTAAGGGGACCAGACTAGGGAAATTAACGCAAAATATCGCTAAACCCGCTGTACCGTTTGGGGGACGGTATCGTATCATCGATTTTACTTTAAGTAACTGTGTCAATTCAGGGATCAAAAATATTGGAGTCGTAACCCAATATCAACCACTTGTTTTAAATAATCATATCGGTAATGGGGCTAGTTGGGGCTTGGATCGTTTGGATTCTGGGGTCACGATCTTACAACCTTATTCAAATAATGAGGGTTCTAAGTGGTTTGAGGGTACTTCACATGCCATCTACCAAAATATCGACTACATTGAGTCAATGGATCCAGAGTATCTTTTAGTTCTTTCAGGTGATCATATCTACAAGATGGATTATGAAGATATGCTAGCTAAACACAAGAAGAGCAATGCCGCGCTTAGTGTAGCCGTGATCGATGTTCCTTGGGATGAGGCTAGTCGTTTTGGGATCATGAATACCGATGAAAATGACCGGATCATTGAATTTGAAGAAAAGCCAGAAAAACCAAAGAGCAACCACGCTTCGATGGGGATCTATATCTTTACTTGGGCCCGATTGCGCGATGTGTTGTTGAATAGTTTCAAAAAAGACGTTGATATGTATGATTTTGGTAAAAATGTTATTCCATTTTACATTAAGAGTGGGGATAATGTGCAGGCTTATCACTTCTCGGGCTACTGGAAAGATGTTGGGACGATCGATTCTTTATGGACAACGAATATGGAATTTATCGACAATGAAGGTGATCTGAATGTGCGCGATAAAACATGGCCGATCTACTCGAAAAATCCGATCGCACCACCACAATTTATTACTAATACTGCCCGCGTTAAAAATTCAATGATCGTGGATGGTTGCTTTATTTCAGGTAGGATCGAACACAGTATTTTAGCAGCAAACGTTCAGGTCAAAGAAGGTTCAGTCGTGAAGGATAGTGTTGTGATGACGGGCGCTTCGATCGGTAAAAATGTAATTATCAACCGTGCGATCATCGGGGAAAATGCAATTATTGGTGATGGTGCTGTGATCGATGGAACAGATGAGATCGCAGTAGTTGGCAATTCAGAAGTATTAGGGGTGACAATTAATGAAGGCTAATAAGATGTGTGCGATTTTAGGTAATGAGCATGAATATAACGGGTTATTGCCATTAACGGCAAATCGCCCACTCTCTACACTTTATTTTGATTGTAAATATCGGATCATGGATTTTGCATTATCAAGTGCTGTCAATGCCAATATCAGGACTGTTTATATGATCTTGAATGAAGGGCGCTTTAAGTCAGTTTTTGATCATTTAGGTGGCAGTCGTGAATGGGGCTTGGATAGTATCGGGAGTTACCAATATCTTGGCTTTTATCAAGATATCTTGCGTAAAAAAGCTGAGGGTAAGCCATATTTTAGCGATATGATCGGCTTTTTAAAGAAATCAAAATCAGAATATACGGTTTTCTTTGGCAATAAGATGTTGTGCAATGTTGACTTACGTTCGATCTTGGATGTTCATCAAACCCATGATAGTAAGATCACAGTTGTCTTTAAACGGGTACCTAAAGAAAAAATCGCACCTGATGATTGCATTTTGACGCTCGAAGAAGATAATAGAGTTAAGCAAACGGATATTTTCAGTGAGCTTGATGAAGCTTTAGACCTTTACAACTTATCGATGAGCATCTTTTTAGTCAAAACTGATTGGTTGATCGATCTTTTGCATAAGGGACAAAATGCGGGCGCGCCAGCAAGTGTGCAGGAATTATTGAACCGGGAAATGACACGGACCAACACACGCGCTTACGAATATACAGGTTACTTGAGCAATATTTATGACATCAAGAGCTACTATGATGCCAACATGGATATGCTTGATCCCGAGCATTTCAACACTTTATTATTCTCCAGTCAACGTGTGATCACGCGGACTAAAAACGAAGTGGCGACCCATTTTTATGATTCTTCTGATGTCAACTCCAGTCAAATTGCGACTGGTTGTGTCATCAAAGGGAAAGTTGATCGCAGTTTAGTTTCACGGCGGACTACGATCGAAGAGGGCGCCCGTGTCAAGGATTCTGTGATCATGAGTAATGCGCAGATCAAACGCGGAGCTAAGTTGCAATATGCGATCTTAGATAAAAATGTTGAAGTCGAAGCTGGCGTCACGATTCAAGGAACACCTGAAAATCCAGTTGTGATCACAAAGAATAGTCATATTGTGGCAGATATCTATGGGGGCGAAAATTAGTGAAGATCTTATTTACCGCAGCGGAATGCGCACCATTTTTTAAAACAGGGGGACTCGGTGATGTTGCCGGGGCGTTACCTAAGAGCATGGCTAAAAAGGGAAATGAAGTTAAAGTCGTTTTGCCTTTTTACACAAAAATGCCAGAAAATTATCAGTCACAGTTGACCGATCTCTTTAATTTTTATGTTGCTGTTGGTTGGCGCAATGAGTATTGTGGTGTCAAAGTTTTAGAGTTAGACGGTGTTGAGTATTATTTCTTAGATAACAAGTATTATTTTGATCGTCCTGATCTTTACGGCTATTACGATGATGGCGAACGCTTTGCCTTTTTCCAACAAGCCGTGATCGAATTGATGGAGCGGATCGATTATATTCCTGACATCTTACATGTCAATGACTATCATACTGCCTTTATTCCTTTCTTATTACGGGAAAAATACGGTTGGATCAAAGCTTTTGGTCATATTGCAACTGTGCTTACGATCCACAACCTTGAATTTCAAGGGCAGTACGGGCGCGATGTCTTGCCTGAACTCTTTGGCATGTCGACTAAACGCTATGATGATGGGACGATCCAAATGGGGACGGCTGTGAACTTTATGAAAGCCGGTATTTTTTACGCCGATCGGGTCAATACAGTCAGCCCGACTTATGCTGCTGAGATCCAGACACCTGAATTTGGGTATGGCTTAGATGAAGTTTTACGGATGGTCAATTATAAGCTTTCCGGTATCTTGAACGGGATCGATTATGATACTTTTGATCCTAAGACTGATAAAGCATTACCGTATAAATTCGATCGCAAGAATTTAAAGGGCAAAGCTAAAGATAAGGCTGCTTTGCAAAAGAAATTTGGTTTGCCAGTCAGAAAAGACGTCCCATTGATCGGGGTCGTCAGTCGTTTGACCTATCAAAAGGGCTTTCAGTTAGTGGTCCAAGAGATGGCAAATTTGATGCAATTTGACGTCCAATTTGTCTTATTGGGCACCGGATATGAGAATTTTGAGCATGACTTTACTTATTTTGCGGGACGTTATCCAGATAAATGTAGCGTCAGCATCAACTTCGATGTTGATTTAGCTCAGCAGATCTATGCTGGCTGTGACATGTTCTTGATGCCCTCTGCTTTTGAACCGTGTGGATTATCACAGTTGATCTCTATGCGTTACGGAACTTTGCCGATCGTTCACCAGATCGGTGGGTTACGTGATAGTGTGTGGGCTTACAATCCAATTGAACAGGTCGGGACTGGCTTTGGTTTTGAGGAATTTTCTTCATTTTGGATGATGGAAGAGATCAAGTCGGCGCTTAGTGTTTATAATGATCAACCAAAGGTCTGGCAGAAGATGATGCGTATTGCAATGGAATCAGATTTTAGTTGGGATAGTGCAAGTCAAAATTATTTAGACTTGTATGCACAAATTTTAAGATAGTCACAAGGAGTTTGTCAGCTATCGGGTTTATAAGGGAGGATATTTAATGAAAATCACACAGGAGCGTTTTGTACACGAGTTTAAGAAGCGGTTGGCAGAGAAATTTGCGCTGGATGTCAAAGATGCTGCTCCGATCGAGTTGTACCAGACTTTAGTTTCAGTGGTCAAATCGGGTTATTCCGAAATTTGGCGCAATACTTGGAAGAGTTATGTCAAAAATGATCAAAAGCAAGTTTATTATTTTTCGATCGAATTTTTACCAGGGCGGTTATTAAAGAGCAATCTTTTGAACATGGGTTGGTACGATGTGGTCGATAAGGGCTTAAAGCAAATGGGACTTAGCTTGGATAAGATCTCAGAGTCCGAAGTTGATATGGCACTTGGTAATGGGGGCTTAGGTCGTTTAGCTTCTTGTTTTATGGATGCTTTAGCTTCAGATGGCTTACCAGGTAATGGAAATGGTATCCGCTACAAATATGGTTTGTTCAAGCAAAAATTTGTTGATGGTTACCAGATCGAGTTACCAAATGAATGGTTGACTGATGGTAACAATTGGGCTGTCGCGCGTAAAAGTAAAGCGGTCGATGTTTTGATGGGTGGCCAAGTTCATTTGATCGATAATGGTAAATATTTAGAAGCAATCTATGAAGGCGCCGATGTGATCAAGGCTGTGCCTTATGACACGGGGATCGTTGGTTATCGCAATGATCACGTTAATACGATGCGACTTTGGGATGCTCAGATCCCAGCTTCAGAAGAAGTTAAATATCCAACGATCGAGGACCGGCGTCGGGTCGAGGATCTGACCTCAGTGCTTTATCCTGATGATTCGAACTATGAAGGCCGTATTTTACGCTTAAAGCAAGAATATTTCTTTACGTCGGCTGGGATCCAAAGCATCATTCGGCACTATAAGAAATATGATCGTCCGTTAAATGAGATCAGTGAACATATTGCGATCCATATCAATGATACGCACCCTGCTATGTGTGTGGCTGAATTTATGCGGATCTTGCTTGATAAAGAGCATATGGACTGGGATGAAGCTTGGCAACAAACAGTCAAGACGATGAGTTATACTAATCACACGATCATGGCTGAAGCTTTGGAAAAATGGCCTGTTGAAATGTTGGCAAAAGTCCAACCGCGTATCTTGCAGATCATCCAAGAGATCGACCGGCGCTATGCTTTAGAACTTGAAGGTAAAAAAGATCATGACTTCATCGAACGGACACGGATCATCAAAGACGGCATGGTCAAGATGGCTCATTTAGCAATTATTGGTTCACATAGTACTAATGGTGTAGCTAAGTTGCATACAGAATTGTTGGAAAATGATGTTTTACGTGATTTCTACGAATTGTACCCTGAACGTTTCAATAATAAGACAAATGGGATCACAGTTCGGCGTTGGCTCCAAGTAGCTAACCCTGAACTAGCTAAGACGATCGATCAAGCGATTGGAACGGCTTGGCGCTTTGATGCTAAGAAATTGCATGAACTAAAAAATCATGTTGGTGATAAAAAGTTATTAGAAAAGATCGGTAAAGCTAAACTCGATAATAAGAAGAAGTTAGCCGCCTTTATCAAAGAAGATACTGGCATCGAAGTTTCACCGCATGCGATCTTTGATGTTCAGATCAAGCGCCTGCATGCCTATAAACGGCAATTACTCAACTTGTTACACATTGTTAAATTGTATTTAGATCTTAAAGATGATCCAAACCGCGATGTTGAACCACGGGTATTTATTTTTGGGGCTAAAGCTGCACCAAGTTACCACTATGCTAAAGCGATCATCAAGTGTATCAATGAAGTTGCTAATATGATCAATAATGATGAGACGATCAATGATAAGTTAAAGGTCGTCTTCTTGGAAAACTATGGTGTTTCATTGGCGGAAAAGATCATTCCGGCTGCTGATGTTGGCGAACAGATCTCAACGGCAACTAAGGAAGCTTCAGGGACCTCTAATATGAAATTGATGTTAAATGGTGCTTTGACAGTAGCGACCTTAGATGGAGCTAATATCGAGATCAAAGACTATGTTGGTGAAGATAACATCTTTATCTTTGGTTTGACAAAAGATGAAGTTTTAGAATACGAGAAGAACCATAACTATCATGCTACCGAATACTACGATAACGATCCGGTCATCAAACGTGTCTTGGATGCTTTCGTTGATGGGACGATCCCAAATATTGAAGTTGAGGGGCATGAGATCTATGATTCCTTATTGCGGGTCAATGATGAATACTTTGTTTTACGTGATTTTGCTTCCTATGTCCAAGTTCAAGAAGCTGTTAGTGAAGCTTACAAAGATAAGCAAAACTGGAATAAGATGTGTTTGGTAAATATTGCCAATGCCGGCTATTTCTCAGCCGATGATACGGTTGAAAAATATGCTAAAGAGATTTGGAATATCCAACCAAACGCAACTGAAATGAAGGGAAAAGCAAAAGATGTATATCCACTTTGATTCGTGGCAAGAAAAGTATAAAAAACCGTTTGGGGCGATCAAAGTCGGTCGACCAGTAGAATTCATGCTTGAGGCTTATGACGTTGATGTTACTAGTGTTGAACTTTACGTCTATGCCGATGGAAAGTTGATCCCAGAGATCGTCGGAATGGAAAATAAGAGTTCAGGGCGTTATTATGCAACCTATGTCCCGAGAAAAAGTGGTTTGTATTTCTATTATTTCAAACTGGTGATCCGGCAACATGAACATGAACTTGTACGCTATTACTGTGCTAATGACGGAGGGCAAGGTCAGTTGATCGAGAATAGCGAAGTATTGGAAAATAATTCTTACCAGCTGACCTGTTATGATAAAACCGTTAATGCACCTGAATGGTATCAAAATGGGATCTGTTATCAGATCTTTCCTGACCGTTTTTATAATGGAAATCTAGATGGTTATATCGAAGGTAAAAAGCGGGATACCTTTATCTATGCAACGATCCAAGATGATCCAATGTACATCAGAAATCACGACGGCAGTATTGCCCGTTGGGATTTCTATGGTGGAAATCTCAAAGGGATCATTAAAAAGATCCCGTATCTAAAAAAATTAGGTATTTCGATCATTTATTTGAATCCGATCTTTGAAGCGGCAAGTAATCACCGTTATGATACTAGCGATTATTTCAAGATCGATCCGATGTTGGGCAATGAAAAAATTTTTAAAGAATTATTGACTAAGTTGCATAAAGCTGGGATCCATTTGATCTTAGATGGAGTCTTCTCCCATGTGGGGCGTAACAGTAAGTACTTTAACTTTAACGGCAACTACGGCAAACATGCTGGAGCTGCGCGAGATAAGAATAGCGAGTATTATCCGTGGTTTAGTTTTGAACGCTATCCAGATAAATATCGTTGTTGGTGGGGCAATGCAGATCTCCCAGTTGTAGATAAGAACAATCCCCAATTTCAACAGTTCATCTACGGTGAAAAGAACAGTGTTTTAGCTAAATGGAATCAATTAGGCGTAGATGGTTGGCGCTTAGATGTCGCAGATGAGTTACCTGATCCATTTATTGCTAAGATCCGTAAGAACTTAGACGGTTATCGTGAGCGCTTGTTATTAGGTGAAGTTTGGGAAGATGCTTCTAATAAAGTTGCTTATAGTCAACGGCGCCACTATGTCAAGGGAGACGAGTTAGACGGTGTCATGAACTATCCTTTGCGTGAAGCGATCTTAGACTTATTGGCACAAAAGCGTTCTGCTGAAACGATCGCTAAAGAGATGATGAAATTACGGGAAAATTATCCATTAGACTTTTATCTAAATTCGCTCAATAATATCGGGACTCATGATACAAAGCGGGTCTTGACTGCTTTGGGAGGCGATGTGACTAAAGTCAAGCGTGCTTTTGAATTACTTTTCATGTTCCCAGGGGTACCATGTATTTATTATGGTGATGAAGTCGGTTTGCCTGGTGGAACTGATCCAGATAATAGACGCTTTTATCCTTGGGGGCGTGAAGATCACGGCCTTTTGGAGCACGTACGTTCATTGACGGCTAAACGTCAAGCTGAACCTGCTTTGATCAAAGGAGAATTGACTTTGCTAGCTGGTGAAGGTTTCTTTGGAGTTGGGCGCTATCAAGCAGGACGTAAAGTAGTCTATCTGTTGAATGCTAGTGAAAAACCAAATGAATTTTATGCTGATAAATTGCAACAATTCCATGATGAATGGAATCTGCGGGCCATGATGACTAAGGCTAACGGTAAAGAATTTGGACCGTTTGAGAGTATCACGTTAACATCTGATAATTGTTAAGCAAAATAGTGTTTAGAGGAGTGATCTTCTAGACACTATTTTTTTGTGAGCGCGGTGTTTTTTTTACATAATCTTTACATAACGACCCAAATGTTTTTACAAAAAAGGCATAAAATTAAAGGTGTAATTAACTCTAATATTTTAGGAGAATTCAGGATGAAAAAAGCAATTGTTAGTTTTGTAATACTTTTGATGGCAGTCTTTTTTCTTGCGGGCTGTGCAGGACAAAAAAATGATAAACAAAATATTACGATCGTTGGTTCAACAGCCTTGCAGCCAATGGTAGAAATGGCGGCTGAAGAATATCAACGTGATCACAGTGATGTAAGTATCACAGTCCAAGGTGGTGGTTCAGGTACAGGTTTGAGTCAGGTTCAAGCTGGGGCGGTCACGATCGGTAATTCAGACGTATTTGCTCGGGAATTACCCGGGATCAAACCTAAAGAACTAGTCGATCATACTGTAGCAGTTTTAGGTTTAGCCCCAGTTGTCAATAAAGATAGTGGCGTAAAACAAGTAACAATGGCGCAATTACGTGGCATCTTTACCGGTAAATACACGAACTGGAAACAATTGGGGGGAAAAGATCAAAAGATCATGGTCATCAATCGTGCCCAAGGTAGTGGGACCCGTGTTGCTTTTGAGAATAACGTGATGCAGGGGCAAAAAATGTTGAAAGCTCAAGAACAAGAATCAAATGGCACGGTACAACGTATGGTCGCAAGTACGCCTGGTGCGATCAGTTATTTGTCATTTTCATACATCAATAAAGATATGACGGCGCTAAAAGTGGATGGGATCAAACCAACTGCTGAAAATGTCAAAGATAATTCTTGGAAGATCTGGGCGTATGAACATATGTATACGAAGGGCAAACCAGATAAAATGACAAAACGCTTTTTAGATTATATGTACTCAGATGTCGTGCAAAAGAATTTGGTGACAGCATTAGGTTACATTCCGATCAATGAGATGAAGGTACAAAAAGATGCTAATAACCAAGTAACACCAATTATCACAGATGAGGTGAAACAAGATGGATCCAATTAGAGAAAAAATTTTAAAACCGTCTAAGGAGACGCGTCAAGACTTCGTGGGTAAAACACTGAGTTATGCCAGCATTTTTTTGATCGTCGGAGTTGTGTTAGCGATCTTTTTATTTGTTGCTTCAAAGGGGATCGCGACTTTTACGCAAAATAAAGCTAGTTTAGTGGAATTTTTAACGGGAAGTGAATGGAATCCAGGCGCTAATGGACCAAATGGGCGGCCACTAGTTGGGGCTTTACCAATGATCTTAGGCTCTTTTGGGGTAACCTTATTGGCTGCGCTATTTGCGACCCCATTTGCGATCGGGACAGCGCTTTACATGACTGAACTTTCGTCTAAAAGAAGTCAAAAGTTCATGCAAAGTGTCATCGAATTATTAGTTGGGATCCCATCAGTTGTTTACGGTTTTATCGGCTTGACGGTCGTTGTTCCTTTTGTGCGTGATCATTTTGGCGGTTCAGGTTATGGGATCTTGTCTGGGTCGTTTGTGCTCTTTGTGATGGTCTTACCAACGATCACTTCGATGACAGTTGACAGTTTGCGCGCTGTACCCAAGTATTATAAATCAGCTTCGCTAGCTTTAGGAGCAACTGAATGGCAAACGATCTATCGTGTCTTATTACGTGCAGCTTTGCCAGGTATCATGACTGCGATCGTTTTTGGGATGGCACGAGCTTTTGGTGAAGCGTTAGCCGTCCAAATGGTCATCGGTAATGCGACCCTGTTACCAGAAAGTTTATTAGCTCCGGCTTCGACCTTGACCAGTGTCTTGACGATGGGGATCGGTAATACAGTTATGGGAACTGTTTCCAACAACGCTTTATGGTCATTAGCGTTAGTCCTCTTGTTGATGTCATTATTCTTCAACATTGCAGTGCGCTTTATCAGTCGGAAAGGAAAGATGTAATCTATGAATACGAAAAAAGTAAATAAACTTGCTTTAGGTGTGATCAAATTGATCGCCGGGATCGTGGTCTTGATCTTAGCCTTTTTGATCGGACGGATCTTATTAAACGGTCTTCCCCATGTTTCGTGGCATTTCTTGACGACACCTTCACGTTCCTTTACTGCTGGTGGCGGGATCGGGATCCAGTTGTTCAACTCCTTTTATCTATTGGTCTTGACACTATTGATCTCATTTCCACTTTCTTTAGGTGCAGGGATCTATCTAGCTGAGTATGCACCTAAGAATCGTGTGACTGAAACGGTGAGAATGGCGATCGAAGTTTTGAGTTCTTTACCGTCAGTGGTTGTTGGGTTGTTTGGCTTTCTGCTCTTTGTGGTCCAATTCAAGATGGGCTTTTCGATCATCTCAGGTGCGATCGCCTTAACATTTTTCAACTTACCGTTATTGACGCGTAATGTTGAAGATTCATTAAATAACGTTCCTAAATTACAACGTGAAGCTGGCTTAGCCTTAGGGTTATCCAAATGGCATACAGTCACGAAGATCATTTTGCCTGAAGCTTTACCAGGGATCATTACTGGGATCGTGCTTTGTGCCGGCCGTGTTTTTGGTGAAGCAGCTGCTTTGATCTATACTGCTGGTCAAAGTGCAACTAATATCGATTTTATGAATTGGAATCCATTTAGTGAATCAAGTCCGCTAAATCTTTTCCGACCAGCGGAAACTTTGGCGGTGCATATCTGGAAGATCAACTCCGAAGGGATCATGCCAGATGCTGAACAGATCTCAGCTGGTGCGTCAGCTGTTTTGATCGTGGCGGTCTTGATCTTTAATTTATCGGCGCGTTATTTGGGCAATCGCTTGTACAAACGCTTGACTGCAAGTAAATAGATGAGGAAGATGACAATGAATGTAGGTAAATATGATTTAAATGAGACATCGATCTTAAAATTTGATCCAAAAGTTCAAGAAGTTGCGCTCTCGACCCATGATCTGCAAGTTTATTATGGTAACAAACATGCTTTTTTTGATGGCAACCTTCAATTTGAGCGCTATAAGATCACAGCTTTAGTTGGGGCCTCTGGATCTGGGAAATCGACGTTCTTGCGTTCCTTGAACCGAATGAACGATGACGTAGCGACCGTGACAGGTGAGATCATGTATCGCGGGATCGACATCAATTCCAAAAAGATCAACCTCTATGAGATGCGTAAACAGATCGGGATGGTTTTTCAACGACCTAATCCATTTTCTAAATCGATCAAAGAAAACATCACGTTTGCTCTTAAGGAAAATGGGATCAAAGATAAGCAAAAATTAGATGAGATCGTAGAAAAGAGCTTACGCGGGGCTGCATTGTGGGATGAAGTCAAAGATGACTTGAATAAGAGTGCTTTGGCTTTATCTGGGGGGCAACAACAACGCCTTTGTATTGCCCGAGCGATCGCAATGGGGCCTGATATCTTGTTGATGGACGAACCTTGTAGTGCGCTTGATCCGATCTCAACTTTAAAAGTTGAAGAAACGATGCTTGAATTAAAGAAAAAATATACGATCATCATTGTGACCCATAATATGCAACAGGCTTCACGGGCAAGTGACTACACAGCCTTTTTCCACATGGGACATGTGATCGAATACGATAAGACAAAAAATATCTTTACCAATCCACGGATACAAGCAACTGAAGATTATATCTCAGGGAATTTTGGTTAGGACGAGGTTTATCATGGAAAAAGAAAAAATTATTACGAGTCAAAATGTTCATTTATACTATGGACAAAAAGAAGCTTTAAAAGGGATCGATCTAGATTTTCCTAAATCTGGTATCCATGCGCTGATCGGTCCTTCAGGTTGTGGGAAGTCGACTTATCTGAGATGTTTGAATCGGATGAATGATTTGATCGATAATGTTAAAATTACAGGAGCGATCAAATTAGACGGCCAAGATATCTATAGTCCTAAGACGGATACGGTCGAATTGCGCAAAAAAGTTGGTATGGTCTTTCAACAGCCTAATCCATTTCCGTTTTCGATCTATGAAAATGTTGTCTATGGTTTACGGATCGCTGGAGTCAAAGATAAACAATTGTTGGATGAGCGGGTCGAAACAAGTTTGAAACAAGCGGCTGTGTGGGATGATGTTAAAGATGACTTGCATAAGAGTGCATTAGCCTTGTCAGGTGGGCAACAACAACGAGTCTGCATTGCCCGGGTGCTTGCGGTCAAACCAAAAGTTATCCTATTAGATGAACCCACAAGTGCGCTTGATCCAGTTTCAAGCAATAAAGTCGAAGAGATGCTTTTGACGTTAAAAGATGATTATACTTGTATTATCGTGACCCATAATATGCAACAAGCTTCACGGATCTCAGATACGACTTCATTTTTCTTGAATGGAAATTTGATCGAAACGGGACCGACGAAAAAAATTTTTGTTAATCCGAATAAAAAAGAGACTGATGACTATTTAAGCGGTCGCTTTGGTTAATTGAACAAGGAGGAATTTTATGCAACGCCATATTGATACTCAGATCCAAGCTTTACGTCAGGAATTTATCACGATGGGCCTTGAAGTTAAGGCAGCGCTTGAAAAAGCGATCATTTCACTTAAAGAAGATGATAAGCAAGCTGCTAAAGAGGTTATCGAACACGACGAAGTGATCAACAATCACGAGACACATTTAGAGAAAAAGACAGCTCAGATCATTGCACTACAAAGTCCAGTAGCCGGTGATCTTCGTGAGATCATTTCGATCTTGAAAGCTAGTTCTGATTTAGAACGTTTAGCTGATCACGCCGTAAGTATCGCTAAGAATGTGTTATTACTCAAAGAAGAGCGGCGTGACGATGAGATCGACATGATGATCGTCAAGATGGGTGATAATGTTTTAACGATGCTAGCAAGTATTTTGAAAGCATACACTGAAATGGATGAAAAATCAGCGATCAAGATCGCCGAAATGGATGCCGGTAATGATGGGATCTTTTTAGATATCAGAGAGCGCGCGATGGGCTTGGTCAAGACGAATCCTAAATTTGCCGGTGAGGGGTTTGATTACTTGCAGATCGCTAATCACTTAGAACGATCAGGTGATTATATCACTAATATTGCGGAATGGATCGTATATACTAAAAAAGGTAAGATCACCGAATTAGGGCGTAACGATTTCTAAGGATTTTTACGCTAGCTTGATGAATTTTAATTAAAATCTTGGGAAAATAGTACGTTTTCTTAAGCAAGTGTGTTAAAATGTATGTGTACTCAAAAGTGAGTAATTTACTGTAAAATCTTTAGGAGGCTGTTTTATGTCATTCGTAAACGGTAGTGAAATTTTTTCTGCAGCTCGCAAGGGCCATTATGCAGTAGGTGCTTTTAACACAAATAACTTGGAATGGACACGTGCTATTCTTAAAGGCGCTCAAGAAAAGAACGTACCTGTATTGATCCAAGTATCAATGGGTGCTGCTAAGTACATGGGTGGTTACAAATTAGTTCGTGATTTAGTTGCAAGCGAAATGGAAGCAATGAACATCACTGTTCCAGTTGTTATGCACTTAGACCATGGTAACTACGAAGCTGCTAAGGAATGTATCGAAGCAGGTTTCTCATCAGTTATGTTTGATGGTCATGACTTACCATTTGAAGAAAACTTGGCTAAGACAAAAGAAATCGTTGAATTAGCACATGCTAAAGGTATTTCTGTTGAAGCTGAAGTTGGTTCTATCGGTGGTGAAGAAGACGGTGTTGTTGGTGCTGGTGAATTAGCTGACGTTGAAGAAGCAAAACAAATTGCTGCACTTGGCGTTGACTATTTAGCATGTGGTATCGGTAACATCCACGGTCAATACCCAGCAAACTGGCAAGGTCTTAACTTTGACCGCTTGAAGGAATTAGCAGACGCTATGCCAGATATGCCATTAGTATTGCATGGTGGTTCTGGTATCCCTCAAGAACAAGTTGTTAAAGCTATCTCAATGGGTGTTTCCAAGCTTAACATCAACACAGAATGCCAAATCGCATTTGCTGAAGCAACACGTAAGTACATCGAAGAAGGCAAGGATAAAGAAGGTAAAGGTTACGACCCTCGTAAACTTCTTGCACCTGGTACACAAGCTATCACAGATACAGTTGAAGAAATCATCGATTGGATCGGTACACCAGAAGCTAAATAATCTAAAGATTAAAAAAGACTCTAGGGATTTTCCTAGGGTCTTTTTTAGATGTGATCATGTTTACTCTTGTATTGCAATAGGTGTTCACCGATCATTTTGTAGATCACAGCATTGATGATCACGTGTTTTGTCAGTTTGCTCAATGATAGACTGTTAGCTAACGGTTGGGCATAACCGCCATTTTGAAGTGCTTGATTGAAGATCTGAGCAAAACTATTATAGGATTCCTTGATCGAAAATTCATGCAACAATTGCTCATTGTAATTTTTGATCGTTTCTAAAGGATAAACAGATTTTAGAAGGCTGATCACCAGTAATTCGGCTAAGTGAGTTGCATTGTATTTTTTTTTAACGGGACGTGACATGAGGCCTTTTTTGACATAACTGTTGATCATTGAAGGCGTCAAAGGTGCCCCTAAAAAGCCAGTCAAATAGCGATTGCCAAGATTGACCAATTGATCCATATATAGTTCGAAATCAGGAAAATCTTCCCAATAGGGCAATCGTTTATTGGCAAAACTATCTAATTGCTTTTGGATGTTTAACTTCTCCATCGCGCTCGTCCTTTTATCTAGTTTAAGTGTATTATAACACATTGTTCTAAAATTTATTGATCTTTAAAAACTTTTAAACTAGACTTCAAGTCTATATATAATTGACTTAAATATTTAAAGAGTGTAGACTGGAAATAGATTTTAGAAGGTGGTGTCAGATATGGATCGACGTGAACAGATCACAAATGAAGTGTGGAGTGCGATCACACATGGTATCGGAGTCGGGCTGAGTATTTGGCTATTAGTGTTATTGACCTTAAAAGGGATCGCAACGCAAAATATTGTCAGTTTTACAGCATATCTAGTCTATGGCTTGTGTTTATTGAGTCTATACTTAGCTTCGACTTTATTTCATTGTTTATATTTCACTAAAGCCCGTCGGTTATTCCAAGCATTTGATCACTCCAGTATTTATTTATTGATCGCTGGCACGTACATGCCATATTGCTTGGTCGGGATCGGAGGCAAGTTTGGTTGGGGCTTATGGCTCGCAGTGGCTCTCTTGATGCTTTTTGGGATCTTATATCATGCTTTGGCAAAACCTAGGCATCAGATCGTTGAGACCGTGATCTGTGTTCTAGCAGGGTGGCTATGTGTGTTAGGTTTTAAACCACTATTTCAGGTATTAGGTTTTCCCGGGTTATTATTGCTATTAGCAGGTGGCATTGCCTTTACCTTGGGTGCGGTCGTCTATAGTTTAAAGCTGAAATATGTTCATATTTATTGGCATTTGCTGGTGATCTTAGGCTCAGCGTTGATGTTTTGTTCGATCTATTTTTATCTATAGAATAAAAATATTTTATTTTCCGGGTGGAAGCGTTTGCGACGGGTGCTATTTAATGTTATCCTTAATTTAGAGGATAGTGTCTCAAGAAAGGAGAATGGTACTCATGCCAACGATACAGTTGACAACAGAACAGCGCAGAGCGTTAGAGGGATTTGCTAACGAATTTGAAACGGTAAATGCCTTAGCTGACCGCAATCGGCAAAAGATAATTCTTTTATTATGTGAACGACTTCATCAAGGAATGACTGTTACTGAGATAACCAAAATGATGGCCATCACCCAACCAGCGGTTTCACATCATTTGAAGATCTTACGCGAAGCGGGTCTAGTTTCATTTAAAAAAGAGGGATTGCAAAGCTTTTACCATGTAACACTTGAAGCACCTTTAAAAAGCTTGGAAGATGCGATCCATCAAGTTCGTTTGACGGTGGATACGACAACTAAATAGTCAAAGAGTTGTTTCAGCTTGCACTAGGCTTTTAAGCAGGCCGGGTGCGACCGTTGGAACAAATTTTTTAATTATGAGAATATAAAAAGAGGCGCTAGAAATTTTCTAGTGCCTCTTTGTTTTAATTAGCAAAGTAAGTCAGGATCTGTTCTTCAGTTAGCTCCTTTTTGTCGCGGGTATCTAAGACGATCTGTCCATCCTTTAAGATGATAATACGATTGCCATAGCGTAAAGCATCTTGCAGGCGATGGGTGATCATTAGACAGGTCAGTTTCTTTTCGGTGATCACTTCATCGGTCAGTTTTAATAACTCAGCGCTTGTATTAGGATCAAGTGCTGCAGTATGTTCATCTAAGAGCAAGATATCTGGACGTGTGATCGTGGCCATCAAAAAGCTCAATGTCTGGCGTTGTCCCCCAGAAAGATCACCAGTGAAAGTGTGTAATCGTTCGGATAAATTATTAGGTAGTTTAGCAGTCAATTCTTTGAATTGAGGTAGATGGGCTTGTAAGCGCCGAGGACGCAAAGTGCGTTTTTGGCCACGTTTTAGTGCTAGTAAAAGATTTTCAGCAACTGTCATTCGCGGAGCGGTGCCCATTTTAGGATCTTGAAAGACTTGAGCGATATACGAAGCGTGTTTGACGTCCGAGAGTGAGGTCAGATCGATCCCATCTAAAAGAAGTTGTCCACTAGATGGTTTGAGCGAACCGTTGATCACGTTTAAAAGGGTCGATTTCCCAGCGCCATTCGTGCCTAGAAGTGTGATAAAATCACCAGTCTCGATCGTAAGAGAAAGGTTTTTTAAGATCTTTTTTTCTTCATCTGTTCCGGGATTGACTACGGTCGTGATATTTTTTAATTCGAGTGTCATGGCTTTTGTACTCCTTTCTTCAATGTTTTGCTGAAATTAAATTTCTTCTCTAAGACTGGTAACATTAGGCATAATGCTAGGATCAAAGATGAGAGTAATTTGAAATCATTAGTGCTAAATCCAAGTTTTAAAACGATGAGTAAGACGAAACGATAGAAGATACTACCTAAGATAACAGCGACTAATCGAGCGGTCAAACTGAGTTCACCAAAGGCAACTTCACCGATAATGATCGCAGCTAGACCAATAACGATCGTGCCGACCCCCATATTGACATCGGCATAACCGTCATTTTGGGCGATCAAGCCACCGCAAAGACCGATCAAACCATTAGAGATCATCAAGCCTAAGATCTCCATGTTGTCTGTATTGATCCCTAACGAGCGAGCCATCAGTTTGTTATCACCAGTTGCGATAAATGCTTGTCCCAGGTCAGTATTTAAAAAGAGCGCTAGCAGTAAGATCAAAAGTGTAAGTAAGATCAAGCCTAGGGTCACCGAGGGAAAGCTATTCGGTAATTCACGTAACATGCCAGTGTTTAGCAAAGTATTTTGGTTTAACAAACCAACCGTTGCTTTTCCCAAAACACGGAGGTTGATCGAGTAGATCCCTGTCATGACCAAGATCCCGGCTAATAATACGGGGATCTTGCCTTTGGTGTACAAGATCCCGGTCAAAAATCCGGTCAAAAGTCCCGCCCCAAAGGAAGCTAAAGTTGCGATAAAAGGTGATGTTCCTTGGGTGATCAGAGAAACACAAACACAAGCGCCAAAGGGAAAGGTCCCTTCAACTGTCATATCGGGGAATTTTAAGATCCTAAAGGTCAAGTAAAGTCCTAGACCAAGGATGCCCCAGAGCAATCCTTGCCCAATTGCTGATACGATTAGATTCATTTGATAACAACTCCTTTTTTACTGATCTGTGTAACTAGTTCATTAGGAAGGTCGATCCCTAGTTGTTGAGCTTGCTTTTGGTTGAGGTAGGTAGTTCCTTTAGTCGGATATTCGATCGCCATGTCAGCTGGATCTTTTCCTTTTAAGATCGCAGCTGTCATCTTACCTGTCATTTTACCAAGTTCATACTGGCTAACGCTGACAGTGGCTAGTCCCCCTTGCCGTGTCATTTCAGATGTTGAAGGAAAGATCGGGATCTTATTTTGGTTAGCATTTTTGAGGACTGTTTGAAACCCTGAGGCTACGGTGTTGTCGTTTGGAATATAGATCGCTTGCACATTGCTTGCCATTGTAGCCGAAACTTGTTGGATGTCATTAGTCGAAGTGATCGTATATTCTTTTACTTGGATCCCCGTTTTTTGAGCTAGTTGGGAAAATTCTTTGACTTCAGCTGCCGATGAATCATCGCTTGAAGTGTGTAAAACGCCAATTGTCTTTAGCTCAGGCATGATCGTTTTGATCAATTGAAGTTGAAGCGCGATCGGTTCTTTGTGCTGAACGCCTGTGATATTACCACCGGGGTGCTTGAGATCTTTAACTAGACCTGCCCCGATCGGATCACTGATCGCACCCATAACGATGGGAGTCGTCTTAGTGGTATTTGCTAATGATTGGGCGGCTGGAGTAGCGATCCCGATCATGACCGCCGCATCTTCATTTTCAAAGCGTTGACTCATAGATTTGAGGTTACTTTGATCATTTTGGGCATTTTGAAAATCGATCTTGATGTTTTTCCCTGAGATAAAGCCTTCTTCTTTTAAGGCAGCAATGATCCCGCGATGGATCTCATCTAAAGCGGGATGTGATGTCAATTGTAAGATCCCAACAGTTGGGATCTGATTTTTCTTGGCTTGATCAGTTGAGCGGAAAAATGCAAAGATCAAAAATAAAAATAAAACTGCGATTGTGCCAATTAAGCGTTTCATAAGTAAATTCCTCCTTTGGATTTTTTACGTTCGTATCTATTGCGGGCGGTAAGAAAAAAAGCACTTCCCACTGAGCGCGGGAAGTGCTTTTTAACAAGACCCGCATGGTAGTTGATCCATGCGGGTCGATTTAAGAGAACCAGCACAGATACGAACGATACGTTACGTACGGTCGCATCTGTGCACACAGAAGCAACCTAGTGCTGGCATTGCCAACGAATATTTGTGAGTTGCATAACTGTCTTGTTCATAGTTCTCTTCCTTTCCGAATTGATTATGAGTGAATTGTACTATACTAAAAATTAGTTGTCAATTAAAAAAATCACTTTTTTGCTTTTCTAAAAAAGGTGTGCTACAATAACTCAGTAGTCAACTTGGGGATGTTTAGGATTCGACAGGTATAGGTCGGGCTTGAGTTGCGCTTAGTAGGTTGCGGCTACTATAAAACGCTCAGTTTAAATTATAACTGCAAAAAATAATAACAACTCTTACGCTTTAGCTGCCTAGTCAGCACTGCGTAGATCCGTCTGATATCGTCTGTGTGTCAGTTGCGGGTCCTAGATCAGCAGACTACGCTCAGTGTTTTAGCCTGAAATGCTGAGAAGAGACTTTTAGGCTAGTCGTTGATGTTGGCCCTGTCATCCGGCGTGATCAGCGATGAATTTCAAATAGTATGACTATGAGCGTAGAGACTTGAGTTACGATATGCTTGGACGCGGGTTCGACTCCCGCCATCTCCATAAGTAAAGCCCTTATCGAAAATATTTTCGATAAGGGCTTTTTGTTATTGTGTATCTTCTAGCGTTGATCCAACGCTAGGAGCTTGTTCGTTAGTGTTTTCGCCACTGTCACTTTGTTTAAGTTCTGGGGCATCGGAGTGATATTTATCGGCGGTGGAGTGGTCATTATTTTTAGACCAGAGACTAGTTGAACGTCCCTTAAGTTTAGCCTGGATCTTGTCTAATTGCTCAACTTGATTTTTATAGTTGAAATCTTTTGGATCAACGGGCGTAAAACCAGTTGGCACATAGAAGCGCAAGAGATTCTTATTGTTGAGCGAATCCGAGAGTGAAAGCGCCGAGTTGACATGCTCTTGTGCTGCTTTTAATTGAGCTTGTACTTTTTTAGACGGATGAGTTACCACATTACCGGTGCTGTTTTCGTAGATCGTACTACCAACAACGGTGTATTTTGGGGTGATGAAATTCTCATTTCTAAAAGCGACAGTTTGATCATGATCTTTGGAAAAGAGATCTGAACCAAATAAAAGATATTTTTTCGAATCGATCCCAGCTAGGTGAAGTAATGTCGGCATGACGTCTATCTCACCACCGTATTGCTCAAAGATCCCACCATTTTCTTGTCCTGGGATGTGGATCATAAATGGGACACGTTGCATCTGAACATTGTCAAAGTCGCTCCAAGTCGAGGAAGATTTTCCTAAAAGAGAAGCTAATTTTAAATTCCGTGAATTAGATATCCCGTAATGATCACCGTAAAGTACGATCACTGAATCATCATAAAGGCCAGAAGCTTTGAGATAATCAAAGAATTCTTTAACAGCTTGATCTAAATAATGGGCCGTAACAAAGTAATTATCGACAGAACTATCGCCAGTATTAGCGGCTTCAAAGCTCTTGTTTTGATCATCTAAACTAAACGGAAAGTGATTAGAGACCGTGATGAATTTAGCATAAAATGGTTGTTGTAATTTTTCTAAGTATTTAACTGAATCATGGAACAACAACTTATCTTTAAGACCATATTCACTTAAATTATTAGCATTTTGATCATAGTAACTGGCATCAAAGAAGTATTGATAACCAAAGTTCTTATACACTTTATCTCGATTCCAAAATGAGCCTGAGTTACCATGAAAAACGGCTGAAGAATAATTTTGACTTTGATTTAAGATCGCGGGCATAGCTTCAAAGGTATTATCTGTTCCTAAAGTCGAAAACATCGAACCTTGAGGCAAACCATATACGCCAGTCTCAAGCATCGTTTCAGCATCGGAGGTCTTACCTTGACCGACTTGATTAAAGAAATTAGCAAACGAGAACGTCTCTTTACCGTGATAAAGACTATTTAAAAACGGTGTGACTTCTTGTCCATTTAATTTATAGTCGATCAAGAATTGTTGAAAACTTTCAAGATGGATGACGATGATATTTTTATTTTTAGCGATTCCAAACATTTTTTGATCGGGAGCAGCATAGTTAGCCTGAGTAAAATCAATGATCTTATTTAGATCAGCCCCAGTAGCTTTAGAACGTGTTTGACTTGTCTTGGCTGTTTTTAACCCGTCGTATACGGTAAAGGCATCGATCCCTAAATATTTGACTAAATAATTACGGTCAAAAGTTCGCGTCAGTAATTGCGGACGATCGATCTCACCTAACGTGATATTCAATAGTAGAAACATTAGGGAAAAAGAGGTCATAGCTACGGCTTGATTCTTAGGGATGAAACGTTTATCGAGTTTGATCTGACGAGTCAAGAGTAATAGTAAGACGACTACTACGTCAATAATGATCAAAATATCTTGGGGTTTTAACAGCGAAAACGAGCTCCCACTTAGTCCTTGTGAGACCGAAGAATACCCAAAGATCACGTTCATAGTCATAAAGTCAGTAAATTCGCGGTAATAAATAACGCTGATCAATAAAAATGCCGTATTAGCTATGTAAAGTAATAATAGACATAAATAGGCAGGGATCGTCTTACGGATGTAAAGTGCAATGCTAAAGAGCAAAAGCGTCGTCGCGATCGGATTTATCAACAGGATAAAATACTGATAGATCCCGTGGACACCAAGGTTAAAATCGATCAAATAAACTAGGATCGTTTTTAACCAAAACAGGCACGAGACAAGTGCAAAAAAGCCCCACCGTGTATTGATAAAATTTCGTAATTTTGTCCAGTTCACAGGTGCAGACCGTCCTTTCAAAGTAATTGACATATCACCTAATTCTAAACCAGTTAGCAGTCAAGCGTCAATTTTTCAAGGAAATTTTAGCAAATATTAAAGATATCGTTGGGTAAGTTTGAAGTTATGAAAATAGAAAAATTGTTTTCAATTATTGTGGATTTCTTAAAAAATATATATTTTATTCACATAAAATAAATTACTACTGTGGCAAAATCTAGTGGCGATAGAGGGGGAGATTTGTGAAAAAAGTACGTGAAAAAATTTTTCATATAAAATAAAATGAAAGAATTAACCTAAAATTCTTCTTGTAATGGTTTGCATAAAACTGCTAAAATATTATCTTGCATGAGAATTATTGAGAAAAGAATTGAAGAGAAACGAGGGAATTGATTATGTGGATAGCCTTGATCCCCGCTTTAGCTTGGGGAAGTATTGGATTGATCAGTGGTAAGTTGGGTGGTAATGCTAACCAACAAACTTTAGGGATGACTTGGGGGGCTTTGCTCTTTGCAATCGTAACGACAATAGTTGCTCCAGGAAACTTTTTAGCAAATAACAATTGGCAACTTTGGGTAGCTGGTGTTTTATCTGGTTTGTTCTGGAGTTTAGGCCAAAATCAACAGTTTCACGCAATGAAAGCAGTCGGGATCTCCAAGACCGTGCCGCTCTCAACGGGGGCACAATTGGTGACTAACGCTTTAGCTGGGATCTTCTTATTCCATGAGTGGACAACGACGCGCCAATTATCATTAGGTTCATTAGCCTTAGTTATTTTGGTTGTAGGTGCGGTGTTAACAGCTTTACGTGATAAGAGTGCTAATAGTATCGAGCAAAATGAAGATTGGAAAAAAGGAACGACAGCCTTAGTCTTATCCACAGCTGGTTACTTAGGCTATACCGTCGTTGTCAATTTATTGAAAGTTGACGCTCAAGCTATGGTCTTACCTCAAGCTTTAGGGATGGTCGCTGGAGCTTCAATGTTTGCTTTAGGTAAAGATGCATTCAAGAAGGAAAGTTTCAAAAATATCATTACAGGTCTAGTTTGGGGCACAGGTAACTTATGCATGTTCCAAGCAACTGCGATGATCGGGTTAGCCGTAAGTTTTTCACTTTCACAAACCGGGATCGTTATCTCGACATTTGGCTCGATCTTACTTTTAGGCGAACACAAAACGAAAAAAGAAATGGTCTATGTTACAGTTGGTTCATTGATGGTCATCATCGGTGGTGTAATGTTAGGTCTTTTAAAATAATGATTTATAAGCCATGGTGCATGAGCGGCATGGCTTTTTATATATGAAGAACGGTGGCGTTTACATTTGTGATGATCGCCTGATCGTAAAATTAAGGACTTTTAAGCGTAAATCTTAATTTATATTTGGTTTTGACTTTAAATTTCTGTATTTTATAGTATAATTAAAGTCGTAATAAAAATTGTAAAGGGAGCGCGAATTATAACATGGCACACATCAAATTTGACAGTTCAAACTTAACAAAGTTTGTTCACGACAATGAATTAAACGAAATGCAAGCAATGGTCAATGCCGCTGACGAACAACTTCGCCAAGGCACTGGTGCAGGCGCAGATTTTCGCGGTTGGTTAGATCTACCAGTTGACTACGATAAAGAAGAATTTGCCCGTATCAAAGAAGCAGCTAAAAAGATCCAAAACGATTCAGAAGTTTTAGTTGTGATCGGGATCGGTGGTTCTTACTTAGGTGCACGTGCAGCGATCGATTTCTTGCAAAACACGTTCTACAACTTGTTACCGCAAGAAAAACGTAATGCACCACAAATTTTCTTTGCAGGTAACTCGATCTCTGGTTCATATGTTCATGACTTGGTCGAACTCATCGGAGACAAAGATTTCTCTGTCAACGTGATCTCAAAATCAGGTACAACAACTGAACCATCGATCGCCTTCCGTGTCTTCAAGGAAAAATTGGTCGAAAAATATGGTGAAGAAGGCGCTAAGAAGCGGATCTATGCGACAACAGATCGCGCACGTGGCGCATTGAAGACCGAAGCTGATGCAGAAGGTTACGAAACATTCGTGATCCCTGATGATGTTGGTGGTCGTTTCTCAGTCTTGACACCAGTTGGTTTATTACCGATCGCAGTTTCAGGTGCTGATGTTGATGCCTTGATGCAAGGTGCTGCTGATGCTCGGAGTGAATATACTGATGCAGATCTTGCTAAAAACGAAGCTTACCAATATGCTGCTTTGCGTAACATTTTGTATCGCAAAGGTTACACAACTGAGATCTTGGAAAACTACGAACCTACCTTACAATACTTCGCTGAATGGTGGAAGCAATTGATGGGTGAATCTGAAGGTAAAGATCAAAAAGGGATCTATCCATCTTCAGCCAACTTTACAACTGACTTGCACTCCTTAGGTCAATACATCCAAGAAGGTCGTCGTAACTTGATGGAAACAGTTATTCATGTTGGAACACCAACACATGATACTGAAATTCCTAAGGAAGAAGAAAACTTAGATGGTTTGGCTTATCTTGAAGGTAAGACAATGAACTATGTCAACGATCGTGCAATGGAAGGTGTTGTGTTGGCTCATACTGATGGTGATGTGCCTAACATGATCGTTAACATCCCAGATCAAACAGCCTATACTTTAGGTTACTTGATCTACTTCTTCGAGATCGCAGTTGGTATTTCAGGTTACTTGAACGGTATCAACCCATTCAACCAACCAGGTGTTGAAGCTTACAAGAAGAACATGTTTGCTTTGCTTGGCCGACCAGGTTACGAAGAATTAACTAAAGAATTGAGTGCTCGTTTAGATAAATAGGCATTAGTAAAAAATCCGCAAACTGCGAACAGTTTACGGATTTTTTTATTTGGTAAATAATACCGAAAAGAGCATGAATAAGGCAGGCAAAATATTATTTAAAAAGTGGATCAAGATGCTGACCAAGAGTTTATTTGTCTTTTTATAATAATATGCTAAGACCCAGCCCAAGGCACAATATAAAAGGAGCGTCCAAAAAATATCGCCTAGATGAAAATGAAGTGCGCCAAAGACTAGCCCGCTAAAAAAGATCGCTAAAACAGTATTTTTAGGGAAGAAGTAACGCATAAAGATCCCCCGAAAGAGTAATTCTTCACATAGCGGAGCAAAAATCGCTGTCATCAGAAACATCATGAGAGCGGCATTGGTCGAGAGTTTAAACATTTGTTGTAAGGCCTGGTCGTTTTGGGTTTGTCCGGCTTGACTCGTGAGCATTACATAGATGATCTTGATGATAAACAAAACGATAAAACCTGTGATGATAGCATTGATATCTTGGTTAGATAGTTTTTGAAAGATCTTATTAGGGGTTGGCTGACCTTTTTTGAATTGGTAGCTAAAAATAACGATCATTAGTGCATATCCCAATAAAAGTAAGCCCCACATTAAAATGTTTGTCGCTAACGGACTAAAGTTTTGGGGAAGAATATAAGGCAAGGCAAAAACTTGTTGGGGTAAGATCAAGCACAAACCTAGTAAAATGAATTTGATAATGCGCCAAGTATAACTTCCTAGTGTTTTTAAGTTCATAGTAGAGATCCCTTCTGTAAAAGTGTAATAAAAAAAGGCTGACGTTATGACGTCAAGCCTTAACATAGGTATTATAACCCAAAAATAGCTTTATATAAAAGGGTCGCGCAAGCACCGGCAACAAATGGTGCTACAACTGGGATCCAAGCATAACGCCATTGGGAAGAGCCTTTGTGCTTAAGTGGGAACAAGGCATGAACGATCCGTGGACCTAAGTCACGTGCTGGATTCAAAGCAGGACCAGTTGGACCACCAAAGGAAGTTACGATAACCATAACTAAGAGCCCGATACCGATAAAGCCAGCCCCTTGGTTACCGAAGTTAAAGATCGGCGAATGTGTGATCGCTAAAGCACTGAAAACTAAAGTAAATGTACCAAAGAATTCGTTGACAAAACCATTGAAGCGACTTTCAGTTGCATCGATCGTTGAGAAGGTCGCCAAAACTGCTTCTGGATCTTCGGTGATATCGTAGTGTGGCTTGAAACAAGCTAATACGACTAATTGTCCAGCAATTGCGCCTAAGAATTGCATACTTATGTAAGGTAAGACTTCATGCCATGGGAAATCGCCTGCGATGGCTAATCCTAAAGTAAATGCAGGGTTGATATGGTTACCTGAGATCTTTCCAAACATCAAAGCTGGGATCATTACGGCAAAACCGTAACCGATCGAGATAACGATCCAACCACTGTGGTAACCCTTAGTTCCTTTCAATTCAACGTTGGCCACCGAACCGTTACCCAACATGATCATGAGGGCTGTTCCGAAAAATTCGGCCATCAATCTTGAGTTTAATGCGAACTCCATATTTTCCTCCTAAATAAATAACAATGAAATAATACACTCATATAACTATAATGATTGCAATGGCGGGTGTCAATAGGCTTTCAGAAATATTTTTTATTAGAAAAAATATGGTTTTAGTGAGTTGCACAGGGGTAAGGGTTGTATTTTTCACTAAAACGCATACAATTATAGAAGTAGTATTAATATTTGGATGAAAGGATAGTTTTAATAGTAAAAGTTATATGATATCAAAAGCAGTTTTACAATTGCTAAATCAGCGTAAAGAAAAATTTTTGATCCCAGCTGAGATCGTAGCTAATGTTCAAGAGAACAATAGTCTTGAACATGCATTTTTAGTTTTAAGTAAGGTCAAGTACGCCAAGATACCTGTATTAGACCAAGATCAACATTTTAAGGGACTACTGTCATTGGCGATGATCACGGAGACGATGTTAGGCTTGACTGGGATCGATCCTACACGTTTGGGACGGATCCAGGTCAAGGATGTGATGCAGACAGATGTTCCAACGATCTGTCCTCCATATGATATGGAAGAGATCTTGCATCTTTTAGTCGATCAGACTTTCCTTGCAGTTGTCGATGAAAATGGAGTCTTTACCGGGATCTTGACCCGCCGTGAAGTGATGAAAGCTGTCAATTATTTGGCGCATGATTTAGAAAAAGAATATACGGTCGAAAAAAAATGACCTAAAAATGCCCAAACTACAGATCAGCAGTTTGGGCATTGATTTTATGCAGTAGCGCCTAAATTTAATGGTGAAGTCGGGATATTGAAACCTGCATCCTTTAAGGCACGTAAGTAGTTATCCAATAAAATGCGCTGGACTGTGGCTTGCGCACCATTTTTAGTATAGGCAGTGACCCGGAAAACTAATTCGCCATTTGTAAGGGGGACCACCCCTAAGATCGTTGGGCCTGTAACGATCTCGGGTAAATCAGGTACGATTTTTTGATTTACTTGGGCGATGATCTTTTTCATTTCACCAGCATCTTTTTTAGGGTCTAAACGGATATCGATCACGGCTTGCATATTGTTACGTGACATGTTGCTAACGACGGTGATACTACGGTTAGGGATAAAGTTTAATGTTCCATCGTCACTGATCACTTGCGTTGTACGTAAACCAACAGCGTGGATCTTGCCGGTGATCGTATTTATTTTGACAACATCACCGACCGAAAATTGTTGTTCAAGCAGGATGAAAAAACCAGTTACAATATCGGTAACAAAACCTTGAGCCCCTAAACCAAGCGCAACACTGACGATCCCGGCCGAAGCTAGTAAGGTACTAACAGGGATACCTAAGATCGAAAGGATGGCGTAAAAGTAAAAGAACAAAACACAGTAATGAAAGATGTTTTGGGTCAAAGTATAGATCGTTCCCAAACGCCCGATAGAGTAATTAGCATCTTTTTTCTTGGCGGTGGCAAAACTGCGGGTGATGATTTTTTTTCCAACAGAATGAATGATCAAGAAGAGTAAAGAGATCAAAATAAGTGAGATAGTCACCATGATGACCTTAGTGATAATGTTGTCCCAATTGATATTTTTTATGTAATTGTCTAAGACGCTCGTTTGTTTGACTACTTGTTTTGAAACGTCGGATGAGAGCGTCTTATCCGTTGTAGCTAATAGATACAAGTAAGATCCATCCTTTATGTTCAGAATTTATGTACTAATGATAGCAAATTTTTTTGAAAAGTGCGAAAGAAGTTTTTGGTTTTGAACAACATTTTTTGCGTAATAATTGCAGTTTTTGTGATTGAATGATATTCTAAAGACAATGAAGACTTAATGGAGGGTATAAAATGACAATAACGTTTGGACAGATTGCTGGGTTAATTGCAGCGTTAGCATTTTTGATCTTAGTTGTTTTCATTTGTACAGTGCTAAAGCATTTAGTGACGACTGTTAAAGAGATGAATAACAGCATTCAGATCTTGACTAAGGATGCTAACAGTATTGCTGGCAATGTGGATGAGCTTTTAGTAAAGACTAATGTTTTGATGGAAGACGTCAATCACAAAGTAAGTGAATTAGATCCCTTGTTTAAAACCGCAGCCGAACTAAGTGAAAGCGTATCTGATTTGAACGTAGCAAGTCGTTCAATGGCTGATAAGGTAGTACGGTCAACTGAAAGTGTGGCTAAAACAAGTGCTGCATTGCGCGTCGGTAAGATGGCACTTGGTTTTTACCAACGACACAAACAAAAACAAAGTAAGTAAACTTTAAGGAGTGGAGTATTATGAGTAAGAAATTGTTAGTTGGTCTTGGAATGCTTGCAGCTGGTGCAAGTGCAGCTTTGGTCGCTTCAAAGAAGTTGACCGCTGACCAAAAAGATAAGTTAGCGATGAAAGTCGATGAGACCGTCTTGAACGGACGTGAAAAAGCATTGAAATATAATCAATACTTGCAACAATTCTTGGAAGAAAATGGTGTTGATGACTTAAAAGAAAAAGTTGTCAGCCGAGCTGATGAATTCAAGAATGAACAAGCTGTTCAAGATGCTTTGGCTTCATTGAAACAAGCAACTTCTGACTTAAAAGAACGGTTGGAGAACACTAAGGATAAGTTTGATGATCTAGCTGAAGATGAAGCTTCCAAAGATTGGAATGACGATATCGTGATCGATGGTCGTTCTGCTTTTGGTGAAGCTAAGGATAAAAAAGATCAACCTTACGAAAAACCAACTGAAACATTTTATCCACACAACGATTGAAGTAAAAAATAGCGCTCCGTTGATGGAGCGCTATTTTTGTACTTTAATTCACTAATTTAAAGGGATGATTTGAAGTTCTTTAGTCGTATGTGTGAATGGTTCATTACCATCTTTAGTTAAGTAAACACAGTCTTCGATCCGGACCCCAGCCACTCCTGGAACATAGATCCCAGGTTCGATCGAGAAGCACATTCCAGGTTCAAGGACTAATTCATTTCCTTCCATGATAGATGGAAATTCATGATCACTTTGACCAATACCATGTCCTAGGCGGTGGATGAAGTATTCACCATAACCAGCTTTTGTGATGATATCACGTGCGATCTTATCTAATTCAAAAGCCCGCATCCCAGGCTTAGCTGCAGCTTGAGCGGCTAATTGTGCTTCTAAGCAGACTTGGTAGATCTCTTTTGCTTTATCGCTGACTTTACCAAAAGCAACTGTTCGTGAAGCATCGGACATATAGCCCTTATAATCAACACCTAGATCAAACAAGCAAAGTTCATTTGGCTTGATAAGATCAGCTTTTGGAGCCCCATGAGGGTCGGCGGCATTGGCTCCACTTTGAACGATCGTATCAAAACTCATATGCATGATACCGTTTTTCTTCATCGTGTATTCGATCTCGGCCACAACGTCTTGTTCAGTCCGCTTGGTCGAAAGTGCCTTAAAGCCGGCTTCAAAGGCAACATCAGCCCATTTACCCGCTGTTTTTAACAGTTCGATCTCAGCTGGTGTTTTAAAAAGCTTTTCACGTTCGATCACAGGGGAGAGATTCCCAGAGAATTCGGCTTGGGGGAAATATTTTCGGAGAGCTTCAAAACGAACCACAGTCAAGTTATCCTTTTCCAAAGCCCAATGCTTAGGTGAAGCTAACTCTGTGATATGTTCTTTGATCAAAGCATAAGGATCTTCATGGTCTAAGTAGCCATAGACAGGATATTTCCAGCCCGCTTTTTTGATCGCTTCGACCTCAAGTGCAGGTGAAAAGAGGAAAGGATCTTTATCTGGAAAGATAAAGAGTGCTAGTGTCCGTTCAAACGGATCGCTACCAAAGCCGGTAAAATATTGGATGTTTTTCCAATCACTGATATAAGCAATGTCCAAGTTATTGTCAGCTAACCATGTTTGGACAGTATTAAGATGTGACATTAAAAGCACTTCCTTTAATTGTTTTCAAAGCGACTACATTATAACACACTTTTGTAGTAAGTGAGCGTTAGATAACTTTGAAAATGAAAATACATGAAAAGAAGCTAACAAATTCTTGAAACGCTTGCAATCGGGTAAAAACTTTGATAAATTAAATAGGGTCGCAATGAAAACGATTTTGAAAATAAAATTAGTGAGAGGATAAAACCATGGAAAAACAAACAATTACAATCTACGATGTTGCACGTGAAGCTGCTGTCTCAATGGCTACTGTTTCACGGGTCGTTAATGGTAACCCAAATGTTAAGCCCGCAACACGTAAAAAAGTGCTTGAAGTTATCGATCGTTTGGATTATCGTCCAAATGCGGTCGCTCGTGGCTTGGCAAGTAAAAAGACTACCACAGTCGGGGTCATCATCCCTGATGTGACAAATGTCTATTTTTCTTCTTTAGCACGTGGGATCGACGATGTAGCTTCAATGTACAAATATAACATTATTTTAGCTAACTCCGATGGCAATCCTCAAAAGGAAGCACAAGTTTTAAATACTTTATTAGCCAAACAAGTTGATGGGATCATCTTTATGGGCAATAATTTGACAGACGAGTTACGTGCTCAATTTGCACGCGCTAAGACACCGATCGTCTTAGCTGGTTCAGTTGATGCTAAAAATGAAGTTGAAAGTGTCCATGTTGACTATGTGGCTGCAGTTGAAGAAGCTGTAGCTGATCTGATCAATCATGGTAACAAGCGAGTGGCTTTCATCACAGGGCCGATGAGTGATCCGATCAACGGTGAATACCGTTTGAAAGGTTACAAAAACGTTTTAGCTAAGCATGGTATCGAATATGATCCAGATCTTGTATTTGAAACAGACTATAGCTATCGTGCTGGTGAAGTTTTATGGCCTGCTTTGGCATCTGCTAAGGCAACAGCAGCTTTTGTCGGGGATGACGAATTAGCTTGTGGCGTTTTGAATGGAGCTAAAGATGCAGGGGTCAAAGTACCAGCTGAGTTTGAGATCATTACCAGCAACAATTCTAAGTTGACTGAGATCGTTCGCCCACAGCTTTCTTCGATCACCCAACCATTGTATGATATCGGTGCAGTTTCAATGCGCTTCTTGACTAAGATGATGAATAAAGATGATATGTCTTCAGCTGAAAAGACGATCGAACTACCATACGGTTACATCAAGCGCGCTTCAACTAAATAGATCACCTAACGAGCAGGGCAAAGCCCTTGCTCGTTTTTGGTCATAAGGGGAAAAATGAAAACAAACAAAGTATTTAATTGGCAAAATTTATGTTTATTTGGCGCAGGGTTCATTGTACTCGTCTTGTTTATCAGTTCATCAATGCCCTACACTAAACAAACATCAGTCCCATTTTTAGAGCAACATCTAGCCCAAAAGCCATTAGAAAACTGGTTGAGCCAAATTTCGTTCAGATATGCTGGCAAAGAGATCAGTATTGCAAATATCGGCTATTATAAATTTGTGGAATTTTTTATCCGCAAAGGGGCTCATTTTGGGACGTATTTTTTATTAGGCGGACTTACCTCTTTAGGGCTTGCACACTATTGGCCTAAGTTAGGGCATGTAGCGTTTACTAGTTGGATGTTAGCAACGCTTTATGCAGGGACTGATGAGCTCCATCAAATGTTTACTAGTGATCGAACACCACTGATCCAAGATGTGATCTTAGATTCGTGTGGTGCGTTATTAGGTGTCATGTTTGCAATGTTACTTCTATATAGATCGAAAAAACGGCGAAATGGTTGAGAATCTTGCAACCAATAATATTTTTTGTTAAAATATACACGGCTTATTGCTAAATTTTACTTTTCGGAAAGAGGTATTAGAAATGTCAGGACATTCAAAATGGCATAACATCCAAGGGCGTAAAAATGCTCAAGATGCAAAACGTGGAAAAATTTTCCAAAAAATCTCGCGAGATCTATACATGGCTGCAAAGAGTGGCGGTCCTGACCCAGACGCCAACCCACAATTGCGCCTTGTAATGGAAAAAGCACGTGCTGCTAACATGCCAAAAGATAATATCAAACGTGCCCTTGATAAAGCTACTGGTGCAAATGGTGCTAACTACGAAGAGATCACTTATGAAGGTTATGGTCCAGCTGGAGTGGCTATCTTAGTTCATGCTTTGACAGATAACCGTAACCGGACTGCTTCAGCTGTGCGGACTGACTTCAACCGTAACGGCGGTAACTTAGGTGAAACCGGTTCTGTTAGTTTCATGTTTGATCGTAAAGGTTACATTGCGATCGTACGTGAAGATCTAGACGTTGATGAAGATCAAATGTTTGAAGATGTGATCGAAGCAGGTGCTGAAGATCTTCAAACATCTGATGAAGTTTTTGAGATCTATACAGAACCAAAGATCTTCGAAGATGTACGTGATGCTTTACAAGCTAAGTATGACTTAGATTCAGCCGAGATCACGATGGTACCACAAAATACTGTCCCAGTTCCAGAAGACAAGGTCGAACAATTACAACGCTTGATCGATCGCCTTGAAGACGAAGATGATGTGTCTGAAGTATTTACTTCAGCTGAATTTCCAGATGAAGACTAATTAAACCTTGGGTTGCAATTTATGCAACCCTTTTATTTTACATAAAAATCCAGGAATACCAAGTATTTTAATGCTATTTATGCTATAATATGGACTGTGACTTAAAGATTTGAATTTTCAAATTACGTTAAAAGATATGCTAGTAATAAAACTTATGGAGGAAACTATGGTCAATAGAGTAACAGTTTTAGGCAGCTTGAACGTCGATAATATCATGCAAGTCAAGCGTCTGCCGTTGCCCGGTGAAACAATGACGATGTCAGCTAAAAAAATTGCAGGAGGAGGCAAGGGGGCTAACCAAGCGATCGCAGCTGCTCGTTCTGGTGCCCAAACCGCCTTTATCGGTAAAGTAGGAGCTGACGAACAGGGGCGTTTGATGAAAGGTTACCTCGAAGATGCAAAGATCGATGCAACTAGTGTAACGTTAGCAACTGAAGAAACTGGCCAAGCATTTATTTTATTACAAGAAAACGGTGAAAATAGTATTCTCGTCTTGGGCGGGGCTAACCAAGCGATCACTGATGATGATATTGAAGCTGCCAAAGAAAAGATCACGACGGCAGACTTCTTGATCACTCAGTTTGAAACCCCGATCGAAGCTTCGATCACGGCTTTTAAATATGCTAAGGAAAATGATGTCGTAACGATCTTGAACCCTGCTCCAGCCAAACGTGTACCAGAAGCATTGCTTAAAAATGTTGATCTGATCGTATTAAATGAGACCGAAACAGAATTGTTGACCGGAATCAAGATCGATGCAGAAGAATCTTGGTATCAAGCTGCAGCTAAGTTAGCCAAAATGGGTGTGAAAAATACGATCATTACTCTAGGAAGTAAGGGTGCTTACTATAAAACAACAACGGCTGAAGGCTTTATTAAGGCTTTTAAGGTCGCTACTTTAGATACGACAGCGGCAGGAGATACATTCTTAGGTGCGCTTAGTTCACAATTGGATAAAGCTCTCTCTAATATCGAAGAAGCGATCGTTTTTGCTAGCATGGCTTCGGCTTTGGCTGTACAAAAATTTGGGGCGATCCCATCGATCCCACAATTAAATGAAGTCAATGACGCTTTAGGTGAAGCAAATTTTTAATAATAACGACATTTGATGACTGTTTAGGCAGTCATCTTTTTTTATCCCAAAATTCAAAAAATATTTTTCCCTGCTTTGCGTATTTATAAAGTGAAGGAGGGATAAAGGATGGAACTAGCAACGAAACTATTAACGGATGCGGTAGCTGTATCGGCTTTAGATATTTTACTTTTGCCGACAAAAACATGTTATCAAGTTAAGTATTTTATCCGTGATCATTATCTTGTTCAAAGCGAATTGACTTTTGAACAAGCTCAAAAACTATTAGCCTTTTTTAAGTTTAAAGCGGATATGATGTTAAGTGAGCATCGGAGGCCACAGTTAGGTGCGTGGCAACAAAAGATCGGAGAGCAGCCGTTGTACTTGCGTTTTTCGACGGTCGGTGATTTTTTAGGTCGCGAATCAATGGTCATTCGTTTGATATACCCACTAAAAAGCATCAAATATCATTATTTAGTGCCAGAACAATGGGCGCTTTTAGAACAAGTGTGTCAAAAACGGGGGTTAGTTATTTTTGCTGGTCCGATGGGTTCGGGTAAGACTACAGCGATGTATCAACTAGCTAAAGCTCAAAAACAACAGCAAGTGATGTGTATTGAAGACCCGATCGAGATCAGGGAGGATAGTTTTTTGCAAGTCCAAGTGAATCCAAAAGCTCAAATGGATTATTCGACCTTGCTCAAAGCTGCTTTAAGACATCATCCAGATATCTTTATCGTAGGTGAGATCCGTGATCAAAAAACTGCCCGTGCTGTGCTGACGGCGGCTTTAAGTGGACATTTAGTTTTGAGTACGTTACATGCGACTAGTGCTTATGGTGTCATCGAACGCTTAGCTGATCTAGGGATCACACGCTCAGAATTAAAAAGTGTTTTGCAATTGGTCTCATATCAACGTTTGTTGCCACTAAAGTCAAAAGGACAAGCCGTTTTGTTTGATATCATCCAACAAGCCGAGCTTTTTAGTGAAAACGTGAAGCAAGAAAATAATGGGATGTCAGCAGATTGGGGGCGTTATCTTGAACAAAATGCAACCAAGGGGAAAATTACCATTGCGACAGCGAAAAAATTTGCGCATGGCTAAGTGGACTTTGCGGCAACAAGCAAATTTTTTTGATCTATTAGCCGATCTTTTAACGGCAGGCTTTTCACTCAAACAAGCCTTGCAGAGTTTAAAGGTATTTTTGCCTAAAAATGGATTAGCGACGGTGATCGCCGAGCTAGAAACAGGTCAAAGTTTCAGTCAGGCATTAAGATCTAAGGTGACAACTAATATTTACTGTCAACTTGTGATCGCTGAAAAACATGGCAGTGTAGATCAAAGTGTTTTTCAGTTAGGAAAGTATCTAAAAAAACGTGTGCAGCAACGTGAAAAGTTACAGTCATTATTGTTATATCCAGCGATCATTTTAGGCTTATTATTATTTTTGATGATCGCCTTGAAGATCTGGTTGGCACCTGAGATCGCACAATTTTCAGTCTCAACAACTGGTAAAGATCCATTTTCCTACCTGATCTTTGTTAAATTTGGTGGCCTAGTCCTATTGAGCTTATTCATTTTAGGAGTGATCCACTTTTTTTACTGGTGGAAAAAGCAATCGATCTTTGGACGGCACAGTTGGTATAGTAGCTTACCGATCGTCGGGAGCTTATATCGTCAATATAATTGTTATTATTTGACATTTAATTTGGGTCTATTGATCGAAAGTGGATTAGAATTTCAACAAATTTGTGGATTACTAGAACACTTTGAAGAAAAAAGTTTACTTTATCACTTGGGGCGTGCCTTTTCTGAGCGGTTAGCCCGTGGAGAAAAGTTGACACAGATCATGGAACATTATCCATTTATTCCGCCTGAACTAGCACTTTTTTTTCAAAAAGGTCGCTCAAAAGAAGAGATCGGTAAAGATCTGTTGGCCTATTCCAAACTAGCTTATCAAAAATTATTAGAAAAATCGGATCATTTGTTAGCTTGGGTCCAACCGTTACTGTTTATGGTGATCGCAATAGTGATCATTTGCACATACTTAGCGCTATTATTACCGCTATATTCAAGTTTAGGAGGACTGTATAAATGAAAAAAACTAAGATGAAAGCGTTTACATTAGTGGAAATGGCAATTGTTATCTTTATCATCAGTTTGTTGATCTTGATCATCATGCCTAACGTTGCTAAACAACGTTCCAATGCTGAAAAGGTCAATACTCAAGCTTTGCAAGCTGAGTTAGATACTCAAGCTCAACTATATGCCGATGAAAAAGGAACTGAGATGGAAAATGTTGCTCCAACGGATCTTGAAAAAGCTGGATATTTGACAGCTAAACAAGTAGCTGCCATTGAAAAGCATCATCTTAAAGTTGAAAAGAATGAGCAATGACCATGAAAGTTCGAGGTTTTACGCTTGTTGAAGTGACTGTGACCCTTTTTATTGCAACTTGCATATTTTTATTGGGGATCGGTCTAGGAACACATACCTTAGCTAGTTTACAAGAAAAGTTGTTCTTTAATGAATTGCGTCAAACCTGGTTTGCAACGATCTATCAAGGGGAGCAACAAAAGCAATATACGTGGATCCAGTTTGAGCCAAAACAGGTCAAGTTTAGTGTCGGACAAAAGACCCTAAAAATTCTGGTATATCCAAAATCGTTGACACCAACGACTGAATATCAAGAGTTATCAGTGAGTGGTCTAGGATCACTTACTCCTACGACAGAAACATTTACTTCAACTTTAGGTAAAGAGTATCGCGTGCATTTTCAATTAGGATATGGCACACAATATCGTGTTGAAGAAAATATGGTAAAAGGTAGGTGATAGTGTGCATGTACAGGCTTTTTTGTTGGCTGATGCACTGAGCGGGATGAGTGTGTTATTAATTATTAGTACGTTATTGTACTTGACAGATCTACGGTTGCATCAAGCGACAACACAAGCTTATCAACAAGTTCAAGTAGCTCAAAAGTTACTAGTGCAGAGTCAGTTACAAACAACTAAAGCTAAAGGGGGAAAAATTGAAGTTCAGATCACAGATCGAGCTGGGCATAAAATTACAATTGAGTTGCGCAAAGATTAAGGGCTTCACTTTGATCGAGGCCACAGTTGCCCTAATGGTGACAGCTTTGGGGCTAGCGCTATTAGCAGGGATCGGCTCGAATATGCAAAAACAAGTGGTAGCTAAACAGGAGACTGATCAGTTTGAATGGGAACGTTTTGTTAGTTTACTACAAAATGAGCGCCAACATTTCGCCTTAGTAAAAAAGTCAGGTGAAAATGGGGAAAATATCTATTTATATAGTCGCAAAGCTAAAAAAGATTATATCGTTCATTATGAAAGCCAACGTGACAAAGTGATCATGGAGACCGCTTCTGGTGGTTATATGCCGTTATTATATCGAGTATCTAGTTTTAGTGCAGTTAGACAAGGTGAAACGATAAAAATAACCGCCCAGATCGATCTCAGGACTTATCAGACGACCGTGAGTTTACCGCTACAGAAAGAAAGTGGACTATGAAATTGAAAGGAACTCTACTGAGTTCGGCGCTATTAATGTTAGTTTTGGTGACAGCTGTTTTTTACGCGCAATTGTTAGGACATCAGCTTCAGCAGGCGACATATCAACGACAAAGCATGTATTATCGTGCTCGTACCTTAGCTGTATTAGCCCAAAAACTTGACTTAAAGCCTGGACAAAAAGCAAGTTCAGCTCAAGGACAAGTGGAAATGTTAAAAGATCAAGTCAAAGTGTTTCTTCCAAATGGCCAAAAATATACCCTTGATCAGATCAACTAGATACCACGACTTGAATTTCTAGTAAGATGTGCGATAATAAGACGTTAGTAAAAAAGTTGATTAGGGTGTGAAAAATGGCATTAGCAAAAGTAGAAGAAAAATTTCAATTATTGAATGAAGCGATCGAGCTCTTGCAAGAAAATGTAAAATGTTCAGCGTTAGATGCTTTGATCGAAACGTTTGAAAATTTATTGGATAATGGTCGAGTTCATGTTGAAGATGGGGCACCAGATGAAGCAACAGTCGCTAAATTAAAAGATCTTTATCAAAAGATCGACTTAGCTTCTTTATCTAAAGAAGAACGGCGCTCAGTATTGCAATTGTGCCTTTTACAAGCTTATAAGCGCGAAAAAGTTCAAGCAAATCACCAAATGACACCAGATACGATCGGATTTTTATTGGCATATCTGATCGAAAAAGTTGGAAAATATACAGCTGGCCTAAAACTATTAGATCTGACGGTTGGGACAGGGAATTTGTTATCGGCGATCTTGAGCACCTTAAAGAAAAGTGGGTGGAAAGAGCTTGATGTCTATGGGGTCGATAACGATGATACGATGTTAGCTTTAGCCAATATCTCGGCTGAATTGATGCAAAGTAAAACACAATTGGTCCATCAAGACGTATTGGCTGAGTTACAAGTACCACCAGCTGATATTGTTGTAGCTGATCTGCCGATCGGCTATTATCCGCTTGATAGTCGGGTAAGAGAGTATCAGACCGCATTTGCCGAGGGCCATTCTTACGTGCATTATCTACTGATCGAACAAGCGCTTGAACAATTAGTAGCTGGTGGTTGGGGTGTCTTTGTTGTTCCACGTGGGATGTTTGAAGCCCCTGAGGCCAAACAATTACTGCAAGTGATCCAAGCAAAGGGCTATTTGCAAGGCCTACTCAATTTACCACAGCAACTATTTATCAATGAGAATTCGCAAAAATCGATCTTGCTCCTACAAAAGAAGGGACCACATGCTAAGCAGGCTGAACCTATCTTATTGGGAGAATTTCCACTGATGAAAAATCAATTGGAGTTTGTCAAGTTTATGCAAGAGATCGATAGCTGGCAAGCCCAAAACTTTGCCTAAAAAATAAAGAGCTACTTTACCAAAAAATAGGATAGTAGCTCTTTATTTATGTATATGATTGAATTTTGTTCATCTAAAAATGAAATAGTTGAATTTTACTTAACTAAAAGATTAAGCTAAACTTAATTATATGAAATATTAAAGGAGTTTTTTGATGGAAAATGAAGAGCAATATGCCCGTGGCTTAAAGAGCCGGCATGTCCAATTGATCGCATTAGGTGGAACGATCGGGACCGGGCTATTTTTAGGTTCAGGAAAATCGATCCAGTTAGCAGGACCTTCGATCGTCTTAGCATATCTTATAACAGGCGCGATCTGTTTCTTTTTGATGCGTGCGATGGGGGAATTGCTACTTTCAGACTTAAAGAGCCATTCGTTTATTGATTTTATTGAGCGTTATTTAGGTAAAGATATTGGGTTTATCACCGGTTGGACGTATTGGATTTGTTGGATCACGATCGCGATGGCTGATGTGACAGCAAGTGGGCTGTACATCCACTATTGGTTCCCCCATATTCCTGAGTGGATCCCTGGTTTCATCATTTTAGCGATTTTGTTAGCCTTGAATTTGATCACAGTTGCTTTGTTTGGTGAGACTGAATTTTGGTTTGCTTTGATCAAAGTCATCGCGATCGTTGCGTTGATCGTGATCGGGATCGTTTTAGTCGTGATCGGTTATGAAACACCTAGTGGACATGCTTCTGTGATGAACTTAGTTGATTATGGTGGCCTTTTCCCTAAAGGTTTAGGTGGCTTTTTAATGTCATTTCAAATGGTAACATTTGGCTTTATCGGGATCGAAATGATCGGTGTCACAGCTTCTGAGACTCAAGATCCTAAAACCGTGATCCCTAAGGCGATCAATGAGATCCCACTTCGGATAATTATTTTTTATGTGGGATCATTACTTGCCTTGATGTGTATCTATCCTTGGAGATCGATCACCCCAGATCAAAGTCCATTTGTTCAAGTCTTTGAAAATATTGGTATTCCTGCTGCGGCTGGAATTATTAATTTTGTTGTTTTGACAGCAGCTGCTTCAGCATGTAATAGTTCGATCTTTAATACTGGGCGAATGGTCTTTTCTTTGACATATAAAGAAAAAGGTCGCTTTGCTAAAAAGATGAGCAAGCTTTCACGGCACCAAGTTCCCGCTAATGCGATCCGTTTTTCGACAGCAGTTATTGCTTTAACGGTCGTAGCTAACTTGGTGATCCCAAACACATCCCTATTTACTTTTATCTCAAGTGTAGCAACAACGTGTTTCCTCTTTATCTGGGGGGCGATCGTGGTCGCTCACTTGAAATATCGTAAAGAGCTGAAAGCTAAGGGACAAAAAAATGAATCTAATTTCAAGATGCCGCTTTATCCAGCTTCAGACTATGCGGTCTTGCTCTTTTTAGCTTTTGTCTGTGTGATCATGTGCTTTGAACAAGCAACTTTGATCGCACTACTGGCTTCGTTAGTTTGGTTTGCAGCGCTCTTTATGTTAAATAAATTGCGAAAAAAACATCTATCTGAAAATTAACTAAGTAAAGTATTTGACAGTACCGTATGAATAACGAGGGTCTTATTATGATGTAACACACACATCATAATAAGACCCTCGTTGTATTATTAAACATAGCTAGGTACATATTTGACAGTAGCGGCTAATAGAACGTCATTATTTTGCTTTGATCTAAGCAGTTACCTTTTATGGAATTTTCAGCTATACTATATTAGAGATATGTCAACCATTATTGTAATTGATAGTATATGTGATTCACACGAAAGATAAATGTGATGTGAATGAGACTGAAAAATTTAAGAAAGGAGAGGCTATATTTCTTTCGCAAGCAACGTGCTTGACTACATTTTATATAGCAGGAATTTTTTTGAATAGTGAGAAAAAGGAACGCAGAGAAGCGCAGTTGGCCAAGAAAGCTGAGACGATCAAAGCTTTTGCAAGTGAAGTCGTTTTGCAAAGCCCTACCCAAATGCTGATCGATGGGCGACCATATATTTTAGAGAAGAATTATCGTAATGGGTTTGAGGTCAAAAAACTAGAGGAACGTTTTAGCAATATTTTGACCAAGTATGATTACATTGTCGGTGATTGGGGTTATGAGCAATTGCGGTTGCGGGGCTTTTATGCTGCAGGTAGTAATAAAGGAACACCAACGCAAAGTATTGAACGTTTGCAAGATTATCTTTACGAATATTGTAATTTTGGCTGTGCTTATTTTGTCTTGCGCAATTTAGATGTTCAGCCTCCGACACCATCGCATAATGGTGGTAAAAATAAAAAAACTGGTCATAAGCGTCGGACCCAAAATAGAAAAGAAAAGTCGCAAAAGGCATATACAGCACAACGTGTATATGATATAAATAAAAAGCAACCTCGGTCGAAAAAATATACGACAGACCAGGTCAAAAAACGCAAACGACGCTTTACGATCCGCCAAAAAAATAAATAAGGGGTAGTTTACCAAAATGAAAAAATATGCAGGCTATATGATCGATCTTGATGGCACGATCTATCGTGGTAAGGAAAAGATCCCAGCTGCGAAACGTTTTATCGAAAATTTGCAGGCTAAAAATATTCCATTTCTCTTTGTAACTAATAATAGTACACAAGCACCAGAAAAAGTTGTGGCTAATTTAGCAAAGAACTTTGATATTCACGTTACAGTCGATAATGTTTTTACTTCAGCTTTAGCGACAGCGGATTATATTGCTGATTTAGATAATGAAAAAAGAACGGCTTATGTGATCGGTGAATTAGGCTTAAAACAAGCTATTTTAGACCGAGGTTTTAAATTTGAAGAGACAACACCTGATCATGTCGTTGTAGGTCTAGATTATGATGTAACGTATCACAAATTTGAATTAGCAACATTAGCGATCAAACGTGGGGCTACTTTTATTGGGACCAATGCAGATACGAATCTACCTAACGAGCGCGGGTTAGTTCCCGGAGCAGGTTCAGTGATCGCTTTAGTTGAATGTGCAACGCAACAAAAAGCGCAATATGTGGGTAAGCCAGAGACGATCATCATGGAAAAAGCTTTGAAGCGCTTAGGCCTAGCTAAAGATCAAGTAGCAATGGTCGGTGATAACTATATGACTGATATTCAAGCTGGGATCAATTTTGGGATCGATACGATCTTAGTTTATACAGGAGTTTCAACGAAGGAACAAGTGGCTAAGAAAGCTATCAAACCAACAGTTGAGCTCGATTCGTTAGACCAATGGGAAGTCTAAATGTTCGATATGTAAAAGAGGCTGGGGTCCAAGTCTTGTTGTTGCTGTTTTTAGTGACATTTTGCATAACGTTAACGATCAATTTCCATCCACTCTACTGGTGGTTTATGCACCACTATAAACTATATCAAGAAGTAGGGCTGACTGAACAAGGGTTACGGGGAAATTATTTGTCGTTGCTAGCGTATCTTAATTATCCGTGGGTCACAGAGCTTAATTTATCTTTGCCGATATCCTATAATGGGATGCGGCATTTTGAAGATGTCAAACGGCTATTTTTCTTGAATTACAGTGTTTTAGTCCTGACTGCTTGGCCAGCGCTACATTATTTGTATGATCTGACACTAAAAAAACGGCTTTGGGTCTTACAAGGAAAGATATATGGTCTAAGTTTGATCTTAGCAGGTTTTATTTGTTTTATAGTGGTCGATTTTGAAGATTTTTTTATCGTCTTTCATGAGGTATTATTTAGAAATGATGATTGGATATTTGATCCGAATTTAGATCCGATCATCAATACTTTGCCAAGTGAGTATTTTTTAGCGTGTTTTGGCATATTTGTAGGAACATTTACTTTGAGCTTACTTAGCATTTATATTGTTGGAAAATGGCAATTAAAAAACGTGGTCGCTTGAATTGACCACGTTTTTTTGTATTGATATTATTTTTTCGAAGTTTTTGATTTGATAGCTCCTATGATAGCTGGGATCAAAGAAACAGCGATGATCCCAATAATGATCAAGGAGAAGTGTTCTTTGACGATCGGGAAATTACCAAAGAAATAACCTGCACCACAGCAAATTGTTACCCAAGCCGTTGCACCGATCAAGCAGTAGCGGATAAAGGTTTTGAAATTACCACCACTCCCCCCGTAAACAAAAGGTGCCAATGTACGGATGATCGGCATGAAACGGGCTAATGAGATAGCGACCCCACCGTGTTTGTCGAAGAATTCTTCAGTTCGTTTTAGATCTGACTCTTTGATGATCCGACTGAAAAATTTAGTCTTGGTCAATTTTTTTCCCAGATAATGACCGATAAAGAAGTTAAGTGAGTCGCCCAAAACAGCAGCAAACCAGAAGATGGCTACAAAGATCCAAATATCTAGGCTGTATTTAGGATTGGCTGACATCGCACTGGCTGCAAATAAAAGTGAATCTCCGGGTAAAAATGGCATAATAACGGCGCCTGTCTCGATAAAGATGATCGAAAATAAGATCAGGTATGTCCAATCACCGAAGAGATTAACGATCGTAACTAAGTGGACATCAATGTGTAAGATAAAATCAATTAGTTGTGACATTGCTATAGGTGTTCATCGTCAGCTATAAAAACATGAACATATTCCTTTCGTAATTGTAGTTGTTGATTTTTGACAACTATATGAGAGTGCCGACAATAAAGTTTGCTCTCTTATCTATAAATATACTACACTTTTAGCTTAATGTACTTAATTATCTTGAGCAGCTTCAAATTTTTTAATTAATTGCGTACTATGAGCTGGCTGGCGTTTTTCCGGATAGATCCGTAGTAGTGCACTGTTGATGACACTTGGAGCTTCGCCAAAACCTGTTGCCATCAAATTTAGTTTATCTGCTTGGGCTGCAATATCCCCGATCGCGTAGACGCCAGGGATCGAGGTCTCATTTTTAGCATTAACAGCAATATTGTGATGGTCAAGTTCAAGTGCCCAACTTTCAAGTAACTTTGAACTTGAGGCAAATCCGTAATTGACCAAAAGGTGATCGACTGTCAATTCTTTTTTCTCGGCACTACGGGGTTTTTCTAAGCTGATACAGAGTTTATCTTGGGCAGAAGAAAGATCAGTGATCAAATAGGGTGTGTGTAGGATCGTTTTTGTTTCTTTAAGCGCCAAAACACTAGATTCTAAAGCTCTAAATTTATCGCGGCGGTGGATCAAGTGAACTGCTTTAGCGATCGATGCTAGTTCTAAAGCCCAATCAACAGCTGAATCACCACCGCCAGCGATCGCTACTTCTTTATTACTGAAGGCCTTGAGATCTTTGACAAAATAGTGAAGTTGTTTGTCTTCGAATCGATCAGCGGCTGCTACTTTTAGTTTACGTGGTTCAAAAGCTCCGGCACCAGTAGCGATAATGATCGTTTTTGAATAAGTTGTTCGTTTAGATGTTTTGATCTCAAAGCCACCAGTGATTTGGGTGAAACTTTCCACACGTTCATTTAAAAAGATATCAGGCTCGAATTTTTCGACCTGTTGTTTTAAATGAGCGATCAATTCTGTTCCGGTGATCTCCGGAAAAGCAGGGATGTCATAGATCTTTTTAGCCGGAAATAGGGCACTGACTTGGCCCCCTAACTGTCCTAAAATTTCGATGATCTGAGTTTTGGCTAAACGCATTCGAGCATAGGTCGCAGCAAACATTCCAACTGGTCCCCCGCCGATGATCGTAATATCATAAAATTCTTTAGCTACCATAAAGTGGTTGCTCCTTTCATAATTCTTGTCAGTTAAAGTTACAATATCATATTAAAGGTGTAAAATAAAATTGGCAATAACTTGTGAGTTAAAGTATCATATCTAAGTGAAAGATATATTTATAGAGATAAGGAAGAAATAGATGGAATTTTTACAATTAGACACTGATAAATTGACCTCAAGTGCGGTCATCAAAACAAATTTAGGTGAGATGACTTTGGCACTTTTCCCTGAGCAGGCCCCTAAAGCGGTTGAAAATTTTGTGACTTTAGCCAAAAACGGTTATTATGATGGTGTTATCTTTCACCGAGTGATCTCAGATTTTATGATCCAGACGGGTGATCCTACTGGAACTGGAATGGGCGGTGAAAGTATCTGGGGTAAAGCTTTTGAAGATGAATTTTCTGATGAACTTTACAATTTACGGGGCGCTGTTTCAATGGCAAATGCTGGTCCTAATACGAATGGAAGCCAATTCTTTATCGTTCAGAATAAAAATATGCCTAAGCGTATTATCAAACAATTGACGACTTATCCTAAGGAGATAGTTCAAGCATATCGCCAAGGAGGTACACCTTGGTTAGATGGGCGCCATACTGTTTTTGGTCAGGTCATTTCTGGTATGGAAGTAGTTGACAAAATTGCTAAAGCTAAGACTAGTTGGGGCGATAAACCTAAACAAGATATTGTAATTGAAAATATCGAAATACTATAGAGGTAGTTGATCATGGAAATAGCTTATCGTATCGGAATGGTACTGGAAGGATATGTGACTGGGATCCAACCTTATGGCGCTTTTGTGGCGCTTGATGAGGAGACACAGGGTTTGATCCATATTTCTGAGTGCCATCACGGTTTTGTAGATGATATCCAAAACTATTTAAAAGTCGGGCAAAGAGTGCGAGTGATGATCATTGATATCGATGAGTATACTCAAAAGATCTCACTTTCGGTCAGATGTTTGGAGAAGACCTTTGATTTTAACCAACCACGGCATACACGTTACCAACATAAGAAGTACTGGACTAATCGTCATGTATATGAAGGTTTTAGCCCAATAGCTAAAAGATTGGATCATTGGGTCGATGAAGCTTTGGCCGACATTGCAGCAGGAAAATAAAGTATTTGGAGCAGAAATAAAAGAATTTCTGCTTTTTTTATAAAAAAATGTTGACGTTCTTTGACTGATGTTGGTATACTATAAAAGTTACTGATGCAGAGCAGTTACTTAAAAATATAATACAAAAAAGATGTTGACATAATCTTGAAAATTATGATATTATATTTAAGCTGATTTGTTACAGCATAACAAAAAAATTATTTTCTTATTGACATTGATTAATGGTTTTGATAAGATAAATAAGTCGTCTGATTGAGATGTTAAAAATAATTTAAAAAATTATTGACAACAAAAATCAGATATGATATAATAAATATGTTGATTGTATCAGTTAGATGAATCAACTAAGTAGATCTTTGAAAACTGAACAAAGTTTCGATAAGCAAATGTGCAGGGTCTCTTATCTAAGTGATAAGAGCAATAAACATTTTGCGAAGTCAATTCGCTAGTAAAAATAAAGAGTCACAAACTTTAAATTGAGAGTTTGATCCTGGCTCAGGATGAACGCTGGCGGCGTGCCTAATACATGCAAGTCGAACGAAACTTCTTTATCACCGAGTGCTTGCACTCACCGATAAAGAGTTGAGTGGCGAACGGGTGAGTAACACGTGGGCAACCTGCCCAAAAGAGGGGGATAACACTTGGAAACAGGTGCTAATACCGCATAACCATAGTTACCGCATGGTAACTATGTAAAAGGTGGCTATGCTACCGCTTTTGGATGGGCCCGCGGCGCATTAGCTAGTTGGTGGGGTAAAGGCTTACCAAGGCAATGATGCGTAGCCGAACTGAGAGGTTGATCGGCCACATTGGGACTGAGACACGGCCCAAACTCCTACGGGAGGCAGCAGTAGGGAATCTTCCACAATGGGCGAAAGCCTGATGGAGCAACGCCGCGTGGGTGAAGAAGGTCTTCGGATCGTAAAACCCTGTTGTTAGAGAAGAAAGTGCGTGAGAGTAACTGTTCACGTTTCGACGGTATCTAACCAGAAAGCCACGGCTAACTACGTGCCAGCAGCCGCGGTAATACGTAGGTGGCAAGCGTTATCCGGATTTATTGGGCGTAAAGGGAACGCAGGCGGTCTTTTAAGTCTGATGTGAAAGCCTTCGGCTTAACCGGAGTAGTGCATTGGAAACTGGGAGACTTGAGTGCAGAAGAGGAGAGTGGAACTCCATGTGTAGCGGTGAAATGCGTAGATATATGGAAGAACACCAGTGGCGAAAGCGGCTCTCTGGTCTGTAACTGACGCTGAGGTTCGAAAGCGTGGGTAGCAAACAGGATTAGATACCCTGGTAGTCCACGCCGTAAACGATGAATGCTAAGTGTTGGAGGGTTTCCGCCCTTCAGTGCTGCAGCTAACGCAATAAGCATTCCGCCTGGGGAGTACGACCGCAAGGTTGAAACTCAAAGGAATTGACGGGGGCCC
>OFGF01000143.1_pt1 | contig 71595 bp, 64 predicted proteins | sample 1521711 | NCBI WGS metagenome assembly OFGF01 (sample SAMEA3504092, study PRJEB24116) | mouse gut metagenome | biome: mouse gut; feature: mouse-associated habitat; material: faeces | place: Denmark | collected 2011 | reverse complement strand
AAAACATAGCCCCTGCCAGAAAGGCTTCTAGGGTACCCATCGCCGTAGCCAACTGGAACTGTTGCAATCATACGTGCCCCTGCCAGGCAGTATGTGCCCCCGTAGCTGATACATCTCCCAGCTTCTAATTCTTTGATATGTATAATTTTACTTTTCAGCTGCATAACCGGCTTTAGGGAAATGGCGTCCTTGCCTACTTCATCGGAGGGGTATAGCCCATAGAGAATAATCCCGGCACGTACAAGATCAAAGCCCGCGTCAGGGAATTGTGCAATACCAGCGCTGTTAGAAACATGTTTGATGGGAATTTGTACATTCCTGGCCTTTAGCATGGAAAGCATTTTGTGGTATTCGTCCAGCTGCGCTTTGGTATGCGTTTTATCAGCTTCATCTGCACGTGCAAAATGGGTAAATATGCCCTCTGTAACAATGCCCGGAAGCGTTTGGATTTTTGCAATTTCATCCGCGGCAGCTTCTGTGACCTGGTACCCTATCCTCCCCATGCCTGTGTCAGTTTTTATGTGGATATAAGCTTTTTGCCCAGCTTTCAAAGCTGCTATAGAAAGGGCTTTCGCCATTTGGTAAGTATAGACAGTAAAGCGGATTTGCTGTTTGATAAGTTTGGGGTAATCCTCTTCAAAAGTATATCCCAATATCAAAATAGGCTTTCGGATACCGTGGCGCCTTAAGGACAGCGCCTCTTCTGCCGTAGCGGCTGCAAAAACTGCTACTTTGGAGGAGGGTTCCAGCTCATGGGCGATTTCAACAGCTCCGTGCCCATACCCGTCAGTTTTTATAACAGCAAGGATTTTTGTATCTGGCGAAAGCTTTTGTACGATGGACTTTAAGTTATAATGGATAGCATCTAAATCGATCTTAGCGAAAATGCGGTTATAAGTTTGCATTTATTTTTTTCTCCTTTTTGTGGTAGTTGATGTGGTACCGTTAATGTTGGCCAGCTGGCTAACCCTTCTAACCACCCCAGGTATCTCTTCCAATAAATCTGAAGCAACCATCCCATAACTCCCCCTCTTTTCCGCTGCCTTGTCTCCCGCTTCCCCATGCAGGCAAACGGCAGCCGCAGCCGCATTCCCCAATTCCAAGCCCTGCGCCAAAAATCCTGTAACTATCCCTGCCAGCACATCCCCGCTGCCCCCGGTAGCCATCCCGCAGTTTCCAGTCGTGTTGATATAATACTCTCCTTCTGGCAGCCCTATGACTGTCCTTGCATCTTTTAATATGCAAACAGCCTGGTATTCTTTTGCAAAATCCTGTGCTATTTTTAAAAGCCCTGCCTGTATTTCCTTTATGCTTTTGCCTGCCATACGCCCCATTTCCCCCAAATGAGGCGTTACAATACGCTGCGCTTTCGATTCTTTCAGCAATACCATGTTTTTGGATAGTATATTCAATGCATCCGCATCAAATACAATTTTCTTATCTGTATACTGTAGCGCTTTGGTTACAAGCATTTGGGAAGCGGGCGACTGTCCTAAGCCAGGGCCGATTAATACGGCGTCTGCCCAATCCATGCACACTTCGAGCAAATCCATAAGGCTTCCTAAATCATCCGCCTTAGCATCATATACAGACAGGACTGCTTCTGGCAGCTTTGTTAAAAGAATATCACGGTTTTCGTTTGGCGTTAAAATGCGGACCAGGCCGCATCCGGAGTAGTAGGCTGCTTTTGCCGCAAAATAAGCAGCGCCTGCCATTTCGGGTGAACCTGCAATGACCAAGGCTTTGCCAAAGGTGCCTTTGTTGGAATATGGGCTGCGTATAGGGAGCATCTGTTTTGCATTCTGAGTTGTCAGGTATCTTGCCTGGGGGGCTTTACCCAAAAAGCTGTGCTTATCGATCCCAATATCTTTTATGATAAGCTCACCTGTATATTCTGCGCCAGGGTATAAAAGATGCCCAATTTTTGCAAAGGCAAATGTTACAGTAAGATCGGCACAAAAAGCTGTACCCAGTACGCTGCCTGTGTCTGCGCTTATGCCTGATGAGATGTCAAGGGCTATTTTATATGCATTGATATGATTGATCTTATTGATTAAACTGGCCAACCTGCCTTCTATGGGACGGGCCAGCCCAATTCCAAATAGTGCGTCTACGATAACTGTATATGGGTATTCCAAAAGCTCCTTTGTTTGAGGGACATTGTATTTTTGGGCTGACAGGCACTGCGCCTTCGTCTCTGGCGTCATACTGCCTTCGTCCATTGCAAAGAAGATTTGTGTTTGATAGCCTTTTAGGTATAAAAGGCGCGCTAATGCAAAGCCGTCCCCACCATTGTTGCCTGCACCGCACAAAACTAAGATTTTTCCGCAATCCGGATAAAAACGGCCTGTAATCTCATAAAAAACGGCTAAAGCTGCACGCTCCATCAAAACAGTGGATGGAATACCATAGTATTCGATTGTGTTATTGTCATATTGTTTCATTTCCTGGGCGTTTACTGCATAGTTCATACTGTTACTTCCTTTATATCTATAATTTCATCCCCATCATGGTATTTACCTTACTGAATATAATTATAACAATCTTCTTAGCCTATTTCAAGGTGGTTTGCCGCAGGGCGGCCGTCAGTTACTGCCAAGTAAACGCCTGCAGCTTTTTTCACTCTAAACTCCAAAACAATTTTTGTAAATACAGCCATCCAGTTAAAGCCATTTTACAACTACTACGCGGCTTGAACATCCCATACTCATATGCTACAATACTATCGTACAATTGAAACGGTAGCAGGATGCGGTTCTTCCAATGACTGCTAGTACTCCATCCGAACAGGAATTGAAGTTTGGATGGAGTACTAGAGCGTGTTTGAAAAATGCTCTAGTTTTACGAAAGAGGGTGGTGCCCTATGATAAGTTTAAGTGATTTACTAACACTTCTGCTTGTAAATTTTACGGCATTGCCTTAAAAGGGAGGATACATTAATTTGAACAATTTAAAAGAGATTAAAGAAATGTCCTTAGATGAATTATGGCAGTTATTTCCGATATTTCTTGTTGCACATAATGATAAATGGAAATTATATTATAATGAAATGGAATTTTTTTTGAAAAAGATATTGTCTGAATGCCCGGTTGTACGAATCAGCCATATTGGGAGTACTGCTATAGAAGGCATATGGGCAAAAGATATTGTTGATATACTAATCGAGGTATCAAAAAATTCCAATATTGAGAATACGGCAAAGGTAATTGAAAAGAACGGATTTATTAGGATGTCAACCGAAACGGACAGAATATCGTGTAACCTTGGATATACGAAAGATGGATTTGCAGATAAAGTTTTTCATGTACACCTTCGCTATATTGGGGATAATGACGAATTGTATTTCAGAGATTATATGAATGAACATGTACATTTAGCCAAAGAATATGAAATGATAAAATTGCGACTGTGGAAGCTATTTGAACATAATAGGGATGCGTATACCAATGCAAAGACAGAGTTTATCCGGAAATGGACACATAAAGCAAAGGAAGCTTACGCAGGCAGATACTGACAACTGAAATCTGATAGACGCATATGGGCAAGACTATTGAAGAAAAAATGAAACAACCTTAAAAAACATCAATTGGCTGGGAATCTAAAAACAAGCCCCCGGCCTTATTTTTTGCTCTGAAATGTATACTTTTTGCGAATTTAGCTAAAAAGCCCTTTTCAAAACGTCTCTGGCGCAAATAAAAAAATATATTTTTCTTGTCACACGGCCATCCCCAGGTTGTCTAATAATATATAGGAGGTAAAAGCCATGAAAAATAAAACCAATAAAGAACTGCTGGCTTTCATTGAAAAAGCTATTGCCGGAGATAAAGAATCTCTGGAAACCGTCATACTCAGCGTACAGGATTTGGTGTTTAACTTATCTTTGCGTATGCTTGGCACTTTCCCTGACGCAGAGGACGCCACTCAGGATATCCTCTTAAAGATCATAACGCATTTATCCTCTTTTAAGGGAGAAAGCGCCTTTTCCACTTGGGTATTCCGCATTGCAACAAACCATCTGAAAAATTATCAGAAGCATATGTTCGCAAAATTCCCCCTCAGCTTTGAATTCTATGGGGATGACATTAAAAACGCAAAGCTAGACGATATACCGGATCTGACACAGAATGTAGAAAAATCCATTTTGGCAGAAGAGCTTAAACTATCCTGTACAAATGTAATGCTCCAATGCCTCGATACTGAAAGTAGATGTATTTTCATTTTAGGGACAATGTTTAAGGTAGACAGCCGGATCGCCGGAGATATTCTTGGTATCACCCCCGAAGCTTACCGTCAAAGGCTGTCAAGAATCCGTGGGAAAATGGCAGATTTTTTAAAGGAATACTGCGGAGAATATGGGAACGGAAAATGCCGCTGTACAAACAGAGTCAATTATGCCATCCAAAATCACAGGATCAGCCCCGCACAATTGGATTTTACAACAGCCGTCCCGATGGAAACCATGATAGAGGTCAAAAAGGCTATGGAAAATATTGACGGCCTTTCACAGGAGTTTTCCTTCTGCAAAAACTATCAGTCACCTGAACGCCTGAAAGAATTCGTTCAAAAATTCTTAGACGGAACCTCATATTCCGTTGTTACAAATGCATAGGAGGTTTTGCAAATGAATACGCAGCTTATCTTAAAATACCTTTCTGATTTGAGTGAAAATAATAACCGGGAATGGTACCATGAACATAAAGCAGAAAACAAAGCAGCAAATGCCGAATTCGAAGCATTGATCCAGTCACTTATTATTAGCATCGGTGAGTTTGACAATAGCATTCTACATAACGAACCAAAAAGCCTTACATTTAAGCTGGTAAGGGATACCCGGTTCAGCCACGATAAATCACCCTATAACCCGGCCTTTCGCGCGCATATTTCGTCACAGGGAAAGCTGCCAATCCCTGTTGGCTATTATCTGATGATAAAACCCGGCTGCCAGTCCTTTTTAGGAGGCGGCCTGTTTGCAGGTATGTTCAAAGACGCAACAGCGATGGTACGGGATTATATTGTACAAAACGGCAAAGAATTAGAAGCCATCATCAAAGAGCCTGAATTTCAGAAATATTTTACGGTACAGGGTTTGGCGCTCAAAAATGTCCCGGCCGGATATGACAAACGCCACCCTCAGGCGGAATATTTAAAGTTTAAAAGCTGGTATCTGGAATATCCGGTCAAAGACGAAGAATTACACGATGCCAAAGCATTCCTTGCAAAAGCAACTAAGCTTTACCGCATTATGAAACCATTTAACGATTATTTGAACAAGGCGCTTGCAAACTTTCAGATGCCCAAAAGGTAAAGGCCTGCAATCCATATTTACACAATGTGAAGCAGGCTAAATCAACAAATATAGCCAGGAACCTATTATTTTAGATTCCCGGCTATATTGCCCCCATCATATATCTCTTTGACTGGTATACTGTGGTGACATTCCGTAAATAGCAAAGCTGTATTCATCATATTTCCAATCTATCATAAACATATCCCCGGCTTCATTAACCTTCATATACCGTACGATCCAGCACTTCTTTGGGATTTCCAAACTCGATTGCGTTCACTGCTTCCACTTCATCCAAACTGCCGCCTTCTTCAATGCTTTTAGATTCCATCCCAATTTGCTGCGTGATGCTTTCTGGCTGCTGTAAATGTCATCTCTAATTGCGTAAATGTTTTTTAATTTCCTCTTGCAGTTTAATCAAGAACATGTTATATTGAATCTATACAGACTTCTTCTGTATGCAATAATATCTTTTATTCTTCATTTCTCATATCAATTCTATCAATCCCCATTTCAAAAGGAGTTATTCTATGGATTATGAAAATTTCAAATCATCAACTATCACTTCAATTCGCGAATATTTTGGCGATAAGGTATCCGTAACATTGCATCCAATTATAAAAAACAACAATACCAAGTTAGACGGGCTCACAATTGAAGACGGCTCAGTAAACATCACGCCAACACTTTTTTTAAATTACCACTACGAAGACTATTTAGCAGGCAAGCCGCTTTCCAGTGTCTTAGACGACATCATTGCATCCTACCAAAGCAACCTGCCTTCCCAAAATATCGATCTTTCTTTCTTCACAAACTACGATCAAGTTAAAAACCGCATCATCTTTAAACTGGTTAGCTATTCACAAAACAAAGGGCTTTTAAAAAACCTGCCCCATTTTTGTTTCCTGGATCTCGCCGTCGTCTTTTGCTGTTTTATGCCAGATGTCCAAAATGGCAACGCCACTATCCTAATCCACAACCACCATCTTGATTTTTGGAATATCACAGCGGATTCCCTGTACGCCTTGGCACAAAAAAACACCCCCACACTGCTCCCACAGGATTTAAGCAGTATGGAAGATGTTTTAAAATCCGCCTGCACCGATCACCAATTCACTCACAGTATGCCGCAGCCGGATCCGCAGGATGCTTGCCAAAGGGCGTCTGAGAAGCCAGAGCCGCCCTCTCTTTATGTCCTCTCCAATACTCAAAAATATTATGGCGCATCTGTCCTGCTTTACCCTAAAGTCCTCTCATGCTCTGCCCGCCTATTAAACTCCGACCTTTATATCCTGCCAAGCTCCATCCATGAAGTACTCTTACTTCCTAAAAGATGCTGCCCCAATGCATCTGGATTAAACTGCATCATCCAGGAAGTCAACACACGCCACGTATCAAGGGAAGAAATCCTTTCTGACCATTTTTATTATTATGATCGCGAATTAGACTGTGTAACCATGTAGCTTAGCAGATACCGTCATATAGCTGTTCATACTCCTTTACTGAGCTTTCCCAGGAAAAATCCTGCTCCATGCCACGTAACATTAAGTTCTGCCAGTTTTCCTTCTCTGTATAATAAAGCCCCATCGCAGAGCGTACAATGGATATCATTTCATCGGCATTGTAATTGGCAAAGGAAAACCCATAACCCTGCTGCGTATACTTGTTGTAAGGCTCCACTGTATCCCTAAGCCCCCCTGTTTCCCGCACAATTGGCACCGTTCCATAACGCAGGGCCATAAGCTGGCTTAAGCCGCATGGTTCAAATAGCGACGGCATCAAAAAAGCGTCTGCACCCGCATAAATCAAATGCGCCATATCTTCAGAATAACAAATATGCACCGACAGCTTGGACGGATATTTGTCGGCAAAGTAGCGGAACATATTTTCATAACGCGCTTCCCCAGTACCCAAAACCGCAATTTGCACATTTTCATTAGCAAGAAATGTGTCTAAAATATGCGAAACCAAATCAAACCCCTTCTGATCCGACATCCGGGATACCATCCCTATCAAAAATGTATCCGGCGCTTTTGGAAGGCCTACCATTTCCTGCAGTTTTTCTTTGTTTTTTGGTTTTATCGTTTTAATATTAGACTTGTTAAAGTGGTATGGGATACGTGGATCCGTTTCAGGGTTAAATTCCTTATAATCCAACCCGTTTAATATACCAAACAGCTTATCGCTGTAATAACGCAAAACGCCATCTAACCCTTCGCCGCCCTCCGGCGTCATAATTTCCATCGCATAAGACTTACTTACGGTCGTAACGACATCTGAATATACTATGCCCCCCTTTAAATAATTCGATTCCCCATATGTCTCGATTCCTTTTGGTGTAAACACATCATACGGAAGCCCCGTGACATCTCTAACCTCCTCCAAAATCCACCGTCCCTGGAAACGGATATTGTGGATAGAGAATACTGTACGGATTGCGCGGTAGCTTTCTTTGGATTGATAAATATTTTTTAAAAACACAGGTATCATCCCGGTCTGCCAGTCATTACAGTGGATAATATCAGGCACAAACCCGATTTTTTCTATAGTATCCAACACTGCCTTTGAGAAAAAAGCAAATTTTTCTATATCCTGGTATATTTCCCCATACGGGCGTTCTCCTGCAAAGTAATATTCATTGTCAATTAAATAATACTGGATTCCATTTATTTTTGCCTCTAAAACCCCCGCATATTGACGACGCCAGCCTAGCTCCACATCAAAGTGGGTAATGGGCTTTAACATTGCGGCAAACCCGCCGTCCATACAGGCATATTTCGGCAGGATCACCCGCACGTCATATTTCTGGCTGTCGAAATATCCCGGCAGTGAGCCAATTACATCCGCAAGGCCGCCTGTTTTAATAAAAGGTACTGCTTCTGATGCCGCAAAAAGTATTTTTTTCATAAAAATAGACCTCCCATACTGAAATGATAGGTCTATTATACTCTATTTTAGGCACAATAGAAAGAAAAAAATCGTTATGCGCCATGTTTATAATCCAGGCGTATTTTGTCTGCTATCAACGCAATAAACTCTGAATTGGTCGGCTTACCTTTGCCGTTATTGATGGTATAACCGAACAGCTCGTCTATCGTATCCATCTTGCCTCTGCTCCATGCCACTTCAATTGCATGCCGGATTGCGCGTTCTACCCGGCTTGGCGTAGTCTGGTAACGTTTTGCAATAGTCGGATATAGGATTTTAGTGATAGAATTAAGCATTTCGATATCATCAACAGACATCATTATGGCTTCCCGCAGATATTGGTAACCCTTAATATGGGCGGGTACGCCAATTTCATGTATAATATCCGTAACATCTGCTTCCAAGTTCCTTACGGTTTTCTCTTCTTTTTTTTCATATTTCTCGTAAGCCCCTATCTTACGTTTTTCGGTATCTTTAGGCACCTCTGTATGCTGTTTTACCTGTTTAATCCGGCTGATCACCATATCATTGTCAAACGGTTTCATAATATAGTAATCTGCTCCGGATAAAAAAGCGTTTTCTGTAATTTTTTCATTGCCTATAGCGCTTATCATAATAAAAGACGGGCATTTTTTGATAGTCACATCATGCCGTATCCTGTCCATAACGCCCAAACCGTCTAATTTTGGCATGACAATATCAAGCAATACTACATCAGGTTCTTTATCCTTGATCATTTTACAAGCTTCTTCTCCATCTTTTGCCGTACCGACTACCTCACATTCTTCATCACTGCGGATAATATCTCCCAATAATCCCAGCATTCTTTCATTATCGTCTGCAATCGCAACATTTAATTTACCCATTCCAATTTTTCTCCTCCTAAAACTTTTTGTTATTTTCCACACTCCTTTTCAAAGCGTGTCTAAAATCAAGACTATTTGTATTATAAGCATCCCTTCCCTTTGAAGCAATCATAAAATTTCGCAGTTTTCGACAATGGCACGGCGGGTAGGGAAATGCTTTGTCGATCGAATGGGATTGATGTGCCATATTTTTTGCTTTGATTTGGGTTTGTGTCTGTATTTGTCGAGAATATATATTTTTTTTATAGAAACATGGGGGGATTTAGAGAGGGGAGAATGGCAAAGGAGCCGTCAGTCAGAGGGCAGGGTATGCGGCTGGGGCCTGACTGACGGCCCCTTTTGCCACCCACCCCTACACCTAACCGCCGCAAAACCAAATCATACTCAAAAAATACTCCACAAAAATACAAGTATCCCCCACCACAAAAACATGCTATATTATATACAACACATATATATTCAAACCAATACCATATTCTACTTCATAAAGGAGCCAACCTATGAATACAATAGGCATTATTGCAGAATACAACCCATTCCATAACGGCCACTCTTACCAATTAAAAAAAGCAAAAGAATTATTCCATGCAGACTATGTAATCATCGCCATGAGCGGCAATTTCGTACAGCGCGGATTGCCCGCTGTTTTGGACAAGTTTAGCCGCACAGAGATGGCACTAAAAAACGGCGCGGATTTTGTATTTGAAATCCCAACCGTTTTTGCAACTGCATCTGCCGAATATTTCGCTGCAGCGGGAATAGGCCTTTTAGATGCGCTCGGCTGTGTAGACGCAGTCAGCTTCGGCTGTGAGACGCCTGATCTGCCACTTATGTCCTATGTAGCAGAAATTTTAGCACACGAGCCCAAAGATTATAAAACACGCCTGCATTCATACCTAAAAAACGGGGAGCCTTTTCCAGCTGCCCGGGAAAAAGCAGTAATTGGTTACTGTAGGGCAAATGGCTTGCCCGGCTTTCATATACAAAAGGAAGCTCGTGAAGCAAATCTAAAATCCTTACTGGAATCTCCCAATAATATCCTGGCCCTGGAATATCTAAAAGCGGTAAAACGCAGCCATTTTACTCTTAAGCCCGTACCTGTCCTACGGGAAGGGGCAGGATACCATGATAAAGATCTGCACAAAAAATACTGTTCTGCCACAGCCATCCGCGCACATCTTTTTAACAAAAGCACAAAACTATCCCCCAAAGCCCCAAATGGCTTATCCCGTTTTTTGCCAGAATGCACCGCAGAAGCGCTGCTTGCCCCAGGCGCCAGGTTTTTGACAGAACAGGACTTCTCCAGTATGCTGTATTATAAACTGCTTATGGGCAGGGAAAGTGGATTTGGACAGTTTGCAGACTGCTCCGCGGAACTGTCCAACCGGATTTTAAACCTCTTGCCCCACTATCTGGATTACCAGGGCTTTTGTGAAACCCTTAAACGTAAAGAAGTAACCTATAGCCGGATTAGCCGGATACTTTTGCATATTTTATTAGATATTACAGGCAAAACCATTGCAGATGCAAGCTCCTATGGTTTTGTACCTTATCTGCGGCTTTTAGGGTTTAGACGGGATGCTGCCGGGCTTTTTGATACAATACAAAAAAAAGCAAAACGCCCCCTTATTATAAAACCGCCTAAACATGCAGCACTCCTTGACGCTAAAGCACGCGCGGTTTTTGAAAAAGACGTGTTTGCTTCTGATTTATACTATGGCGCTTTGGCACAAAAAACAGGCGCAGGGCAAAAAACAGAGTACCGCAGGGGAATGGTTATTTTGTAAGCCCCTGCGCCCTCCACCCCTCAGTCACAAATCCAATACGTCAGCTTGCTGCCTTCCAGCTTTTTCAAAAACGGATAAGGGTTATAGCTTTTCTCCTCCCCGCCCTCATCCAGATAAATTCCCACATGCAGGTGGACCGGAAAATACCCGGTCGTCCCTTCTGTCTCGCTGTATCCGGTATCCCCCATAAACCCCAAAAGCTCCCCCGCCTTCACCTCATCCCCTACGGCAAGGCCTGGGGCGTAATCGCTCAAATGCGCATAATAAAAATATACGCCCCGCGTACTGCGCACGCCAATCCGGTAGCCGCCCAGCTTTAACCACCCCATTTTTTCTATGTATCCGTCCGACATACTGACAACCGGATACTTCCCCCGCTCATTCAGCGACGCCATAATATCGCACCCCTCATGCGTACGTTCCCCGCCAAACTTGCGGCTGTCCATCCAGCTGTCTGCAAATGTAACCCCAAACCGTTCTTTGTCATAAGCAGACTGCGGTACGGGAAAATAAACTATATCTTCCCATACCGCCTCTAAATGATCTTCCTGCCCCTGCAATGACTGCTGGTAAAAAAACAAAAACAGCCATGCATCCAAAGCTACCAGCACAAAAAACAGTAAAAAATATGAAAAAACTCTGCGGATCCTTGCCAAGCTTATTTGATACCCCTTAGCAGCTCTGTCAAAAACTGATAAATACGCCCCGCAGATGGAATACTAAGCCGCTCCATTGGCGTATGGATATCAAAGTTATCCGGCCCAAACGAAACGGCGTCAAGCCCCTCTATCTTGCCACAGAACATCCCACACTCTAGCCCTGCGTGGATTGCTTCAAAAACTGGCTCCTTCCCGAAAAGTTTCTTATAAACCTCTGTAATTTTCCCCCTGATTTTAGAATCCGCGCAATATTCCCATGCCGGGTAATCCCCCTCCGCCACAGCCGTGCCCCCTAAAAATTCCGCTAAATAGGCCAGCTTATCCATTACTTCTTCCTTACGGCTTCCCACGCTGCTGCGGACAGAAGCAGTAACCTGGAAGGACTTTTTCCCCAGCTGCATAATACCGGCGTTTAATGAAGTTTCTACCAGCCCATTTATCACGGCGCTCATATGCATGACGCCATTTGGCATATTCCGTAAAAAAAACAGTACCTTCTGCGCAGAGACGGGGTTTAATATTTCATACTCCGCTTCAGAAAGTGTCTGTGTACTGACAAGAAGCCCTGGATCTGCTGCCTGATATTCTTTTTGCAGGATACCCGCAACCTCCGAAACAGCGGCAAAAAACAGATCCTGGTCCTGCTGCCTGATCACAAGCGTACATTCGGCTTCCCGAGGTATCGCATTGTCTTTTAATCCGCCTTTTAGCTCTGCAATGCCCATTGGAACCCGCTGCTCTATATATTTTAACACCCTGCCCAATTCTACAATAGCATTCGCATGCTCCTTGTCTATTTCACTTCCGGAATGCCCGCCCAAAAGCCCGTGCAGGCGGACAGCTACGCTAACCCCTTGCCGCTTTTCATAAGAAACCGGAATGTCCGTCTGCGCTGTAAGCCCTCCGGCGCAGCTTGTCAGAAAATGCCCTTCGATATCCGAATCAATATTTAAAAGGATTTTCCCTTTTAACATAGATAAGTCAATCTCCTTTGCGCCAAGCAGCCCAACTTCTTCGTTGGATGTAAATACCGCCTCGAGCCTTGGATGCGCCAGTTCCCCGTCATCTAAAATGGCAAGCATATATGCCACCGCTATACCATCGTCCGCGCCTAAGGTCGTGCCATGTGCCTTTAAAAACTCTCCGTCCACATACAAATCAAGCCCTTCTTTTTCAAAGTCAATGGTACAGCCAGCTTCTTTTTCACATACCATGTCGGTATGCCCCTGCAAAATTACAGATGGGGCATCCTGATATCCGCTGGACGCGTCTTTTATAATAATGACATTGTCAGCCGCATCCCGGTAATGCACAAGGCCATGCCCCCTGGCAAACGCTTCCAGATAACCGGCGATTGCTTTTGTATGGTACGAGCCGCGCGGGATACGGCTAATCTCTTCAAAATACCGGAAAACATTTTCTGGTTTTATATCCCCTAAAACACTCATAGCTTCCTCCTGTTTTTAATATATTAGAGTATGAAGAAAAATATTGTTATTTTAATGGTTTTGCTATTATTTATCTTTTTTATTGTGACACATCCTGCCACCTCCATGGAAGCGGCTGCAAACGGGCTTTTGCTGTGGTACCGGCAGATTTTGCCAGCGCTTTTGCCTCTTGCAATCCTGTCAAACCTGATGGTGTATTCCAATTATATGCAGTTGGCCACAAAATATTTATATCCGGTTACAAAGCATATCATCCCCACCAGCCAAAGCGGCAGCTTTGCGCTGTTAGGCGGGCTCCTTTTTGGGTTTCCAATGGGAAGCAAAATCAGCGCAGATTTGGCGGGGCAAAAAAAAATCAGCCAAAAAGAAGCAGAGATCCTATGCATCTGCTTTAACCAGCTAAGCCCTGTATTTGTCAGCGGCTACCTGCTTACCTCTGTACTTCAAATGCCACAGATGGTTCCATATTGTTATGCAGCCCTGTATTTGCCCCCAGTATGCTATGCTGTCTTCCAATTGAAAAAACTGCGCCCAAAGGACGCAAAAAACGCAGCCTCCGATCCGGCGCTTCATTTTGGGATCATAGACGCTGGTATTATGAATGGGTTCGAGGCGCTGACCAAGCTGGGGGGCTATATTATGATGTTCTCTGTCTTTGCCTCTATCCTCCATACCTATAACGGGGCTTACCCGTTGTTTAACCTCATATGCACAGGGTTAACCGAAGTAACGACAGGAATCTCCTACCTAAAAAATTCCGCCCTGCCCCAGGAAACCTCTTACCCGCTGGCTGTCTTTTTTGCTTCGTTCGGCGGACTGTGCGGATTTGCACAAACCTGCTCCTTAAGCCGTGGATGCACGTTTTCTAAAAAAAGATACCTTACCTGCAGGCTGTGCTTTGCCGCTGCAAGCAGTATCTTAAGTTATTTCTTATATCTATTCGCCAAAGGCGTCCTGATCGGTTGAATAGGGGATGTTAAGCTCCATCTCCTCTGCGGCGCCGGGCTGGCCTGTTTCTTCCCCGGCCTGTGGCGGCACTGCAAGCTCGCTGCGGTTGGCCATCACAACTGTTAAATACTCCTGCAAAGACTCAAGCAAATGATCGGTCCTGGCCCTTGTGGTTTCAATGGAACGTGAAAGGACATCCTGCGTATTTTTTAACAGCTCGTCCGTATAAGAAATCGCGCCTAACCGGATTTCATCGGCATCCCGTACTGCGTTGTCGTATATTTCCTGTGCCTGTTGTTTGGCAGCGCTGACAACCTCATTTGCCTTGGCATATGCCTGCTGCATAATCTCGTGCTCACTGACCTGCGCAGCCTGCATTTCCTCCGCATGTAAAAGCATCTGCTGTGCTTTTGCATTGGCATCTGCCAAAATTGCCTCCTTTTGGCTTATGATCTTTTGGTAACGCTTAATCTCTTCTGGTGTCTTAAGACGCAATTCTGTCAATAACTCTTCCATTGTCTCTTTATCTACAACAATAGTGGAACCACTAAACATCCGAGGTTTACAGCTTTCTATGTACTCTTCTATTTCGCTGATCATCTGCTCTATTTTGCTATTCATAAGAAAAACCCCTTACTTTTTTATATTATACTTCCTATAAATCCTGTCTACAAACTGCGGCGGCACAAATTTGCTGATATCCCCGCCATATGCGGCGAATTCGCGTACCACCGAGGAACTTAAGTAAGAATATTTTAAATTCGTGACCAAAAAAATCGTCTCTACCGCTGGATATTCAACATGGTTGGTCTGGGCAATCTGCAGCTCATATTCAAAATCGGTCACTGCCCTTAGCCCCCTCACAATAATGGTTGCACCGCTTTCCTTCATATAATCTACTAAAAGCCCGTCAAATGACCCAACCGTTACATTTGGGATATCATGCGTAAGCTCTTTTAACATATTAACACGTTCATCTACAGAAAACAACGAGTTTTTGTCACTATTATTTAATACACCCACGATTAATTCATCTACAATCGCAGATGAACGCTTGATCATATCCTGGTGGCCAAATGTAATCGGGTCAAAGCTCCCCGGATAAATTGCTCGTTTCATCCTTACCCTCCCTTTGGATAAATATATGGGCATTAGTTTTATAATTTTTTTCCCTTACAACAGCAAAGCCTGCTTCCCCTAGATACGAAAAATCTGTATCCCTTGCTGTTTCTACAATAATAAGCGCATTTTCCGCCAAAAGGGAAGATGTTTTTAAATATTCAAAAACAGGTTTTTCTAACTGGCTTTTGTAAGGCGGATCTAAAAACACCACATCAAACTGATACCTGCCCTCTAAGGAACGGAGCGCCGAAACGGCGTCCATCTGCAAAAGCAGGCATTCTTTCTCAGATTTAGTTGACTGTATGTTAGAGCGGATACAGTCCGCCGCTTTTTTTGCATGTTCGGCAAATACCACATATCTCGCCCCACGGCTCGCCGCTTCTAACCCAATCTGCCCGCTGCCCGCAAATAAATCAAGGAAATAGCAGCCTGGGATTTCGTTTTGCAGTATATTAAACAAAGTTTCTTTTATCCGATCTGTCGTTGGCCGCGTCTGCATCCCCTCAATAGACTTTAGGCGCAGCCGCCTTTTGCTTCCGGCAATAATTCTCATAGTAGACTCCTTTATTTGTATTCCTGCTGTATCACCTGCTCCACAAGCTTGAGGGCCGCTCCTACAGCTTTATGGCGTACCTGCTGCCTGTCCCCATCAAAAATATGGCGTTCAACCTTGATCTCACTGCCGCAGGCACATGCTAAATAAACCAGGCCGACTGGCTTTTCCTTTGTCCCGCCGTCCGGCCCTGCAATCCCGGTCGAAATAATGGCAATATCTGCATTCGCCGCCGCCCTTGCGCCAGACGCCATCTCCTGTGCTGTCTGCAGGCTGACTGCCCCATATTCCATAAGCGTTTCATGGGACACGCCAAGCAGCTTTTCTTTGGCTTCATTAGAATAGGTGATATAACCTTCCCCAAATTGGCCAGAAATACCCGGCACATTAACAAGGGATGCTGCAATCAGCCCCCCAGTGCAGGATTCTGCCGTTGTTATTGTGATATGGTGCTTTAACAAGAGGCTGGCAATTTCTTTTTCCATATTATCCGATATCCTTTTCTTTTTATTTTTGTTCTTTTAACACACCTTTATTCTTTACAATATAATCGACCAGGGAAACCACCGTCAATGTTAAGGCTACATAGGTAAACACCACGCCTAAAATTTCAAAAAACTCCAAATCAATATCCAGCACTAAGACAATGATCATAAGCATCTGGAATGTAGTTTTAAACTTCCCCCAGTAACTTGCCGCAATGACAATACCATTGTCTGACGCAATCAGCCGGAATCCGCTGATGATAAATTCCCTGCTAATAATAACAATAACAATCCACGCTGCAAGCCGCCCTGTTTCTACCAGGCAGATCATAGCCGCGCAGACCAAAAGCTTATCCGCAAGCGGATCCATAAATTTGCCGAAATTAGTCACAAGGTTATATTTCCTTGCAATTTTGCCATCGGCAAAATCAGTCAGGCTGGCCGCAATAAAAATCGCCGTGGCAATATAATTGCTGTACTCTGACACCTGCGGGTAAAGTAAAAAAAACACAAAAAACGGAATCAGTATTACCCGGAAGACCGTTAATTTATTCGGAAGGTTCATCCATCAATTCTCCTATTAAATCATACTCATATACGCCTGTTATTTTAACCTCAACAAACTCCCCTGTCATAAGCTCTTCTCCCGTATGGATAAATACATATCCGTCTACGCCCGGGGCATCCCGGTATGTCCGCCCCACATAAACATTTTCATCCGCTACCTTCCCTTCGACAAAGGCCGTAAGTATTTTTCCCCGAAGTACTTCGTTGTTTTCGTAAGAAATTTCCCTCTGAAGCTCCATAATCTCTTCTTTGCGGGCAAGCTTTATCTCTTCATCCACCTGATCGGGGAATTGTTCCGCAGGAGTGCCCTCCTCTAAAGAATATACAAAGACGCCCAGCCTGTCAAACTCCATCTCATTGACAAACCCTGCCATTTCCTCATGCATCTTGTCCGTTTCCCCTGGAAACCCGCTGATTAGTGTAGTGCGGATGCAAATATCCGGAATCCTCTCCCGCAGCTTTTTGATAAGCGCAACAATATCGTCATGGCTTGTTTTCCTGCCCATACGCCTTAAAATACTGTCCGCCGAATGCTGTATGGGGATATCCAGATAATGGCAAACCTTATCATTCCGCAGTATTGCGTCAATTAACGTATCGTCTATCTCTTCCGGATAACAGTATAAAATCCGGATCCAACGGAGTTCCCCTATCCCGTTTAACCTGTCCAAAAGCCCGCCAAGCGCTTTATGGCCGTATAAATCCATTCCATAAACAGTCGTTTCCTGCGCAACCAATATCAGCTCCCTAACGCCCATAGATACCAGACCTTTTGCGCGTTCTACCAAATCCTCCATAGGGATGCTGCGGTAGCTGCCGCGGATTGCAGGTATAATACAGTATGTGCAGTGTTTGTCGCAGCCTTCTGCTATCTTTAAATACGCATAATGCCCGCCTGTAGTAACAGAACGTTTTTTGAGGAGCCCCGGCAGCCCTTCTAACGTGTCAAACCTGCGGTAACGCCTGCCAGAGGCAACCTCCCGGATCGCTTCCACAATATGGTGGCAGGAATTGGTACCGATCAGCGCGTCAACCTCCGGGAGCTCTTTTTCTATTTCCTCTTTGTAGCGCTGCGCAAGGCAGCCAGTAACTATAAGCCCTTTTAACTTCCCGGTTTCTTTGTATTTTGCCATTTCTAATATGGTATTGATGCTCTCTTCTTTGGCATCTCCAATAAAACAGCAGGTATTGATGATAATTATGTCTGCTTCTGCTTCATTGTCAGTCAATTCTATCTGCTCTTCTGCAATCATTCCGAGCATATATTCAGAATCTACCAGGTTCTTGTCACATCCTAATGAAATAAACAGTATTTTCATTTGATTCTCCATAAGCTTTAAAAAGGATGTCAAAACGCAAACAGCCACATTTTGTACATCCTCCTTTAACACATTCTACGGTTCTGTCCTTTATACTTCTTGGGTTACGGTTTCTTCTTCGGCTATTTTTTGCCTTTCATCTTCGCTTAAAATCTTCACATCGCCAACATAGAGCTCCTCCACGGCAATAGAAAGCGGTTTTTTTCCATGGGAATTGGGCAGCATCGGCTCTGCGCCCCCAATGATCTGGCGTGCCCGTTTTGCGGCTGCAATAACTATAGAATAGCGGCTGTTGACTACCGGCTCTTCCCCAATTGCAACATCATGGTTAACTACTTTCATTAATTCGACATAAGATGGATGTATCATATTAACTCCCTCCTCATATTATTGATAAACTCTTCATTCCTGCTTACCCTGCAGTGATCGCTTTGTATAATGGAATGGATTTCTTTTACACATTCCTCCAAATCGTCATTGACCACAAGGTAATCATACGCCCCGATGTACATTGCTTCTTCCCCGGCACGCAATAGCCTTGCCCTTATAGCCGCTTCGTCTTCGGTGCCCCTTCCCGTTAAACGCTCTTTTAATGTACCGGCATCCGGAGTCGTCACAAACAAAAGCAGCGTGTCTGGAAACATCTCCTTTACTTTAAGCGCGCCCTGGATTTCAATTTCTAAAATAACATCCTTGCCCGCTTTTAGTTGATCCAATACATAAGACTTCGGCGTGCCATAATAATTATTAACGTACATGGCGTATTCTATCAGCTCATCATTGTTAATCATTTTTTCAAATTCTTCCCTTGTTTTGAAGAAATATTCCCTGCCGTCCTCTTCTCCAGCGCGCGGATCCCTTGTAGTCGCAGATATGGATAGAGAATAAAAATCCCTGTAACCGTCAAGCAGCTTTTTAATAATTGTGCCTTTTCCCGCGCCGGAAAAACCGGAGCATATAATTAATATCCCTTTTTTCGCTGTCTTCATTTATTCTTCCCCTTTTCCCCCTGCCAGCTCATGGAAACGGCCTGCAAGGGTATCCGGCGCTAACGCAGATAATACAACACTGCCCTGATCCATAACGATAACACTCCTTGTCTTCCTTCCCTGCGTAGCGTCCACTGCCCGTTCCTCCTGCCTTGCCCTCTGTGACAGGCGCTTTGCAGGAGCGGAGTCAGGCGCTACAATGGCAATCACCCGGTCTGCATTCACCAGGTTGCCAAATCCAATATTGATAAGCCCTGTCATGTCCTTTCCCCTATTCGATATTCTGAATCTGCTCGCGTACCTTTTCGATGTCAGTCTTCAAATTAATCCCAATGTCCGAAATTTCCAGATCTGTTGTCTTTGATAAAATGGTATTTGCCTCACGGTTCATCTCCTGCGCGATAAAATCCAGTTTCCTTCCTATACTGCCGCCTTCTTTAACGGCTGCCTTAGTCGCCTCTACATGGCTCCTTAATCGGACGGTTTCTTCGTCCACACAGATTTTGTCCGCAAAAATAGTAACCTCTGTAACAATCCTCGCTTCATCCATCTGCCGGTCCCCAAGCATCTCCTTTACCTTCTCCTCTAAACGCTTCCGGTATTCGGAAAGGATCTGGGGAGAACGTTTTTCGATATAATCAACGTACCCTAGCATGGTATCCAGCTTGCTAAGCAAATCAGCAGCAAGGCGCTTCCCTTCCGCAATCCTGCTCTCCACAAACTGCTCACATGCACCGCGCAGCGCTTTTTCTAAGCTTGCCCAAAGCTCCTTTTCATCAACGCTTTGCTCTTCCATCGTAAATACCTCGGGAAAACGGGCCAAGGTACTGGTCCTAATATCATTTTCCAGATGAAACTCCTCTGAAATCCGGTTAAAATGCTTTAGATATGCGGCCGCTACTTCTTCATTGTATTTGAGCGCATAGTTCTCTTCGGTATAATCTTCATATGAAATAAAGACGTCTACCTTGCCTCGTTGTATGTATTCTTTTAACAGGGCCCGGATAGCGTTTTCAAAAAAGCCCAGTTTTTTGGGTATTTTGATATTGATATCCAGGTACCGGTGGTTAACGGATTTGAGCTCGGCTGTGAATTTACGGTCGTTTTCTAAGGCCTCGCAGCGGCCAAACCCTGTCATGCTCTTAATCATGTGTGCCTCCTGTCGCTCTTTAACGAAAACAATCCTTATGCCGTACACAGATGGAGTGTGTGCATAGTTAGATTTATTATATCGGATTATGAGTAGTTCGTCAAATGGTGGAAGGAAGATTTTCAAATTATTTTATCATAGTACTGTTATTTAACACAAGGGTGCTGTATAAAAACAACACGTCGCATGCCGTAAAATCAATAAATTTCCCTAAAACGCCCGGATGGATATACCGTATATCCACCAGTGTAATCTGGGAGTACCCGCCAATAAAAAGCGGGGCTATACTAGAGCCAAACGAATCCCTAAACAAAACCAGCTTCTTTTCTTCTGGGGCTTTTGGGTTATCTATGGTAATCAATGACAGCGGGCCGGATAAAAACATTTCATAAGGATCCACCCCTTTAGCGCGGTCCAGATCGTACACAGGAATCTGCCTGTTATTTTGCCAGTCTAATACCCTGCAGTTTTCCATAGAATCCCATGTCAGGCAGCAAAGCGTATCCGGTTTAAATAAAAGCGCGGCCTGTCCGTAATATACGCCGTAAAAATCCTGGTTCAGCGTTTCTGTTTTATAATCCTGTGAAAACGCCGCCCCCATCCCCTTTAAAAGCCGGTTTGCCACATCTGTTATTTTTTCCTGCCTCCAGTGGGTGTCAGTGCGGTAATAATCATCCAGCTCCAACAAATCAGAGATTGTTATATATTCTGCAAAATCTGCTTTTTGAGCCATATGTTTTTCGGCCTCATCATAATCTATCGACAGACGGCCGCCCAGTGGCGCCAAAAAACAGTTTTTATCCGGTATAACAGAAAGGTAAATGTGGTTGCCCGCTGTCAGGTATGTGTCATAAATATAACGGAAACGGCCTGCTGCATAGTCCAGTGACGATTCATCCAACGGATATTCCATAGCTGCCAGATATCCGTTTGATGCATAGATGCCATTATTATCCTGACGGTGGAATAATTCTGTAGAAGCCAGCGCTTTTATGCTACGGAAAGAATCGCGGTATGGAAAATTGTCCAGCGTATAGCTTTCAAAATCCGACATAAAACGGCCGCTTAGGAGCGTATCCTGCGAAACCTCTGGTAAAGGAGAAAGCTTACGGCGCTCACTGTAGGAATAACCTTCTTTCGGGGCAAACAAGGCGAGGAAGAAGCCAGTGGCAAGCAAAATACCAAACGTAAAACTGATAACAATATTATTCTTTTTGCTGTTCATAAATACCACTCCTTTGGATGATTACAGAATAGGGCGCCAGATGTCAAAACCTAAAATACAAAAACGGCTGAAACGATCCATCCACCAGATACCCTGTCACAACCATCATCACAACCACAATGAACACAGGTTGTGCCAAACCCAGCATACGCCCCCACACCTTCTTTTCCATCCATTTTTCCAAAGCCACCGAAACAAATGGGGTAGCCCCAACAATTCCCATCCCCAATACAACCGCATAGCTCCTTACATAATACACTGCCTCTGCTGAAGCAACCGGAACCCCTCCTGCCCCAAACATCCCCCCGATAATACGCACTGCCTCGCCCAAACCACTTGCTCCAAATAAAACAAAGCTAATAATTACAAAAAACAATACATAGATATGCGAAAGCGCCCTGCTTTTTTCCAGCATTCCAAGCAGCCATGTTTTCTCCGCCACAAGCAATACCGCAAAAAGCAGGCCCCACAAAACAAAATTCCATGCCGCCCCATGCCACAGCCCGGTCAGGGCCCAAACAATTAAAATATTAAAAATCTGCCGTACCCTTCCCACCCTGTTCCCGCCAAGCGGAATATAAACGTAATCCCTAAACCAGCTGCCAAGCGAAATATGCCACCGCCGCCAGAACTCTGTCATACTGGCAGAACAGTACGGATATCGGAAGTTTTCCGGAAACTGAAAGCCAAACAGCTTCCCCAGCCCAATCGCCATATCACTGTAGCCGGAAAAATCAAAATAAATTTGAAGGGTAAAACCAACGGCATATAGCCAGTAAAACAAAACCGATTTTTCTTCCGATGCTGCAAACACACTGCAAAGCTCCCCCAACTGGTTCGCAAACAAAACCTTTTTGGCCAGGCCAACCACAAAGCGGCATATCCCATCTGCCGCCAAATCAAACGAATACCTGCGCTTTTCCAATTGAGCTGAAATATCGGCATACCGTACAATCGGACCTGCCACCAGCTGCGGAAACATAGCAATATACGCAGCCAGGTTAATGATATTCCTCTGCGCCGTTTCCCCGCGGAAAACATCTATGTTGTAGCTAATGATTTGGAACGTATAAAAACTGATACCTACAGGCAGGGATATGCGCAAAAGCGGGATAGAAAGCCCCGTAACGCCATTTATATTCTCAATAAAAAAATCTGCATATTTAAAATAAAGCAAAAAAGAAAGGCTAATGCAGACAGAAAGGGTGCAAAAAGCTCGGCTGGATCCTTTCCCCCTGCAACGTTCTGTCAAAAGTCCAAGAACGTATCCCTGTACAATGGATACAGCCATAACTAAGACATATCTTGGCTCACCCCAGGCATAGAAAATAATACTGCCTAAAATCAGAGCCGCATTTTTCACCCGCCCTGGCGCTATATAATACAGCGCCACCATAACAGGCAAAAAATAATATAAAAACAGAATACTTGAAAACAGCATATCACCCAAACCTCAAGAAACCGGTGTCTCCGTAACCACCTTAGCCCCGCTTAATGCAGACAATGCATTCGTTTTAAAAAGCTCCATAATTTCTGCCTGTCCAAAAGCGGTAACCACATACCCACCGCCAGCATCAATTATCACAAGCGTATCCGGCTGGCCACAAATCCATTGCCTTGCCAAAATATTGCTTTTTACCGTCTCCACAAACGTATCCAAATCCGTGCCATCCTTTAACCGGTAAGCCGCGCCAGTAAACGTATTTGCATTCATCATATGCACCATAGAAGCTGCATCCTCAATATTAGCCGTTTGGCTTTCTGGCAGGCCTAATACTAAATCCAGCTCTTCTGATTTTGAGATATCAAATTTACCAGGGGCATCCATAACCGCATTTTCCTGATCCCCGCCATAAAGAGAAAACAGTTCATCCTCTTTATAAACGCCTGTTATAGAATTCAGGACATCTAACGCGTCTTCATATTCTGGCATAGCTTCCCCCATCCCTGTTTTAGACGGCTGCCCCACGCATCCAGATAAAACAAGCACTACCATTGACATCACCAGCGGCCAAACAATTTTTTTCATTAAAAAACCTCCATTTTCTATTAAGCCTTACCCTAAAATATGCTTTTCACACCAAATCAGATAGCATATCCAGCATCGTTTGCGGATCGGCAGCAGCTTTTACCTTATCGTTAGCTCTGATAATTATGCCATCCTCATCAATCAGATAGGTGGTACGCACCACACCCATATACGCCTTTCCAGCCATTTTTTTCTCATGCCAGACATCGTATGCCAAAATTGCATCCAGAGCGGGATCTGCCAGAATTGTAAATGCCAGGCTGTTTTTTTCTTCAAATTTCTTGTGTGAAACAACCGTATCTTTACTAATTCCAACCACTACAGTCCCTTTTTCCAGAAATTGTGGATAACGATCCGAAAAGCCGCATGCCTGCTTTGTGCAGCCTGCTGTATTGTCCCTGGGATAAAAATAAAGTATAAGCTTTTTGCCCTTATATTCTTCTAATGTATGCAGGCTGCCGTTTTGATCCGGCAATTCAAACGACGGCGCTTTTGTTCCTGGTTGTAACATAATAGCTTCCTCCTTTTTTCTCCTTTTTACCTTTCCAAAAAAGATTTTACCATTTTATCCTGTTTTATGGAATGGCCTGGGGCAATATTTTATAAACCCCCATTTCACCTTCAAATATAATGGCTTATAACGATTATAAATATTCTTCGTACAAGCAGCAAAAAAGGCTGCCCATTGGCAGCCCTCCAAAGCAATTTCTAATTTATCATTTAAGCCTATGCCTTATTAAAAAAAGCCTTACACCAGCCGGATATACTGTGAGGCAACATATCCTTTTATCACACGGCCCTTCTTTTTAAACTGTACCAAATACCAAACCGATCCGTCGGCAGCTTTTACCTGCCCTAAAAGCATTACCTTCTGCCCCCGTTTTAAAGTAGCAATAATCTTCCCGTTATTTCCTGCAGTTTCCCGTACATTCAAACGGGAAGCTATTACTTTCCCTATCTGTGTTATAACAGCATTCCCATTCTCTTGCAGCAAATTATTATAAATATAGCCACGGATTTTGCGCCCGTCTACAACACATGACACATAACTCCAGTCACCGCCAGATTTATCCTTCGCCGCACAAAGTACCGTCACAACAGTTTTTGCATCCGCTGTAGCAACGATGGCATGGTTTGTACCGGCATGTTTCCTAATATTTGCCCGGGTACGCACCATTGCTTTTTTAGGTATCGGCATCTGTGTCCTCGTCCTTAAAATTTTAGAGAACTTTCCATAGAAAGCCTGTCCGCCCGTATAAGTATAGGCCCGTACTTTATAAAAATACTCCTGCCCGCTGGCAAGGTTCCTATTGCAAAATGCCGTCATCTGGGCATCAACATCAAGCACCTTCTTATACTTGCCGTCATAAACCAATGACCGGTAAACCTGATAGCCCGAAACCCCTTCCTGCCCCTTCCAGGAAATATTAACGCTGCTTTTCGTTGAAGCCCCGCTTTTCATACCTGTTACTTTAGCAGGGGTTGCGGCTGCAGATACCGTATGCGGCAAAAATAGCACCAGCCATACTATACAAACCAGTAATCCCATCACTTGTTTTTTAGTTGCCATCATAACGCAAATCACTCCCTTTTATATTCATTTGTTATAATTTTATGCCTCATAACAGGAGACGTCAAGTAAAATGGGCACATTCATAATTTCTTAAAAAACTAAAAACCGGGCAGCCCTCTGCGCTGCCCAGCCACACTCACACAATATAATTTTTTAAAATCTGTATCAAATGGCTAATATCAATCGGCTTTGCAATATGCTCATTCATTCCGCACTCTAAACAATGCTGTACATCTTCAGAAAATGCATCTGCCGTCATTGCAATAATCGGCAAATCCACATCTTTCCGCGAAAGCGCCCGGATTGCCTTTGCCGCTTCATACCCGTTCATTACCGGCATACGGATATCCATTAAAATCACATCGTAATAGCCTGGCTCTGACGCGCCAAATTTGTCCAGGCAAACCTGCCCGTTTAAAGCCCAGTCAACTTCAAAGCCCACGCTCATTAGAATCTCATTTGCAATTTCATAATTTAGATCGTTATCCTCTGCCAGCAAGATACGCCTGCCGGAAAATTCCAGCACTTCTTCCTTTGCCGGATCCTCTGCTGCTTCCTCCCCACTCATATAGGGGCTTAATCCGATAAACAAATTGGATTTAAAAAGCGGCTTTGAAATAAACCCGTTTATGCCTGCCTCCTTGGCTTCTTCCTCAATATCACTCCAGTCATATGCTGAAATAATCAATATCGGGACATGCTCACCCAGCTGCTGGCGCAGTTTTTTTGCCGTCTCAAGCCCGTTCATGCCTGGCATCTTCCAGTCTAACAGTACAATCTGGTAGCCATCCCCTTCTTTGTGGTGCTTTTGAGCCATGCGTACCGCTTCTTCACCACTTAAAGTCCATTCTGCCTGAATGCCTATCTCCTTTAAAGAATCTACAGCGCTTTTACACAGTTCCATGTCATCATCAACCACTAACATACGCCACGGCGGCAGCAGCATGTCCGCCTCCTGTGTAACTGCCTTTTCCAAATCCACAATAACATGGAATTCGCTCCCTTTGCCCGGTGCGCTCTTAAGCTCAATCGAACCGTGCATGGCATCCACGACTGCCTTAGTAATAGCCATCCCAAGCCCGCTTCCTTCTGTCTTATGTACCATGGATTTTTCTTCCCTGGTAAACTTATCAAAAATATCCTTCTGAAATTCGGGCGTCATACCAATACCCGTATCTTTGACGCGGAAATGGCACCTGACAAAATTCTCTCCGCGCGGGGAATCCTCCTGTTCCAGATATAGGCTGATCTTGCCGTTTTCCGGCGTAAATTTTATGGCATTTGACAAAAGGTTCAAAAGCACCTGGTTTATGCGTACGCTGTCACAGTAAACATCTTCCGTCTGGATATTCTGGATAAAAATATTAAAATCATGGTTTTTCGCCTTAATCTGCGGCTGGGCGATATTTACAATGCCATCCATCGTTTCACGCAGTGAAATCTGGTACATATTAAGGGTCATCTTGCCGCTTTCAATTTTGGACATATCAAGTACGTCGTTGATAAGCCCCAGCAAATGCCGGCTTGAAAGGGAGATCTTAGCCAGGCAATCTGTTACCCGCGCCGTATCTTCGATATTTGCCTGCGCAATTGCAGTCATACCTACAATCCCATTCATCGGGGTGCGGATATCATGGCTCATGCTTGACAAAAATTCACTTTTAGCGCTGTTGGCGCGGTCTGCTTCACGTTTTGCCTTGGAAAGCTCCAATAACTGTTCTTGGGACATCCTAAAATACAAGATAAATACTATAAAAATCCCCACCAGGATAATGCCGCACGCCAAAAGCATCATCTGCTGGCGCTGCCGCCCCAAATCTAAAATAGCCTGATCCAATGTACCGTAGGGCATAATAGACAAAAGATACCACTGGGAATGCTCCATACGCGCACAGTACAAATACTGGTGCTTGCCTTCCGCCATAACACAGCTATTATAAACCTGGTCAGACGCCATTGCTTTATGAAGCTCCTGTTCATACTCCTTGGCTGATTTGCCTTTGTGTTCCTCAAATACATCCAGGATACGCTCAAAATAATTCTCCCGGTACGCCGCGCCGCTGCGTATAATAAAAGTACCATCCTGGCTTATAATATGCGACATTAGCAATGACTCTTCTTCATCCAGGGAAAGCGCTTTTTCAATGGAACTCATAGATACGCCTACCACCAACGTATCGCTTGTCCCACCGCCTTCTAATGGATACTCCGCTTTTACCGCCAGCAAAAAAAGCTTTTCCCCCTGCGCGCTAAAGGCGCTGCTTACCCATACGTTAGATTCCCCAATCATATCCGTAAACTCATCATGGTTGTTTACCCTGATATCCTCCCCGTAAATCACATCGCAATCCCCGTCCTTGCGGTAAAGCCCTAAATATAAAAAGTCACGGATCTTTGCTGAAAGCACCAGCTCGTCCCGTATGGCTTCGCTGTCTTTTAGCCCTTCTTCTTCAATCCTCATAACAACACCATCCAGCTGCGACAAGTGCAGATCAATCAATGTCTCGAACTTTCTCTGGAGCTGGGCATTCATCTCCGACATAAACGTTTCGCTCACTTCATCAATCGTCTTCTCACTCTTGCCTGCCATCACACTCCCTAGCCATATAAAAATAACAACGCCAAGCAGGCTCAGGCAAATTACGCTGGAAAACAGGAACCGGGTCGTCCTGTGTTTCATGTTGTCATTTACTTTTTCTATCATATAAAACCCTCCCATGGCAGGGGTAAGATTCCCATTTCTTACCCCTCTTGTTTTACTATTTCAAACTGCCCCGAAAGCAAAATCCAGTTTGCCCGGAACAGCCTCATAATTTGCCAGTATCCTGCCCCGTTCAGCCCATATTCCCTGATAAGGTCAAATTTAGCCTGCATGCTCCTTACGTCCTCGAACCAGACCTCATGCTGCGTGCCCTCCTCTTCATAATAAAAATAAGGCGCTTTAGCTTCTTCATCAAAATAAATTTCAGCTCCCTGCATTGCAGCAAGCCGGACTGCCTCGACATTGCCAATCGTTGTGGCTTTTGTTGTGCCCTTCTCAAACGGCAGCGGCCAGTCATACCCATAATTAGGAATGCCCAGGCGGATTTTCTCCTTTGGAATCTCTGTAATGGCATAATCGACAACTTTCCTTACCTGAGAGATAGGGGCAACCGCCATTGGCGGGCCATATGTATAGCCCCATTCATATGTCATTAAAAGAACGTAATCCGCAGCTTCTGAAAGCCCCCTATAATCTTTGCCTTCGTACAAAAGCCCTTTCTGTCCAGCCGACTGCTTAGGGGCTAACGCAACGGATACCTGTCTGCCTATGGAATGCATAGCTTTTGACACCTTCCAGACAAAGGCGGTAAACGCATCCCTGTCTTCTGCCAATATGTATTCAAAATCAATATCGATCCCCGCATAGCCTTTGTCTGTAACGGTATCCACAAGCCCGGCAACCAGGCTGCCAGACACTTCCTGCGACTGCACCACCGAATGGATCAGGTGGTTATTAAACTGCCCGTCTGGCCCAAACGGCGTTAATGTCAATATCGGAAGCGCCCCAAACATATAAGCCTGCCCAATCAGGAAGGAATCATCAAGCGCCGGGGGGATTATCTCCCCTTCCATAGTAAACCCATAGGAAAAAACCGAAAGCTCCGTCAGGTAAGGAAGCGTCTCGTTTAATATCCAATCTTTGATAAATGGATATGCATAGCCGTTTATCCTGGCCAGTGGCTTTTCATCTGGCAAATCGTTCGTTAAAAGCAAAAGCGCCTGCCCAACCACTAACATATACGGCTCCTGCAACTGGTTGACATATATAATCTCTTCCGGTGTTACTGAATGCCCTCTGGCAATCCCATATACCGTATCCCCTGCTTTCACTACATAAATCTCCATACTGCCGCCCGCATCTCTTTTATCAGTATATGATATGCAAAACCTTAGTCCAATGCGTCCTCCCAGACTGCAAAAAAACTATCTGTCACAATGCTGCCGTCAGTCACAAGCGTTATGCTGTCCCAAACTTTTTCATTTAACCTGGAAGAAAGCCCCTGTGCAAACTCCTCATAAACATCATCAAAGGCCGCCTTTTCCCGGGCCTCTACAATTTTGGATTTGTTCGCATCTGTAAGCTCCTCATTAAACTTATTGATACATTTTATAAAATAAAACCCGTCGCCTGCCGCGATACAGGATGAAATTTCCCCGTTATCCAATTCAAACGCTGCCTGTTCCGCTTCCTTGGGAAGCTCCCCTCTGCCAAATGTAATCTCAATCACGGGCTTTTGGTTGTAATTGCTGGCAACCGCTGCAAAATCTTCCCCTGCCATAAGCTTTGCCGCCACCTCATCCGCTTCATTCTGCCCAGTGACATAAATCTGCATAGCTTCCATTATCCTTGCTTCATCATCGCTAACTTCTTCGTTGATGCCCCCCGTCAAAGACTCATAAACCTTATTGGCAAGCGCATAACCCTCATACATAGAAACAATATCCATTTCTGTGGCGCCTGTAAACTCCCGTTCAGCTTCATTTAACGACCTAAAATATGCTGCCGCTGCTTTTTTGACAGTCTTCTGCTCATCCCCGTTCAAAGAAATCCCCTGGTCTTTTGCAAGAAGCTCCATACATACAATTTTTGTCATTTTGGAAAGTGCAGCATCTTTGACATATTTTTTTAGTTTTTTCGTCTGAAATCCTTGTTCCCACAAATCAATGCCATAGCTTTTACCATAAATATTCTGGTAATTAGCAAGGTATACCTTTGCTTCGGCGAGCCTGCATGCTTCGCCCCCGATCTTAAATACCTCCTGGCTGCCAAGGCCGCTTGTAAGGACGACTTGCCGCCCGCCGATACGGCAGCCGCAAAGGAGGCAGGAAGCGGCAAGTATACCCGCGAGCATTTTTTTCTTTTTCTCCATAAATGTGCTCCGATCCTATCCTTCTACCACTAAGTACCTGCCCCCCGACAGCGCGAACACCTCGCCCGCTTCCTCGATTTCTGCATCAGACATTCCGGCAATATCCATTCCGGATTCTTCAAAATATTCCTTCACCTCATCCAGATTCGCGCACACGACTGCCATACAGTCCTCTAAAAATGCCTCCGCTTCTACCAAATTCGACGCAACCTCCTCACGGAACAGCTGCTTTTGTTTCTTTAGGAAAACCTCCAGGCATTCATCATCATACGTCTCCATATTCTCTCTCCTCTTTTTTATATTGTGTATTAAGGGGTCCTTCCCAAACAGGAAGGCCCATCTTTTTCATCTCCCGGTAAAGCCTTGCAACCGGGAGCCCCACCACATTATCGTAATTGCCGTGAATCTCTTTGATAAACATGGCGCATATCCCCTGTATCCCATACGCCCCAGCCTTATCAAACGGCTCCCCCGTCCCGATATACCAGGCTATCTCCGATTCGTCCATCGGATACATCCCTACTTCCGTTTCCTCATAAAAGCGGTGTTCATTGACCCCGCCTTCAGCTAAAACAGCCAGCGTAACTCCGGTATAAACCTTATGGCGCTCCCCCTGCAGCATAGAAAGCATCCGGAATGCATCCTTTTTATCCTTGGGCTTTCCTAAAACCTCCCCTTTATACGATACCACAGTATCTGCCCCGATAATAACTGCCGATCCTTTTAGCCCGCCTTTTATAAGGCTGCCGGCCACTTCGGCTGCTTTTGCGGCAGAAAGCTCCATCACAGCCTCCCAAGGCTCAGACAGGCATATCTGTTCCTCGCCGCAGGCAGGAATAACCTCAAATATAAGCCCTGCCTTTTCTAACAGCGCCTTTCTCCGCGGTGAGACGGATGCCAGTATTATTTTCATAAGCTGCTCCTTTTCCTAATACTCTTTTCTTATTGTACAGCACTGTTTCAAATTACGCAAGCCTCGACAAAATGAATTTGATGATCCCTTTCCCCCAAAAAACTCTGCATAGCCATGTTTTCTTTTGTTTCTGTGCCATTTAAAACCAATTTATCCCTCTAGAGCGAACCTATCGCAGCTATACGCCCCTGACTATGTTACTAGTACTCCATCTAAGATTACACCATATGGCAAAAATAACAAACCCCCTGTAAGCCAGCCAAAGCCCAGGTGACGCATTAAGGCATTTCCTGGCGTGATACCAAAACAATTCCACCAAAAATACTTGACATCATTGTGAATAAAGTATAGAATTTAACTGTTGTAAATTATGACAGATGAAACGAAGTTTTGTTATATGTACAATGAAAATTGAATAAGGAGGTGCTCCTGTGCTAGAAGTAATTATTGCTGTGATCGTCACATTAGTTCTTGCCATACCGGTTACTTACCTGCTTACCGTCTCCTACCGCCAGAAAGTCGCGGAACAAAAAATAGGAAGCGCGGAAGAAAAAGCCAGGGAAATCATCGACGAAGCAGTTAAAACAGCTGAGACGAAGAAACGGGAAGCTTTATTGGAAGTCAAAGAAGAAACCATCAAAAGCAAAAATGACTTAGATAAAGAAATCCGCGACCGCAGGGCTGAAATCCAGCGTAATGAACGGCGTATCGTGCAGAAGGAAGAAAATCTCGATAAAAAGCTAGATGCTATCGAAAAGCGAGAAGCAGGATTCGTTGCAAGGGAAGAAGAACTAAACAGGCAGAAAGCAGAAATTGCAAAGCTGAGTGAAGAGCGTGTACAGGAATTAGAACGAATCTCAGGGCTGACCTCCGAACAGGCAAAAGAATACCTTTTAAAAACCGTTGAAGAAGATGTAAAACTTGATACTGCAAAACTGATCAAAGAACTGGAACACCAGGCAAAGGAAGAAGCAGGCAAAAAAGCAAGGGACTGTGTTGTGACCGCTATCCAAAAATGCGCCGCAGACCATGTTTCAGAAGCCACAATCTCCGTTGTCCAGCTTCCAAACGACGAAATGAAAGGACGCATCATCGGGCGCGAAGGGCGCAACATCCGGACACTCGAAACGTTAACCGGGGTAGATCTGATTATTGATGATACGCCCGAAGCTGTTATTCTTTCAGGCTTCGATCCGATCCGCAGGGAAATAGCAAGGATCGCTTTGGAAAAACTGATTGTGGACGGGCGTATACATCCCGCCAGAATTGAAGAAATGGTAGAAAAAGCAAAAAAAGAAGTGGAAACCATGATTCGCGAAGAAGGGGAAGCCGCTACTTTAGAAGTTGGCGTCCATGGAATCCATCCAGAGCTGGTGCGTCTCTTAGGGCGTATGAAATTTAGGACCAGCTACGGGCAGAATGCATTAAAGCACTCCATTGAAGTAGCGCAGATCGCTGGTCTGCTCGCAGGGGAAATCGGCGTAGATACCAGGGCCGCAAAACGTGCGGGGCTGCTGCACGACATTGGAAAGTCAGTAGATCATGAAATGGAAGGTTCACATATTCAAATCGGTGTTGAATTATGTAGGAAATACAAAGAGTCTCCACTGATTATTAATGCAGTGGAAGCCCATCATGGCGATGTTGAACCGGAGACTCTGATTGCCTGCCTGGTACAGGCTGCTGATACCATTAGTGCGGCACGTCCAGGCGCAAGGCGGGAAACTTTGGAAACATATTCAAACAGGTTAAAACAATTAGAAGATATTACAGTTGGTTTTAAAGGGGTAGATAAGTCTTTTGCCATTCAGGCAGGCAGGGAGATTCGGGTAATGGTAATTCCTGAACAGATTAGCGATGCCGATATGGTATTGTTAGCGCGTAACATATCCAAGCAGATTGAATCTGAATTGGAATATCCGGGACAAATTAAAATAAATGTAATTCGGGAGTCCCGCGTTGTTGATTATGCAAAATAGGAAAAAAGTTTTATAAAAAGAGGAAAGTCCTTAAAATGATCCATTTTAGGGACTTTCCTCTTTTATGCATTGTATGAAACCTTCTATTTCCAGTAGCCATAATAGGTATCAAACAGCTTGTCATTATAAGCATCCGCCCCATCCACATTTGAGCTTTTAAATACTGGGGGCTTATGCCCGCTGCGTACAAGCTTATCAATGGCAGAAGCAACCAGCGCCTGAGCCAGGGCAATCCCAACCGCATCGCTCGTAGGCCCTGTCGGCGTATCAAGGCCCTCAATCCAAAAAGACGCATCCCCCTTTTTGGCGCCGTTATCCAGTACCACATCCGCCAGTTCATACAGCTTTTTGCCGCTTGCATGGCGGGAAACTGTTTGTAGGGAATGCTGCATAGAAGTCATGGCAATCACTTTTGCCCCGGTTTTTTTTGCTTCCAGTGCCATTTCTACGGGGACTATGTTCCTTCCAGAATTAGATATAATAAGAATCGTATCTTTTTCGCCCACCTTATGCAGCTTTATCATCGCTTCTGCGTACCCGCCCAAGCGCTCCAGCCATGTGCTCTTGTTAGGCATTTCATGCAGCATTAGCTCCGGCGGCAGGATTGCTTTTACATACGCAAGCCCTCCGGCGCGGATATAAAGTTCCTCGGCTATCATATGGGAATGTCCAGAACCAAAGACATAAAACCTTCCTCCTTCCAGGCACGATTCACATACAGCCTCCGCCGCCTGCTCCAATGCTTCTTCCTGAGTATCTATCGTTTTTTGTAAAATTTCTGCAACATATTGCAAGTATTGCTTTGCTATTGACATATCCATCCTCCCTTTCCAGAAATCTTTTTTACCTCCTGTGCTACACACAGCATCAGCTTTTCGCCCTCCCCCTTTTGAAACGGGCTGCTTAGCGCCTCATAATAAAAGCTATCGTAAGCGGGCATATCTGCAAAATACCCCGCATATCCATTCGCATACCCGATAAAATGCGTCATCCCATCTTCAAACGGGTTGGATAATTCAGAAAAAAGCTCCCCTGGTACACAAATAAAAATATGCTGGTTTACTTTTACAAACATAACAGGCACATCATACGATGTAGCTGAATAAGGGTTCTGCGCCAATGCCAGGCCAGACTCTGCCCCCTCCTTATAAGATTCCAGCACCCGTAAGATAGGGCCATCCACTCCCTTCTGCTTCGCTTCCTTTAACCGTTCTTGACATGAGTAAAGCTTTTCCTGTGCCTTTTTTAAGCTTTCTGCCTGCTTTATCTTTAGCCGGAAGGCTTTATGGACAATTTCAAACCCGTTTATTTCTACTGGCCTCGCCTTCCCTTCCATCTCCAACAGCTTTTCTTCCAGCATGTGCCCATACCGCAGCAGCTCCTCTTCCTGGCCGCCCCGGCGGGAAAACCTGGTGGAAATATCCCCGCAGCTTCCGTTTACAAACATACACATATCATAGCCGTGTTTTTCCATACGTGCCGCAGCCTCCCCCGGAAAATCGGCGCTGATCCGTTTATTTTGGATGCCCATGACAGTCGGATGGCAGGCATAATGCCAGATGGCCGCCGACTTCCCCCCCTTCTGCTTTAAAAACACCGCTGCTATTCCGTTGTTTCCCTTTAAATCCTGGCGGTTACGGTTAGCCCCCATATGCTCCAGGGAGCTGTTAGCACATGAAATGGATGTCTCCTCACAGGCTGTAACTGCTTCTTTTAAAGCCAGCAGGCTTTTTTCTGCAATAAATTCCAACATAACCGGATCCGTCTGCAGGAATATGCCTTCCGCCGGTTTTAGCAGGCCTTCTGCTGTTTTTAACACCCCGCCTAAACCAGAATGGGTATGCGTCGCTGTAAACAGGAAATTTTCCTGATTCATCTGCATTTTTTCCATGCCGTCCTTCATACAGCGGATAAGCAGCCCGTCCACCCCAATTAAATCATAGGCCAGGGCGCCATACCATTTCCCACCCTTTTGAAACACAACAGCTTTCACATACAAATCATCCCGCACAAGCTCTGCGATCCTTTTTTTACTAAAGCCAGCTAAACCAGCCGGAAGCGCAGGTGTGATGCATTGCTGCGCAAACCCTATTTCCATACAAACCACTCCTTCCAGGCAATCCTTGCCAATTTCTCGTTTTTCCACAATACTATGGTATTTTTTTCATTCGCCGTTTCCCGCTAACTTCTGCAACGGTAAGCTTCATAACCGTTGTCTGGGGTACAACCGCCCGGTTATATTCAAAATTTTCTTTATGGTAATGTTCCATTAATAAAGCAAGGGCCTCTTCCTTTTCCTCCTGCGGCACAATTTCCAAAATACCTTTTCCTATGACACTCTCATACTCCATCGTACAATTTCCATGTTCTTCATCCATCACCAGGCGGTGTGCACAATCCATTTCAAAGCTGACCCGGTTATCCTTTCTCAGCAGCTCATACTTTTTCCCCTGATCTGCTCCATGAAAAAACAGGGTAATTTTATCCCCGTCCACCTGCATGCCAAAGTTTAATGGCAGGATATATGGGTATTGGGTATCGTGAAATGCCAGGCGGCAGACATCGCACTTTTCCATAACTCCAATAATATCTGAAAATTCCTTTATTTCCCGATCCTGCCGCCTCATCGTATTTTTTCCAACAGGCTTATACGACGCCAGCTTTTCTTCCCATTCCGTTTCTTTAAAGCCCACCAGAACCAGATCCTCCGAAACTAAAAGGGGCCTCTTTACCAGCATCCCGTCTTCCGCTAAAAGCCTGTACTGCTCCTCTTCCCCCATTGCCTTAAGTTTTTCTTTTAAATTGCGTTCTTTGTACAAATTCCCGCTGGTATTAAAAAAACGTTTTAACGGCAAGCCGCTTTGTTTGTGCCATCCCTTTAGCTCCTCCGCTGTCGGATTTTGTTCCCGGATAGGGCGGCATTCATAAGGGATGCCTTTTGCATCCAGCCAGCTTTTTGCTTTTTTGCAGGTGCTGCATTTTGCGTATTCAATAAACTGCATCGTAATTCTCCTCCCTGTTAATTCTGTTATTCATACACAGGCTGTTTACAGCCATGGTGTATCCCATTGGTGCTTTTCCATATCTACACGCCCATCCAAAAATGTTACCCCTTCCGCCATAAGCAGCTCCACCTGCCTGTTTGCCCCGCCAAATGCAAAAGCCTGCGAAACATTTCCGTCTTTTGTCACAACCCGGTAGCAGGGGATATGCTCAGAATCCGGGTTGGCATGGAGCGCATATCCTACCACCCTGGCCCACCTGCGGTTTCCCGCAAGGGCGGCTATCTGCCCATAAGTGGCTACCTGGCCTTTAGGGATACGCTTCACCGCTTCATAAATTCTTTCAAATGTATTCTTCTCTTTGTCCATGTATCATTTCCCCTTTTATCATATCCGCCCAACCATAAGCCTTACGCCCACTTTCTTAACCCTGCCATACGTTTCCATACATAGCTGCACGTCCATCCCCCTCTTTCCCAGGCCACATCATGCAGCCTATTTTGCCAAGCATTAAAAGCATGCCAGCAAACAAAAAGATCTTTCAACACCTATTAGCTTGCTGGCAATACTTATTTCACACACTCTTATTTTGTTGTCACACGTTTTACACCTGACCAGGACGAATAATATGTTACCCCCTTTACCGTTTTATATGTCCTAATCCTAACATAATATTTCTTTCTCGGCTTCAATTTAGAAACCGTCTTCGATTTCTTCTTATTATTAGCTATTTTTATACTTTTAGCTCCCTTAAACTTATTATTTACCGCACATTGAATTTGATATCCAGACGTCTGTGCTGCCTGTTTCTTCCATTTTACTTCAATTCCTTTTACCTTTGCCTTTAATTTGGTAACAGACGTCCCCTTAGGGTTAATAACAAACGTTTTTGTTACTGTCCCTGTATAATTCCCCTGGAAGGTAATCGTAACAGCAGCCTTTCCAACAGCCTTATTTGCACTATAAGAAACTGTATAGCTGCTTGCCGGAACAACCTTGCCGCTGCTGTCTGAAACGGTAACCTCAGGCCTTAGCTCTTTACCTGTATATTGATAAGAATCCATAGCCAGCGCCACATTTTGGGGATAATAAACCGTTTCGGCATAAGCTATATCACCACACGAAATACATTTTTTTGTAATACTTCCATCCTGGGATGTTGTTGCTTTTAATACATAGGTTTCATATTTGTGGGCAGCATTAATTACTGTATCAGCCTGGGAAATCCCTGTTATGCCAGATGCATCTTTAAACATGCTTCCGCATACATTACACACATAATACTCTATATTTCCCGTTTTTGTACAGGTTGCCGCAACAGCCTGTACTTTTGTAAGCCTATGGCCAAGCGCCGGAATTACCACATGTTCTTTTATCTCACCGCACAATGTACAATGCAGCGATTTGCTTCCCTCCGTCGTACAGCCTGCCTCCTGATCTATCCTGTAATCCTCCTCCCAAACATGTTCCAGGCAATAAACCTTCCATGTAATATAACCTTCTCCAAACCCCGATTCTATCAGCTCATCCCAGCCTGTGGCAGCGGTATTTGGATAATGCACTGTCAATAAACCGCCTAAAAATGCATTACTTTCTTTAAACTCAGGGCAGCTGCCAGTAAACCAGACATCTTTTAAGGAAAGGCAGCCCACAAAAGCTTGTTTTCCAATAAACGTTACCCCTTGCGGAACTACCATTTCCTTAAGGCCTTTGCATTCAAAAAATGCCAGATCCCCAATCGATTTAATATTAGGCCCTAGTGTGAGGCTTTCCAGTTTTTCACAGTAGGAAAAAGCGACTGAATCGATTTTTTCAATGCTCTGGGGCAAGGATACTTCGATTAAGTTGGAACAGTCAAAAAACGCCGCTTCTCCAACATTTGTAATCCCTTCCCCAATCACAGCACGCTTTATGTCAAACAGGTACTCTTTCCATGGGACATCATCCGTACCAGTTATTCTGGGCATTTCCCCTGTTCCTTCTATCTTAAAAACACCTGCTTTGTCAATGCTCCACTCCAGGTTATCCCCATATGTGCCATACGCCAGATAATCCCCGGAGGAGGATCCTGGTTCATATTCTGACCCGGAAATCTGCAGGATGCTTCCATACATATCCGCCATATCCCCATCATATCTATAGCTGACAGTTTCACCTTCAATGGTAACAGCATACGCATCCCCGCCTGCTTTATCTGCCGCAGCAAGAAACAGCTTATCCTCTGCGCCAATGGAACCTGTATCACAATTGGTAATATCAGCCAAATAGTTTTTTCCGTCATCCATTGTGACAATATTCCACATATGCCCGCCTGCCCCGGTTCCTCCTTCCATTATACCTGTAACCGTATAACACGCGACATTGCTGTTTTGGAAATCAGTTAAATCACAAAGGTACTGGAACGCTTTTGCATAGCCTTCACATACGACAGACGTCTCTTCTACTCCGTCAAACACCCATATGAGCTGCCAGGGATTGCCATATTTTACAGCGGGATTGTCAGCTGCCTCATGATTATAAGAAGTTAAATTGCAGATTTCTTGCCTGTATGCATCCAATTTTTCAAAATCACTGCTGTCCGCATATTTATTAACAATTTCCTGTGCCCGTTCCGCTGCTTTAATGGCAGTACGGGACAAATCTGCATTTACTGTGTACTCCGGCTCCTTCGCAGCAGAATCCTGGTATTCTGCCGCCACGGAAAACGAATATGTAACCCCTTTTTCTACGCTCAAGGTCCAATCTGACCCATTTTGAGAGCTGGCCCCCATTTCCGGCCCATGTACAGAAACGCCCTTTGTCTTATCAAACCAGTATAAATCTAATGGGCAGTCCATCATCAGGTATCCTAAGATCTTGGAAATATCCGGAACATTTTGCGTCATCCACGCACTCATTGCTTCCTGTGTAATTTGCCCATCCCTTACAATCGCGCTTACACCAAGCTCTTGGGCAGTCCACGACGTTTTTGTTATTCCAAGCTCCTCTAAAGACAGCATAATGCTTGTCCCGGCCAATTCCCCTGAAGCAATTTTTTGCATACGCCCTTTAAGCATCTGGTAGGCATCCCGTTCCATTCCTTCCAGCCTGTCTTCCCCATAGCTTCCATACACCGAAACTATAGATCCTCCCATAAAGAGCCTGTCCACGTACCCCTCAAACAGCTCATCATTGTCCGGCAAATCCCCAAAAATACCATCTACCTGGTAATCAGTTAAAACCCCCTGCACATTAGCAGGCTCTTTCGCCAAAGCCTCAGACGGGACAGCCGCAGACACCACGATTGCTGTTGACAACAAAACAGACAGCCACTTTTTTACTTTCATGAATTTCCCTCCTGTTATTTGGAACCACTTACCGTCCCAATAATATAAAAATAAAACTGTTCTTTTTCCGAAATCAAATATTCCTTATACAGCCTAAATCCTGGATGCAGCCTTAGCTGCTTTTTAATAAAGCCATTTTCATTTGAATACAAAAGCATAATGCCATCTGGGGCAATCAGTTCCTGCGACTTGTCAAAAAAGGCCCTGTAAAACGTATCCTGCTCCTCCTTCATCTGTTTCCTTCTTACCGGCATATTGGCAATAATTTCATCAAACAGGTATCCATGCTTAAAATCCAGATAATCTTTATTGATAAAATTCACATGCATGCCAGCCGCCTTTATATTCTCCTTCGCCTTTTCAACTGCCTCCCCAAAAATATCAATCCCATAAATTTCCCTTGCTGGCAGCAGCCTATGCCTCTCCACCAGCATCGTCCCCACACCACAGCATGGATCCAGGATCTGGGCATTTTTTCTCAGGTATGGCTTTGCCAGCATAAGGAGCATAGCCGCTGCCGATGGGTGGATAGACGCTGCCACAGAGCCTTTCCTATAATCAAAGCGATCCATCGCAACCGTAGCCATTTTTAAAAACAAATGGATATTTTTCTGCTTATCAAACATTAAGCGCAGTTCAAACTCATAATCATCCGGCGCATTAATAAGCTTCCTGCCGCTTTGTTCTTCTATCACTGCCGCCGCACGCTTCGTATACCTGCTTCTTTCATCTAGTGGGATATTACCCTTCAAATCCAAACGGAAATAAAAAGGATATGGCTCCTTATGGCATTGGGTCAGAAATGGCAATAGCTTTGATTTGGCAACAGCCTCCCCAAATGCCTCTGGCCCATCCTGCATTGTTATCTTAACTCCAAGGCCAATCGAAAAAAACAAATCGCGAAATGTACGGATCCCTACCACGTCCTTTAGAGAATCCACAACAGCCCGCACCCCCAGCGTATTGACCTTCATCCGGCATGCCGGAAGCTGAGAAGCCGTCACATCGGCATATTTAGGGTTCGTCGTAAGCAAAATACTATGCTTTTGATCCCATCCAGTAAACGTATGACGTACAGTTTTCCCTTCTTTACGCAAAATCTGCTCCAATACACGGATTTCTTCCCTAATATGTTTCTTTTCCTCCTCCTTCACCTCACGGCTGCACAATAAATCATACTGCTCCTTTAATTCAGGCAAATAAGGATAAGCATTTGTTTTTTTTAACGCCTGCAGCAGAACCGGGCGCACAAATAGCGTCCCTTCCCTCTGATATGCCTCAAACAACGCCCAAGCCGCCTGTTCAATGCCCAAATCACCCAAAAGCGCCGCTGCATTCTTGCGTACCTTTGCATCTTCTGAATTCAACAAATATTCCAGGCTTTTTCCGTCCCCAGCTAATTCCCTGGCACGCTGGCATGCTTCCTCCTCTTTAATAGCCGCTCGCAGCGCACTAAGGGCCTCTCTTAGCCCTTCCTGCCTCATTATTTGATCCAACAGCTTCTCTATCATATTTTTTCCTCTGTTTTACATAATTTACTCCATTGTACTTGATTGAATAGTTTTTTGCAAGAGGATCACACTGCCAATAATCCCCTACACATCACACCCCCCAAAACAGCCACTTTCTCACCCCTTCTCCCACTCCATCAAAATCTCCATTTCACCCGTCCCCCGATCCGCCGTTTCTTCCCGGCGCAAAAAACCCTCCCTCTCATAAAACCGCAGCGCGCGTTCATTTTTCCGGTAAACATGCAACGACAGCCTTCTTTTTTCCCTCTTGGCAAAACAAAGCAAACACTTCCCAATCCCTCTTGACCGCATCCCCCCGCGCACAAAAATCCCTGCCAGATAATCTCCCATCATCCCAAGAAACCCTGCTACCTCCCCACCGCACCCAGTTACATACACATATACCTCCGCTTCAAAAATCATTTCTCTTACAGACGCAAAATTATTTTCCCAATACTCCTTCGGAATAAAATCATGCGCCTTTATATTCGATTCCAGCCAGATCTGCATAACACTGTCCAGATCCGTCTCTTCCATCCTCCGAACCATAATCCATCCCCCTTTGCCATCCACTCCCTATAGTTCGCTCTAAGCGTGTTTGAAAAATGTTTTCTCATTCAGATTCTTCTCTGTATTCAAAGACAAACCACTTTTCATCCATATAAACCTCTATTGTATCGTCTCCTCCATACTGATAACCAAATCCACTTCCAAAATTAGACTGATTATCTTCTGTTGGAATTTCAGTTCCATCGACAGTTGACGTTATTTCTCCATCCATATTTCCACAACGCCCGCTGATCGTGCTTTCTCTCCCTGTATCATAATATAATTTACCATTTACCCTTACCATGGGTATTCTATCCCACATCTTATTAGTCCCTGGCTGTTCTGTCAATTGTTCATCTAGTATAAGCATATCGCTTGCTATAATTTTTTCCGTGGCAAATACCTGCCATTCATCATTTATGAATATTTCAATGATACCTTCAGCTTTACCATATCGATATCCGTATCCTGTGCCAAAGTTTGATTGGTCATTGACTGTCGGTTCTTCTCTTCTATCAACCGCAGAGTTGATTATTCCTTCAAATGTATCATGTCTTTTATCTGCCTTCCTTTTATATCCAGTATCTAAATAAAGTACACCGTCAGCCATAACCATAGGAATCAAATCCCATTTTTCAGTTGTTTCTTCAGCATCAGTTGATGAATCCGTATAACGTTCCTCAATTAAAACATGATCAACAACTCCACTTGTCTCCACGATATTTGAAATATCAGCTTTATCACTTTTGCCTAAACAACCTGCCAAACCTAAACCGCAAGTAAGTAATAACAAAAACAGAATGATTTTTTTCATATACCCTCCTATTTCTTATTGTTATCAAATAGTCTAAATTTCGATTTTTAATATAAATTTTATTATATCATACTAAATTTTACTGCATATTTCAACGCATAAGAAATTAGCTGTTCCAGAAGTAACAAGCTAAATGTAGATGGTATGGGCATTCTTTTTAAGGTATCTATAAAGAACCACTTATCCTTGCAACCTTTAAATAACAGCCGCTCATATTTTCCATCAACCTCCACAATATTATTGAAGGTGTCTGTATATCCATCATTGCCATTCAGCCAAATGTGAGTAATGGGTTCCTGGTGGATGGAATTTGCACTATCAAATGCCCTTCAAGCATAAAATACACAATCCCGAAAAGAAAGATATTTAAAGGAGCCAGAACCTCATACGGGCTTCTGGCTCCTGGCTTTTTCAAAAATCCTACAAATCAAAATACATCTTAAACTCTGCCGGGTTCGGAATCTGCTCAAGTTTCTTCAACTCTTCTCTCTTACGCTGGATCCACACCTCAATCAGCCGTTCCGGGAACACGCCCCCTTTTGTCAGATAAGCATGATCCGCTTCTAACGCATCCAGCGCTTCTCCCAGGGACTTCGGCAGTCCTTTGATCTTTTTCTGCTCCTCCTGGGATAAATTATAAAGGTTAAAATCATACGGCCCCCAGCCATGCCCTTCGGGATCGATCTGGTTTTCAATACCGTCTAACCCCGCCATCAAAATGGCAGCATATGCATAATAAGGATTCGCCGTAGCGTCCGGGTTGCGCAACTCAAAGCGTTTCGTCTCCGGTGTTTTCGCATAAGCTGGAATCCGGATTACCGCGCTGCGGTTTGAAGTAGCATAGCCGATAGTCACTGGGGCTTCATATCCTGGTACAAGCCGTTTAAACGAATTGGTGGATGGATTGGTAAATGCACAAAGCGAAGCAATATGCTTTAAAAGCCCGCCGATAAAGTAATGGGCAGTACGGCTTAAACCAGAATATCCGTTTTCATCATAAAACAGAGGTTTCCCGTCCTTTAACAGCAACATATGCACATGCAGCCCGCTGCCTGCTTCTTCGTAAATTGGCTTTGGCAGAAACGTAGCTGTCTTACCTTCCCTTGCCGCCATATTTTTAATGATATATTTAATAACCATCGTATTGTCCGCCATATCTGGCATGTCAGCAAGCTCCACCTCAATCTCCATCTGGCCAGGGCCTCCCACTTCATGATGGTGGTATTTGACTGCAATCCCCCAGTCTTCGATCATCATACACATCCGGCTGCGCAGATCATATCCCGCATCCAACGGCGCCGCCACATGGTACCCTCCGTTATAAGGCACTTCATACCCATTATTCCCAGGCGTATCAAGGCTTGCATTCCAGTCCGCCTGCTTGGCGTCAATCCGGTAGCCGCACTGTCTGGGCGACACTTCAAAACGGGCGCTGTCAAGCAGATAAAACTCAAACTCCGGCCCAATCACCATCCGGTCGGCAATCCCACTCTCTTTCATATATTCGACTGCCCGTAAGCTTACGTTCTTGGGATACTGGTCAAACGGCTTGTTCTCGTCTTTGCCGATGGTGCAGACATTGCCGCACATTGTAAGCGTAGGAACCTCAGCAAACGGATCGATATAAGCCGTATCCGGATCAGGCAGAAATACCATATCGCTTTTTTCCACAGGCGCAAACCCGTAATTCGAGCCATCAAAGCCGATACCCTGTGTAAAAGTACTTTCCCCAAACCTCTCCACAGGAATCGTAATGTGCCTCCAGCGCCCATCAATATCCGTCATTTTAAAATCAATCATACGGATATGATTTTCCTCGCACATTTTTTTAATTTTTTCACTTTCCATAAACATTTTGACCTTTCTTAAATTTTTTTACTAGAGTGTGTTTGAAGCCCCCCGTCATCTGCATAAATCCGGCCAACACAGCCCGCAGCATAAAATACATCCGCCTGAAAGCCCCCCTCAAACACGCAACAGAAATTTTTAGTAATTTAACTGTAACACGTATCCGGCCTTACAGCAACTATTTTTCCAGCATTTTTCTCAAAAGCTTCACAAGCCCCTCCCTGTTTTTCGCTGCTTTCATAAATGCCGGAAGGTGATCCGCCTGATTTTGCATTGGATACCCAGCAGGCTTTTCCCGTAAATCCGCAGATAAGTACTCAATCAGATAATTGAGATGCTCACGGTTTACCGCCCAAACAGGCTTATTTTTATAATAAGCCAAAAACCAAAGTTCATATCCAAAGAACGGTTCACAAGCATTTTGGATTTCACAGTAGCAAGAAAGCGCCGACGCCTTTTTAAGGACTTCACCCGGCATAATATGCCCACAGTATAGACATGGCACATTCAGTATAGAAAAATGCCTCCCCCTTTCTGATGCAACAGGCACTCTGTAATACCGTCCACAGCTTTTACAGCGGTTCGCAACATGGTAACGGTATGCAACACATTCTTCTCTCGCCAAGCTGCCGCAGGCCGTGCATTTAAAAACAGCCGTCTTTTCATCCGAACTGATAATACCAAGGCCGCCGCATTTGGGGCATTTTACCTCTATATTAGACGTAACAGCACTATGCGCGCAATAGGTACTGTATGGCTTATCAATCACCCGTTTCATATCTATCCTCCTGTCCGGCTTACCTCCACCTACATCAAACAAAAAAACTTCCTTCAATCTTAGAATCAGGAATCATAAACCCTCCTCCAAATCCCATACCTATATTATGAAAAAAGGAACATAAAAATTTGCAATTATAGCCCACACCCAATCCTTTTCACATTTCTATATGGATTATTTTATATGTTTTGTGTACATATTTCAATGAAAAATGCCCATCCATTGACAATAACCCCCATATAAAACAATGAAGCCCTAAAGGATACCTTTATGCCATCCGGCTCATACAACGAAACCCTAAAGGATACCTTTATGCCATCCGGCTCATACAATTCCCATCCTACGCCCCATCACCAAAACTTATAACAAATCAATTCCATTTCTTCCTACGGTACACTTTAACACATAAAAGTGCAAAAAGCATACCCACAAAACAAACAGCAAAATACACCATATTTAAAATTGCCAAATCCGAAAAAGCCGTTTTACCCTCATCAGGCCTATTTCTGCCAAAATCAGGCCTACGCCCCATTCCATCCGGATCCACTTTACCATCGCTCCCGGCTTCCCTACCCTGGTCTGAAAAACCTGCATCCTGCCCATTCTGTGGAAAACTCCTTCCTCCCATACGAAACACCCCCATAACATCTATATCAACTTCCGAAGCATCTACCAAACCAGAAGCATTTTCCTTCTGCCCCTCATCTGTAGAAGGAATACTGCCATCAATCTGCCCTTTTATACTTTCCGCCCTTAAATAGACTGTCTGCTGAAACATTTTCGCCCCTTTATCAAATTCATCAAACGAATAAAAAGCTGTCGGATCCGCATTGACAAGTTCATCAATTTGGCTGCGGATCCGCCCATATACCTCGTCAAACTTTCCTCCAAACACATATGTATCAGCTAATTTCTGCAAATACCCATGATACCGCTGCCTGTACGTTTCATTTTCCAAGAGCTCATCAAAAAACTCCGTCCCCAAAAAAGGCGTGTCAATAGCATCGTTTATCATCTCCGAAGCGCTAGAGGCAGCCCCAATGGACATCCCTCCAAAAGCAAGATTATAATCCCATGGAAGAACATTCAGCCTTCCATTATACTCATTCAGATAATAATTGTGTGCCATTGTACCAGAAAGGCTATCCATATTTACAGAAAATGTATGGACTGCCATGTACCTTAAAACATTGTCTACATCCAGATACGTTTCCAGTTTTGTCCCACAGCTGATTTTTTCCAAAGCAGTAACAACTCTTCTGTGGTCTGTCTTATTTGTCTTCGTCACCTCTCCATCCCAAATCGCAGAATAGCTATCCAGTTCCTGATCGGAATAATTTAAATCTGCGCCATTTCCATTCATAGAAACGCCTCCTCCCGGAGACATTCCTGCCCTGTCTTTTTTAGCGCCATCAAAAGCTTCCCCATTTTCCGTACTGCGCTCTGCAGATATAGCTGCTCTTGGATCACTTTCCGAGATCATCTCTGCTTCCGGTGGCATTTGACCATCCCGCAGCCCTTGCACTTCTTGTGGCATTTGGCCTTCTGGCAGCTCCTGCGCTTGTGGTGGCATTTGACCATCTGGCGGTTCCTGCCCTTCCGGCAGCGCCTTCCTATCCGCATTTCCGCCCATATCCATACTGTCAGGCTTATAAAGCTTTCCATCCTGTGTCCCATAATTCCGGAGCAAAAAGCTCTCCTCTACAGCTTCCAGCGCCAAATAAACACCCCAGTACTCCCCATTTAAAGAGATTTTGGCATAATTATAAAGAGAAGCGTCCGTATCCAGATACCGGTACATATCATAGACAACAGCCTCTTTCATATTAGTTGCATCCGCATAATTATTGTTTAAAATCAACTTATCCAGGCCAAAGCAAGACTGCCCCTCTACAAAATGATCAAACTCCAGCTTCAGGCTAAAACGGTCTGTCGTATCATCCATAGCAATAGCAGAAAGGCTTGTATTTCCTTTCGGACGGATTGCCACAGAATAAAAAGCCTGTCCATTTACTATAACATCACACGAATAATATTCCTCTGCAATAGCGTTTTCAAGCATATCATCCCAGTCTTTTTCATCCATCTGAATATCGATCTGGATGATCTTTTCCGTATTAAACAGCTCTGACTCATATCTCATTGACACGCTAGTTCCATGTAACGCCTCCTTTAGCTCTGTACCCAAAATCATTGCTAAAAAACATAAGGCGACTGCAAAAACCATAACTACAGCAATTATCTTTGATATATTCTTATTCGCAACCACCCTTCCACCTCTTTTCTTAAGACATATATTCCCCATTGTAGCTTACAAGCGTTGCATCTTCTACCCCGTCTATTTCATGGATACGGTTCACAAATGCCGTTGTTGCATCTTTTGTCCGAAGTTCAATTGTCAGCTCGATTCCCGCGGCATTGACTGTCTTTGATTTTACCATCAAACGATCCGCTGATTTTTCCGCCAGCTTCATTGCCGCTTCTTCTGTTTTTTCATTGACACAATTTAAAATTAAAATATATGGGTTATCGTGTACCTTCCGATTTGTAAACAATATAAAAATTATTCCAATCAGGGCAGAACCAATAACAGCCAGCGGTATCATACCTGCCCCAATCACAATCCCCCCTGCAATCGCCCAGAACAAAAATACAATTTCCATTGGTTCTTTTATAGCGGCGCGGAAACGTACAATCGAGAGCGCACCAACCATACCAAGGGAAAGTACGACATTTGACGTAACCGCCATAATGACAAGTGTCGTAACCAGGCAAAGGCCAATTAGCGTCATAGAAAACCCGGTAGAATACATCACCCCTAAAAAAGTTTTTTTATAGACCATAAAAATAAAAAGCCCTATCACAAGTGCAAAAACCATACCTACTGCAGTATCAATTACTGAAAATTCCGTTACGCTCTCCAAAAAACTGGATTTGAAAATATCACTGAATGTCATCTTAAGCTCCTCCTGTTATCTTATATTTGCTATCCGAACCTGCGGCATGCGCCGTATTTTGAAAAAGCCTGCTGCCGCATCCTGTTTACCTGTATCAGGTTCTCAATTATTTCAGGCAAAAACGCATCGTACTTAATCTCCAAAACGATTTCTTGCGGCCCGTCTGCTGCCGGGATATCATAGACCTCTTCCTCCAAAAACTTCCTGTGGAACAGCGTTGTCCGAATGTCAGAATCAAAGGTCACACGCACATTTCCCGCTTTATAAATATAGGGCTCGCGTATATATGACACCAGCACCTTGGGCCTTAGCATCTGATACTTCATTTTCGTATAAAATTCCTGCACCAAAGAGGAAGGATGGCCACGCATCCATGCCGTTTCCCCTGCTAACAGCCATCCGCATTCCGTTTTATTCAGCAGGGCGTCAAATTTCATGCATAAGTTATTATATTTCATTTTCTTTTCCAGGATAATAAATGAAAAATCATTATTATAATACCGGATGCGGAACTTTTCCCGTTTCACAGCCCCTTCCACTTTTTCCCTGAGCGCCTTGTCTGAAATATTGTCAAAATAGATGCTGCGCACTTGGTACCTGCCATCTTTCTGGACATGTAAATCCGGCTTCATCACAGCTTTTAGCCTGCCCTTCAATTCCAGGTACTGCTGAAAGGTGATGACATATTTCAATTCATGCCTGTAATGTTTTTGTTGTTCCATTGTTTTTATCCTTTCCTTTTCTTATTGCCCTGATGGTTCCATACCTTCCCCCGCTATTAACCATCCTCTAACAATGTAATGTATTATAAAAAAGCAACTTGAAATGAACCTGAAATCATCTGTGAATTTTCTGCGAACGTTTTTGTGCAGAGTGTTCAACTGCCCTTCTCTTTACTTTTTGAAACAAACACCACCGAAGCTTCCATTGCGCGTTTGAACGCATTCATCCATTCCAGGATGGCAACGGCAGGGCCGGCAGGTTGATAGTATTAAAAGAGTGCCTGCGTTTCGGGATTATTCCGTTGTATCATTGAGGATGCCGAAAAAACATATTATTACCTGCCTAGATGGACAAAATACCGTCAGAAAACTGATGTCCATGTTAGATATCCAGCCATAAAACCCTCTTTTTAGAATTCCTGATGTTACATTTTTCTCCCTATCTGGTTTAACCCATATGCCACTACAGGACAACCCGAAACAAAATTGTTCCCCCATCCCTGCTTTTTACTGTAATGCTGCCTCCATGCGCTTCAGCAACTGCCTGTGCAATAGACAAGCCAATTCCAAAACCTCCGGTGTGCGCGGCCCTGGATTCATCCGGACGGTAAAAACGGTCAAACAAACGGTTTAAATCTATTTCTTTTGGCAGGTTGCAGGTGTTTAGCACTTCTATGCATATTTTTCCGTGCTTCCGGTAAATATCCAGCCTAATCTCTCCATTTTCCCCGGAATATTTTACGGCATTGTCCAACAGAATAGAAATCATCTGCTGGATAGAGCTTCTGTCCCCATGAAATCTTAAATTCTCCTGAATGTGCTCTGTATATTTTTTCCCCTTTGCCTTCGCAGACGACGCAAAAGGCTCCGCCGCTTCCCACGCAGCTTCACTAAATGAAAACTCCGCTTTCTTTGGAAACGGCATCCCCTCATCAAGCCTTGAGAGTGTTACCAGGCTTGCCACTAAATGTGACAAGCGTACCGTCTGTTTTTGGATATTGGCAACCCACTCGCCTTCCCCTGATTCCATGGCAATAATATCGGCGCTGGTTGCAATCGAAGTCAGCGGTGTTTTCAGCTCATGGCTGGCATCCGTAATAAAACGTTTCTGCCGTTCCATATTTCTGATGTAAGGCTTTATTGCTTTTCCAGAAAAAAGCACAACCAGGGCAAATACCACAAACAGGCTGATAACCGCAATCACAACAGAAACCAATAACAAAGAAGTAATAAAGCGCAAATCCTTGGATACATTCAAAAAAATAACCACCCTGCCTTTTTCTGTTTCATTGGCACGATAGCGGTATTCTTTGTAATATCCTCTTTCTTTCCCTTTTGCAAGGATATTGCTGGCATATTGTTTGATGGTATCTTCATCGACCGAAAAAATATAGTCCCGCGAAATAAACATCACATTTCCATCTATATCACAATGTACAGCAAAAAACCTTGTTGTAAAATCCGCCTCCGGGCCTGGCGCCCACGGCATTTCCGAAAGCATCGGCCTTCCCCCAGGCGGCGGGGCCTTTGCCATTTGTTCATATTCAAATATTCCGTCCAACATCCTATCCTGGGCCGCAATGGTGACAGAATAATTAATCAGGTTGATACCAGCCGCCAAAAAAAGCATGACTGTCCCAAATGCCGCCATTGCCGCCCGGATAAACCGCCACTGCATTTTTTTTAACATTTCTTCTCCTCCAATGAATAACCGGCTCCACGGACCGTCCGGATTTCAATGTCCGCCCCTAATGATTTTAATTTCCTGCGGATATACCCAATATACGTCCAGACAACGTCCACGCCGGCATCCGAATCCTGGCCCCATACTTTATCCATCAAATGCTCTGTAGAAAATACAAAACACGGATGCCGCATAAATAAATCTAAAAGCTGGTACTCCTTATTGTTCAGCCGCAGGGCCTGCACGCCGCATGTCAGTTCATACCGGTTGCAGTCAAGCTCTGTATTTCCAACGGAAATCACATTTCCTGTATATCCCAGGTTCCTGCGTACCAGCGCTTTTACCCTTGCTATAAACTCCCTTGTCGAAAAAGGCTTTGAAAGGTAGTCATCCGCGCCTGCTAAAAGGCCCGCAACCCGATCCTCAATTTCTGCCTTAGCCGTTAGCATCATAACTGGCACATTCGATTTTTCTTTCCTGATATGCCCTAAAACCTTAAGCCCGTTTAACTTTGGCATCATAATATCAAGGACAACTGCGTCATATTCCACATTGTGAAAATAATCCAGCGCATCCCCGCCGTCATGGACAATATCAACGGTAAATTTATGTTTTTCCAGCAAAAATTTAAGCCCCCTGGCAAGTTCTACCTCATCCTCTGCTATTAAAATACGCATAACCACATCCCCTTTCCCCACCTGTTTTTTATTTATTATAACACATTTGGTTAAAATGTACCTGAAAACAGCAGCAAATACCTCCACTTCAAGATAGCTCATTTTTAACATATACCATACTGCAACAGCCGCCAGCAGAAATGTAGCTGCAATTGGGCGTCCGGCTATAGAAAGCGCTTCAATGCAGAATATTTTCCGGAATTCATTTGGCGTCATCCCAATAAACATACACCTGGCCAATACGGCTTTGAAGTGCCAAAAGCTCCCCTAACGCCACATTTTCTTTCCCTAAAATACGAATATAGACATCTTCCCCTGCCCCGGCTTTGCCACCCACCTTCTTCCAATACAATCCTCTCAACCTCATATTTCCACTCATTATAAAATAACCCCTTTTTGGAGCAGCGAGGAATAACCCTTAAGGATTTATTTCATTATAGCAAATAAAAGTTACAACCTATGCAAAAAAATATTAAATTATCCTGTTAGGGATTTACAGAGAGTACCAGGAAATATAATTATGAGAGTTAAACGGTATCAAGATGGGGAAATTATTTGAGGATGAGATTAAGAAACATATGGCATAGAGGTTTCCTTTCGGGAACCTCTATGCCATATGCCAGCTTTTATAAGCCAGTTTTCGGATTGTATGTATGCCATCCATTTACACTCGAATAACATTTATTTTGTTTATACCAGGCCTTATATACATCTGTATATGCTTCTGGTACATATACATGGCAGAAAATCGGAAGCTTTGCAAATCCTGTTGCAGATTTCGGCTTTTTCACTTCTGCCGGGACACTTCCTGTAAAATATACGTTTTTTGCCTTAATCCTGCTAAACCCTGGTACTGTCACATATTTCAGGTTCTTTGGATAAACTAACTTTTCCAGGTAGTCTAACTCCGCCGTATCGCAATTCACCATGCTCATTTCTGGAGTCAGCTTTTCCACCATGTCAGATATACGCAGTTCCCCTTTTTCATCCGGAATTGCAACGGCAAGGCTCTTATCTGACTTTTTATAAATGCACTGCCCATCCCTTGCAAATACTGGATTTTCTGTAGAAACGGTGACATCCTTAATATTAATATTTTGCCTTAAAGGCTGCTTTTCAAATGCCGCTTGCTCAATTTTAGTAACAGATGACGGAATGTGGATTGTTGGTGATGTCGCGTTGTTGAAAGCAAATGGTACAATTTTCTTTGTTCCATCCGGAATCACAAAATCTTTGCCAACAGCAACTGCACAAATCAACGCCTTGTCTTTTTTACGGAGCAAGCAGTTTCCTTTTACCTGGAATGTTTTATTCTTTTGGGATATTTTAATATTCTTTAATGACGGACAGTCCCACAATGAGGAATTATCAATTTTCTTTAAGTTGTCTGGCAAAATAATGGTCTTTAAGCTGTTACAGCCGTAGAAGGTATAGTCTCCGATTTCCTTTACTTTTTTAGGAAGCTTAATTGTCTTTACAGAATCAAGGCCGCTGAATGAAGATGCTTCAATGACTTCAACTGTATCCGGAATCTTTATAGACTGGATTAACATTGCCTTATTCCCAAAGTTTCCGTCAACATCATGCCATGGTTCTATATAACCGCCAAATAAGGTAACGCATGATTCTGATTTAGGATCATCCGGAATCCCTAGCCTGGTCACTTTTTTACCCCGGATGTTCTTTGGAATAGAAAGGGATTTGCTCTTTTTCCCTTCCTTCACCCCAATTTTATAAATCCATGCTTCTTTTCCGTCCTTAGAGGGATGGGAATAAAAGGTAAACGCCCCTTTTACCTCTGTTTCTACTTTTCCTGAATCCCATGCATTTTCTTTTGTCGCTGCGCTTACATCTGAAGCAGTGACAACGAATAGTGCAAACAACATTGCACAAAAAACCGTCAGCATATTTCTTTTCATAATGTATTCCTCCTTTTTGTTTTCTAATTTTTCATGTAATTGCCCTACCCCTGCAATTATTCTTTCTTTTCCTTTTCCTGTTTAGAGAAAACAGAAACCTTTTATTTGCAAAGCATTTGCTTTTCACATCCGTTTCGTTTAAATAATCCCCCTTCCTGTTGTAAATCATCAAGTTAAATCTTTAATATTTTTAATTGCCCTCTCTATAATATCTAATTTACCATAAACCTTTTTATTTTACAACTGTTTTTTAGAATTATTGTTAATTTTATTTATTTTGCGGTGTCGCCCTTATTTTTTCCCTACGGTCTTTTACAATAAAAAAACGGCATAAGCTGCTCTTATGCTCATGCCATCTGGCGTATTTAGAAAATCTTAATAGATGCCTTTATGCCCTTTATTCTATGTCCTGGCGAAGCCTTTGAATGACTGCTTCTAGCTCACTTACCATCTCTTCTGTATCTTCCTCTTCTTTTGCAAGGGCAAGCAATACTTTAAAACGTGATTCTTTCCCTTCTGCTTTAGCGCTCATCATTTTGGCAATATACTCCTCCTTTGTCATTGCAGGGCAGAGCTTCCTGGCATACTGAGTTTTATAACGTTCTATTCCGCACTCCTCTAATAACCCTTTTTTTAAAAGCGCCCGGATAATATTATGTACAAGGCCATTTCCCCATGTATCCCTTACTTTCATATTTACAATATCCACACTTGTAAGCGGTTCTTCTGATGACCAGAAAATGTCCATCATCTGCTCCTCGCTTTTTGTCAAACTTGCTCCTTTTACTAACATATTATTCCCTCCTCAGACTCTAAAAACTGCCAACATCTTACGCTCTTTATTATTAATATTTTTAAATTAATTTGTCAAGTATTTTTACCAAATTTTTCATATAAAAATTGCAACAACTCCTGTTATCTGAAATCTGTCCCAACATTTACACATGTTCCCACATATGCTAAAATAACCATGTACCTATCATTTTATCATACACAAAGGAGCAGATAAATGGATTACGAACAAGATTATATCTTACGGGTTATCCGCGATTCCATCCGGATGATTGCAAAACTGGTTCTGGGCAAGGATAAGCTTACCTATGAGCTGCACGCTGAAGGCAGCTCCACTTCTTCAGATGATTTCTGCAGCCGTCTGCTTGCTATGGCAGACAGCGGGCAAATTAATGAAGCAGAAAACCTTCTTTACGAAGCCTTAGACACCTCCTCCCTTACAGATATTGAGACCGCCCTAATCTTTTACCAGCATCTTTCCGGCTTTAGCATTTCTTTTTTAGAAAAGCACAATTACAGCCCGGAAGAAATCAAACTGGGCCTTGAAAATATAGCCCGGGCGACCAATTGTATCGGTTTAACGGACCTATTTCAATATTAATTTTTTCAAAAAACTGCCCCTACAGAGAACACTCTCTGGCGGGGCAGTCTTTTACTACATATAACAGCTTTTATTTTGCTTTCATTTTAACTTTTTTAGCACCTTTTCCTTTAAACAGCCGTGTATAAGCTTTCTTCTTCGCTTTTGGAACTGTAATTGTTACATTCTTAACGTTAGAAAGGGCTTTTGAATTTACCTTTGTCAGCTTCTTTGATTTAATGGTAATGCTGCTTAACTTTTTATCACCGCTGAACGCTTTCTTTCCAATAGTCTTAAGGGCTGTGCCAATTGTAACTTTCTTTAAGGATGTACATTTTTCAAATGCAGATGCATCAATAGATGTAACATTATTCCCGATGGTAACCGTAGCCAGTTTCGTTTTCTTATGTAAAGCTTTCTTAGCAATTGATGTAACCTTATATGGTTTACCTTCAATCGTTACAGAAGCTGGAATCTTAATACTGGTTTTGGTGTTGCCCTTGTATCCGGTAAAAGCAACTGTGCCGCCATCTACAGAAGCGCTAGCCACTTTATAATTGCTGCCGCTACCTGTGTATCCCTTGCCTTTAGCCGGAACAGCCGGCGCTGGTGCAGGAGGCTGCGGGTTCTGATCGTTATTGCCGCCATTTACATCCTGTTTTGGATTTACCTTTACAGCAAATTTCTGTGTAAAGCCACCATCTTCGGTTTTTGCTGAAATTTCTGCATCGCCTGCTGCTACCGCAGTTACTACGCCGTTTTCTACAATTGCTACTGCCGGATTACTGGACGCCCATGTAACGTTCTTATTATCAGCGTCTTCCGGCAGTACCTTTGCGGTTACGGTCACTTTATCACCGATATTTAACGCATTTACAGGCACGCCGCTTAACTCCAGACCGGTAACGTTTACGACTGGCGGGTAGTTTACTTTAACGGTAAATTTCTGTGTAAAGCCGCCATCTTCGGTTGTAACGGTAATTTCTGTTTCTCCGCCTGCCACTGCAGTAACTACGCCATTTTCTACAGTTGCTACTGCCGGATTGCTGGATACCCATGTAACCTGCTGATTATCGGCATTGTTAGGTTCTACAACTGCTTCTACCGTTACTGTTGCGCCAATATCTATTGGCCTTTTGGGGGCGCCGATTAATTTTAACCCGGTTACTTCAATCGTATCTACTGCATTGACTGTACAGGTCGCCGTTACTCCATTTGCCCCTGCAACCGTTATCACTGCCGTACCACGGCTCTTTGCTTCCACAACGCCTTCTGCATTTACAGAAGCGACTTCTGGTTTGTCAGATGTAAAGGTCACGGATTTATCTGTTGCATCACTTGGCTGTACTGTTACAGTAAGATTTGCGGTTGTGCCTACTTTAAGCAATACTTCATCCGGATTTACGGTAATACTGGTAACTTTGATTACTAGTTTGCTTGCCGCATCCCGGTATGCCCTTACAGCGCTGTCCACATCCTCCTGTGTAGCAGCGACATCCTCAATAACCGTCATCACTTCCTGCACTGCCAATATATATGTTTCATAGGAATCCTCTGTATATTTATCTGCGTTTGCATCTGCAGAAAACAGTGCATCCAATGCCTGCCGTTTATCTACAATCGCGTCGTCATGCTCAGTGCCAAATACGCCAATTTCTGCTGCACTTGCAAAATTCGGACCTGAATCAGAAACAACCGCTAATGCATTTAGCCTTACATAACGGGCTGGTACAGCTGCTAAAAAGTTTACAGTCTGCAATGTACCGTCATTTTCAAATTCTCCCACTGCCGCTAACGTCCAGTTCTCATTGTCCTCACTTACATAGATAGCATATTCCTCAATAAATCCATTACGGGTGCCTGTACTGTTTGCAGGCCTTGGATAATAGGTATAAGATGTTACATCATACACCGCGCCCAGATCAGCAGTAATCCAGAGGTTCTCCATCTCATCGCCATCCCACAGGCTGTGCCAGAATGTATTGTTATTTCCATCAATTGCCAGACTGGCCGGCCCTTCTGAACCTGCCTGTGGCTGTTCACTTCCTGCTGTTGCCTCAACGATTGTCAGTTTGACTGGTTCTCCTGAACGCGATACGGCAACCGCACATTCAGCCGTATATTTACCATTGGCTGCGCTTGCTGTAATTACTGCGTTTCCTACTTGTTTTGCTGTAACTACGCCATTTTCATCTACAGACGCAATTTCCGGCGCACTTGATGTCCAAGATACTGTCCTGTCTTCACCCTGGGCTACAAACACTTCTGCTTTGAGAGTTACTGTTGCATCCAGCTTCATGCTGACAGATGTCCGATCCAACGTAATGCCTGGCGTCCTTGGAGCTGTCGTATAAATCTCTACAATCCGGGGAGCTTTGGATTCCCAATCTACCTTTATCTCTTTTATGCAGTCATACCACTCCAGATCTGAATAGCTGTTAAGGCCATCAGCAAGGCTTCCTGCTTCAACCCATTGATTATCATTTGTCTTCAGCGATACCTTTGCGCCCTCTGCCGTCCCCGGATAAGCTAAAATACATACAGAGCCAACTTGTACTGGCTTCGTAATACGCCAATTGAAGGATCCCGCCCCGCTGCCTTCTTTCGCCTTAAAGGAAGTCAAAAGGGAATTATCGGCGGCATATACCGGATCATATCCTTCCTCCCATTCAACGGTAGAGACAAACCTTGCGTCACGATCACTGTTTGTAAAAGCCAATGCATTCAATTTAAACGACACATCCGACGTCCCCTTATTGCGGATCCGGATAATGCTCAAATCTGTATTCTGCTCACCGACCTGCACCTCTTCCCAGTCCATGCCGTTTAATGAGCCCTCTAATATCAGATTGGCGTTTGCCGTGTAATCAGCCGAAATCGATGTAACCTCACGTATCCTTGGAACTTCGATTCCTACATATTCGCCCGCCTTTAACGTAAGATCCGTTCCCTCTTCACCGGCAAGAATAGAAGCTTCGTTTTTCTTAACGGACATCCTCAATTCTTTCGCAGAGTCTGCATTTGTATATACATCATAGCTTGGCGCACTCGTTGTAACCGTAAATTCACGGATTGCATACCAGCTATTCGATGCTCTGTCTGTACGAATACGGATATAACGGCCTATGATGCTATCATTAGTATAATCCCTTATAATATTGTTGGTATTGGTTATGGTTTCTATTTCAGTGTAATTTACACCGTCAGACGAATATTCCATAATCGCATTGGCAAAAATATCGCCGTGCGTATCACTGTTCCCTTGATAAATGCTTACATTATTAATCTGATACTGATCACCCAAATCCAACCCGATATAAGCCCCTGCCGTCTGTGCCTGGTTAAACCATGTATAGGTGCTGAGGTTGCCGTCTGTCATATTGGCCAATACATAATTCTCGTAGATTCCGCCAAGCCCGCTATGGATTACAGTTGCTTCCGCTACCGTACCGCCGCCAGCATCGCTTCCTCCAAAGCTGTGCTTAAGAATCTTTTCCATGTCAGCCTTAACGGCATTGTCCATTCCGAGCACGAACGGCATGATAACCATCGCTCCAGCCTGTGCCTTAATAGTTGTACCGCCTAACTGCGGAGCCGGGCAGTTTTTAGAAATTTCATAAGCGTTTACTGCCTTAATGTACTCTTTTACAGCAGTGCTTTCATCGCCTGCGTCTAAAGCGAGCTGCGTCTTTACATAAGCCGCCCCTGCTTTGCTGATTTCCCGCAGGGAATCTACCCACGGATTCATCTCGTCAATCAAATTGGCATTTACGCCGTTCTTCTGGAAATCATCTGCTGCAGCCGCGATTTTCTCAAACTCTGCAGCCAGCGCGTTTCCGTTTTCTACAGACGGATCTTCCTGGAATGCTTCTATATAAGGCTCAAGCTCCTTTGACTCCGCCATATCTTTAATTCCGCCAGGATCGGGATTCGTCATGTGTTTACACAGTTCATGCAAAGAATCCGGTGCGCCCCCGTCAATGTACTGGAAGCTGTCTGCCCAGCTCTTCTCGCAGTCAAATGCCGCCGTGTTCCACGCATAGTCCGCAATTGCAAACAAGGAAACCTTAGACGCTTCCGCCTGTTCCAGCGGGTTGGTTACAATCCCCTTAAAACCAGTTACGCCGCCTGTATTTAAAACACAATTCTCTGCAGGCCCCATAACAAGGCGGGCATGGTTTACATCGTTTACCGGCCAGTTCAGCCACATAAACGGCTCCTTGCCGCTGATTTGCTTGAAATGATCAAATGTATATTGTGTTGCCGGATGGCAAACCCATTCACCGGTCCACATAAATTCAACGTCTTCATCTACTTCTTTTAATTTGTTGTAATAGTTAGTCAGAGAAATCCCATATCCCCAGTTAGCCGCAGCCGTACAGTAAATCATCGGCACAAATACAAGGTTATAGCAATCACCCTTGCTCTTTGACCATGCGCTCATATCATTAAGCAGCTTAACCTGAACCTCCGTATTACTGCTCGCATCATCTGCTGAAATTACAAACTGGCGCACGCCCGCATCGTAAAGCTGCTGGAATTTGGCCTTAACGACCTCCAGGCTTTCATCATAGTTGTTCAAATTGATACCCTGGTTCATAAATGGATGGATAGCCCATAAGAACCGGCACTTAGAAGCCGTACCTGCCGCTACCATCCTACGGATATTTGCAAGCTCCTCCTCCGGATACAACTCCCTCCACATACTATTATGGTACGGGTCGTCCTTTGGAGCAAAGATATAAGTATTCATCTTGAAATCGCCGCCGAATTCCATCAGGCTGATCCTGTCATCTACAGACCACGGAATCCCATAATACCCTTCGATAAAACCACGGTACTGGCCAACCGCATAATCTTCCATCTGAAGCTGGCGCACAGCCATGCCTTCCGACTGCTCCAGGATCATTTTTAAAGATGCCATTGCGTAAAAAGCCGCATCTGTATCTTTGCCGACAATCGTTATCTGGTTTGCTTCAATTGCAAGCAGATAAGCGTCTACCTTGCTAAAAAGCGACTCGTCGTACTCCAGATGCTCTTGTGCATAAGCCGCCGCTGCACCGTCCGATCCTGCAATCCCGACCAAAATATTGGTCTTGCCGCCCTCTGCCGCATTTACCTCTTTTACCGTAATGTCTTTTACGGACATAACGGCGCCCAGACGATCCTTTGTCGCCTGGTCGATCCCCTCTTCAAATACAGCATTTATCTCACCTGGCAGTGTAAGGGTACCCCCCCCCACCCCATAAACAACAGACTGCGGTGTCGGGTAAATCGTATACTCCTGCGCAGTCTCTTCTGCTTGTACTGGCTGCGCAGGTAGGACAGTAAGTCCTGACAAAACCATAGCGCATGCCAATAAAAGGCTCATAACTCTTCTTAATTTCTTCATAATTCCTTCTTTTCTCCTTTCTGAAATGGTTTATGTAAAAATTATACAACTTTACCAAACCAAATTCAACTATTTTATGCAAAAAATATATCATAAAAAATTTCAGAAGGATTTTTTAGAATATAATAACAAAAAATCCGTAATTTGTGTTATAATATCTGCATAGCATACGCAGAAAGGAATCTTTTTAATGTCTACAAGAATATTTACAATTACCCACAAGCCCTTTACCCCGCCTAACGACCCCCTCTACATCCCTTTGCACGTTGGACGCGCCGGTTCAGCGGATCTTGGTTTTTTAGGTGATGACACTGGTGACAATATTTCTGCCTTAAACCCTTATTTCTGTGAATTAACGGGCATGTACTGGCTCTGGAAGAATTACCACGATGCCAAAAATATCGGCATATGCCACTACCGGCGCTACCTAATCAACGAAGACGGGGCGCTTTTTACAGAAATAGAAATTAACCGGCTCTTATCGCAATGTGACATCATCACAACTAAACTGCTGGATTTAACATGTTCCTATTATCATGGTTTTGGGGAAAACCACCATTTAAAAGATCTGATCACCACAGGGGATGTGCTAAAAGAAAAATATCCGGCATATGCCGATATATTTGATTCACTGGTCCATGGCACACACACCTATTTCGGAAATATTTTCATTACTTCAAAAAAATGCTACGACAACTACTGTGCATGGCTCTTTGACATCCTGTTTGAAGTGCAGAAACGCACAGATATGAGCGGGTATAACGACTACAACCAGCGGCTTTTTGGCTTTTTGTCCGAATTTTTACAAACAGTCTATATCCGCCACAACGGCCTGCATGCCTTAGAATGCAAGGTCGGCATGTCCGGTGAAAAATACGAAACCAGGCAGCTGCGGGAGCAATTGGCCGCATTCCTCGAACAACGGAAATATGAACAAGCTGGAAATTATTTTTTAAACTGCTATCAGATACGCCCGGATGTGCTCATGGAAGCTTCGGATGTCACCGGGGAACTGCGGCTTTGTATGCAGATAATATCTACCTGCAGTTTTGAGGATGCAATGTACCAGAAGTGCATCTTAGACACCATCCGCGATTATAAGAGCCTGATTGCACACTTCCACCGCCTGAATGCAGCCGTCAGCCACTTCCTTGCAGATACGCCTTCCGAAGAAGATATTCGGTTTCTAAGCCAAAACAGCTGTATCACACAGGCTGCCATCGATATCTCTTTAAAGCTTTTTTGCAAGGAAGAAACCCTTCGGCAGCAAGTCTCCTGCAAATTATGGGAAGCCTGTAAGAACGGCTCTTAATTGTCAGAATTTTCTATTCATTATCAATTATAAATCAGTTATAACTAATACTAATGAATATTTTTCAAAAAATAAGTTGACAAAACAGCTTTTAAGAGATACAATAAACTCAACAAAACAAACCAAAGAAAGCGAGGTATCCTCCATTGAAAACATAACATATTATCACAAGAAAGTCCTCATTATAAAAGGCATCCATTCCATAGCACAAATCCAAAGAATGGGCTTGACGCAGCAACCATGAAAAATAAAACAATTATCCGGACGGAGAATCAGACGCAATATTCAGATATGGTTTCAGTCCAACAGGTTCATGGAGAACAAGAGAAAAGATCATTTCAAAGATTTTGCAGTGGAAAATCAAAAAAAGGAGGGCAAACCCATGGACAGTATAATTTAAATGCGGCATCAAATTAACAGAATTTGATGCCGCTGTATTTTGTCTATCCGTCCAACACTGCACCCTATCAATTCAAATAAGTACTAAACGCCACTTTTTCCAAAACCATCTGGCTTTTATCCCCATTATATACTTTCCGGTATGTCTGAACTGAATGGTTTCCGTCTGGATTATCAACCTCTTTCGTTTCAACCTCCACAATTGAATCATCCGTTTTTGTGCCCCAGATATCCACCGTTAAAACATCCCCCTGATAAACAACATCAATCCGCACTGGATAACCCCTGTCATTACAAACCTTAAAATCCAGCGCATCCCATGCTACGGCAGCATCCATACCTGCCCCAATATAACGCGGGACATATTCATGCTCCCACCTTTCTTCAATCTCCAGGTTAGCATACAATGCAGCTGCAAAAATCGTAGACGAAACCTGGCAAATCCCACCACCGTATGCCTGCACCAGCTCCCCGTCCATTGTAGCATTTGCCAGCTTATACCCCGTTTCAGCCGTCTGCTCCCCCACCAGTTTGTTATAAGAAAACACATCCCCACTTAACAAAATAGCTCCATTACACTTACCTGCCGCAAGGCTGATATTATCTTTACGGTTTGCCGTGCCCCCCACCTGCGTAGCAAACGAAGCAAGCTTATCCGCAAACAAATTCTCCTTCAAATCATCCGTCGTAATCTCCGGCTCTTCTAAAATAAGCCCTACTTCGATTGTGCTGCCCTCCCGGGCCGATTGCAAAAGCTCCCTTGCACGCTTCTTATCAAAACCTATCCCTGTTACCGCCTCTTTAATCCGGTAATGATCCGTTGGATCTAAAGTAGCATTTTCCGGCTCTTTATGAACCTCACGATATACCTGTTCCAAATCAACCGCTTCCACTTTACCAGGAATAACCGGGCAATCCACCGCCGAATAATCCCCCTTCAGCAAAGAAGCCGCCAGCTGCTCACCAAGCGCAGCGCAGTCTGCCTCCTCTCCTGCCGTACCCATAACAAAAACCAGCCGATCCCCTTCTATCTGGTAAGAAGTCTGCGTTGAGGTTTGCGCATCTAAGATACCGCTTTTTTCTATCGCTTTCTCAATTGCCTCCCGGCTTTTAATCACAGGCGGCACCTGACTGTGATTCCCTGTAACAACAGACCTGAGCCAATAATACCCCCGCGCCGCAAAAATACCCTCCCCAGGCTTTAAGCTGTCCCCGACAACCGCCTTATACTCCCACTCCAAAGCATCCCCGGCATCAACCTGATAATCCTTCCCCTCAAAGGAAACCGTTATAACCGCTTCCCGGCGGCGGGATTCTGCGTCATTTTCCAACAGCGCAATAGCTTCTTTACTATCCATCCCACTTATATCCATCCCGTTTACAATAGTATTAGGCAAAATATGTACATCATCTACTGCCATACAGCAGGCAACATAACATGCTATCAAAATAATAGCAGCAACCATAAGAATCCTCATGCGTTTCATTTGAATAACCCCTCTTCTTTTTATTCTTCATCCCCAATTATAATAGTAATAATTTTGTTATTCAATCCCTATTTATTTTCAAACACGCTCTAAAAAAACCTACAACAGCCATACACCCCTAACTAAGCCCCAGATGCTTGCCAGCCAAAAGAATCCCCCATGCCATCCAGCCAAAACCGTAGTCAGTCAAAGGGCCCCTTTGCCACCCGCTGCCCGACACACACTTTTCCCCTTTCCCACACCTCCCCACCAAAGCCATAATTACACAAAGGCAGAGCATGCTTTACAAGCAATGCCCTGCCCAAAACTTCTATATCACCGTGCTTCCTCCGGCACTTCAAACGCAATCTTTGCAATCTGGCCTGCATCTTCACCCTTTGCCGTCACCTCAAACGTCAGCTCAGCTTCCCCGTCATACAGCACCATAATCCAGCACTCCGTCGTCCCGTCTTCATTTTCCTTCCACCTCTGGGAAAGCCACTGCAAATAATTCCCCTGTGCATCCCGCACCCCTTCATCCGGATCATTATACGAATCGTTATACGGCTCCTTCCTAAAATCAGGCAGTTCAGCATGAAGCACAAGCCCAGCCTTCGTGCGTACCGCATCCTTTAAAATTACCCCATTGTCTTCCTTTTCTATTTCAAATGCCTTTCTACCCGAAACATCCACTGTAACCGGGAACCTTAAATGCCATTCCCCATCTACTGTCGCCGTCGACACATATTCCCCGTCCTCGTCCCAACTATCATCCAGTGAACCCTTTAATCTGTGTAACGTCCAGTCTAGGACAATCGTCCCCCCTTCTTCTGAAAAAAAGCCCTCATCTACCCCGGATAAGAGGTCAATCTGATTAGCGGACACAAATGTGCCATCCTCAGCTTTTCGAAATCCATTGCTTGCATAACCTGACAAATCAACCCCCTCTATAGTAAGCTCCTGCGATCCGCCTGTCTTAAACTCACTTAAGATCCAATCCGCCTGCATTAACTGCTCACTGTCAGTTTGCAGAAAAGCCGTATAATAAAGCATATACCCATCACAGTAAATATCCGATACCGATATAGAAACACCATTGTTTTCCGCCGTTGTCGAATACTCTTTCGCATCTGGCTGTTTGTCTACCTCCTCCTGTACATCAATTGACTTTTTCGCAATCTTGGCATAACGATCGGTATCTTCCTCCTCATATTTCCCGCCCTTTGCGTTATGAATCAGATTGCCAAACACACTGCTAAACATATTTTCTGCTAAAATTGGGTTTGTTACGCCTATTGCCGTTACCGTAACGGCGCATGCCGCTGCCACGCCCGCCGCAATTTTCCATATCCTGCCCTTTTTCTTCATATTCCTTACCTCCCGTAAAATCCTGCGCTTATGCGCTTGTTTTTCTACTGCGGACAATTTCAGATCTTCATATTCGCCAAAATCTATCTTTACTTCATTGAGTAGCTGGTACATATTTTTTTTCATATTAAGCGCCCCTTCCTATGTTGCATTGTTTGCGGATTTTGCGTTTGCCCCTGGAAACACGGTTGTATATAACCTCTTTTTTCAACCCTGTTTCCCGGCTTATCTGCTCCATATCCTGCTCTTTTACATATAGCCGGATAAACAGCTCCCTGTCAGACGGTTTTAAGCATGCAAGCATTTTTTCCACTTCTTTTGAAATTTCCTTTTCGATCACACTGGTGAGCATACAATCTTCCTGTGCAATTACCGTACCGTCAATATCAACGGTTTGCGGTTCGCGCTGATACTGGCGCAAATAATCAATAGCACGGTATTTGGCGATTGCAGCCGACCAGTTTTTAAATGAATTTTTACTCTCGTCAAAGTCATAAATATGCTGCCAAATCCTTAGCAATACATCGTCAAAGCATTCCTCCTGCTGTTCGGGCAGGGCAAACAGGTGCCTGCGGATAACCGACATAATGAGTCCGCCGTATTCGTCAATCACATACATGAGGGCTTTTTCATTGTGCAGTTTTAATTGCTTAATATAATTGTGTTTTCCAATCCTCATAAATCGTCCTCTTTTCCAAACCCGCGCGCAAGGCCTTTTGTAAGTACACCTATTATTACGGAATTGTTCCAGGAAACCTATCCATTTTAGATATTTTTATAAATTACCTGGCTTTCCGGTAGCTAGACGGCGTACATCCATAAGCCTGGCGGAACGTGCGTGCAAAATAGCTCATTTCCTGGAAGCCGCACTGGCTTGCGGCAGAAGATACAGAAAGATCTGTATTCTTTAAAAGGTCTGCGGCGCACTGCAGCCGGTAGCCCTTTAAATAGGAAACCGGGGTCGTCCCTATGGTCTGGCGGAAACAGCGCATGCATTCGCTTTCACTGACACAGGCGCTGCTGGCAATCTGACGGACTGTTATGGTTTCTGCAAAATGCTGTTCGATAAATGATAACATCACTTTCATGCGTTCATTTTGACGGATAGTTTTTTCGGACAGGCGCGCTGTTTGCGCCTTCTGCCTGTGGCAAAGCATGGCAATGCACTTAGAAAGCGCATCGCGGGCGGCAAATTCATAATCCTGGCCTTCGTATGCACAAACCTCCCAGGCAGTGCGGATATAAGAGAGGAGCTCTTTTTGCCAGGGGATTGCTTCTTTTAAGATTAATCCCGGCAGGGAGCGGTCAAAGGTTAGCGGCATAATATATTTTTGCCAGAATATACTGTCCATGCTGCCTCCAACCAGCCTCGGATGGAATACTACCGCATGCTCTGTAGCATTAGGGGAATCATTTTTTTCAAATGCATGCAGGACGCCTGCATTGATAAAGCAGCCGTCCCCTTTTTCCATACGGTATATTTCAGATCCGATATGTACAGTAACACTGCCCTCCTCTGTTGTGCTTAGCTCCAGCTCGTCGTGCCAATGCCAGGGGACAGGAAGGGTATTAAGGGTATTTTCATAACATGCCGCCGGGAAGTCAAATGAACCATGGTTTTTTAATTCCCGCTTGTGCGGATCGGTCGGACAGGTACAGGGTGCAATCATAGCATTCTCCTTCTTTCTTAGTTTATGATAGTTTTGTACTATTATATGGCAGGATAATCCTAAAAATCAAGTGTTTTTGGTGATATAATACCACAACAAACAGCCAGGCATTTTATCCATTTGGTACCCAACGGATATGGTATGAAAGGTTTGGCGAGAAAATTTATAAAAGAGGAGTGTGTGGTATGAACCGGGAATTTTATAAAAAACTATTATCGCTTGTGCTTCCAATTGCCTTTTCACAGTTTATGCTGTCTTTGGTGGGGGCGTCAGATGCGGTTATGCTAGGCATGATAAGCCAGGATGCATTGTCTGCGGTTTCTCTTGCAGGCCAGGTAATGTTTGTCTTTAATCTGTTTTTAACGGCCTTTGCCGCAGGGGCAAGTATGATGGCGGCACAGTACTGGGGCATCGGCGACCGCGGTGCAGTCGAAAAAATACTGGCATTTGTGCTCCGCGCATCGCTTTTGGTTTCTTTTGTTTTTTTTGCTGGTACGCTCTTGTTTCCATGGACATTGATGCGTTTTTTTACACCAGAACAGAATTTAATTGACGGCGGTGCAATCTACCTTAGGGTATCTGCTGTTTCTTATCTAATGTGCGGCGTGTCCCAGATTTACCTGTGCATTATGAAAAACAGCGGCCGTGCCATAAAAAGTACAGTAATCAGCTCAGCCGCTGTTGTATTAAATATCATTTTAAATGCGCTGTTTATTTTTGGTTTGTGCGGATTACAGCCTATGGGAATTGCCGGGGCGGCATTGGCAACGACTATTGCCAGGGCAGTAGAATGTGCCTGGACCGTTTGGGATTCATACAAACCAGGCAGGATACGCCTAAGAGGATCTTATTTTCTGCACAAAGACCCAGCACTTAGCCCGGTTTATTGGAAATATACCCTGCAGATTTTAGGCAACCAGCTTGCCTGGGGCTGTGGATTTACTATGTATTCTGTTGTTATGGGGCATATGGGCAGCGACGCCGTAGCCGCCAATTCCATAGCAAATATCGCCAAAAACCTGATGGTGTGCTTCTGCATTGGGATCGGAAACGGCGGCAGCATCCTGATAGGCAATGAGCTTGGAGCAGGAAGGCTTGAAAGGGCACGGGAATATGGGGGCAGGCTGTGCCAGATTGCAGTCCTTGGCGGCATTGCTTCTGGCGGGCTTTTACTCCTGGCATCTCCGCTTATTCTGCGTTTTTGTGGGCTTAGCGCCCAAGCGGGGGAATATTTAAAATGGATGTTTGTCGTATGCTCTTATTACCTGGTCGGAAAATCTATTAATACAACAACGATCGGAGGGATCTTTGCTGCGGGAGGGGATACGCAGTTTGGCCTGATATGCGATACAATCACCCTTTGGTGCGTGACCGTACCGCTTGGGTGCATTGCAGCATTCGTCCTGCACTGGCCAGTACTGGCAGTATATTTTGTGCTGAACCTGGATGAAATTGTCAAATTACCGGTTGTATACAAGCATTATAAGGCGTATACATGGGTAAACAGCATAACAACACATAAAACAGCGTGTGCAGGATCTTAAGACGTGCCCCAAAATTGCTTTCTGCAAGTATACCCAGGCATCCATTTTACCTGTTTGAAGGACATTGGCGTGCATTTGGAATTTTTCAAAAATGCTCGAAAATTCACAGAATACCAGGAAAAAATCATTGATTTCACAGAAATATATGGTAAAATAGTTATACAGACAAATCGTTCCAGGCGTACCAAAAAATGCCTGGAACGTGTTTAGTAAAAAACTATATTTTAGGAGGGTTAGGAAATGGCAAACAAATGGGTATATCTTTTCAGTGAAGGGAACGCCAGCATGAGGGAGCTGCTTGGAGGAAAGGGCGCGAACTTGGCTGAAATGACCGGGCTTGGGCTTCCCGTACCACAGGGCTTTACAATTACAACTGAGGCATGCACACAGTACTATGAAGACGGCCGTGAGATTAACGGGGAAATCCAGGGGCAGATCAATGATTACATTGTAAAAATGGAGGAAATTACAGGTAAGAAATTTGGGGATAAGGAGAACCCGCTTTTGGTTTCTGTCCGTTCCGGTGCAAGGGCTTCTATGCCTGGTATGATGGATACGATTTTGAATTTGGGGTTAAATGAAGAGGTTGTAGAGGTTATTTCCGCAAAATCCGGCAATCCCCGTTGGGCATGGGACTGCTACAGAAGGTTTATCCAGATGTATTCGGATGTCGTAATGGAAGTCGGAAAGAAATATTTTGAAGAATTAATTGATAAGATGAAGGCCGATAAAGGCGTTACATTTGACGTAGACTTGACTGCTGAGGATTTAAAAGAGCTTGCGACACAGTTTAAAGCAGAATATAAAGAAAAGATCGGGCAGGATTTCCCTGACGATCCGAAGGAACAGTTAATGGGCGCTGTCAAAGCTGTATTCCGTTCGTGGGACAACCCCCGCGCCAATGTATACCGCCGCGACAACGATATTCCTTATTCCTGGGGCACAGCTGTCAATGTACAAAGTATGGCATTTGGAAATATGGGGGATAACTGCGGTACCGGCGTTGCATTTACCAGGGATCCGGCTACTGGCGAAAAGAAGCTGATGGGAGAATTTTTGGTCAACGCCCAGGGCGAGGATGTTGTTGCAGGCGTCCGTACCCCGATGCCGATTGCCCAGATGGAAGAAAAATTCCCAGAAGCGTTTGCCCAGTTTAAAGATGTTTGCCAGACATTAGAGGATCATTACAAAGACATGCAGGATATGGAGTTTACAGTAGAGGACAAGAAGCTTTATATGCTGCAGACCAGGAACGGAAAGAGGACGGCGCAGGCTGCATTAAAGATTGCCTGTGATTTAGTAGACGAAGGGATGCGGACTGAGGAAGAAGCAGTTGCTATGATCGATCCCAGGAATTTAGACACCTTACTGCACCCGCAGTTTGATGCGGCTGCACTAGGGGCAGCTACACCAATCGGCAAAGGGCTTGGCGCTTCCCCGGGCGCTGCCTGCGGCAAAATCGTATTTTCCGCAGAAGATGCCCAAACCTGGCATGACAACGGCGAAAAGGTCGTATTAGTCCGCCTTGAGACATCCCCGGAGGATATCACTGGTATGAAAGTAGCGCAAGGGGTCTTAACCGTACGCGGCGGCATGACAAGCCATGCAGCTGTAGTTGCCCGTGGAATGGGGACATGCTGTGTATCCGGCTGCGGCGATATTGCCATGGACGAGGAAAACAAACAGTTTACATTAGCTGGCAAGGAATTCCACGAAGGCGATTCCATCTCAATTGACGGTACCACCGGCAATATTTACGACGGCATTATCCCGACCGTAGACGCTACGATTGCAGGCGAATTTGGCAGGATAATGGCCTGGGCGGATAAAGCCCGCAGGTTAAAGGTAAGGACAAACGCCGATACCCCGGCTGATGCGAAAAAAGCACGCGAACTTGGCGCAGAGGGCATCGGGCTTTGCCGTACGGAGCATATGTTCTTTGAGGAAGACAGGATTGCAGCATTCCGTGAAATGATCTGTGCGGACACTGTAGAAGAGCGGGAAGCTGCCCTGGACAAAATCCTGCCATACCAGCAGGGGGATTTTGAAGCATTATACGAAGCATTAGAGGGCAATCCTGTTACCATCCGTTTCTTAGATCCGCCTCTGCATGAATTTGTGCCGACTGATGAAGCGGACATTGAGCTGCTTGCAGCGGCGCAGAACAAGCCAGCCGAAGATATCAAAGCATTGATTGCATCCCTGCATGAATTTAACCCAATGATGGGCCACAGGGGCTGCCGCTTGGCTGTCACCTATCCAGAAATTGCAAAGATGCAGACAAAGGCAGTCATCCGTGCGGCAATCAACGTACAGAAAGCGCATGCAGACTGGACAATGAAGCCCGAGATTATGATTCCGCTGGTTTGCGATCTGAAAGAGCTTAAGAACATCAAGAAGGTCGTTGTCGAAACAGCAGATACAGAAATTGCAGCTGCAGGCATTAACCTCGAATACGAAGTCGGTACGATGATTGAAATTCCGCGCGCGGCGCTTACGGCGGATGAAATTGCAACAGAAGCAGACTTCTTCTGCTTTGGTACGAATGATCTGACACAAATGACGTTTGGCTTCTCCCGAGACGACGCAGGCAAATTCCTGGATGCATATTACGACGCAAAGATCCTGGAAAATGATCCGTTTGCAAAGCTTGACCAGACAGGCGTCGGCAAACTGATGGAGCTGGCGATTAAGCTCGGCAAGCCAGTGAATGAAAAGCTGCATATTGGGATTTGCGGGGAGCATGGCGGAGATCCTTCCTCTGTAGAATTCTGCCATAAGATTGGATTGGATTATGTGTCGTGTTCGCCGTTTAGAGTGCCGATTGCCCGGCTTGCGGCGGCACAGGCGGCTATATCACAAAGATAGGCGAAAACCATTCTGGACTTTTACCATAAGTTTTGAGGAAGCACAGGCTTTCCGCAGGGCGAATGGTGGCTATCTTAGAAAAAATCAATGGGAAGATTTGACCGTTGATGTTTATATCTAAATAATCATAAGCGTATCATTAGAAATAGTGGTACGCTTATTTTTTTGACCCAATTTGCAGCTTTGAACATTCTGCTATCCGTCTATATAATGAAATCAAAAAAGGTTGGTGTTGATTATGAGAGAAAAGAAAAATCATTTGTATGTGGATAGTGGGGAACGGAGCATTTTGCTACATAGCCTTGTGGAACTGAAAAATCAGCTCATACAGCAAGGCAGATATACAGACTGCGTTGACGAACTTATTTTTAAGGTTATCCATGCACCTATAAAAAAATTAAGAGTAGAACTGGCAGGGGGAAGTGATGTGCGATAAGGAATTTAAAGAACTGGTGAAGATAGCAGTAGAAAAATTAAAAGACGAATCCGTATTGAAACTGTTACAGGCTGACGCCAGTTATCAAAAAGACAGTAAGGATGAGGGATATGCGGAGGATGCCTTTAACCAGCTTGATTTGACGGAGGAACAGAGGGAAGTCTGTCAACATCTTATAGATTGCAGGGAAAAGCAGGATTTTGAATACGGAACTCATGCGTATATTGCAGGACTGATGGATGCGTTTCATATTATGGCGGTATTGTTCCCAGAAAAATGGGATACAGAGAGAATAAGGGAAGCCATATCATGTAAGAGCAGATAAGGCAGAGAATAAAACAGAATAGACTTTTACATAGCCGATTGGTGTGGTTTAGCAAATAAAACAGCCAGTCGGCTTTTTTTATTGCCATAAATCCTTTACATAGCCACCTTGACAAAGTGGCTAAATCTATGCGAAAGGAGGACGCACCCTATGTCAAATTGCAAAGTAATCGCTTTAACCAACCAGAAAGGCGGTGTCGGCAAGACCACCACGGCGGTGAATCTGGGCGTAACTCTGGCACAGCAGGGAAAGAAAGTCCTGCTCATTGACGCTGATGCACAGGCAAATCTAACCATGTCCCTCGGCTACCACAGACCAGACGATTTGCAGGTCACTCTCTCCACCATCATGCAGGACATCATAGATGATAAATCCGTTGATGTCGCCCAAGGCATCCTGCACCATAGCGAGGGCGTTGACCTGCTCCCGTCCAACATTGAGCTGTCGGGACTGGAAGTAAGGCTGATTAACGCCATAAGCCGTGAAAGCGTGCTGAAAACCTGCATAAGCGAGGTCAAGAAGAATTATGACTATGTACTCGTGGACTGTATGCCGAGCCTTGGTATGCTCACCATCAACGCACTGGCGGCGGCTGACAGCGTGGTTATCCCCACACAGCCCCACTATCTTTCTGCCAAAGGCTTAGAGCTGTTGCTTCGCTCCGTGTCGAAAGTCAGACGGCAAATCAATCCCCCTCTGCGGATTGACGGCATCCTTATGACGATGGTAATGCCCCGCACGAACATCTCCAAGGAAATCACCGCCACGGTAAGGAGTGCCTATGGGCAGAAAATCAAGGTGTTCGATACCCAGATACCACACTCCATCCGTGCCGTGGAAGCCACCGCAGAGGGGAAAAGCATCTTTGCCTACGACAAAGGCGGCAAGGTAGCCGCAGCTTATGAGCAGTTCGGAAAGG
>OFGF01000136.1_pt1 | contig 72949 bp, 119 predicted proteins | sample 1521711 | NCBI WGS metagenome assembly OFGF01 (sample SAMEA3504092, study PRJEB24116) | mouse gut metagenome | biome: mouse gut; feature: mouse-associated habitat; material: faeces | place: Denmark | collected 2011 | reverse complement strand
CAGTCAATACAGGAATTGGAGCAGCGGATTATCACGGAGTGGCTTCCGGCTTCTGGATATGAATATGCCAATGCCCCCGATATTGAGGTGTACTTAAACCCAGACCCACAGAACGCACAATATGAGGTATGGATACCCGTAGCAAAGAAAAAGGGATAATATAAGGGCTATTGAACGAGGAATATAATATGTTTATGAGAAGCATCCCCAACCGTAACTGCCATAGCTGTGCGTGTTGACCGAAGCCGGTGCAAATATATGGTTGGCTGAGTGTAGCACACCCTATATAGAAAAATAAAGTGTGCAGTTAGATTTACTGTATTTCTAACTTACACACTTTATTTTACACTCTCTTGGTTTCATTTAGTTATTTAGTTGTTACTCTTTGATTTTGTCATGTTCTGTAAGATTTACGCCTGAAATTTGTAAAAAAACTTTTAATGCAATATATCTGCCTTTCATTCTCTTATATGATTCTGATTCTTTTTCAGAATCTTACATATAATTTTGAAGTCTTAAAAATTCTTCAATAGATACTTTTATCATTTCTTTTTCAGCCATACAATCACTATCCTTTACTTGTGCCGTTTATCTGGTAGTTTCATTATATCTATAAGCGGTTTAAGCGTAAAGTCTTTATTCAGTTATCAATATGCATCCATATCCCCTGTTATGGGCGTTTCATCATTGTTTTGTGCCTTATACATCGACTTTCGTTATATAAGCCTCTTTCTGTACCCCATTTTTATACAAAAAGGCATAAATTTGCAATATTTTACGATAGTCCAATACAACAGCTATTTTATAAAAGAATCGCCAACCCCCTCAAATATCAAGCTACTTCCCCACAATCCCCGCCGTATCAATAAAATCATACGGCGTCTGCTGGTATACATAATAAGTATATCAGCAAAAAAATTTTTTATTATAATAAACGTTGATTTTAAAAGGTTTTATAAAATATTATCTCCATATTTTTTATTTATGCCACTTACAGTCTCCAAAGTTCACAACATTTTTATACTGAATTTTATCACAATCCTCAGTTACAACTTTATCGCTATTGTCATATATTTTCTGGAACATGTCATTTAATTTGTCCATTTCTGATATTTTGTGTTCTTTTAAAACAGACGTATATAAGTCCATTGTCATTTGTAAAGTCGCATGTCCAAGATACGACTGCACGGTCTTTGGTTGTATTCCAGCTTCAAAACACCGAGTTGCAAATGTATGCCTGAAACAATGGCATGAGAATATTTCTAGTTCTTCGGTAACATCTCTTGTTAAATTTACTTCATCGACGATCTTTTTTATTGCATCGCATACAATCTGTGAATTGAGAGGTGTATTAAATTTAGTAGTAAATAATAGATCTTCAAATTGCTTTTCTACTTTTTTCTCAACAGGTGCTTTATTCTTTATTACGTTCTTTTGAATAAGTTGTTTTTTTAAAAATAATTTACACTGTTGGTTTATTGGTATTTCACGCAATGATGTTTTTGTTTTTGGTAATTCAAAATGGAATGTTTTGCAGTTATCATTGTCATATCTCTGATATACAAGTGTACGGTTTACATTTATGACATTTTTGTTAAAATCTATATCCTCTAATCTTAACGCTGCTAATTCACCAACCCTCATGCCAGTTAATAATGCCACATTAAACAGGTTGTCATAGAATGTTCCTTTACAACATTCAAAAAACGCAATTTGGTCATCTAGTGATAATACTTGTACGTCTTTTTTCTCTTTTCTTTTAACAGAAATACCCTTTGCTGGATTCTTTTTTACAAATTCGTCGATCATTGCCTTATTGAACATGTCAATAAGAATAACTTTAACTTTATTTCTTGTTTCAAATTTATATCCTTGTTTATCAAGTTTTTTTATAAGCTCACGTATTTGAAGTTGTGTTATATCCCTCATATTAAGTTTCCCCAAATATGGAGATATATGTTTTCTATATACTTGATTGTAATGCCTTTTAGTATTATCCCTGATCGAGTCATATTTATATACATTCATCCATTTTTCATACCAGTCATCAAGCTTTATATTTTCACGAATATTGATTTCTTTTTCGTTTTCATATATTGCTTCATTAAACCTTTTCTTTACATCTTTTAAATCATATCCTGATATTGATTTACGATTTCCAAATCGGTCAATATAACGCGCTTCATACCGTCCATTCTTCTTTTGGATAATTCCTTGCCCAAGTTCCTTACCGTTTAGTCCTTTACCCATTTTTCTCCTTCCTAATTTATAGATAGGAAGCCTTTATATGTATTTAAATCATAACATATAAAGGCTTTAATTGCAAATCATAAAAAATGTTTACTTTCAATATATTTCTCAAATTCAATTCGTTTTACCAAATGCCGATTTCCTATTTTTAAAAGGAATGGACATCCTTTTTCATGTAACATTTTTCTTATCATGGATTCTCCAATATTAGAATACATAACTGCTTCTTTAATTGTTAAATTTAATTTATCTTTTAGTTGTACTGTTTCTTTATTATCTGTCTGTACTCCCAAAACCGCTACCTCCTCTTTCTGTATTATCCAGTTTCTCTACTTCTTTAAAATCTGGAACTATAAAGTCTGTAAACATAACCTGCGCAATTCTTTTGCCCGGAACAATGGTTTGCACTATATTAGTATCATTATGTAATGGTATAAACCATTCCCCTCGATAATCACTATCTATTACACCTGTTCCTTGACAAACAACTAATCCTTTCTTAGTTGCAAGCCCACTTCTTGAGTATATTAACGCAACTGTCCCCGGACGCATTTCTGCCGAAAACCCTGTTGGTATTTTTACAGTTTCATGTGGGTTAATAGTAATTTTATTTTCGATACATGCATACAGATCGTATCCAGCAGCATCCTTGCTTCCTCTTGTCGGGATTACCGCTTTTTTATTTAATTTCTTAATTTTCACATTCATTATCTTATTTACTCTTACATTTACTTCCATGTCCTTCCTCCTCTTTTATCCCTAATTTTTTAAGTTCTTTTTTAATATTTGTATTTATTTTATTAATAAGTGTGTCATAATTTCCATATTTAATATGATAAAATGGTGCAAATATGTTTCGTGTATTATTGTCATATACATTGATTACCACTGCACCAGTATCCACATTTATTGCAAGCTCACATTCTAATGTACAGACATCACCATATTTATAAACTGGAAACCTATAGCAAAAAATGCCACAACCTTCATTAATTAATATTCTATTATATTTAAAATTATTTTTTACGAGCCAATTCTTAGTTACATGTTTTTTAATATATGTATTTTCAGCAAGACTTTTTATTTTTCATCACCCTTTCTTTTATTTATATTTTCACATGGAACATATTGTCCCCAGTAGTATGTTTTTTCTTTTGCACTACAATATATTTTTACCCGTGCTTTATTTGAGTCGTCTATTGATGAATATTTGCAATTTTCGCATTCACTTGTTAGTATCATTCGCTCTGACATGATATGTAGCCCTCATTTAATTATCATCTATTAAAATATTTGTCATTATAGATCCTATGGAATTTCCAAATATTATCACAATAAATTTGCAGAAATTAATAAACGAAAAGTTTAGTACTAAATATGGAAAATCTGCAATACAATGTTCATATCCAGATAATATAAATATCATAATACAAAAAATTGTTATTATATTTTCTCTTGTATACACAGCAACAAACATTAATATACCGCATAGTATGCCATATAAAAACAGCTCTGCAAATCCGTATGAAAATTTCATTTTAGATATAGATATAAACATTTGCTGAAATTCATTATTGCTTATAAACATACATGCTGTTGGCAATAATGAGCCTATAAAATTAAATAGTAATATCACTAATAATAGGATGGTTTTTGATGGCTTATAATATCCGATTTTCCCAGTATATAATTTTAAGTTGCATTTTAAAATTGTTAAAAGTGCAAAACTAAATAGTAATGCTCCAAAATATTTATTGTATGACATATTGTTCATAATAACGCCTATGCCAATCAAAATTCCTGATAATGTAGATTGTTTTATTAACTTTCCCATAATATTATTTCTCCCTTTTGCAGTGTTTTTTTTATGTCAATAACACGTTGATTTTTGCTTCCCCTCCATTTAAGTGCGATATCTCTTTGAGATTCTATATATCTCCCATCTATTAATACATCACACTGAGATATAATCTGTTGCCGTTTCCATCTTCCTATTGATAATTTTTCTTGTGTTTGCTGATGATAATGCCATTGAGGACTATATATGCGTTCCCATTGATATCCGCTATAAATCCAAATAGTTTTTTGGGGACTTAAAAGACAAAATTCATTTGCATTTGTATTCGATATATTGTGGTTGATTATGTTATTATCATCTATATATTGTCTGCTGCCATATCGTTTATTTACTTCAGTTACTAACTCCAATACACCATCAAGATTACCTTCAAAGAGCGGATCACCGCCGCTTAGTGTCAGACCCGAAATATAATCCTTATCAAGTTCTTTAAATAATTCTTCTTTAGCCGATTCATCAAATGTGATACCACTATTAGCATACCATGTTTGAGGATTCTGACATCCTTTACATTTATGAGAACAGCCTGAGAGCCACAGTACGACCCTCAAACCACTTCCGTTATTCATATCTGGATAAGTAATATTATGATAATTCATTTATGCAACATTCTCCTTATTTTCTATAGTTAGCTTATACAATTCCATTCTCAAATAATAAGGGAGTTCCATTTTGTATTTCTGATATAATTTACCCATAAGTTTGCTATCATGCCGATGATAATTAATTCCATTATTTATTTCTTTTGGCAATAAACAACATCTGCTTGGAGAATAAATTTTATTTCCCTCATATAACAAATCCTTATCTAATTCTAGTGGATAATTACACGCATATTTCTTTTCGTTATACCATTCAGCAAAATTTTGGAAGTTCCAAAACTCCTCAGATACACTACAACCAATATATGTAGGTTGCTTTTCTTGATACTTTTCATCATAGCAACGATTAAACATACTAAACCATTTAATATATTCTTCTGTCTTTATGCCGTTAATTCTTGCCACATATTCTCCAGTACCATAATACCCTATTCCATATACAGTTTTATGATATGGATTCTTAATTTGACCGTTCTTTATATTTTGAAAAGTAGACCAAATTTGTAAATCTGGTCTATTCTCAAATTTAATTAATACATGATGTCTGTCAATATAATCAATAATGACAATTCCATAACCTTCATTTGTTATGTATTTCTTACCTATATATTTTCTGAAATCTTTTGTCGTATAAACACCTCCAACTACATGCTTATTCTGTCGCGAATCTCAGAATTTTTGGCATCATTATACCTAGTTTCTCCATGAACCCTTGTAAAACCGAGATAACCGTTCCAATATCTCTATCTACCGTTACTTTCGTAATATTTACAGACGGTTTGGACTATACAATCTATGTAGGATTATAGTCTCTGAACGTCCTCCATATCTTTTGATTTAGGAGTTTCGCTGCGTTTGAGGAACTTCCATCCTCGATAATCCAATCCCAAGAATTTTTATGGTATGTGCTTTCGCTGTTCCGCATTCACGCTTACCGTTTCCAGTTACGTTGTAGCTTCTTGAGGCTCTAAGGATTTCTCCGCAATTTAACCTATTTATACAGGACAAACGGATTTTCTATCCTGTCAATCTTTGTAATCTTGCTACTTCCACACTTAGGACAAACGTCCATTTCTACTTGCTGATATCCGCAATCTTCACAGTAGCACATTGCAAGATTTACACCTTCATAAAAGCCTTTCTCCATCGCCCTAAGAACTAATGTCTTGATTGCTTCTATGTTATATCCTAAGTTGTAACGACAATACTGGATTTTACCACCATTGAAATATCCCCAAAATCTTTCCTCTTTATCTTGTTTTTCAATAGGGGACATTTGTTCAGATACATGACAATGGAAACTGTTGCTTACATAAGGCTTGTCAGATACATTTTCAATGATTCCATATATTTTACGGAACTGCTCAATCTGTAATCCGCAAAGGCTTTCTGCTGGTGTTCCGTAAATTGCATATAATATCTGATCCTCTTCTTTAATTCTATCTATGTACCGTTGGATATACTGCATTACCTCTAATGCAAACTCGCCATCTTCACGGATAGACTTGCCATTATATAATCTTTGTAATTCGTTCAGTGCTGTGATCCCATAACTCATTGTCATTGGTGGAAGAATTGATTTAATCTTGTCTTCTGGTTTTAAATTTCCACCATATAATCCACCTTCGCAGAAGGCAACAGGATTTACACTTGCTCTCAATTCACCAATGTAATCATAGGTGCGTTTGTGCAATCCTCTGATAAGATCAAGATAATATTCTAAGACTTCATAAAAATTCTTTGATTCTTGTCTTGCTTTTGCCAATATCATCGGGAGATGGAGTGAAACAACGCCCAGATTACATCTTCCTTCAAATACTGGCTTATCATTTTCATCTAGTGGATGCATACCGCCTTTTTCATACCAAGGTGATAAGAAGGCTCTGCAGCCCATAGGACTTACTACTCTGCCATACTTCTTATACATTTCAGGTACATACCCATTACCAGTTAACGATAGCCAATCAGGATACATTGTCTTACTACTGCACGAAATTCCGGCGTTAAATACATCTGCACTTGGGTATTCTTCGCTACCATCCCCATGTGAATTCTTGTCATACAAAAATACAATCTTAGGAAACAACACAGGACGCTTAAATCCTTTCTTTCCCTGGCCTTCTTTATGTATATTTAGCAATGTAATAGATGCCATTTTGCCAAATTTATCTGTTGCCAATCCAACAGTCATCGTAACAAAAGGATAATCGCCTCGACTGGAACCCACCGTGTTCAATTTATATTCAATTCCTTGCCATCCTTGTTCAAAGTCTCGTTTTATCTTTTCCATAACCCATTCTTCAGCACTGGAAGTATTAGTAATTTCGGTTTCATTATCTTTTTCAATATATCCACATACATCTACATATTCTTTTCTATATTTCCAATATGATTTTTCAGCATATGGGGCAAGAATTTTGTCTACCTCTGGAACTGTAAATCCTCCATACTGCTGCGCTGCTGTCGAAAGTATAATATCTCCCATAACATCAAATGCCGTGTCAAGTGAATTTGGCTCGTTATACCATACATTTCCCATCTCAAATCCACCTTGCATTACTTCACCAATTCTGAAAAGGCAACAATTAAAAGTATCCAAGCGAGAACTTCTATCATGAATATAAATATACCCATCTTTCATCGCTTGCTTTTCGTTTAAAGTCAAGAAGAACTTCTTATATAATTCTCCATTCAACTCACTGAATATTAGACTTCTTTTTGTTGCAACTAACGCTGAATCAGTGTTTGCATTACTTTTATCGCCTATATATCTGATTGCCTGACTTCTTTCATATACCTTGTCCATCATATGTACGAAGTCTTTCTTATAATTTCTATATTCCTTATACATTTTTGCAACTATAGGATAATGTTCTTCTAACACAGATTCGACAATATTATGCATTTCATATATTTCAGTATCTTCTAAATCATTCTCTACCAGTTTATCCCATACGGCATTACAAATAATTTGATAATCAGCATCAGAAAGATCAATCATCGCACGTCTTGCTGCTTTGTTACAGGCATTTATTATTTTCTGTTCATCATACTGTTCCAATGTTTTGTCCTTTTTTATTATCTGCAATAATTTATTTCCTCCTCACATAATTAATAATGCGTATCACAAAATAATAATTCCAATATCTACAACTGCTTTCCGGTCAAAATCAAACTCGAAAAATCCGTCAAACAAACTAATTTTCATATTACTCTATTCCTTCCTCTGTCTTTCAAACAGGCATTTTATAAATCTGTATATTGCCAAAACGCTAATTTAACTTTCTTCTTCTTTAATGCCTCTTTTACTGTACAATTATGTTTTTTACAATATCTGTCTACATATTGCTTAAACTTATGATTGTACATATATTCACTTTTCATAACTGGATTAATTGATATCACCTCTCAATCAAATCATATAAAAATCTTTTATATATTTTACTGCCATACTAATATCTTTTTCTACTCTTGTAATGTTTCTCTTTACCCAAGGATGTAATTCTTCATATAGATACCTGTCACCAAAAGATATCACTGGAATTTTGTTATGATATTTTGCTTCATGTAGCTCAATCTTTGTACCATCACTACTTTTTAATCCTTCAAGATTTACTACAATAATGTTGCTTGATATTACGTGTGCTAAATCATATTCTTCTATTTCTTCTTCAGATTGATGTTTTTTCTCCTCAAAATTATAAAATTCAACTGGATTAATAACCTGTATTTGGTATCCAGACATATCCGCAGCAAATTGCAACTGTACTTTTAATTCCTTCCTCCAAAGATTCATTTCATTAAATGATAGGCCGTTCATTTTACCTGCTTCATATATTTTTAGTTTATTTATAATATCACATCCCATAGACATTCTTCTTTTAAAAATTCTTTAGCTTTTTCTCTTAAATCTTCAATCGTTCCATTATTTTCAATAACAAAATCATATTTGTATTTAAAAACATTCTTATCGCCCATATTTGAAGTAATGTGCCTTACTGAATCCCTAACAATTAAAATTGTTTTTGCTTTAAATGCTTTTACTGCTCTTTCAATTTCTTCTGGTTCTCTAATGTGTAAAAATAAAAGTTTACTTTCTTCATCACCTAAAAACTCAATCATTTTATTTTTCATACTTTCAAACGGCATATCACAATAACTGCTTGTTAGGATTTTCAGATCTGATAAAAATTTTCTATCTTTTTCTGATTTTTTACCATCCCATCCTATTTTTCTTGCAATTTCTTTTACTTTATCTACAGAAGAATAGTTGATTACAGTATGAAAATGTTTCAATTTGTCATTTAATTCTACTGATACTAAATCTACGAAAGTGTCCTTTCCTACTCCTCCTGAACCATTAATTATGAAAATCTGTTTATCCAATTTTCCTCCTTTGTTTGGTTATGAAATAATCTTTTCAAAGCCATGATGTGTTGCCAGTTCATTTTCAATTGTGGACTTCCCTGATCCAGAAGCCCCTATTGAACCTCTCACAACTAAAGTCGCAAGTTTCCTGCTTCATCGTCCTCGTAATCTACTAACTTCACAGGCGTAAATTTCGATAGTTCCTACCGTACTGAATATATCTAAGTTACATTAAGTAACTTTAGTCCTTCGTTTAGAATATTGATAGCAGCATTAATATCACGATCATGAACAGTTTCGCAATTAGGACATGTCCATTCCCTTACTGCTAAATTCTTTGTTTTTGTGTTTATATAACCACATACATGACAAGGCTGGCTTGATTTTGTGTATCTACCAATTTTCACATACTGACGGTTATTCCACTCGGATTTATATTGTAACTGCCTCGTGAGCTCATACCATCCACAATCTTGAATTGCTTTTGCAAGATTATGGTTTTTCATCATATTACTTACAGCCAAATCCTCAGCTACTATAACTTGGTTTTCGCTTACTAACTGGCGAGATATTTTATGTAAATAATCTTTTCTGGTATTTGAAATTTTTTCATATATTCTTGCTACTCTAATTCTTTGTTTATCCCAATTTTTACTACCTTTTACTTTATGAGATAATTTTCTCTGTTCCTTTGCCAATTTATCTTCATATTTCTTGGTTAGTTTTTGGTTATCAAATTTCTGTCCATTAGAAGTGATAAGCAAATCTTTAATGCCCAAATCTATGCCAACCACATTGCCAGCTTTCTCTAATGGTTCTATATCCACATTTGTACAACAAAGTGATACATAATATTTTCCGCTTGGTTCTTGTGATACTGTGGCATTAAGGATTCTTCCCCGTGGTATTAACTTGTTTTTCGTCTTTACCATTCCAAGTTTAGGAAGTTTGATATGTTTATCACAATACTGAATGTTATTATTTACACACTTTGATTTATAAGAAAATCTATGCGTTTTCTTTGATTTAAACTTAGGATAACCAGAATGTTCATTAAAAAACTTCTGATAAGCATAATCTAAATATTTAAGTGATGATTGAAGAGCAGTGGAGTCAACTTCTTTTAACCATTCCAGTTCTGATTTTAAGTTTGTTAAATCGTTTGAACACTGACCATACGAAAATGTTGCTTTATTTTGTTTGTATATTTCAATTCGCTTTGCAAGATAATGATTATAGACATATCTGCAACACCCAAATGTTTTTTGTATTAGTTCTTTTTGTTTCTTGTTTGGATAGATACGATATTTATAAGCTTTTTCCACTGACTTCACCCCACTTTCTACTAGAATATTCTCTTTCTATTGCAATCCGTATGTCAATTCATCCAATGACTAAAGTCACAGGTATTCTTGGCATAAAGCGATAAAACAATAATCATATATGTATTTATTCCTCCACTTCGATATCATCAAAAACAACAGGTATTTTTGTTTTCAATTCTTTCAGCAAGGGTCTTGTAACCTGAGTCATCTGTGGATGTGCTGCTTTTGCTGTTCTAAGTTTAAAGAAGTTGCGCCACTCTCTATAATTAGCAGTAATCGTAATTTCTGTTTTGGTACTATTGGGCAATACAGAACGTGCCTCCTGTGGTGTTGCACCATCTTTTACCAATTCCACATATTCATGTTCTGCTACATTCATTGAATGTAACCACCTTGAATATTTTTCACTTTCTTCATCAAAGAAAAATGGTTTAATAAAGGTAACGCCATTATCAAACTTATCTTTCGAGTAATTACAGTATCTTGTACTCTCCTGTGCAAAAGAAGCGATTCTATGTCTTACCAGTTCATGTGATACACCCCGATCTACTGTAAATTTAACTGACAATGTTGAATGTTCAATCATTGCTTCATGCCCTCTGCCAATCAGCATTTGTACAAACTTCTTAGCAGATTCACCATCTTCTGTAATCTTATCCTCCGATTTGTAACAGACACGCCCAATCTTCTCAATGTGCTGTAATTCTTTGATTCCACCTTCAGAAATCTCTGTTAAAATCTCATAACTAGGTTCAATAATTCTCATACTTTTTCTTCTCCTTTTTCTTTTATATTTGTTTGTTATACTTCAAATTTCTTCATATCTTCAATGAACGATGAAATAACACTTCTATTTATAAAAATTGTTCCATTCTTTCATTAAATCTCGCAATTTCAGCTTTGTCATCACTATTAATTTTTACAGTTACAGGCTTCGTCAAATCAATGGTATATATTCCTAATACAGATTTTGCGTCTATAACATATCTGTCACGAATTATATCAATATCACTATTAAATTTATTTGTTTCGTTTGTGAAATCCTTCACTTTATCTAATGTATTTAAATTTAAAACAAGTTTTGTTTTCATATTCGTCTCCTTTTATTTAAAAATATTTTTATCATATATCCTAATCATATTTACTGGACTATCCCATTCTTCACAACAAGAAGAAATATCTCCGTCACGTTTTGCGCGCTTATGTAACAAACTAAGTTCTACAACAAATTCTGAAACACATCCGTTTTGAATCGTTGTTATATTATCATCAGAAGTATCTTTATCTGATTTAATATCAGCAACGATACATGGTATCATTGCTCCATTTTCTAAAAACAAATCTACATATGTACCTATATTTGCGTCAAACGCCGTTCCAATTGCAATGCAATATCTACTGTTTACTTGTCTGATTCCATAATCACCTGTGTATGCAAATTTATTTTGAAGTTTATATTGTAATGATGATTTATCTTTTATTGATGTATACTGCATAAAAGACTTAAACCCTTTTGAACTTATTTTATAATCTGTATATTCACAAATATCATTTGATATATATGTCTTGTTTACATATGCAAATGGACTATTTTCATCTAAGAAGTATATTTTTACCCATTCATCATTAAAATTAGAAATTACAACTTTACTATTAAATGGAATAATATCTAATATCTCTGAATCGACAGTAGGTTCTTTCCTAATGTTCAAATTTGCAGTTGTATATGCTGTATAACGTGATTTATTTATAGAATCTAATTTGAATCTATTTAATTCGCTTCCGAAAACTCGCATATTAGGCGCATTTAAAGAAACTACCATAATTGACAGTAAAATTTTTGTTCTTATATTCAATTGTACCTCCTGGATTAAAATTTGAATTTTATTTGATATGTTTACGAGTTACATATATTACTTCTACATTTAAGATGTGATCATCTGAACAAATTGATTTTCGCTTATAATCGGTATTCCCAAATCTTTCGCTTTTTTATTTTTCCCTGATGTACTTGCAACATCATTATTGATTAAGTAACTTGTCTTAGCACTAACCGATCCAGAAACTTTACCGCCATTCCTCTCAATCACATTAACCAATTCATCGCGATTCTTGTAAAACTTTAAACTTCCTGTAATTACAAAAATCTTATCTTCTAGCACTTGCTTTACATTACCATTATTAACTGACTCTCTAAAGTTGAATTCTTCGATCAATTCATAAAAATTTTGCTTATTATATATCCACCAATGAACGATTGAATTACACATTTTATTTATAATCCTTGCAACACAATTACATTATTTTCATTGATATCAATTTCTAAGTTCGGATCTTGGCAATATCCTTTTATCATTACTTTAACAATATCTAATATCTGCTCCTTTGTAGGAATCATGCCATTTGACCACTCTTCATTTTCATGTTCAATGAAATAGTCATACCACTCATTAAATAATTGCGGATAACACTCGTCATCTTTATATAACAAAACAATTCGTTCATCTTTTTCATTGGCAACATCTACAAATGCAATATGTCCACAATAATTTAAGGTTGCTTTCTGCCCCTCTCTGGGTGTATAAATATCAAGAATATTTACGCAATATTTTCCGTCCTCAATTACTCTTGGTTTTCGCACCCTACTTTCTACTGATATTACATATTTATTTCGTAAATCTTCTACAGAATAATCACTACCATATTCTTCCATAAATTTATCAGGAGTTTTCTCATATAAATCTATAAAATGTTTTTCTCTATTATTATTTAACTCTTCTAATCCGCAATACCCACTTATAACATGCATTTTATCTCTATATCCTTTCTTTGAAATTGCGATTCTATCTTAGTTCTTCTCTAACTCTCATAAGAATTTTGCCAAGATTATTTTGCCCTTTCCCATTTACGGTTCCCCAAATCCTATCTCCCCAGGTATTTCCTTCCTCTAAATATTCATCTCCTGTTGCTAATAGCTTATCCTTTAACTCTGCATTCTGAGAAAATTTTGCTTTACAAATTTCATACATAATATCAAATTTAACTTTCTCCCAATCATGTCTTAATTGCACATGTCTACCTTTTCTTTTAGCAGATGATGGATCTAACATAGAAAATTTTTCTCTAACTGACTTGTTTAATACCTTTGCGGACTGAAAGGCAGCTTCATTATTTTGATATGTTATTCCATCGTATGTTACTGACGCACTAAAAAAATTACTAAGAAAATAATATTTACCTCTAAATTCTTTTATCATAAAACCTCCACTTAAAAGACTTGTTTCATTACCTCATTATTTATCAAAATCTACATTATTCAAAATTTGATATAACTCCCTAATAACTTTTGCATCATATAAAGCATTGTGCTTTTCACCACTAACTGTGTTATCCTTCCACCTATCCCATAATATCTGTTCTCTTGATTTATCAAATGCTTCTAACTGACTAATTCTATAATGTCTTGCAATATCTTGATTTATATCGTAGCAACTTGCGCTTACATTTTTAGGCAAGTCAAACGCTGTTCCAAACAAATCAATAAGCAAAACCATATCATAATGACATACATCAGACACCAACTCTACTTGACCAAATTGTTTAAACCAATTACCAAGAGCCAATGCGATATCATCCTTTGTTCCAATATGATAATTAGGAATATATTTTCTGTCATCTTCACTTTTGGATTTATAAAGATTTGCAATGACATTTTCTTCTATCCAATTCCAATTATCTACATCTGGCAGTGTTCTTTTATAATCTGTCAACTCTGCATAAAAACATCTTCTATCTTCTGAAATTAACCCAATGCTAATTAATGTTGTATCTTTATGTAACCCTGTAAATTCTGTATCAAAAAATATTTTCATTAGTTAGTTTTATACCTTACCTTTCCACACTTTTTACATTCACAATAATATAACTTAGCCATTCCTCCGTTAATCATATGAAGATAAGTGTATTTATAATCATGCTTGCAAAATAGTCTTTTAATAAATTTCTTCATTGTTCATTTTCTCCTTTGAAAGCGTGGTTTCAAGACATTGATACTATATCATTTATAACAACAACTTTATACGAAGACACTTTCATTTCATCATGTAATCCCCATTCACTTTCTACATCTTCAATTTTCCCTATAATAACAAATTGACCTTTAAACCCTGTAACTTCTCCTTTGTACAAAAAAGAAGAAGTACCTCTATGTCGCATTGCTACAACTTTATCTCCAATTTTTATTTCGTTATTTAAAAAATCTTTCATCTAAAACCGTCCTTCATACTTATTTAGGTTAATTTCTTCAACATCAACAATCTTAAACCATCCTGGATTCAAACCAATCTTCTGATGAAATTCAAACATCAATTCAGATAACTTATCCTCCAGCCATTTTCTTTCTTCGTCTGTTACACCATCATAAATGTATGTATCACATCCAGAATCGTCACAATATGCTTCATCCAACTCCTCCATAATCCTATCTGGATCAGGATCAGTTCTCAGTGGGACAAGTTCACATTCTCCAATATAAATTGTTGGATTATCTGTTGATAAACTTTTTTCAATCCACTTTCTACAGCCTATGGCATCCTGTATTGCTTCTTCTTTTGTATTAAATGTATCATGCGTCCAAGTTTCACTATCTGTTTCATTCCATGACCATAACACCTTCAATCACCTCTCAATCATTTCAAATGCCTTTATCATACCTTCCATAAAGTCAGTACCGTCTTTATTTTCATCTATGTACTCTTCCAGTTTATCTATTTGGTCATTCAGATAATTCAAACTTTCTAATATGTCATCATATTCATTACATCTTTGTTCTAATTCATCTTTCTCATTTTCTAACTTCTGATATGCTGCATATAATTCTTCGCTTGGCTCTCCACATATCTCTTCTACTTTCTGAGCAAATTCACTACCAATATTTTCAGATACAATTCGGAGAACATCTGATAAATCTTTGACTTGCTCCCAATTCTCATTTATCATTATCATAAATTTATTTTCTCATTTTAATCGAATAACGAAATGTGTTTTAACCCCTCTTCCAAATCATTCTCCTTACGAAATTGTTTAATATCTTCTTCCGTTTTTGCAATTAGTAGTTGATTTTTTGCTTTTTTAATTCTACTCTGTAAAAGTAACATCTCATTCTGTAACTCACTCAATGTGTTAAAATATTCTTGCTTAACTTTTTCAATATCCATTTTTATATCCTTTCCTACTACTTGAAACGAGCGTTTCATTACCTCATTGTTTACCGATTGCTTCTTTTATTAAATCAGCATAAGATCTACACCCCAAATATTTTCCCAGTGTAGCAAGATTTTCTTTGGTATTTTTAATCACACTCTCCGTAATATAATCTTCAAAGTCTACGCAATCATCAAAATCGTCTTCCACTCTGCTAACCACATCACAAACGTAGCTATACATTTTATCTAAAATCGTTTCTATCATCTGTAGCCTATGTAATTTTTCATAATTTTCTGTAATTTCTTTTAATGTTCCTGCCATTTATTTCTCCTTCTGAAACTTGTCTAACATCTCATCAAAATAAGCAATCTTCTCTTTAATATAATCAATTACCATATCCTCAAACTGTTCCATAGCGTCTTCTACTGACTCAGCAAATTCTTCATCATGTTCTACATTCAATAAGTCTGACACATAAATGTAATTCTCCGAGTCTTCTTTGTCTTGAATGAATTTGAGAATTATTTCATCATCATAGAATTGAGTAAAATGCAGTTCGTAGACATCATCATTTAACAACCAGTATCTATTTTCATATTCTCTGATCTTATCAATCATTATAATCTCCGTTTATAATCTGTAAAATTTGTCTTACCAGTTCTGTCATTTGTTCCGAATCACCACTAAACATTTCTCCAGTAGTTTTAATTTGATATTCCCATCGATCTTTTGACACAACCTCTACAGGAACATTATTATAAACCACTGTACCTGATGGTACACTCCACTCTGGTTCACACCATGTTTCTTCATGCTTATATTCTTTTGTAAGAATTTTTAGTAACTTTTGACATCCCTTATCATAACTTTTTGAATTGTGCCTGTCTGGATAATATGTATGTGGATAGTCAACTCCCTCTATCTTCATAGGCTTAAATTTGTTGACAACTAAAAGAACACCATCTGTAATTCTATAAATGTCTTGATAATCCGTTTTCGTCAAGATCTCCAAATTTATAATTCCCCCTTAGTTTACCGATTTATTAACTGATCTAAAACATATTCTCTCAATCTTTCATTTTCTTTAATAAGAGAACGAATGTATTCTTGCTGCGCTGCAATAAATTCTCTACATTCTTCTATTGTTCCTTGTGTAATTGTCTTCACCATATTTTTTTCATAAAAATCGTCTTTTAAATCGACCATAAATAATACCTCCATGATTTTTACTTAAGCTTTTACTCATCCCTCTTAAAACCTATCTTTCATTGCCTTCTCTAATCGTTACCAACATGAAATACCCAGTATATGAAATGAGCTATAAAGAACAGCGGATTAACCAAAAACATAATTACAAATATTACTACACACCCAAACATATTTAAGTCATTACTTTCATATATTTCTTTTGGTGTGACAGCAACATTTTCAAAATCTTTAATTGTTACTATAAACATAGCAATAATTATGCTTACATACACTAACAAAAATTCCATTTTATCCTTCCTCTTTTCTATAAAATTTCTTCGATAGAACACTTCAACGATTTTAATGCTTCGTATGCTCTATTCCCAATTTTTGATATGCTATATTCTGATCTATTTTTGTATTCTGCATTGTGTATTAAATCTTCAATACCATTTTCGAGTAAACAAATAATTTTCTCTTGATTCTTATACCTAACTTCATCAATACTAGAATCTCCATAGGGTTCAGTATACCCAACAAGCAACCCTACTACTTCTAACATATTTTCATTTGTCATAAATTTATCTTCACATCTCCTTTACTTTTTCGAGCATCCTATTTTTTCCAGTAAACAATCCAATTAAATAGCAAGGAGTCTTTCTACCACTTATGTCTTCTTCATACACTTCTTCTTCCACTTCCCAATGATACGGCGACAATCCTTTATTTATAGAATCTATAATCTTATAGCATTTTTCTTTATATATTTGTTTTCTCTTTTCAATGGATTGTTTTTCGATATCAAGATATAAATTTTCAAGTTGAACATTATAGGCTTTAATTGAATTGATATGCATAAATAAATCGTCAAATAATTTCATACTCATTTGAGATTTAACTATTTCATTATTATGTAATTCTTTTGGTATAAACCATTTTATAATTCTACATGAATAAAAATCATTTTCTGTATATATGTAATAGTTGTCGTTACGTTCTAAATCATAAACTATTTTTCATCACTCCAATCTATTTCATATTCTGTACGTGAATATATTGCTTCGGGAAATTCATTACATCCAAGACTTCTTTCGACACCATATCTATCTACTCCATGATAATAAACATGATTTTTATAATCATTTTTCATACCAAGAAATTTTTCAACTTCTTCCATAGATAGAAATTCATATGTGTCATCGAACTTAAAACCAAAATCGTTTGTTGAACATGTTACATAAAATATTTCTTGTTCTTTAATTAGTTTCATAATCAACCTCTCTTCATGAGGACTTGAAAGTCCTATTTCATTGCCATTTTTAGTCTATATATAGTGGTTTTGAGTTTTGCAAACCGCTATATATAGACAATTTTTATGCTACTTTTTCTTCTAACATCATCCATGTGTTCCGTTTATTATGACTTGTGCGAATACACTGTAAAAATGCTTGTGGCTCTGCCAATAATAAGCATCTCTTCTTTGCTCTTGTCAGTAGTGTATATAACATACAGTTGTCTAAAAGCTGATGGTGCGTATTATCAATAATACCAATCACAATCTTTCTACCGGCTCCCTGTAACTTATGTACCGTCATCGCATAAGCAAGATCCAAAGCTGCCAGTTCTTTCTTTGTGTACTCAATCAATTTATCCTTACCAAAAATATCAGTATATGTTACTACGCAATACTCTTCTTTCTTTTTACCATTTTGTCTCTCACTGATTTCTGTTATATATCCTATTTCTCCATTAAACACATTCTTATCGTAATCATTTACTGTCTGCATTACTTTAGCACCCAATTTGAATGTCATCTCAAAACCAGATATACTTTGTAACACATCTCCTAATAACTTCTCCTGAATTGTTTTATTCAGTTCGTTGGTACTGTTCAAGCAATCTTTTCTTCGTGGTACTGCAATAACCACATTATCAATCCCATCAGATTCTACCGATTTTAGGAATGTCTTAACTGCAATATCAAATAATGACTGCCTATTTGTACGGAACATATAATACATATCCTGTAACTCACCATGAATAATTCTCGGTTGTAACTTTTCAGTTATAGGGTTGATGTTTTCACGGATCAGATTTGCGTCCACCAAAATACCAGACTTCTCAGCTTGTCTCATTGGCTTAACCAATTTACTTACCACTGTATCATCAAACATTTCTATTAAATCCGAAAATACATTACCAAATCCTATTGGTGGTAGCTGTTTGTGATCACCAGAAATAATAATTCTTGTATTATCATCAATAGCTTCTAACCAATGGAGAAACAAACTGGCATTTACCATACTTCCCTCATCAAGAAACGCAACGCTTGTAATTAGATGGTTATCCTTATTAAAATCAAATTTATTCAAACCTTTACATCCTAATGTCCTATGAATCGTCATAGCAGGAAATGATGTTGCTTCAGTTATTCTCTGTGCTGCCATAGCCGATAAGGCAGATGCCGTTAATGTAAATTGGTTTTCTGTATATGCTTTTACAATCGCTCTCATAATGGATGTCTTGCCAGTACCAGCCTTCCCAGTTATTAAGCTGATTGTTCTATGCAGATTTTTATTGATTGTCTCAAGTTGTTCTACTACATATTGGAACCCTTGTTCTTCTTCTGCATGTCTGATTGCCTGTTCTATTTTTTCGCCAGAAATATTAATATCTGTCTGCTTCTTAGATTTTTCAAGCAATATATTATAAATCTGCATCTCAATATCGTGATAATATTTCAGCCCTACTCTATCTTCTGATATGTGTAAAAACTCATTATTCTCTAATAGCCAATCCGTTTTATCAGCACATTCAGGAACACTATTGCTTATTGCTGACTTTAGGATTTTGACTGAGCACCATGTATGACCACTACTTTCTCCTAAATCGGTAAAATAATATTTTATAAATGCCACCAATCGTTCAGTAGAATCAATCATATTAGGTTTTAACTTCAAAGATAAATCATCTATACGTTTAAAACCCAACTGCGGAATTTTTGTGAGAACATAAGGGTTTTCATCCAATTGCTTTTTAAGTAATATTGGATTCGACTCATCTGATAATAACTTTCGTATCATTGTATATGTAACGCCAACTGGTTGAAGCATTACAAGAATATCTGAGATTAAGAAATTATTTATAATTTTTTCTCTTACTCGTCTCCATGTAATTTCTCTGACACCTTTAATCTTATCATATTCAATCTCTTTTAATTCTCCATTTGCAACATCATTAACTAAATTAGGATAAACATTAATAAGATTTTCAGCCATCCATTCTGGTATAATTGTTTTCAAAAACAATAATTGCATTTCCTTTGTTTGAGGTACTAACGCATATACTGTTACTGGTTGATACTGATGACCATATTGCTTATTAAATTCATGTTTAGCCTTAATTTGATATTCGCACCCAATAGAAAGTTGTTGCATTTTCCCCACAATATTGCAGAAATTTTTTGGCACTTGATCTTTATCAAAATGATTGATACTTTCTTTTGTACAATATGGGATATCATCTTCTGTGTATCCTATATAAGACCCCCAAGTTGTATCTTCGTTATAATATTTTTCTGTACTTATTATTATCTTAAATGTGAATAATTCGTCATCCACTATCAGCTCACCTCTATTTCTATATATCTTCTACGTATTTAAATATGTAACCCATGCAAGTTTTACTTTTCCCTCTACAACAATTGGATATTGCATCAATTCCACAGCCAACTGCTTTTCCTGCTTGTGTAGCAGATTCATAAATTTTAATAAAGTTATTCTCTTTGTCATATTGAGCAACGGGTTTCATATTTGACCTTCTCATTGCTTCTTTTGCCTTTGGTGATATTGTTTTTCCATATCTGCCATGTTTTTCTTTAGGAATCTTCTTATGTGCTTCGCTCATTTTTATTTTTGCTTCAATTGAGTGATGTTTCCCATAAAAGGGATTTCCTTCACCAATATTCCTATCAGAAGCCTTTTGAGATATAATATTTTTAATATTTTGCGTATGATATTTACCATAAAAAGGATTATTTTCACCCTGTTTAATTTTACTTAATTTATCTTTTGTTTCTTTGGACATTGTTTTACCAAGTTTTGCTTCTCTCATCTTATATCTCGACTCTTCTGAATGATGTTTTCCTTGTAATGGATGTTTATGTTCTCTCCAATACATCTTCATTTTTTCTTTTGTTTCTTCTGAATGAGTTCTTCCTAATGCCTTCTCTCTTAACTTTTCTTTTGTTTTCTCACTCATCTTGAAGTTTGAACCACCCGATGTTATATTGTATCCATATTTACTGTTTGTTGTTCTATACTTCTTGATTAACTCTTGTTCAATAATATTTGCCATCTCAAGAATTAGATCCTCAAATAATATAATATGCCCAAAATTATTCCAACCATATTTCTTTATAGCTCTATCGAAAGCAATGCATGTTTTATATCCGTGTCCACTGTCCCATCTACTTTTAACATTTTCTTTCCCTGTTTGACCAAAATATAATTTTCCATTTATTTTGTTTATATGAACATAAATCTTGTAATTATCCTTTAAAATTTATACTGCCACTCCTTTCTTCCTCATCTGATCCAACCAAGTATTATATGGTTTTACTTTCTCTACAAAGAAATGTTCTTCTCTCTTTCTTCCGAGTATTGCAAGACAATTTCCTTTCTTAATGTCATCGCTATATTGTTTTAACTGGCTTGACCATATAGTTGCTTCAACAATACCAAATGGCGTATATAGGTCTAAATATGCAAATTGATTCCCGTTTTTATCTTTCTTCCTTTTAATATCAACTATGACACAAAATAATGTAGTCTTATCTCCGTCCTCTACCATATCCCAATCTGTTTTTGTATATTTGTAAGCATCTTTTAACGGGTCATTCGTCAGGAACATAGACAATGTATCAAATTCCCACATATATTCATCTTTTGCATATTTTTCTTGAAACTCTATCATGTGATTCTTATATTTTTGATTCTGTTCTTCTATAAATAATTTCTCTTTTGCTTTGTTATAATCTATCAGTAATGCTTCCTTATTTACTTTTTTACCGTCCCTGTAATCATCAACATTCAATCCAAAAGGTATAAGTTTTGAATATGGAGATGGCAATGTAGTTACTGGCTTATATTCTTTTCTTTCAAAAAGTCTATTTGCATATTTCTTCAAAGAAAGCATTTTATCTTTTGTTGGAATAGCACCAGCTTTAATTAGTGTAATGATTGCTGTCTTATCAGCAACTTTCTCAATAAAATCATTCATACTCTGATATGGTCTATTTTCAATAATCTTATCAACAATAGACTCGCCAAGACCTTTTACAGCCAATAATCCAAACAAAATCTCATTATTTTCTGGTAGGGCAGTAAACTCAATATCTGATTTATTAACATTTGGTGGAGACACTTTGATACCCAATCTCTTGCAGTCGTTGATTACGATACTAATTTTCTGTACCTTGTCGCTTTTAGATGTAAGTAGTGCTGCCATAAAATAAATTGTGTAGTGAGTTTTCAAATATGCAGTAAGATAAGATAATAGACCATATGCAACAGCGTGACCACGATTAAAACAATATTCTGCCTGTTTTAGCATTAACTGCCAAATCTCAATCAACTGTTCATTGTTCCATCCTTTTTGAGTAAGACCAGCTCTGAAGTCTACTTCAAGCTGTTCCATTACTTCTTTCTTTTTCTTACCGATAGCTCTTCTTGCATTATCAACCTGTTCTTCTGGGAACCCTGCGTGTCTGAATAATTGCAATGCCTGTTCCTGATACAGCAATATATAATGTGTTTTTCCAAACAACTCTCTTAAATCTTCATGCAAAACGCTTACATTTTCTGGATTTAGTTTATTTTGACAATATGTTGGAAAACTCTCTTTTGTTCCTGGACGATTGGCTGCATTGACAACAATAACATCCTCTACGTTATCCGCTTTTGCTTCAATACACATTCGTCTTCCTTCTGCCGATTCCATCTGAAAGATACCAATTGTATTGCCATTCTTATATACTTTTTCAAAAACTTCTTTATCTTCTAAATTCAAATGGTTAATATCAACATCATCCCATGTAATACCAGCCATTTTTAGCGTGTCATCAACAATATCAAGAGTCTCCAGACCAAGATAGTCCATCTTGACAAGCCCCAAATCATCCATAGCATTATGCATCTCTAACTCGATCATAATATTTTTTTCAGAATCATAACATAATGGACAATAATCTGTAACTGGAGTAGGTGTTATAAGTGTTCCTGCTGCGTGTCTTCCCATTGACTTAGGTAAACCCTCAACATCCATGACATACTTGAACCAAAGTGGGAACTTTTCATATACTTCTTTCAACTTTTCATTTTTATTGAGAATATCTTTGAGCAGAACGTCTTTCTCTTCCTCTTCTCCTAAATCATTTAGCGTCTTGATTGTAGGGATCATCTTTGCAACTTCGTCACGCAATTTATACGGAATCTGTTTGTAGTATGGAGAATAGTCTTTCTCATCCAATACCTTTCCAATATCACGAATTGCAACTTTTGTACTTAGTGTATTGAATGTAGCAATAGGAGCCACGTTTTCTTTCCCAAATAACTCCTCAGATATTTCAACCATTTCTTTTCTTCTTCGCTTTGATATGTCCCAGTCGAAATCTGCCATAGATTTTCTGCCAAGATTTACGAAACGTGAAAAGTCTAAATCCCATCTAACACTGTCTATCTGTGTCACATTCAACATAAATAGGCATAAACAGTTTGCTCCTGAACCTCTGGAATATCCCAATGGTATTTTTCTTTTTCTTGCCTCTTTTGCAAGCATATACAGCATAATGAAATAATCCGTATAGTCAACTGCATATAATACTGGCAGTTCTGTTTCAAGCCTTTGTCTTCTTATCTCCTGATCTTCCTTAGACATATGACCAAATTTTTCATCAAAGGTTTTGAATACCAAATATCTCAAATATTCTTCGTGATTATCATAGCCATTTTCAATATTTATTTTTGGCATGATGTTACCTTTATTCAGACCAATATCAATGTTTTCAATAATGTCTGTTATATTTACAGACTCTTCAATGCCTTTTCTTATAATGTCTTCAGAAAATTGGTCAGATAACTTTTCGTATATCTCATTCTCAGTCTGTAAATAGCAGTCTGTATAACTTTCTCCTACTTCTCTCCCTTCCCCTATTTCAACAAACATTGCGTGTGATTCTTTGAAGGAATCACTTAACATATGTGCGTCTGTCGTAATCGTATATGGCAGATTGTGTTTCTGTGAGAAATCATAAATCAGTTGATTTGCATTTGCCTGATCTTCTGTATTATGTGATTGAAGTTCGCAAACGACATAATCAAATGTATTTTTCAGTTTATTAATATATTGTTCTGCTTCTTCATATTTGTCATTTACAAGGTATCTACTCAACCGCCCAGCTTGACAAGCTGTTAAGCAGATAATACCTTTCCCAAGACCATTTTCTTGTATATACTTAATATCAATTCTTGGTTTCTTATAAAGACCTTCTGTTCTTGATACAGATGTGATTTTGATAAGGTTTTTATATCCTTCCTGAGTCCTTGCAAGTAAAATTAAATGATAGCGTGGCTGAGTGTACTCTTTTGTATCTGCCTTTTCCCACATATCATCTACTTCATAAATCTCATTTCCGATTATGGGTTTGATATTATATTTATTGCACTCTTTAACAAAATCTACAAATGAAGCCATACTTCCATGATCCGTTAAAGCCATAGCTTTCATACTGTTTTCACTTGCAAATTTAACAGCCTCTTCAACAGTCAATATGGAATCTAACAGAGAACCTTTAGTTGTATGTATATGTAAAAGTGTAAACAATCAATCACCTACCATTCTTCCTCATCATCTGAATTATTCGTACTTACCACCACAACATCTTCTATAATTATTTGCGGTGTTCTGACACCGTTATATTCGTTAATTGATGGTTTCCCCACAATATTAAAGACAACACTATCATTTTTATCCCAGGCATTTTGAAGCCAGTCATACAGTTGATTACCTTCTTTACATTTGAATTGGATATATTTAATATCATCAATCATAAAACTGATGGTATCTTCATTTTTACCAAATATCTCAAACTGCTCTTTTGCAAGGCTGATATTTTCAACAGCAAGCATTGGTTCCTCAATACCTTGTCCAATAATATCCTCAAGCCTTGCTAATTCAGTAACAATTTTTATATTCACATCATCAATGTCCATAATGAAATCAACTCGGTATGTAGAATCATACTCGACATCTCGCAAAATATCATTGAGTCTGTTTAATGCGTCATCTTTTTTATCTATCTCTAAACCAACAATACCGAAAGCATTGGCATGACCTCTACCATCCAATATATTTGTACTGTTGACTATATCCTTGAAACTATCAATAGGACTGTTATCAATATTTCTCGCACTACCGCCATATGTAATCTTCCCTGTTTTCTTATCTAAAAATTTGTTTAGTAAGATACATGGTTTATTAAACATTTCAGCAATTTTAATAGCAACAACGCCAGTTAAGCCATTATCAAGAATATCAGAGGTATCAATCATAACAACTTTATCTTCTTGTGGAATATGTCGTGCAATCTCTGCAATTTGAGATACACATTTCTCTTTCTGTTTGTCTTGCCTACTTTTTGCGTTTTTACATAGTCTAGCTGCTCTGTCATATATACTTTCTTGAATTGTTTCAGCAGGTTTATCTTTAGTAGCACGTTTCTTATATTCAAAGAATTCATCCTGTTCAATAAATGCCCTAAATAATAATTCCTTTTCTTCTGGGGAACCAATGCGGATCATTCCATTCAAAATCGGAGTAATATACCATTGAACATTATGAATATTTATCTTGCCACTCATACTATAATCCTGTGCATCTACAAGAGCTTTAAAACATTTATTTCGGATATTTAATAATCCCATATCCGTCAGATACCGTGTCTCAAAAGAACGCATATCCATAACATCACTGATATTTGCTAATGCACATAAATCTAAATAATCATCTGAAAACTCATTCCAATTCTCTTCATCTAATGCTTGTAAGAAACGATATACTACTCCAGCACCACACAGATTTTTATTGGAATAATTATTACTTGTTTGGTTATTGATGATAACTGCATAGGGATTTTCTTCTTCCTTTTCGTGATGGTCTAAAATTAAAATATCCATCTGACCATTTGATAATTTCTCACATTCAGTTACATCATTTGTTCCTGCGTCTGGAATAATCAATAACTTTATATCTTCAGGAACGACTACATCATCTGATAACCCGTGTGCTTTTGCCCTTCCATGTAAAATATAATCAATAGGATAATCACTATCCATTTGTTTTATATATAAATACATCATTGCAGCGGAGCAAAACCCGTCTGGATCTTCATCAACCAGTATTCCAATTTGACTTTTTTGATTAAAATGTTTCATAAATAAATTAACTGCATCTTCAATATGATCTAAATTTTGATATGGTTTAACAACACCCTCATCCAAGTTTAAATATCTGTTATAATCATCTATTCCTCTATTTTTAAGAACTTCTGCTAACACATTAGAAGTATCATTATTTCCATTTTCATATAATTTATATTGCAAATTCACACCTCTCTATCTCAATTTGTAAACATTATGTTCTACCATATACTGCCACTTTGTAGGGTTATCCGAAGGTGACTCATGTTCATTCAAAACATTGTCTTCATCATATATATAGAACAGAGGAACCCCATCAGGAAATCTATCAGCTAACTTTTCCAATTCATCTTTTGTAACATCCTTGTCAAAACAGAAAATAATCATTACTCCAAGCCTGACAAGCATATCTATCTGATGTTGTGATAATTCCTTACCTCCAGTTCCTCCGCTGTTTCTATACCCATAACTCCATAGCTGTTGTGAAAATTTCTCACTTTCTCCTACAAATATCTTTCCAGATGATTTTATATAATCAATAGTCTTATATAATCCATAAATGATTTTCGATCTTGCACATGGTTCTAAATAAATATATTTGTTTTCTCCTTCAGGAACTTCTCTATAAAAATATCTTCCTTTGATTCCTACTAAATCACCAAGCTCCGAACGAATAGGAATTGTGTATCTATTACTTTCTTCATCAAAGCCAATCTCAAATTCTTTTTGCGTGGAATAATCTATATTATCTTCATAAAACAGATCATTTCCGTATCTTTTATAATAAGAAAGTACACTCTCACCGATTGGTTTTAACGGCTTCTCCTTTTCTATGCTTGCATTTGAACTCATGTCATCAATCATTTTTAAAATCTTAAAGCTTTCTGGAATGTCTTCTTCAAAATCATGATAATAAGACATTCCAATTTCATCACATATAAGCTGCAACCCTTTAGGAAAAGATAAATCTTTTGTATAACAGACCAAATCAACAATGTCCGTCTTTCGATTTGTTTTAATCATCTGTCTTGTATAGTTCTGACACATTAAATATTCGCTGTTATATAAAACAATTGCTCCATTGTTATCGCCTGTTGCGTTTGCACAAGTCCAGTAACCGCTTGAAGCATGATATTTGATATGGTGGCAACCAATGGATTCTAGGATTTGCTCAACATATCTGTTTTCATATATGTAATTCTTTAATTCTTTTACATCCAAGTGCCACCCTCCAAATTATTCTGTGCTTTTAGGTTTTTTAATGATATAACCTATATTTCTCCATATATTAAAATTAAGATCTATTTCAAACAACATGACTTTGTCTTTGCTACCAGCCCTGTTTTTATCAGGCTTAATACAGAAGTATTGCTTCTTTAAGTCTAAATCTTCTGTAACAGGTTCACCCCAACTATCATTTTCTGCGACCATTTGATATTTGTGATATTCATCTTTGTTTAGTTTCTTCCCGATATTTAAAATGTCAGCAACGTGTTTTATTTGCTTTGCATTTGCAATATTGTTACTACTTAAACTGAAAATATCTGTAAACACAGTATCATCACTCAACTGGAAAACTGCATACCCGCTCATTCTTAATTCTTTTGTTAATTCTTTAAGTCTAGTTGCAAACTGTTTTATTTGTGACCAATCATCTGTGTTATACCCTTTTAATGTGTCATATCCATAATATTTAATGTTTTGAACCATCTTTGCTTTACGCAGTTCAAACTCGATCTGCTCAGGACTGTAATCATTACCAACATCTTTAAACAGAACTTTCCCCTTACGGTCAGAACTATCAATCCATTCCGTTACAACTTTAACTTGCCAATATTCATCTGATTCTGCTTGTACTCTTTTTATGTATTCTTCATTGGATTCTATATAAATGCCAAAATCATCTATTTTCCTTCTAATGATTTCTCCCTTTTTGTCATGATACACACCAAGAACAATTTCTTTTTCTGGCTTTTCAAGCACAACACCATGTAAATCCTGAAATTCCTTATTATTGATAACTGTTGTTATTAAGCAGCTTCTCAAATCCTCTTCATCCATTTCATTACTCATAAGGAAAAAGTTTTCATTCTGTACGAGCGCAACATAAGCTGCCAATAATACTAGTTTTCTTGTTTTACCCTCATTAGACAAGAAACCCTCAAATAGCAGCTTTGTGTCTCTCATGCCAAGGAAATATTCATTATACATATACCAGGGAAACGGTAAACCGAAATTAGGCTTTTCAAGATACTTATCAATTTGTACTGTGTTATTGTCTGTAAGTACTACTGCTTCCTCACCTGCATTGATGACTGTGTGTATTTTATCTGCCTTTGTGCGGATAATTCTATATATATCATTGGGGGACATCTTATCGAAGTTCTTATGAGACAGAATCTTTTCAACTGGAAAACCATTTCTTCCATATTCCCTTACAAGAGAATACTTTTTGACTGTATCAAAATAATTTTTACAGTCATTTTCATCTGCAAGATTCATATACTGCTGTATGGTTTTCCAGCCTTTATATTGCTTATATGTGCTTAATCTTTCTGGATTTTGACTCATAAACACATTCATCTTTGTCTCATCTACTGTTTGTGAGAAAGTCAAATAGTATGTTTCAAAACAATCATAAAAGAACTTTACTGCCGGATCAGAGAAATCGTACTTACTTCTCATAAAATTACCATAATTAACAAATGAATCAGGCTCTTTGAGTAGTGCGCCCACGAAACATATTTCTGCTTGGACATTTGAAGCACTATGTTCTTCTGTCAATCAATTATCACCACCAATCATTCGAAAATATCATCAACCAAAGCAGATATATCATCTGAATCATTCTTTTCAGGTTTATTTGAAGTTGTATATCCAATACTTTTGCCAACAATATTTTCGCTTTTTTCTATTTCTTTTTCTGATGCTATAATCTTCTGTTTTTCAAGCCACTTCAGATAGCTGTCATACTTATTAACTAAAATTGATAAGTCATAATGAATAATATTATCTTTAGTTCTTTCTTTGTCTGAACGAGAAATTAATTTATCGTTTTGTTTTCTCAAAAACTCTAATTTTCTTTTCCACATATCCAACAAATATTTTGCTGGTATTGCACCTTGTAGATTAGGATATGTACCATTCAAGACTTGAGATAATTTTCTCCAAGGGACAACGGATACATCATATTCTTCTCTAATAAAATTGCATAAATCCGATTCGTCAAACCATTTTTCAATTCGTTTAACTGCTTCATTATGTAATCTACTAATATCTTCTTCACCAATTCTCTTTGTATTCATTAAATCAGTTACTTGCTGCTTGGCTTCTACAATGTAGTTATCAATATTTTGAAAAGCCATTTGCCTTTTTTTACTTGCTGTTTTTGTTGCATGACACCATTGAATAAAACATTCTTTATGATAATAGTGCTTATCATAATAAACTAATTCATCATCATTACAGCAGAAATCTATATCGTTTGAACATTGATAGCACTTTTTTATAATTTTGTTCATTCCAACAAAACATTTTTTATGGTAATAATGTTTATCAAAATAAATAATATCTTCATTGCTACTATTTCTATATATCTCTAAAGATGATTTACAACAAAAACATTGTGGTCTTGGTATCATAATGTTTTTTCTGTCAAATCTCATTTCATTAACCTCATATAATTTACAACAAGTGGTTTATGCCACTTGTTGTATCACATTACTTTATTTTTATGCAAACATATCAAGAACTTTCTGCAAAATAGTCGCATCCGTTACGTTCTTAAATGCTGTAGGAAGTCCTGCTGCTTTCAACTTATCTCCCATCTGTTTCTTTTCAACAGGTGGAAGTGCATTTTTCTTTGCAATGATTTCTTTCTTCATAGCCTCAATATCTACACCAGAATTATTTTCCTCAACAGATTCCTCTTTTGCAGGTTCACCAACCTTACCAAGAATCTCTTTGCTATAAATGTTCTTTTCAACATCAACAGCTTTTGTCAAATCATTCTTAACAACAAATGCCTTTTTATCTGCCGTCTTATCAATGACTGCTTGCCAATCTACCAATGTAGGATCTTCGATGATAACATTATCCTCATGTATATGAGTTCTATCCTTTTTGACAAATGCGCAAACTACACCATCTTCATTCCTAAACATGCGAATTTCTGTTTTTGCATTATGCGCCATTCCCTTAAAGCCATCAGCAATTTTTCTTCCTGTGACAACATTCTGCGTTGTTCCATCTGGTAACTTAATATTTTCTTTTTCATCTGTTTCTCTTGCAGTAATAATCCAATGGGCACCAGAAGCCATCAAATCAAGAATCAAATCTTGTCCCTTGAAATTTACTGTTTGATAATCTTTCAGTTCCATTCCTGCACCTTCAATTTTTACAAGTCGTGCATCACCTACAAGACCATCTTTATCTGCTTTAACCTTATTTCTTTTCTTTGAAAACTCAATAAGCCCCTGCTTAGTTGTTAAATTAAGAATAGTTGTGCCATCAACTACTATTGCATCAGCTCTGAATGACTCACCATCAGCATCCAAAACAATTTCATCAGTCTCTTCACCATCATCGTCAAGTTCATAGAAGTCTTCCCCATTTTTAACCTTTGCAATATACTGTCTTACTTCGCCAAGTGACTGTGTATATACAATATAAATATTTTCAAGATTTACACCATTTTCTTCCAAATCACCTAAATAATCATCAATTGAACCCGTTTCGGGATCGAGATATAACACTCTAAACGGCTTACCATCTGGACGTTTAAAATATGCTAACTGCATAGCCATTGTAGATTTTCCAGTAAACGGTTCTCCATATAAAATCATTCCTAACTTACTCTGTGTTACTGACGCTTTTCTTGCCTTTGCCATTAAATTACCTCCAAAATTGTAATATTATTAAGTATTGTGGAACGCCATTTCTGACGTTCCGAAGTATTTATCTTTACCATGCCTCATCTTCATCATTTCCAGAGTCCAAACCAGTTTCTCCCCAATTATCATCACTAGCATCGCCACCGAAATCATTTTCAGCTTTGTTTGCCTGTGCAATCTTTGACATAGCCTCTGTAACATTTATTTCTGTATAAAGTTCCTTGTCAACAGTAGAACCCTTTGCGTTGGTAATGATAAATTCTCTCTTGGTAGGTGCAAGAACCTTCTCCATAGATACTTCTTCCCCCCAGTTGTCATCATCATCTTCAACCGTTTCTGTCTGTGCAGATGCGACCATATGACCACTAACCTGAATTGCATTATATGGCTTTAAGGATTTCTTGAACTTATTTGCAAGATCCTTATTCTCAATAAAGAACTCGACATCCTCAATGTTGCTGTATGTAATAACCTTTGCTGACACAACAAATCTTCCAGTCGGCTTATCATTTTCCTTTTCCTGATCAATACCCATGAATACAATTACCTGGATAAAGTCATTTTGCTGAGTAAAGTTCTCATCATTGAAATCTATATCTGAGCAAAGTGAAATCTGGTTAGGCACTAACTTAGTAGATGTCTTCTTATTGCCGTTGTTATCCAAAAAACTGCTGTAATCAAGACTACCTCTGACAAATACGCTTACGCCATCTTTCAGATTGTCATTCACTTCCTTACAAGCATCAAAATTTGTCATAACCTTCTTATCATTTACGGTCTTACCATTCTCATCTACCTTCTTCTTTACACCAATATTCTTACCAATAAGACGGAATCCTTCACGATTATAAGAAAACCTATCTGCCCAAGGAACTTTTACAGTTTCAGGCTTATCACCTTTCTTTTCAGCCTTCTTCGAGAAATACACATTTTCCTGCTCCATTCCCTGTAAATTAACATAGAGTGTGCTACCTTCAGCGTATCCGACTCCAAAGTTAATCATTCTCATATCCTTGTTGCTCTTGGTTTTAATTTCCTTATAAAAGTTCTCCTTCTCTACACCACTAACAACGCCCTTCAACTGGAATGATCCTTTTGTCTCAGGTAAATCGAATAGTCTTCCCTTTTTCTTTGTTTCTGCCATTAAATAAATGTCCTCCTATAAAATAAAATTATTAAAATATTTCAAATTATATATAACATCAACAGCCTTTTCAGACTGGAACATAGAGATTAAATCTATATAAAATCTATGCTAATCAGTGGTTTATGGCTAAATTTTGCGTAATTTAAGCCACAGGTATGCTGTTTACCACCCAAAAACGAATATAACTGTTCAGTTGTAATTATTGGAATTGTCTACGGATAACCGTGCGAATTGTTTACTTGTTACTGCAAGTATTTATAATTTATTATTCTCTATTTTATCAAACCACATATTGATAAAATTATCTCAACTGACATTTATACGCCAATTTCTTTTCTGTCCATCCATCTTTATATTTAATATCACAGGATAAATGTAATTCATCATACTGTAGATTAGAAATCTTTGCATCCTTTTGAATTGAGTTACCAAGCATATTAGTTATTGCACGAAAACCTCCTACTGCCAATCCATCGTATTCTACATATGCTTGTATATAGTCTTCCCAATTATCTACAGAAACCATTCGTGATTGATGATCGAAAATTTCACCTTCTTTGATGCTCAAATTTGTCTCAATAACTTTTGTTTCTATATTATTTCTGTCAGGATATAAACCTCTATAATATGGTCTGATAACCTTTAAAACTAAATCATATAATTGATTGGTACACATAAAAAATTGAAATCTTCTACAATCTGTATCTCTTAATAATGCACCAACAATTTCTTGAATCAACCAATCTTTCATCGCCCCCCTATCAAAGAACGAATTACTTTCCAAATAGATATCAACCAAATTAGGAAAATCTTTCTCTCTTTCTGCAAGTTCATACTTATATACTTCTTTGTAGGGAACTCCGTATTCATCAACAGAAGAATTGGTTAAAAGTTTAAATACATTGTCCCAACTATTATGTAGTATTTGAGACAATTTATCTTTATCGTCTTGATTAAGTTTCTCCAATATTTCACCTCCTCATTACAGAATCCTTATAATCTGTTCATATAAACAGCTACTTCTCTCCCAATGGAAAGTTTTGTTCTGATGCATATGTCCAAAGAGCCACGCCTTATAATCAACATTCTGCTTAATCTCTTGTAAATAATCAGTTAATCTATCTCTCTGATATAACCCTGATCCACCATCCATCTGTCTTAGCAATGAAGTATATGGGCTATGAGTAATGATATAATCTACTTTATTATTCTGCTTTTTAAGATTAGCTAATCCCTCATTCATCTCTTCTTCATTTGGAAGTTCTCTTTCCCACCAACTTACATGATTGATTCTGTATAAAGCATATGGATTCTTATCTAACCTTTTCTTCTTTTCTTTGAAGTCTGGATCATCAAGTTCCAATATTCCGGCAGATATATCATGGCTACTCGCACCACCAAAGACAAAGAATAACTTATCTTCAATATTGAAAATTTGACCTCTCATAAGATGAATGACTGATGGGCGAATGAAATGCACATTTCCTCCGTGCCACTGTTCTATTGGGCAATTATCAAGTCTATCAAAATTATCATGATTTCCATCAATAAATAATGTCGTGAATGGTTTATTTTCAAGCCAGTCTAACCAATACTTTTCAGTTTTATTTTCTCCGCTGTAATCCCACACAAGACCAAAATCACCAAGAATAATTACCACATCATCTTTTGTCATTTCCTTCTGCTCTGGAAAAATATCTGTTGAAAATCTTTGTGGATTTCCGTGTATATCACCTGTGATCCAAACCGCCATAACTACCTACCTCTTATCTGCTTTCTTTTCCTTTTTCTCTTTCTGTAACTTTGCTTCCTCTGCCAACTGATTCTCTAACTTTCTTGTGATACTTCTCATTTTGCCTACTGGCTTACATCTAAGTCCCATATGTATATTTCTCCTTCTTCTTGATTTTTCAGCCCACTTCTTGTCTCAATTCGGAAGTGGTATATACCCCTTCTTTTAATAAGACTACCATTTCTTCAATTAGGTCTTCAAATTCATTTTCCTCTAATTTTAATGTTCCATTGCCACTAATTTTTAAACATCCATCTTCTTTTCTTATCCATAAAGTATCATAAAATTTTGAAGGTGCATCTAATTTGCGTTTTGATACCTTTATTGAACTATTATTTGTTGCAATGCAATCATTTCTTGGCATAAGTTCATCAAATGTATTCCATGTATCTGCTCTTGTATCAATAATTTCAATAGTGCTATTAAAATTATCAGTAATGTTGTATTTTGGACTATATTTCATTATCATTAATTTTTCATATGCAGATTGGTCATTTTCATTATCAAATTTATTAAATAATATCTTTGTATGTTCATTCCACAGTTCAGGTTTATTTTCTTGGTGTGATCTAAGTCGAGTGTTTAAATCATTTGTTTTCCCTACATATATTACTTCTTCATTTTTACCTAAAATCATATAAACATACAATATATATTTCTCTATTCTATTCACCCCCTCGCTCAATGAAATAAGAATTTCAACAACTTATCATGCCAATATATAGCGTTTGCTTTATCCGCTATACGCTATATATTGTATCCATTTTAATCTCTATGCCACCAGATATGCTGATCAAAAATTTCTGTCTTTACAAAACCATCTTCATAATAATCATCGCCTTCTTCCTCAGCAAATTCAGCAGGAGTCGTAAATTTTTCAATCCCATCAGGTTCCAGGAGCACACATGCTTGTCCATCATCAATCCAATCAGTTATAATTGCTGGTTCGCTTCGCCACCAAACCTTTCTGCCAATCATTTTCTCTGCGTATCCATATTCATTCAAGTCTAACGGATGCTCGTCTAAATGTTTTATTCTCCATTCAGCTTCGTCAATGCCCCCTCTACAAAAATAGAAATCTTCTCCATTTCTTGTAATCATAGCACCGCCAGTTGTATAACATTCTGATTCGTCCCACTTATTTCTTACATAATTATGTGGCTCATATTTAATCCCCCAGCATACTCCACATCCTTCACACTGAAATTCAATCAAATTTTCATATGTAGGACTCTCATCTCTTGGATACATCCATAAATCATTTTCTCCTCGTCTACCCCCGATTGTATGAACATACCCTTTAATCTTTACAACCTGATATGGTTTTCCATGCAACATTACATCCCAATGCATTTTTGACATTTTAAGTTCTGAAATATTTGTATCTTTTTCAATTAATTTAATATCTGCCAATAATTTATTCTCCTTTTTTAATGCTTATCTTTTCTTTATTACATTAACGGTCTTTTCTTCTTCCTTGGTTCACAAAACTCTCTATTCAATCGCTTGATCAATCCAACATCTGCAACATGATTTTTCTTTCCACTATTTCTAAAGTCATAAATTTTACATGCTTCATCATAAACTTCATTTAAAATGCCTAAGTCATGACAAATACAACGCAATTCTGTAACGCCTTCTAATTGACTGTTGGACATATTCTGATTTTCTTCTTTATCGCCACTCGCCACATAAAACCACCAATCGGCTCTAATCTGTAAGTATGCCAGTTCTTCTGCGAATTTCTTAACCAACTTTTTCTTTGTAATAAATAATTTCAATATCCATCTTCTCCTTTTCAAATTCTTATTTTTTGCTTTCTACAATAATTACTGTTCCTTCAAATACACCGAATTCAGATTGTTGCTGAAAAGTATGCGTTTCAGCAATATCATCATCTGTCATTGGTCTTGTAAGATACCATAAAGAATCATCTTTCCATGTAATTTCTTCAAGTTTTTGATTTGGCTCAAGATTTAGTGTCATTGATCCGCCAAACGATTTTGTTGCACTCTGACATTCTGTTAATGTGCTTGTTACCAAAACTCCTGCTACTAATAAACCTAAAATTTTCTTATTCAATATCTCATTCTCCTTTTCTTACGACATTTTTACATCATTACAATATCCATCTGTAAACAATTTTTCTAAAACAATATTCGGATCTTCATTGGCAGCTTTTACTCTTCTTATAAGTTCTTCAATAGATATTTTTTCTTTAATAATTAAATTATTTTTATCATCAATTTCAAACTCTTTGCTGTTTTCACATATTATCTTTACTGGTTTGTTATCTTCAACCGGAATAATGAATATTTTATCTTCCATAAAATTTCCTACTAACAAGTGTGTTTTCTATAACTTTTCTCAATATATAGTGGCTGTGCGTCACCATATACAGAACTTGGCAATTCATTCTTTGCTAATTCATAATGACAAAACCATTTACCATTAACACACTTTAAATCTTCTGATAAATCTACTCCATAAATTATTTTACATTGCTCAATCCAATCATTATATATTTCTTCTTCTGTAGATCCATGTGCAACTGCATAATAATCCCAACCAGACCATCCTTCGGAACCCATTTCACAACTTGTAACAAGGTATACTAAATATGATTTTTTCTGTTTGCATCTTTTTTGAAATAAATCTTCGTTTATTACCATTATATTTTCTCCTATGAAAGTGACAATTCAATTCATTGTCTTGAATATTTAATAATCTTCATCGAAATAGCAGCTTATATCATCACCAATAAATGATTCAAGGATGTTGCAAATTTTCTCTAAAAACCTATCTGAGAAAGCACTAATAAAATCATCCAAATTGCAAATAGTATCGTTATCCCATCTAATATCACATTCGTCTGGTGAAACATTTCCCATATTATTATGTACTAAGAGTTTCGTCTCTCCTACAATATCAGAAATCATCTCCTGCTTATCCCAATATTCTTGTTCATTTTCAAGAAATGATTTTACTGCTAATAATGTCTTTTTATTTGCTTTCATATCCCATATCCTTTCTTTTTTGCCATGAAAGAACGCTTTCAAGTCCTATTTCATAAAGACAACCCAGTGTGTATCTGATCTTTTATTACCAAAAAGCGGTTCAATATCAACAAGTTTTAATATTTCTTTCAACTTTATTTGCTGTTCATTCCACTTAAAAATCAAACTTCCTCCTGGCTTCAATACCCTGATACATTCTTTAAATCCTAATTTTAAATCTTCTTTCCAATTCTCTGTTAGCTTTCCATACTTCTTGGACAACCATGAACTTTCTCCAACTTTCAGAAGATGAGGAGGATCAAATACAACCATATTAAAAGTGTCATCTTCAAATGGAATATCTCTAAAATCTCCTACGACATCTGGCTCAACATTTAATTTTCTACCATCACACAATATATCATGTAGTATTCTGTTATCCATAAATACAGTATCTTCATTATGCTTATCAAACCAAAACATCCTTGATCCACAGCATACATCTAAAATTCTTTTTTCTATGTATCTCACTCCTTTATTCTTCAAATAAAATTTCGGTTTTATCTAATATTTATCTTTATTATATAGAAGCAATCTATATTGTTTTTAAGTTTCTATTATGCTAGTTTTTGTATTGTCTGACCTTTCCCATTTAATAAGTAAACACCACTTTCAAATACGCGAGTTACATTTTTATTTCTATCATTCAAAGTTACCACTGTTACATTCTCCATTTGATCAAATGGCTTATCAATATGATAAACAATTTCATCACCACAATGCGTTTCTTCTCTAATAAGTCTATCAACAGCTTCATGCATTTCTTTTACATAACTCAGATCAATTTCGCCAACTTCTCTACCATGTAAGTTTTCATATTTCTTTTCATACCTAATTCCACCCTTACGATAATCACGAGTTTCTTTGCCAACCCAGACAACCGCCGATGTCACTGTTTCTGCCTCTTCATAAACCCAATTATTATTAAACCCTTTATATTGTAAAACCATCTTTCTTCCTCAACTTTCTTTCTGTCTTTTTAATAATATTGTATAGATTGCTTCATATAATAAAATTGGCTGATTGACACGCATTTGACACAGAACATAATTTCATCTAACCATGAGCAAATGACACAATTATATTCCCAATCATTTAATGTTTATTCTGTTTGCTAAACAACCAAGTTTTTACCTTTGAAATCGTGCATTCATTCCTCTAAAGTAACCACTGTTCTCTCAGGAATAATCTGCTTTGGAATAACTTTCTTAATAATCTTATTTACTCCCAAATCATCATAATCATAATTGTAATCTGTGAAATAAGATCCGCTACGAGTGATTTCTGAAGTAACCGCAATGTCAAACATTTTTACTACATTCCATTTACCATCAAACTCACACAACACCCCAATATCTGTTCTGTACTGATATTTTCCTTCATCTATCCAGTCACCTTCTTTAAGTACCTTTACGCCATAATTAGTTCCATTTACTTCTTCTCCAATGTCTTCAAGAAAACTTTCATTATCAAATTCTCCAATAATTTTCTTTGCTTCTTCTAAAGACATTTCAGTAAGTTCATCATAATTAAGTTTCAACTCTACCATTCTATTCTCCTTTTAGATTAATCATCTTGAAATTTTAAATATTACATTGTATAATTACTTTAAAAAATGGAGGTGCTATTATGAATAATACATGTTTTGTTATTATGCCAATTGGTTCACAAACTATTGGTGATATTACCCTTAGTGAAGATCAACTAAGAGAAAAATATAATTATATTATAAAAGAGGCTATTTTAAAAGCAGATCCAACTCTTGAAGTTATTCGTGCAGATGAAGAACTGAATCCAGGTTCAATTAGTAATGATATTTTTACGAAATTAATGCATTCAAAATATGTGATAGCTGATATTACATATCCTAATCCAAATGTATTTTATGAACTTGGTATTAGACATGCCATACGTTCAGGGACAATTTTAATCAGAGAAAAGGTAAACTTTTCAATTCCATTTGATATTTCTCACCTTAGACATATTGAATATACACAGGAACCATCTGGTATGGATAAACTTGCAAACGAATTAAAAAGAAGGCTCGCTTTCTATGATAAAAACCCCAACAAACCAGACAATCAGTTTCTTGAGTTATGTTCATTTACAAATTATCAACCTATATCTTACGCACCTCCTGCACAGTCGAAAGAAGATATAATTGGTAATTTGTTTGGAATGTTTTTAACTAACCCTAAACTCATTCAAGCTGTTACAGATGAACAAATTAGTTCTGAAGAACAGAACAAATTAATTTTTGAAGAGCTTGGGAAAGACCCAGAAACATCAAAAAACTTAATTTCTGCACTATACAAAAGTGGATTACTTGACTAATTATGTTGGGCAGATATTTTTCTGCCCAATGAAACCAAGATTCTATTTTGATAAGTTATTTTCTTACTTTCCAAATTCACTTTATTATAGTATAATTATCAACATCAAAAGAAAAATGAAAGGGCAACTCTATGAGTGATATTAATTTTTCTATTATACCTAAATTTATAGATAACATGTTATCCCCTGTAGCACAAGAAGCTGGCGAAGCATTGGCAGATATTATCAAAATTGCTAGAATCCCAATAACAACTTATTTGAAAAAACATGAAATAAAACTTAATGCTGCTCTATCACAATTAAAATCTGACTTAGAAAAAATACCAGATGAAAATATAGTAAATCCCAAAGCTTTTATTATTGGCCCAGCTCTTGAAGATCTATTTAAATATTACCTTGAAGAAGATTACATTGTTAAAGCATTTAGCAAATTAATAGCCGCTTCAATGGACAAGGAACAAACTAATTTAGTCCATCCAAAACTATTTTGGGATATTAAACAAATGTCCAGTATGGATAGTAAGGTTTTTAATATTATGTTTTTAGAATCATATCCAAACCTATATACCATACAACCTTATGCTGTATTTTATATGACTGGAATGCCATTCCCTGGATATACTAATTATTATGTCCCACTCTTCCCACAAAATGATTGGTTTTCTAGTAATATAGAATTGCAAATTAAAGCATATGACTCAATCATTAATTTATCTTCTCTCGGATTAATAAGACAATCAGTTGATGAAAAATTTGACACCTCAACCGATAAATTTAAAACGAGTAACTTATACCCAAGACTTGAGCAATTAAGGAAAACTGCTCAGGATGACAGCATCTCAACTCTTTCCTTCAAAAAAGATATAACTATTCATAATTGGGTTTTGACGAATCATGGTTTAAATCTTGCTAATATACTTGGTTTATCTGATTACAAAATAAATCTATATTATAAGAAAAATTAGTTTTTTTGCAAAGTGTCTTTGTGTATTCATTGTACTAAAGACACTTTGTGTTACTTGAAATTAACCTTTCATTGGCTCATATTCTTTAAATTTTCTACATACCTCTGATGGAAATATCACTTCTTTTTTATATGGGCAACATAGCACCCAATCACCTGTAATCGCTTCATCTTCATACGAATGTTGACAATGATAACAGCATTCATCTCTGTCTTGAATTGGAAGCGGAATATACTGTAAATCTGATCTAACTATCTGTTTCGTCTCTCCATATTCAACAAGTTTTCTTGATACCAGAAGTTTAATTACTGGTCGCGCAAAATCTGAATAACTATCACCTGCATATGACACGCAATAATCAACAATAGACTCTAATATTGCTTTTGCATCATCCTCTTTTAATTTTTCAATATCTTTCTTTCCATATTTCAAATAGATCACTTCTCCAATCCAAACAACATTTCACAGTCCTTTTTATTATTCTCTATAATGTCCATAAGTGTATGACTACAGTAAGCACCATTCAGATAATACTTCTGATAATCATGTTTGATCCTGTCAAATGTCCAATCATAATTATGGCAATCTATGTAGCATTGTAGACGCTGCCAGGCATTTTCATCAGCTATACACCTGTCACAATCTTTGTGTTCCTCATCACAGTAATCACCGATTAGAGGACATACTTTTTCTTTTCTGGTGTATTCGTTATCCTTCATATTTTGCAAACAATTCTCCCATTGTCATATTGTTATACTTAGCCAAATCCACAGCTAAAGCACAAATATTTCTAGGCTGAGAAGCACCAATATTTTCACAAAGATACTCTAATAATGATTTATATTTTGTTCTACGATATTTCTTACCATATAATTCTTCTCTTCTATCCCAACATTCCAGCTTCTTCTTATTTACTATAAAACATTCTGTTAGATATCCCATGATACTTCCATTAGAACTTTGCCACATACCTTCAGGACACAATCTCTCAAATTCTTCATCGCTTATATTACACATAAATTCATATACTTCATCTGATACTTCCCAGACTTCATAAAGTTCTCCACTATATGTTTTCTTTCCTGTGAGTGACGCATTATCAAATAGTGGTTGTAAATTCTCTGCTAAAATCTCTTGCATAATCGCCTCCAATTATGAATACCACTTTGGCACTTCTCTGTATGTAGCTACAAGTTCACCATATCCTAATTCTTCAAGCAATCCACATAAAATATAGTCTGCATCTTCATGATAAAATTCGTCTTTACATGTTTTCATTTGTGATAAGTATTTTTCATTTAATTCCTCGTTCATTTATCCTCCATCGTTCTGCGAAATGGCTCCACAACTTTTTCAAACATTTTTTGATTCATATGTAAATCAACTATGCCATCTGGATTTGGTAATCGTGTAAAAAGTTCTTCATTGTTTTTACATTCATTTAAAACTTTCTTCATATGAACAATATGTTTACCATGAAAAACTCTCATAATAAGTTTTTGATACCAATACAATTTATATCCCATCAAATCACAAAACCAATTCACATTACGCATTACTCAGACTCCTTAATTCCATATGATAAAATAATTTGCTTTGTCCAATCGTTATAAACTGACCTGAATTTTTCTGGAGTAATAACATCAAAATCACAAAAATCAAATATATCTTCCTCATTAATGATGGAATAATCTTCATCATCAAACCATAAATTTTGTCCTTTAAATCTAACTTTTCCGTCTTTAAAATATACATCAATAATTTTACCTATTGAACCATCTGTATGTTTATATAATTTACTGATATACTCCTTATGTTCAGGTAATGCTTCTTTTTCTTTTTGGTCTTTTAAAGCTTTTAATCTCTTAATTTCTGCATCAATTTCTTGAATAGTAATACAAATCACCTTCCTTTTTATCAATGAAACTCTGGTTTTGTTGCCTAACGATGATTACTTAAATATGACTGTATGTAATCGTAAATTGCCTTTTCTGGAAATGTATAGCATTCAACAATATCAAAAACTTGTTTACCAATAACACAAATGGCTACGAAAATAGTTCCCCAAAATATTACTTTTTCAAAACCATCCCAATCTACCACTTTAGAAAGAATCATCGTAATTATCGTAGTAATAATAGCAATTCCAATCCATGTAATAGATGTTCCTATCTCCCACTTTACAAATTTTCCACATAATTGTTCTATATATGGCAGTACATTACTACTTGTCCAGTCTATTGTGAGTCCTATCCTTGTACATAAATATTCTAAAACTTTAATAATCTCATCACTTATTTGCATTTAATATCCTCCATTTAAATTATCTTTGTTCTCATTTCTTCTATTCTCTCAGCGATTTCATTAAGAGAATAATTACCAGACCTAATATCATCAGCCAACTCATCCATATCGGTAACAATTGTCTGTAATGTATCTTCTACAATATCTCTGATAATTTCTTCTAAAGTTTTGCAATGTCTATTTCTCTGTTCGTTGTACTGGTCTACCGTATTTTTGATCTCCAATTTTATATGTACCTCCATTAATTCATCAATCTTTTAATATCTTTATCAGTAAAACCTTGTAACTTCCTCATAGCCATATATAACGAGTGAGAAATTGTCGTATCACAATGGAATTCTGGACATAACATTAAATTACTAATAATTTCTGCCGCTTTCTCATAAGTAGGAACATCTATAAATTCATGTTCTCCTTTTTCGTTATAATACTTGAAGGCCAGACAATCTTCATCGCATTTAACCATCTATTTTATACCACCTCTTTTCTCCAACCAATAAAAGCAAAATTTCAAGACTATTCCACTTTTCTCAAAAACTTAATTCCATAATTAGCTCCACGTTTCACATATGTAAAAATGCCACGAACACTAGAAGTTCCCATATCTTGCCTCAATAATTCATCAACATCCTTAATAAACATTGGGTATTTATGTCCATTATCATCTTTCCAATAAAATGTAACTGCACTCCTACCTCGTCCATATCCATCATAGTGCAATGTTAATTCAATTTCTTCATTCGGTTTCCACACTTCTTTTCTTCCAGAGTATACTTCAATTTCAACAATCTCACCTCTATATACTCTTTCTCTTTCTGAATCATCTAAATTTCTAAAAGAATATTCTTGTAGATCTCCATTGATAAATGGAAAACAAATCAATTTCTTTCCCACTATTGCTCCTCCCAAAATCAATTTTCAGTATAATCAAATTTACCTTTTTCAATCTCACCAATATAACCTGTTCCATTACATTCAGGACACTGACACAATGGTTTATTTATGATTTCAATCAGATCAGACAGCCATTTATCAACTTTTTCTTTCAATTCTATTTCACTATTGGCACACATCTCTGGTATGGCTGAATACCCCCTATAATTTTCAGGAGAATAAGTCATTTCAAAAATCTCTTTCTCATCATATTTTTTAATAGTTGTATGGATTTTATTTCTTTCTCGCTTTGTTCTGGCAAAAACATTTTGGTAGTGGATCGTTTCAGGCTCTATCAATGGAATAATCTTTTTTACTGTAAAACAAAAGTCATAGTTTGAAGTGATTTTTGCTACTGAATTATTAATATGTTCCAAAATATATTGCCTTGTAATATCATACATTTGCTTTGATGTAAATTTGCATGGGCTTTCATGTAACAAAACTGCTGGAAATATCATCTTGTCCAACATTTGATGCTGCACATCAACATTCTTAATTGTATATAGTTTATCTGAAAAGTCATGTTTCCGAATACCTTCATATTCAATTTGGGGAGGAAATGTGAAATTATCAACCTCACATACCACCTGTATCTCACACGGATACTCTTCTAAATATTTTGGTTCTCTGTCATATTTATACGAATACAAATTCTCAATCAAATCATAGCTATAATTCTCCTTTTCTTCATAAAAAATAATTTCTGGAATTTTATTTGATACTAAAGATTTATCCCTCAATTCATATCTTTGATTGATTATATTTCCATCTTTTTCTTTTTGAATAAGTGTAGGATATTCTTCTATGTAATACCAATTTGGATAATAAGTAAATGTAGGAGATTTCCCATTAAATAGCAATCTTTCAATTATACTTTTATGATAATTGTAATCATATCCGCTTGTCGCAAAACAATCAGATATGAAACATCCTTTATCGGTTTTTACAACCATAATTTTCGTAACTTTTTCTGACATATATATCTCCTTTTATCTTGATTTTTCCAATGAAAGAGTTGTTTTCTGGTTTCACCTTTTGCATCTAACACTACCACCAGCATCTATATCACCAGACACATTCCGACACTCTACGGAACCACCACAATCAATATTACCATTCACATCGCCACTCACGGTACAACTACCACCGCAATCTATTTCTCCACTATTACCATGAACTTCGACTGATCCAGAACAATCAATTTTGTTTACATCACCGTTTATAATAATTTTTGCATTGTTTCCAATTTCAGACTGTATGACATTACCATCTACAATGATATTGCCATTTGAAATAACTATATTACTTCCTGAACAACTAATTGTTTTGCCATTTACCGTTACACTACTAAAACTTCTATTTTTAAACATACACGTTCCTCCTTTGAAATGAAAATTCTATTTACAAAATAATGCTATTCCATTTCTTGTTCTTTTCATATTTCCACTGAATGTTTCCTAAACTAATTCTCACTTCAATATCTTCTACATTTTTCATAGAAAGTAACCATTCACGATACGCATTAACCTCTTCATCTGTGGCATCCTGAAACGCTTTCCAATGATTAAGAGTTTTATCAATCTTCTCTACTGCCCATTCATAATCAGATAATGCAGCTTGTCTCTTAAATTCTGAAAGATATTCTTCCACTTCTTCTTTTGCCTCTTGATATGTAAAATAAACTTTATCCGATCTAATGCTTACATGAGTTATATGATGCTTCCACATAGGATACTTTTTGATAACACGGAATCCTTCTTTTGTAATATCGGTTTCAATACAACCATGAAAAATCTTATCTGATTTGACAAGTAATCCTGCTTCATATGCCTTTTTAATTGACTCTGAATTATCTACTTTTACATTTAATTCATTAAATAGTTTTTCATCTTCGGGATTAGCCCTCCATGTTAAATCATACAATTTTGTATTATATGTCCAGCCTTTAGGAAGTTTTCTATATTTTTGATTATCCTTAAATTCATCAATTGGAACTCCATCTATATATCTTGTTTCTTTTGGTTCCAATAAATCTATACATACAGCGTCAGAAAATTGTTCGTCTACTCTGCCATATTTCACACTATATTCATTTCCGCTTTTGTTACACCAATAAACAATATCTCCATGCTTAAATCTTTTTTCAAAACCTTTTTGAATGCTTATCACCTCCTGCCATGAAACCGATGTTTTAAGTCTATATATCTCTATTCTTCTTTTGCAAAATTCAACATTTCATCTTTTGCTCTCTGATAGAAATTACGATCAATTTCAAATCCATAAGCACTTCTGCCAAGTTCATATGCAGCTCTCAGTGTTGTACCACTTCCGCAACAAGGATCAATAACTACATCCCCAGGATCGGTAAATATCTCAATCAGTCGTTTCAAAACCGCTACTGGCTTCTGAGCTGGATGGATTTTGGGAACTTCCTTTGACTTATCTTTTTCCCACATCATATATGTACTGTTGTTATAATAAGTTCTTCCCCATTCATCCTCATTACCACCATCAAACCAGTTAAAAATCATATGTCCTGTTCCTGGGATGTTTTTGCCATTCTCATCAACCTGAAGTCCATTTCTGAATTTAGGTAATTTATCTCTGTATAACAGAAGTGCATACTCAGCGGCTCCTACAACACGCATATTCGCTTTAAGCACTTGTGGGCTATAATTCTTACAAAAGATCAGCGGAATATAATGAACAAATCCATGTTTCTCTGCTGCGTTGATAAGAGTCTGAATCTGTTCAAATGAACAAAATACAATCATACATGGCGAATCACTACTGCGGCCTCTTGGAACAGGTCTTGTATCATCTTTTTTCAGCATCTTGGAACAAAAATGAAAATACTCATACAGATTAAAATTGAAATCAGAGTTAAATGCTGCTTTACCAGCTAATTTACTTTCACCTTTTTTGTTGTCTCCTCCGTTGTACCACATCGGATTTGAACCATAAAAATTATTACCTACATTATATGGAACGTCTGCTATAATTAACTGAGCAGGACGAATTGCATACTTCTTATAATTCTGCATAGAGTCTCTATACAGTTCACACTTAATTTTCTTTTGATATTCCATTCTTTATTAGGAGTAAACCCGGATTTATTCTGCGCAGAAACCTCATTTCCTCCTATTTTTCTATTATTTTAGTTTTCTTTCATATTCATGTAATTCTTCAATAATCAAATCTTTTGGTAACAAATCTCTACAGAAATAAGCTGTTGCAAATGGACTTCCTTTTACTACATTTCCCATATGTTTTCTATCGTGATAACAAACTCTTGCATCAAAACTCAAAATTTGAATACCTTGCTTGAAATATTTATATCTTGTTTTGCCTTGTAAAGAATTTAGAGGAAGTAAAATTGCAAAAGGTTTGTTAAATGAATACAACCGTTCTAATATTTTATCCTTCACCGAAAATGGCGGGTTACTTACAATAATATCCCACTCATCAGGTTCAAAATCGAAAAAGTCTTGTCCTTCTTGTAAAGAACTTCTTACTACTTTATACCCCTTTTCTTTTAATCTCTGATAGAACGCTGACCATTCACAATCAAATGGAGTCCATATAATCTTATCTTTTGGTAGATATTTAATAATATGATCCACTATGTAATAAGGCGAATAAAGTTCATTATCTTCCTTATCAGACGTTAAATATCCTACGTTTAATCCCAATTGTTCACCATTTACTTAGTAGCTGCGCAGCTTTCTTCACCAGTGAACATTCGTATCCTTTCTATATTTTCTTACTTAAAACGAAATTTTTATTGCTACTTATGTTAAAAAGTGTTATACTAAAAATAGTTTATAGAAACGGGAGGGGTGATTGTGTGTTTTCATTTTTAACATTAAATGATATAATTAACAATTTTATTTTTCCATTAATTATCACAATCATTACCTTAATTTTAACTTTTTCTTTGGAACATTATAAAAAAACGAAAAAATACTTGACAAATTTGTATGTTCAAGCTATATTATTAGAGGTGCGGGAGAGATAATTTTTTGATTATCTCTTTTTCTACTTGAAATTGGCTTTTCCTTGCCTTATAAATGTCCATCTATACTTTCAATATTCGTAATCACAGGAACATATTTATCAGCCCCTTTTCTAAGGTTAATTACTCTTTGCAGTTCCTTTGGAATCACTTCTATTTTTTGCTCTGTGTGCCAAATATCTGAATATTGCCTTACGTTTCCAATCGAACCATCATTACACTTTGCCAATGTGTAATAATCTACTTTATACATTCATTTTTCTCCTTCACACATTCCATAATTCTATTTTTACCAACGTTAAAAATCTCTTCGTCATTCTCAATACAGATACATTTCCTACCTGTCCTAATAGCGGCCACGCAAGTTGTCATACTACCAGCCGTTGAATCAAGCACAGTATCGCCCTCATCAGTATAAGTTTTAATAATTTCTTCTACTAATGCTACTGGCTTTTGAGTTGGAGTTAATGCACACTTTTGGGTATCTTTGGCGAATAGCCAAACTGACTTAGGAAATCTCTCTGTACTGTCATATGTATGATTTTTGATTTCGTTATAATTTGTTGACTGCTTACTATTTCTTTTGTGAGATGCTGTACTTACTTTTCTGATATGTCCGTTTGTTTTCTGAGGATTATACGTTGGTTGTTTCTTATAGAAAACACACATATCCTCATGATTTCTCATTGGCATTCTATTAGCATTCTGGAACCCTGTAGGTTGTGTTTTCTCCCAAATGAGATTATATTTCCACATCTCACGGTTGCTCTCCATAAGATCAGCGGTAAACATACCGTTTGCAAATAGAATAATTGCGCCATTATCTTTAATGATTCTTTTATATTGAGTCCATAACCCTATAAACTTATTTTCTTCAAAATACGAAAGTGCACCATTATAATCAGTTTCTCCTTGCTTATAACACCACAAAAGAAAATCATCTTTATAAAATACCTTTGGTTTCTTTCTGATTTCTAAGGTTATGTAATCATTAAATGGAATCACTATATCCCAAGTATTCCGAGCAGTCTGTCCAAAGGGAAGATCTGTAATAATTACATCTATAGATTTATCAGAAATATTTTTCATCAATTCAAGACAATCGCCTTGCCATAATTCGATATCTTTCATATCAGACACCATCCTTACAGCAACTCAACCTATCAACAGCTATATCAAAATATTTATCCCTCAGTTCAATTCCAAACCACCTACGATTATTTTCTTTTGCCACCAACAAATGAGAACCGCTACCAGTGCACGGATCAAATACAATATCACCCTCATCAGAATTATCTAAAATAAGTTCTTTCAATAAGTCATGATTTTTCTCTGTTGGATGCAATTTACTTCTTCCACAGGAATACTTAAAAACTGGATTCTTACAATGTGCATTAAAAGCGGCACCTTTCTTCTTGAACCATACAGCATTTTCTATTCCTGATAAATATATGTATTGTCCATTCATCGGACTTGGATTTGTCTTTTCCCAAATAAGTTGCCTTACTGTACCTAACTTCTTTTTCTGCTTTTCATTAAAGAACTCATATATCTCTGAAATTTGCTCTTTGCTACAAAATATGATAATTGTTCCAGATGTTATCCTATATACCTCTGGTAAAAAATCTTTTAATTCAAATGTCATAATGTCGGCATTCTCTTTATCAAGATTTCTGAGTCCGTTATCGTCCCTGCTTACTACACCATAAGGAATATCAGTAAGGGTTAAATTAACACTATCCGACTCCATTGTTTTTATGTATGTTATACAGTCACCTTTAATAATATTATTTATTTTTCTTCACCCAGAAAGGTATGATCATCTCACGGCTGCAGCACCTTTGTTCCTTTCTGTATTATTTTCTATGTTAAAACTGTAAATAGACATGATTTCCTTCCAAATCAACATCTATAATATTTTCTGTAATCTGATATTGGTTAATCCCATAATCATTTTGCCCCATTGGTTCTGATTCTTCAATTTCATCAACCGTCTTCATACCAGAACACACAACTTCTGCTCCGCTAGGCAGCTTCTCTAACTTTGACATCAACTCATATACTTTTATTTACCTCACCTCCTTGGATGAAACAGATTTTTCATCTTATCCGTTAATTGAATACATCATCTATTGTTCTGGCAAAGTCATCATAGACATCATCATTATCTATTAAATAATCAAGTAAGGCATAACAATATCCTTTTGCGTAGTCCGTGCTAACAATAGACAAATTAACTTTACTTTTCATCTCTTTTACAATTTTCTTCATATAGTCAACATTGCTCTTCATGACTATCCACCTTTGAAATCTCGATTTCATATCTATACCATATACAGCAATATTTGTACCCACAAACTACTATATATGGTATAAATTTTAATTACCTAAAATAATCTCTTTTGCAAAATACATACTCTTAGAGCCACACATTTTACCGAAAAATTCACCGGCTGCTTCTACTAATTCCTTTTCTTCCTTTAAACAATCTTGATAAATTCTTTTGGGAAGATTCTGTGCTACAATCTTCATATCTTGTGAAGTAATCTTTTCAGGTACAATTCCTTCATCACGCATCTTGTATATTTCTTTTTCTATTCTGCGCTTAGTTACAATTTGATCAACAATGCCCTGCGCATGTTCTCTTTCTTTAATTTTTTGTGGATCTTCTATTTTCTGTCTATGATTATCTTTCTTTACTTCCGAAAAACATTCATTTACAATTTTTAATACAAACGGTGTTCTTGAGTATTTGTTATTTAATTTACTCTGATTTTTGATTACAATTCCTTCTTGCTTATCTCCATATGCAGGATTATTACAGAATGTCATGCAATGATCCCACGAAATGAATTCACCTTCGTATAAAACGTGTATGTATGTAAGTCCATGTTCTTCAACAAATTTCTTTACTTCACTTTGCGGAAGATATTTTTCTTCCTCTACATCATAAATGTCATAAACATACCAGTTTTTATAAAACTCTGTCTTATATACTATTGCATTCTTTACTCCCCATTCTCCAAAAATAACATAATTAGGAGTGTTTTTATAATCTTCAGGATTCAACCCTTGTACATAATTCCAAAACCCATTTAATGTATTATCAAAAGATAACTTTAATCTTCTTGAAAATGCTGCAAGTTTCCCTGTTTCAACATCATATCTTATACTTGCGTTGCTGCCATCCCATTTCTCTGAAATCTGGATAATATCTCCAACTTCAAAACCACCAATATTAGCTGGTGTTAATTCATCTCCAAATTTAACTCTGGAAATATCCATGAATTTCTTCTGTTCCAAATTCGCTTACCGTCATAAGCTGTGCGCACTTTTCACCTATAGGAACTTCTGATTTTATCCTTTCCTTTTTATTGTTATGTTTTATTACCTTTTAATTGATTGCATATTACACACATTGTTTGATAGTTTTCTAACTCATCTTTTCCACCTTTAGACTTTGGAATTATATGATCCTTTGTAATTAAAACTTCTTGACCATTATTATCAATTCCATATAGATTTAAATGGTATGATATATCTTTTTCATGTTTTTCTTTTGCAAAATATTTGCCCTCAATTCCACAACAAGCACACTTCATTCCTTTCGTAAAAAATGTTTGATATCTTTGACTATTGCCTTTTATAATGTCACCATCTAACTCTACTTTTTCGTTTCTTTTATCTTTTTCAAACAAAACGTCTTTTGTTAATTCTCTTATTTGATCAATTGAATGAACTGATTTTCTTTCAATAATTTTCCAAGAATATTCTGGCTTAAATTCAGATAATCTAATGTCTTTATTTGAAATATAACAATCACCAGATAATATCTTTTTTAAATCACCAACTGTTTTTGCAATCTCATTAATTGATACTCTATGTCGATTCCAAATAATATCAAAAATCTCTATATTGGGTTTTGGAGACATTGGATTATTATTTTTAGGGAATTCTGTAGATAAAAACTCCTCTATCGTATTAAATTTAGCCATTAATTTTGTTTTGTTTCCGTCTAAATAATAATGAAATTTTAATCCTTTAAAAAATTCTCTCTTTCCCATATCCAATATCTCCTTCAATCTTTAAAAAATCAACTTATCCAAATTAAATCCAGCAGCACCTCTATGTCCTCCACCGCCATATTTCTTTGCAATATTAGAAACATCCACAGTTTTTGAATACATACTGTAAGACCATGAATTATATCTGCCATTATATGAAAATGGCATTAATATATCATATGAACCATTGTCCACAGATTTAAACCAATCACTGCCAGCTAATCCAATATTCATTGCATATACTTTATATCCTTCAAATTCTGTTTCAAATCCCTTTGATTCACAATATTCTTTTGCAAAACTATCACGATACTCGATGATTACTTTTCCTTCTTCAATATATTTCTTCTCTGCACCGTCATCTAAAAGGTTATACCAAATTTCATTATCTGGACTCTTATCGTATGCATCAAATCCCATATGAAAATATTTTGTATCATCACCAAATTCAAAAGTCCACACATCATAATCAGCAATATATTTTGTAAACATTGGGGCATCTTTTGTCATAGAAACATTAAACTCTTTCGGATTGCCACTTCCTCTTTCAGTCATATGATGTAACCAACAATATGTAAGCATACAACCAGCTATTCCATCATATCTAATCCCACGAATAGGAATTTCAAAATCAGAATATCTTTCTATTGCCGATTTATGATGGTCAATCCAAGTAACATCTTCCGTTATCCATAATAGTTTTCTCATTTCATCTGGCATAATTGAATAATCAACAATATATACCTGCTCATTAGGATTTATCTTATCAAAAGGAAAATCCATTCCATAGTTGATAGGAATAAACTCTGATTCATATCCATCATATACTCCTGCGCTTAAATATACCCAAAAAGCAGCACACTTTCCGTCATCATCTACATGATAAAAACACTTCAATTTATCACTCCTCCTTACCACTCAATCCAACCATCAGCAATACCAATCATCCAATAAATCAAATCGTCTCTATTATTCTTTAATTCTCCATCTATGACTCTTTTTAATATCTCATCGAGCCAATGACCAACATCCTTCCCCTCTTTCAAATCCATTGTTTTCTTTACGTCATTTCCATTTACAGCTAAATCCTTTAATGAAAAACACTCCTGTTCTTGTAAAACATCTTCAAGAATACTTTCTATATTATCTACTTTCTCTATCCGTGATTTTTCATAATCTGGGTTTTGTCCTTTAATATCTGATCTTCTGACTTCTAACAATCTCCTGAATTGCTTTTCTCCAATTTTATTTAGCCATCTTTTTACATATTTCTTCCCAACTTCAAAAGTAGCGTCATGATAATAGACCAACTCCACTACATTATTTCTCGTCTCATTATCAAACCTGATACGCTTCATAATAGAGTCTGTAATTTCAGCACTTACCTTTCCGTGACCTTTAAAATGTCTAATACCATCTTCTCCATCTTGATAGGAATGTGGTTTGCCGAAATCATGAAAGAAAACAGCAAGTCTAACCACTAAATCATCAGACTCACATTTCTCTATTGCATGGACTGTATGATCGAATACATCATATGCATGATATGGATTATTTTGTTGGAAATCAAACATACTTTTTAGTTCTGGGATAAATAGAGAAAATACATCTTTATATAGTAGTAACTGAACACAAAAGCTATCAGAAGACACGATTTTACAAAATTCACTATTGATTCTCTCAACGGAAATATTTTCTAATTTCTTGTGTTGTTGATGAATTTCCCAATCAGTATCAGGTTCTATAACAAAACCAAACTGTGAAGCAAATCTAATTGCTCTTAATATTCTTAAAGTATCTTCACCAAATCTATCCTTTGCAGAACCAACACATCTAATCTTCTCTTCTTTAATATCTTCTAATCCATTAAACGGATCAATCAAACCAGTTTTAGGGTTGTATGTCATAGCATTAATCGTAAAATCTCTTCTCCGTAAATCTTCAACCAGATTCTTTGTAAATGTAATATTATCAGGTCTACGATTATCAGAATAATCTCCATCAATTCGATAAGTTGTCACTTCAAATGGTTCCTTATTTATCAAAATTGTTACTGTACCATGCTGCAGACCAGTAGGAATAATTTCTTCATATGGAAATGCTTGCAAAATTTCATCTGGTGTTGCAGATGTGCAAATATCATAGTCATGAGGTTTTCTTCCCAACACGCTATCCCTTACACACCCACCAACCATATATGCCTCATGACCACATTTCTCTAATTCCTGTATGATGTAATTTACTGGTGCAGGAACTTCTATATTAAATCTCATTTTTCACCACTCTCTCATTCACACTTGCTACAAATTCATTGATACGCTTATAGTCTGGATTATCTGGAAGATTTGTATTATTCTTTGCATACTCCAACTTCTTTTCATAATCATCAACCATTTCATAAAATTCAGGAATCGGTTGCCTATCCTCATCAAGAAACTTTCCATTACGAATATCCATAAGAAGATCATGTTCTTTTTCTCTATATGTCACAATCTTTTCATGTTCAAGAATATCAAGACACATCATATAGAGTCTGATGAGGTGCATCATATGTTTTCCCAATTTATTATGTTCAATTGCATTTTTATTTCTTTTGCCAATCTTAGAATAATCCTTCACAACATTATTCATTTCAGACCACATTGATTTATAATCTCTCAATGGGTAATGATGTAAATTTACATCCATAAAAATTTCTGTATCATACTCTTCTTGTTCAGATTTATCAATATATAATCTGATATTATCTTCTTCAAAATGAAAATACTTCTCTGGGAAAGTATGAAATGCGTTCATAATACTGTTTAGAATATGTTTTTCTCTCTGTTCCTGATTAACTAATCTAACAGCTTTATTGTCCAACCGCCTTAATTGTGCTGTTGCATATCCTCCAAAAGAATACGCTGCTCGCTTGGATAAGAATAAATGAGAATTATTAATCAATTCTTTTCCAATGTTTGATACATATAAATAATGTTCTGGTTTATTCCCAAGCATCTCAATAGTGTTAGGGTTGCAGTTACTTAGTAGAGAAATCAGCTTGTTAAATGAGTAAATTGTTGTATCAGTCGCTTCATTTACAAACTGTTCAAAATTCTCATTCGTAAGAATCTGCATCTTACTATTTAGCGCACAACCACGAACATCAAGATCGCTGTTTTCATTATTTGTTCCATAAGCATGACTACCTCCAAGAGTTAAGAGAATGATATTATCACCCAAATTCTTATCTTCTCTCAGGAAATCATACTCACTTGTTTTTAATTTCTTTTTAATCTGTTCAATATTCATTCTCTAACCCTCACAATCTCTAATGTTGTCCCACATACCCTACAAAATATGGGATGTCTCCTCTTGTTAGATTAAATATCTCTTCTCCAACAAACTCACCACCATCGTCCCAATAATTGAATCTTTGTTTTAAACCATCGGATAATAGAAACTCTATCCAGCCTTGCCAACCTTGCTCATTTTTCTCTGTTTTTTCTTTTTTTAATTCTTTTTCAGACATTCCAAATAGTTTCCAGATCTTATCTCTTTCTTCACTAATAATTTCTGTTACATGAAAATCAACTAAATTCATATTTACATCTCCATCTAATTAATTTTTAAATGAAACAGAATGACATTTTGGACAACCAAGTAAAATTACCTTTTCTGTATCTGGTAATCCATAATCTACGTGTCTTGACTTATCTGTGTCAAAACTATATGTATCTCTTCCATTACTTCTGATCCGAATAAAAGACTTATTACCCTTTACCATTTCATTCCCTTCTGGTTGACTCCAATCCCATATAACTTCATATCCGCAACAAGGACATTTGTGTTCTATTCCGTTTCTACTATCCATATTTACCTCCTCATTTTGCCTAATGAAATGCAAGATTTAAGGGTTGATACCTTGATTTCAACTGTAATAATCACCATCTTCTAAAGGTTCTTCATATTTATCAACCAACTTTTTATATTCCTCATTACTGCCACACAAAATTCTAACAATTTGATCAACAACCCATGTCTTATGATGATCTCCATCAATTTGACCATAATTCCATACAAGCTCCAATGCTTTCGTAATTCTATCGTCTGTTACTGTTGATTGTCTTCCAATTAATGACAAAAAAATGAATATGTTCTGTTAAATGATTTTGAGAAATTTGTCTATTTTTATGAGGATTGTCATGCATAGATTTTTCTGTTTCTTTTGTTAAATTATCTGCATCAATTAATCTCAATCCTTTCCTCCCACATCTCATATTCTTCTTCCTGATCTAAACTGGTACAAATATCACAAGTATGAGGAGGAGGAAATTTAACATTATTTTTACATGTTGAGCAATTCTTAATCTCGCCTTTATATAAAACTTCTGTTAATCGTTCCTGATATCTTTCATTATTTCTTTTCAGTTTACGATTCTGATTGCCGATTGTTCTGATGGTGTCATTCATATCAGAAACTTTTTTCTCCAACTCAGCAATTCTTTTATCCTTCTTTTCTATCTGTCTAATAATTTCTTTTAAAGACATATTTTCATATTTTGAATTCATTATTCACCTCCCACACAGAATGAATTTCTAAGTATATAATTCAAGTGATTTCAATTTATAATAAGTTCTCGGATTCACACATATTCTTCCATTCATCATAATCACCTTATCATCTTCAATGAAATTATATGTTGTATATCCATATCTTTTAGCCCATTTCTTGTTAATTCTCTTTTTCCTATGTGTTCTATTTTGCTTTTTACTATCAGGAACAACTATTATTGGAATTCCTGTATACTTTGCAAATACACTATCATTCATTTAAACACCAAGCTCCTTCAGCTCTGCTACCAACTCAGCCAATCTTGGATTATCAGAATATTTATTTGCCATCTCCTCGTAGAATTCAACTGTCTTTCTCTTATTAATTTCTTCTTCTAATTCTTTTTCAATAGCGGCTTTTTTCTTAGCAACTTCCTTTGCTTTATTTTCTTCTTCAATTCTTGCATTATAAGCATCCATATTGACAACAGCTACCACCTGAGCATTAACACCTTTACCATACTCTTCAATAGTCATTACTTCTTTTACAGTTCCAAGTACACGATTATCTTTTCCTCTGGCATTTACTACCACAAGACCACCTACACTTAAAACTCTAAATTCTGTTTCATATAATGCAAAAGCATAATCCTTTTTGCTGTAATCCTCTAACAAATTTACAATCGCTACTCTATTAAATCCTGTCATATTCTCACATTCTCCTTTATAATTTTCAATTTTTCTTACTGATCTTTGATTATATCCTTGTTTTATTCCGTTATCCAAATGAACCATCACATATTTACAATGTCTTGAATATCCTGCATGATATGTACCAATAACTACTCCTGTATATCCTTTGCTATTGCAATCACTTGTAATTACAACTCTATCGTTAATTTCTATATTTTTAATTTGTATCACCTCCCAATAAATCGCAGATTTCAATGCCTTATTCATCAAAAATTGTACCTAATACTTCTGTTTTTTCTTCTTTTGATAAATGGGTCATGTCCAAAAATTCTATTCTGTCATCTATCCTACTAATTGACTTTGCATATCTAATCTGGTATTCTTTTGGCATTTTTAATACAGCATCGTAACAACGCCACCCAGCTTCAATTTCAGGATAAAGAATTTCTAATCTTTCCCTATCAGAAACTAATTCAATATGATCAATCAAGAAATCAAATATTGCCTTATCAGATTTTTCTTTTACAATTATTTTGTCTATAATCAGTTTCAAAACTTCTTCGTCTAAATTCTGATAAGAACATATTTTTTCAAATTTTAATCCGTTATATCCATCATTCATTGCCTTCGCAATTTTTAAAGCATACTTCTCAGAATTTAAAAGAGGATTTCTTAAAACAAACTGCCAAGGAATTTCGTCATAAGACGATGTGGAGCTAAACAAATTAGCTGCCATTCTATAATTCCAATATTTCAAATTCCCTTCATATGTACAACCATTACAATTAACATGTCTGTACATGGTATCAAAAAACTTATCAAGTAATTCTTCGTTCCATTCATGTGGAAGTATAATATCCTCCAGTTCAGACGGAATATTTACATTTGCATATTTTAAAAGCGTTATAATATCTTTTCTGTTATCATAGTAATTGACATATGTAGACCAAAACTCAGGACAATCATACGTTTTCTCCTCGAAAGTTTTTGGAAAAATTGCTTTAATAATTTTATATACGTTTTCCCCATTAATCTTATCTGTCAATATTTTCAATACTTTATTTGTTTTTAGCAACCCTTTATTTTCACACTCAATAGATTTATTTTTACTCCTCAAATCATCGTTTTCTTTTTTTAGATTGTCATTTTCTCTTTGTAAACTTGCAATCCGATCCTGAACTTCCTGCCTTACAGAATCACGCAAATAATCCTTTAATTCATTCATTTTTTCATCAAATTCACTTGATTCATAAAAATCTTCTTCACCGTAATAACTCAATTTTAATCTCCTTTCGCAATCCTATATATAGTATTTCAATGGCAACTATACACTATATACAGGATTGATTTGTCAATAAAACGTGGGTTCTATTGCCCTCTAATATTTCCAATTATCATCTCTTACCTGATAAGCATCACCACATTGGATAATATCAGGATAATTTTTCATTGCTACCTTCTTAGCATATTCATCAATTTCATATGCTTTATATGTAATATTCGTGTATCCTAACTTGTCCAGACAATATCTACCTGTTGCAATACCGTCATACATAGATAAAACTTCTATTGGATAATCTTTCGGAAGATCAATGTGCGATAAGATATGTATGATCACTTCTGCCGTCCAGCCATTACCAATACATTTATAGCGCTGTGTTTCTGGGATTCCCTCATATAATGTATAATTATCTGGTAACGTTTGAAGTCTTTCTGCTTCTAATGGACTAAGTTTTCTAACTTCTCCATTGATAAGATATAACCCAGTCTTTGCTCCTCTACCACCACCATTAGCTGATAATGTACAAGACTTACCATTTATTGAATAGACTCTTTCTCCTTGTCCACCTTTTCCAATAGTACCTATTCTAACTAACTTATTATTATCTTTTGTGTCATCTCTATTATTAAATTTCACTTCGGAAAAGAGATTTTCTTTATGATAATCATAGTCAATAATATCTTTTACTTTTATTTCTCTATCTTTTAATTCATTTCCTACTTTTATATTTGTTCCATAAATTCTATGGCGTGTTTGAGCCGATAATATTGCTGAATTAATATGTAATAAATGAACACCTAAACTTTTTCCAATTTCATTTTGTATCTGTTTAGAAATACTCTCATTATTTTCATACAAGAAAAGATCAGGATTAAATTTTTGACTTGCAATTACGTAATTTCTAAACAACTCCCATCCAATTCCACCGTTTGTTACTTCTCTTTTACTTGGATTTTGAGCGATTGACCAATGAGTGCATGGCGATCCACCAATTAATAATCTCAAAGGTCTACCATTTAACTTTTCAATATTCAATACTTATTTTGGAGTAAAGACAGTCTTTAATGCTGGCCAGCAAACCTCTTGCTCCTTTCGTTAATTTATATTTATTTTTTCTTTTTCAATGAAAGATTTAATTCATTGGGTAAATACCCATTTATATATCAAAAATCAGATACAACGGCTGAGAACCACAGCCACTATCCTATTGTTCTACACTTTAGGAATGCTTTTCTTGGAATTACCGACTTGAATTAGTCTCTTAGAATTGCTATAATCAGATTTATCAAGACGGACTTTCCGTTTTGTTACTCATAGACATCCTGCCAACTCGCCAAAGTATCAGGATGTCTATTTAATTATTCTCAAGGATCTCTTTCAATGTCCTTGGCATAAAACCAATAATATCTACACCTATATTGTAGGCATTCTTAACTTTAGAGATGTATTGATTAGTTTCATTATCAAAATTGTTATGAATATGTCCATAAAAATGCAAAACATTTCTATAATAACCATTCCATTCAACCATCGGATAATGACAACAAACAATCTGAGTCCCATTATCATTAACCATTTTCATATCACAAATCTCTACGAAAAATTTCTCACAAGCCGAATTTTTCAGTAGTCGTAAATCATGATTTCCTATAATTAAATGTTTTCTCCCATTTAACTGTTTAAGATATGAAATCGGGTCTTCGCTTTTATATGAAAAATCTCCTAAAATATACACATCATCATTATCTGATACTCTGCTATTCCAGTTATCAATAATAGTCCTGTCCATTTCCTCTATTGTTTTAAATGGTCTATTTGACAATCTACGAATGTTATCATGACCAAAGTGTGTATCCGCAATATAGTAATTCATCTTTTTCTCACCTCCATCAGTTGAAATGTTTCTTATATTGGCTAAATATTGTCTTTGATATACTTCACAATATCATCAATGATTTCTTCATCAAATTCTTCAAAATCATCAAGAGATATGGTTCCTTCAGAAAAAGCAGTTTTATGTCTTGTTAGATTATACGCATATGTGTCAGATGGAACATCAAAGTAATTCATCAATACATCTTTAAGCCTTTCTGTAAAGAAATTCTCATATTCATATAACTGATTTGCCAATCTAGCTACTATACCATTTTCATTCTTGGCAACTGTATATTCCGTAAATCCATATCTGTCCATGACATCTATTGATCCGTCATTATTTTTACTTAAAATATTTTTCAAATTACCACCTCATTTTTACTTGAAACCTTCGATTCATCCACTCATTTCAACAATTCAAAAATATCATTCCAGTCTTGATATTCACTCAATTTTTCTTGTGGAACTAATAGTTCATATTCTTTTTCTATTTCTTCTTGCGAACCATACCCATTAAAACTTGGACAACTGCCAATTTCAAATTCATTATGTTTTTCGATTTGTCTAAAAATAATAATACAACCACCATCACCAAATTTTCCCATTGGTGTTGCAAAACTATCTATTTGTATAATAGAATTATTTTCTTTATGTCTGTATATATCGCCAAGTTTCATATCTTCTCCTTTCTTAAAACGGAAATTTCAATGCTTGTTATTCTTTATCTTCTATTGTCCATATGCCTTCTTTTACACTAATAATATTAAAATTATTACTAATATAATTTGCCGATACATTATCTTCTAATGTGCATTTATATGTATATCTTCCTGTTTCTACGTAAAACCATGAAAAATGAGTTACCGAAAATATAGCCATAGCAAGCCCTAAAATATAGAAAAACAAAAATATCTTTGTACCAAGATCTTTCAATCGAATTACCTTTCCTTTTGTTTTTATAAAAAATATAATTGTAGCAATAATTGCAATACCAATTCCTAGACTCATAAAAACACTAGATATTGTTGCATATTCTTTAATTGAAGTCTGCTCTAATACATTTATTCCTTTTATAATCTTTTCCATTTTCAATCTCCTTTTTTACTTTGAAACTCGTGTTTCAACTGTTAAAATCCATTATATTTATTGCATATGGAGCAACATTTGTATAGAAAATACTAGACATTAAGATATTCTTTTTAATCTCGCTTTTCAATGTCTTTTCTAACTCTCTTTTATTTTCACAACAATCAATAAGAAAATCAAACGCTGTATTTGCTATTCGTATTTCCATTCCTGGTATGTCAAACTCTTTCCACAATAAATCATACAAATTTTTCTGATCAACATCATACTGTTTTAGTATCGGTTCCAAACTATTAGATTTTATTTCAAACATAGTTTTGAATATATGTTGATTTAACGGCAAAAACATAAATTTCTCTTTTTCTATATTTATTAACATTTTATAAATCCTCACCACTTGAAAGTTTCATTTTATTGTCTTCTTGACTAAATTTCCACAACAATATGTACCAACCATGTCAAAAGTCTGTTTACATTTACATTGTTTCTTCTTTACATCATCATCAGACAACCAGACTTGATGTAACCTGCACCAATAAACAGGGGTTTTACAAACCTTGTTGTCTAGTCCCATAAATGGATGCTTTTGATCTGCTATTTGGTAGATCATGTAGTATCACTCTCCAACCTCTGACCACAATTATGACAATTATTAGGTAGTCCTCCGAAATATGTAGATGTGTTTCCGCAAGTAGGACATTTGAAATACTTTGCTATATATAATTTTCTCTCTGATTCTACAGATTGCTCACTTAAAATTATGGGGTTCTTCCCAATCTGCCTTTCCCGTGCCTCTCGACATTCCTCAACTGTCCCAATTACTCTGTACTGTTGAATTTCTTCAAGTGCTTTGATTGCCATTTCCATATCCTCATAAGCCTTACCATCAGAACCCTTTCCAATTACTTCTGTTGCTATATCTATCCTGTACTTCATTCTTGCGATTGCTTCATTCTCTGTCATCCTATCACCTCACACCACAAAATCAAATTTTCATTGCCATTAATTTGACTATCCCCTCTTGTATGTTAAAACTTCTCCATCTTCAAATTCTACATCAATTTTCTGTGGATAATCTTTTTTATTTTGAGTTACAGAAATATAATGTGCAGCTTTAATTTTTGCTGTCTTTTTGTGCGATTTCTCGCATTGCTCACACTGACATTTACTGTTATATTCTGTATTACAAATCTCACAAATATAGTGTTTTACTTCTTTCATCTGATACCTCCATACTTGAAATGAATTTTTCATTGACTTTTTTACTTCTTACAATCCATATAACTACCAGATGACAACATATAACCTCTGCTCTTGTCATGTATAGATTTCAATTTATCAAAATCTATATCTTCTTTCTGAATTGCAATACTCCACTCACCATTAATAGCAAATTCTTAACTACAAAGAAACTCTTTTGGAACAACCGCTCCATCCTCATAATAAAATTTACCATTATAATAATGGAGTGATTGGGTATGACCAAAATACTCATTTGTTACAAAATTACCATTTTTTGCAGATAATAATGCCTCATCTAAATTCATAAATTATTCCTTTCTAAATAAACAGTCGTAGTGAGGTTTTCACTCCACCAATACTCATGCACTAATCCTCTATTGTTTTCATACCATCTTTAATACAATCAACCACTATATCTTCCGCCTTCTCCAAACTCACTCCCTTCTCTTCTGATATTCTTTCTACCAAGCATTTACTTATCGCAACAAGCAATGTCATCAAATTTAGCGTTTTACCAACAGCTTTTACTTTTGCTTTTTTGTTTTTTGAACACGCAAATACAATTTCCAAAATATCTTTCTCCTTATTCTTCCAATTTCCTTGTACATGTAGTATAATATTGTCAAATCTTATCGAAAGGTCATGATACCTATGCCAGAAGGACTTGATAAACTAGCAGATGCTATTGGAGATACTCTTAAAACTGCTCCAACACTTTATGAAGATGCTTTACAACCTACTATTCAAGAAGCAGGTAAGTTTGTTGCCCGTATTCCTCGCGCCATTAATGCTGCGTTTTCTGGTCTTGATAAATGGATTCTTAATAAAGAATATACAATAGATGAAACCAAAAAACTTCTTGAAAAGAAACTCGAAAATGTTGATCCTGATAAAATTGTGGAGCCTGAAGCCTATGTAGCTGTTCCCGCAATTCAAGCAATATCATATTCTATGAATAGTGAAGAATTACGGAATCTCTACGCTAATTTACTTGCTAAAGCAATGAATTCTGATACAAAAAATATGGTACATCCTTCTTTTGTGGAAATGATAAAGCAAATGTCACCTACTGATGCATTAATTTTCTCTCATATAATTACAGCACCTATACGTCCACTAATCACAATTAAAATAGCGTCTCCCAATGATGGTGGTGAACGTATTTTTGTTGAAAATTGTTCTTGGATAGATACAATTTCTCTTGCAAAATGTAGAACATCTTTTGATAATTTATCTCGGTTAGGATTAATACAAGTACCATTTATAGAATCATATACATCAAAAGAAAATTATGACATTGTTAAAGAAAATCCCTTATTCATACATGCAGATACTGAATGTAAAAATAACTTACTCGAAGATGAATCTATTACTTATCAAGAAAACTACATAAAAATTAATGAACTATCAAAGTTGTTTTATGAAATATGTGTCAAGAATCCATAATTTTCTTTGTACTTCCTGTATTAATGTGTAATACAGGAAGTACATTTATAAAATGTTAGTTCTATTGCCATTCAAACATTCCTTCTCCATAATCTAAACTCTGTTTTGCATTCTGTGCCTCCTGTTCTGATACAAAAACATATCTATCGAATTCTTCAAAATGGCAAGAGACAAATTGACATGGTTGATCAACTTTAAAGATTATTTCTTCCGTATTCCAGTCAATATCATCTACTGTAATAGGATATATGCCATCATACGTTCTATTTGATACACCAATAATTCCACAGAACTCCTGTCCCATCTCAATATTAATTTCTTTGTTATATAAAAGATTCACAATTATCTACACCTCTCCTACATTCACAAACTGTTCAATATACTGCCTATCATCTCCTTTGAAAATCGGAATATCCTTATCAATAATCCAATTATTCTCTCCCTGTTTCGAATCACGCAACATACACGTTTCTTTTACACCATCCAATTCAAGAACAATTTTATTTCTAACTACACAACTTCCACGTTTCTGATATGCAGGAAAGTCATTCCAGTTAATTCCTTTCTGGGTCATAAGCATATCCTGAATATCATTACAGGATTTATGTTGCAATTCCTTATGACTGAAATTTGCTTGTCCTACCATCTGAATACTATTTCTGGATGCGTCAAGTTGCCGCCAGTAGAAGTAATTTGTCGCTTCTTCTCGTGGAATATTAAAGACTCTGGCATCAAACATGGCTCCTGAATAAGCAACCTCAAAATATCTATCCATTGGTTTTGTATTATCAACCTTCAAATCAGACACAGTTTCACTGAATATCCGATTAAAAGCCATAGTCGCCATACTTGCAGAAATACTACACATTTTCTGTATTTCATAATCAAACCATGCCAACGTTTCAAATCTCTGATAATCAATTAACAACAAAGAGATTTCGTCCGATTGAACATACGCTAATTGACATCCCTGAATATTTTCACAGAGATATTTTGCTGTTTCCTGCATTGTCATAATAAGAACATCATCAAATGGTCTTTTAAATCCTCTGGTGAACGTATGAAATGCCTTGCCGTCAAAGACGAAGGATGACTGGCATACGATTCATCAATACACTTTTATGTACTGCTTCATATTTTTTCATTCGTTTTGCAATATTACTATTGTCCATCCTGTATAACTCCTTTCTTTTCTAAAATAAATTTACTTGTCTTAAATGATGTAATACGGTTTGAGAACAGCAATTATATTTTTTGGCTATATCATAGTATTTCATTCCAGAAATAAACATATCTTCCCATTCCTTATAAAATTGCTTGTATCCCTCAAATCTCTTATATATTCCAACTTTTCTTAAATATTTTAGAACTGTTGTATTATCTGCTCCATATAATCTAGCAATATGCGTGTAACCCATTCCATTTAAATACAACTTTTTCCATTCTTCATAATAATCTTCATAAGATGGATAAAATTTCTCTTTATAATCCCATTTATATTTATAATCAGGAAATGGACATTCTCCAATAAATTCAAAGAACTGTTCCATTTTCTTTTTAGGAATGTAAATTGCATATTGATATTTGTTAGTTGATTTATTTTTGCCAGCCTTACATAATCTTGCACCAAAATCAGATAATTGAGGAAGTAAAATTCTTTCTTGCTCGTTTTTATCAAAACAATTAGTGGCAATTTTTATACATTGACTATTATTTTTAGAAGAGTTGCATATGCTACCATCTCCTATATACCAAATTAAACATATTAAGGGATTTAAAATTAAATCTTCTGGAATATGCTTAATTCCATTTTTATACCACCTATAATATTCAGCAGTAAATCCTTGATCTGTAATCGTTCTAAACGTATACCGTAAATACTGCTTCTTTGTTCTTTTATCAATGTATTCATATTTTTTTATTCCCTCTTTATATGAATATTCCATAAAGTCCTTACATACAAACTCAACATGTTGCTTTGATTTTGAAACATATGTAAACTGTGCATTTATACCGTTCTTACACTTTATCAGACTACCATCACCTAATAATGCACCACATAACTTATTTCTTTGATATTCTGATAATTCCACTCTATTTGAAACACACCAAGCTCCTTGTTTATGAGCTTTTATCCCATAATCTTTTAAGTTTCTTACAACAGTGTCAATAGAACAATTAAAGTATTTTGCAGTTTTAGCTTGTGATAATTTCTCCACTACATATTTTTGGTGCAGCTCATTTTTGTCCAAAATAATTCTTTTACTCAATTCTTAAAATATTCCTTCTCATTAATCTTGTATTAGGAATCTGCTCATAGAAAGTCTTCATCCGATTCCCTAAATCATCTCTTTTCATCTTTTTATCACTCATACTATTCCTCCGTTTCTACTTTATCCCATTGCGCACCACGAATACGACCTGCATTATATAGTTCATCCATTTCTGCCTTCATCCACATTTTGAAAGATTCATAATCAAAATTATCATCAACATCTACTTCCCACTCCCACGCACCAAAACATTTATTATATGCTTCTATTGGATTAATCCCTAATTTCTCAAAAACTCTCTCAGCATATGTATTAGGTCTGATGCCACCAGGAGCACAATCAATTCCAAAATATATCTTCATAAAATTTTCCTCCAACTTCCCCAATGAAATGCGGCTTTCAAATCGTCCTCATAACATATCTATAAGTTTATAAAACACAGAAAATATACTTCTATTCTTGTGCCATAAACATTTTCTTTTATCTCTATTTATCCTTCCACATCTGTTGAAATCTTTCTCTACCTGCTTCTTTTTTTCATCAGAAACTTTTCTTGGCGGACAAATTTTCACATATCTTATATTGATATGAGCAATGATAGATCCGTCATTATTTTCTACTATAATTTCCACATCATCTGGATGTTTCTGACAATTTTAATAACTTGGTTTTTAAAGCTGTTCCAGATGGAACTGTTACACTAGCATATTCAGCACCTTTCAACCATTCTATGACAAACTCATTCATTTAAATATACCTCTCTTTCTAAGCGCCATCTTTATTATCCCTGCAATATCGATCAAAATCTTGTTTCATATGTACAAAATTCTTTTTTTGATTAATAAAATATGTATTATTTTTTTCTGCATATTCTTTAAGCCAACTATCTAAATCTTGATCTGTTTTATATGAATATGCTACCATTGCTAACAATGACAGTTCATTTTCTGCATCCAATAACTTTGATCCATTTCTGATAGATCTTTCTTTTAAATCATTTAACGTTTCAATATAAACTTCTAAATCATCTTTAACAGAACACTTATCAACTCCAAGATTCTCTGATATAAATATTCCAGCGTCAGTTATTTCATTATCTGAATTTTCTATATGCAAAAAGCCATACATTAAACTTATAAGCCCTTTTACTTTTCCAAATACAATTCTTTTATCTCTCGTATTTTTGTTTTTATAAGTATCGATAAATAAATTGCCGTCTAATTCTAACGTTTCTAAAGAAGCATTTATGTAGTTTACAAATTCTTTGAAACGTTCTGCTGGAAGGCCAAGTGTTTTGAATTCATCAAACACTGCAAACCAAACAGGAGAATTAGTTGTGGTAAAGACAGATTTAATCTCTTTATCAACAATTCCACAAAGCTGATGAAGCGTATGTTCCAGTGAATCAAACATGATGCTTGTCACATGTTCATTAATATATGAGTATGAATCTTTTACATCTTTCTTCCAGTTTTCTATAAAATTACATGCCATAATGCTTTCAACAACAACTTTATCTATATCTCCTTTGATCTTATTTTTTTCCGTATACTTTCCATAACAGTCTTTGAAGAATGGGTGTTTTTCACTGATATCCTTAATACGATTTGCAACATCAATATCAATACCAGTAAATTCATATTGGCTTTTGTTCATGCCCTCTTGGTTATTGTAATTTCTGATATGATATGCAATCTGATCGTCTGTGCAATTAAAATACGTGGTAACATTTATATTAAACTTATTAAATCGATCCTTCAGGAATTGAGGAAATTCACTGAACTTTTTCCCAATAACATTGAAAATTTTTTCTTCAAACAGGGCATCTCCTTCTTCATCCAATAAAATATTTCCATCATTATCATGCTTATACTCTCTGTATGGAATTTCATAAAATTCAGCTCCATCAATTTTTACAACAATTCCATCTGCTCGAAAAAGCTCTGAATATGATAATCTTTGCAACCCGTCTATTAGATGGGATTTCTTTTTTCCTTTAACTGTTTGCTCACAAATTACAATTTCTGGAATAGGTTGTCCATTCAAAACTCTGGTAAGAAATTTGTTTTTTTGTCTTTCTGTCCATTGAAACGGTTTTCTCTGTAAGATATGTTTCTTATTAATTTTTCCATCTCTCATATCATCTAACAGACCTCCAAGAGGGAATTTATCCATTCTATAATTATCTGTCACGTCAATAGGTATTATGTTGTCCATCTTATTATATTCCTCCTTGCATCTGTTAGATCGTTTCGTAAATAATGCTATATTTTCATTCATTCTGGCATTATTCATATGGGCACTATATTCTTTTTCAGTCAATTTCAATTTTTCTTTTATTATAGAAACTGAAACATCATTCATTTTCATCTCAACAATCTTTCTCGTAATTTTAGGTAAACTATCGAGATATTTTTCTATTTTTTCATCATAAAAATTGTAGGTATCACTTTCAAAAATTTTTTCCATATTAAAATCGGATTGTAATGTATCTCCTAATGTTTTTCCATTTTCATCACCAATTGGCATATCTATAGAAACTGTAGGAATATATTCTTTCTTTTTTACGATATTTCCATTTTCATCTTCATCCTCAACTTCAAGAATAATTTGTCTCTTTCCCCTATTCTTATCAGTCATTTCTTTCCAAACAGCCCTCTTTATTACACCCACAAAAAAATCTAAAGGTGTCTTTCCTTTTGTCGGATCATATTTTTTGTTATAAATTGCAATAGCTATTTCTTGTCCAGCTCGTGAGTAAAATCCATCATAATCTTTTTGAGACAAACCCCCAAACTTCGCCATTTCTTTATTACAAATCCGCTTTAATTTATATTGGTTATTATCATACAGTTGTTGAATTGTTTTTTCTATCTCGTAGTTCATATAAAACACACCCAATCCGATTTAATATGTATTATTATTTTATAATTTTCCCATAAACTTTTTCATACATTCCTGAAAATTAGGTTCTTTTGTGTAAATCTTATCTCCACACTTTTTACACTTATGAAACCTCTTGTATCCTTTATCTTTATTTTTCTTTTTAGGATAATATTCCGTTCCAGTTTTCATAATAATCATACAATTCTTACACAACATTTTCTGTTTCATCCTCCTCTACCACTCGATATGTAAATTTTCTCTTAGTAAGACCAACTACTGCATTATTTACAACTTCTCTATCAAGATTTCTGAAATCCATTCGTAAAATATTGTTGATAATCATCCACTCATCTTTTGCTACTCTTCTTTTATCAACAATCTCTTTAATATCTTTATATTTAAGATATCCTCCACAAGCATTTTTTTTCTTTTCTATTTCTACCTCATGTAGCCAATTACTAACAGCACGATCATAGTTGGAGATAATATTATTTAATTCGTATTTCCTCTTTTGTGCTTCTTTTAAAATATCATCGCATATCCCAAACTTATCCACCCATTGCTTAATCTGATCTGATACTATATAAGTATCTGCTTGTAATACCTTAATTTCTGTAGGTATATTTAACTTTTTCTGCCCAATATCTGGAATAACCTCAACTTTAAATTTCAATTTTTTTAATGTTCTGGGTAAACTATCAAGAATATTTTTTGCTTTTGACTCTTCAAATAACGTTTTTTCATGTTCTGAACATGTAACAGGTGTTCCATATTTGTTAAGACGAATGTAAACATTCTTACGATTTTTTATTACACAATTCATTTCATCACTCCATTCATTAAAATTGCCTAAAAATAGGTATAAAAAATACAGTGTGCTTAAAACACTGATTTAATTTGGTTAACTGGAAGCAAACTCGTAAGTTCAGAATTTAAAATATGAAGTCAATTATCCTCCAATAATTCACATATTCAATTATTCTCTTTTTATTTTTGAATATTTTGCAGAATCGCTTGAAATTTTTAAAATAGCTTGACTTATAACCAGTAAATATGTAATAATAATATAAGCGCATTCTGCGTCTAGTTATAAAGACCTGTCCACCAAAGGTGTTGCAGCACCGTTTGTATGATTGGATAGGTCTTCTTTTATTGAATTATTTCTTACATTAAAATTATAGAACATACATTCTCTTTTGTCAATACCATTATGAACATTCGTTCGGATTTTTATTCCAATTGCGGAACAATTATCATATCATGTTTTTTTCCCCTCGGGATTATATTAAATATATCATTTTGCAAAACAGTATACATTGATAAAATAGATATTGGATCTTCGTCTATGTCTTTATTTAATACATATGTATTAGATTTTTCAATTAACTTTATTCCACCCTTTCTATTTAATCTACTACTACCAATAAATTCTTCTCTCTCTAAGTCGCTGGACACAACAAGAAAAGTGTCCGAATCGCTACATTCTTTTATAATTCTCAAATTTTCTTCCATTATATTTATTGCTTCTTTACGATTAATTTTATTTATACTCATTATTTTTCTCCTAACATATTTGTAATTCCTTTAAATCTTGATCAAGATCACCATATGCTGCTGAAAATATAAAACACTTAAAAATCTCTTTCTGTAAACTTCTATCATAAATATGTCCTATTTTCTTTGCTTTTCTTTTATCAATAGTTGCAATTTGTTCCGCTAATAATAAGGAATCTGTTCTTAATCCATTTTCATTATTACTTTTTATTAATAAATGAGTTGCTTGATTCAAATTTTTAATTTTTGATGTTAAAGGCATTACAATCAGAGTTGGCGAATATCTATTTCCAAGATTATTTTGTATAACAATGCCAGGACGACAACCAGATTGTACAGAATCATCCATATCTGGAAATTCGCCAAATATAACATCGTATTTATTATATTTCAACATTGCAATACCTCCTCTTTTCTCGTATATATAAGTTATTACTTTTTATGTCTCATATTATATACCAAAGCATATTATATGTCAACATATAATATTGAAAAATATATTATTTTTTGATATTATATCAATACGGAGGTGCTGCAATGTTATCACTTAGAATTAATGAAATACTAAAAGAACAGAATAAAACTCCTTACTGGCTAGGTAAACAAACCGGAATATCACAAAATAATATAGGTAAAATCTGTAATGGAGAAACATCCACCATCAGATTTGATACTCTTGAAAAAATATGTAAAGCATTAAATTGTTCTATAAATGATATCTTTGTAACTGATGATCCACAGTTAAAAAGATTACTTGCTTATCCATATCATTTATCAAAAAAATAGAAAGTAAAAAATACTAACAAATAACAATGCCTTGAAACCATAATTTTATCTTGTTTTCATGTGCAGAAATGCTTATTTTACACGCTTTTTCACTTATGGATGATTGATCATATTACAGTTTTATCCATAACTTCCATATTTTTAGTATAGAAATAAGGCTTTTTCTATGCTATACTGGCTAATATCAAAGATAAAATTATGGTTTCTATATCAATAAAAGCGATACATTTTCAGTATCGCTTCAATTTTTGATATTATCTTTTCTTATTGTGCCTTTTTGTAATCATCATACAAAATATATTCTCTTGATTTTTCTCGCATATCTCTAATGGTTGGCAATCCATACTTTTTACCAAACTTACACAATCCACATCCACAATGAATTTTCCCCTTTGAATACTGTCCATCATGTGGATACCAATCTAAGCCATAAACTGCTTTGCTAATACGTTTTTTTCTCTGTATTTTTCTTTTCCTCACATCTCTAAGGTAGGCTTTATCTCTCAAATAACACACCTCCTGATTAAATAGTTATTTTATGTCTAAACTGGTATTATATCGATAACCTTATTACAATGAATCTTTACTGATTCATCGCCAATATCCAAGTGAAAATCGTCTCCAAATGTTCCAACGCTTGTAAGAACTCCTTCAAAAATACCTTCGTCCGTTTTAACTTTCAACTTTTCTCCTTCAGAAATATGAAACTCAGAACCACCTTTTTTAAATTTATATTCCTGATATATTTTTAATGTATCCATAAATTCTCCTTTGAAATTTCACTTTCAACACCTTATTTTCTTGCATTGATCCACGATATTTTTACATACAATATCAATATTATCAGCAAATAAAGTTGCCTCTGATATTCCTAAAAATTCTAATTTTTTACGAATCTCTGATTTTCCTTCTTTTTTAATAATAATTCTTGCTTTTATTTGTCTGTTATTTTTCTCAATAGGCTTTATTATCTTATTAAAGCAAAAATCATCATCACCATATTTTTCTATTTCATTCGGAAATAATATGTAAAATCCCTGTTGTAACCTTTGCCTTTCTATTTCCTCAGTAGCATTCACAAAAATCAATCCACCACAGCATTCCTTTATCCAACGACCACCAGCTTTATCATCTTCACTACTAAGAAAACTTATTTGTTCAGAAAAATATGGCTGCTGAATAGCATCTTTAAAAAATAAAGAAAGGGAATTAAATGTTCCAAATGCAAATTTATACGATTCGGATATCGCATTTATAATTGGATAATTAGCTTTATCGCTATCATTATACTCAAAAACAAACACCTCTCCATCTTCATTATTATCTATAGACGCAAAATACAAAGATACTAATGGGTTTGAAGTTACGTCTAATAATCTTGTAGGTACTCCATAATGTTGCAACAAAGATAACAAGTCAATCGGCAACATATCTGATCGAAATATATGGGGTAATTTATATGGTAGTGTAAAATAGTTTGTGTCTTTGGTAAAAAATGGCTCCTTTTTGGTAAGAA